>Ga0181536_10000733_pt1 | contig 39476 bp, 33 predicted proteins | sample PEATcosm2014_Bin_41_FD_121105 | JGI IMG/M metagenome (GOLD analysis project Ga0181536, IMG submission 121105) | Peatland microbial communities from MTU Mesocosm Facility, Houghton, MI, USA - PEATcosm2014_Bin17_60_metaG | ecosystem: Environmental > Terrestrial > Soil > Wetlands > Peat | place...
CCCGCGGCGGACGGATCCGCTGGATGCCGCGGCGCCCGAGCCGCATCAGCCGCAAGCTGTTGAGCACCACGATCAGACTGGACAGCCCCATGGCGACGGCGGCGATGAGCGGGTCGAGGAGACCGGCCGCCGCCAACGGCAGGGCGGCGAGGTTGTAGCCCATCGCCCAGCCGAAATTCTGGACGATGACAGCCGAGGTGGAGCCCGCGATCCCGACCGCGGCGGGCACCCCGTGCAGGTCGCTGCCGAGGAGGGCCACGTCGCTGTTGGCCAGGGCCACCTCTGAGCCGCTGCCCACGGCGCATCCCACGTCGGCGGCGGCGAGCGCCGGGGCGTCGTTGACCCCGTCGCCGACCATGACCACCCGGTGCTCACCCGTCTGCATGGCCCGCAGCACATCGAGTTTCTCGGACGGACTCAACCCGCTCCGGGCCGAATCGATGTTGAGCGCACCGGCCACGGCCGTCACCGCCGGCGCGGCGTCACCACTCAAGATGGCCGTCTTGAGCCCCATGTGTTGCAAAGCCTCGACCGCCGGCGCCGCATCGGGACGCACGGGCGTGGACACGGCGATCACACCCACCACTCGCTCGTCGCACGAGACGGCGACGACCGTCTCGCCTCGATCCTCGAACTCGGTGATCGCCCCGAGCAAAGAGCCGGGGAACGATGCCGGGTCCAGGCGGCCGACGGTAACCCGCTGTCCCTCGACCGTCCCGGCCACCCCCGACCCCGCGAGCACCTCGACACCGGTCGCCCGTGCGAAGGGATCGGCGGCCTGGCGGATGGCCAGCGCGATCGGGTGTTCGCTCTCGGCTTCGACGGCCGAGGCCAGGGCCAGCACCCGTTCGTCGGAGCTGCCCTCGGCCGAGGCGACACCGGTGACCGTGGCGTATCGTTCGGTCAGGGTCCCGGTCTTGTCGAATACCACCGTGTCCACCCGCGCCAAGCGCTCGAGAGCGTCGCCGCTGCGAAGCAGGATTCCCAACGTCGACGCCCGGCCGGTGCCGACCATCATGGCCACGGGCGTGGCCAGGCCCATGGCACACGGACACGCCACCAGGAGCACCGCCACCGCGCTCAGAACGGCGGTGCCGAAATTGCCGTCCACCAGCCACCACGTCAAGAACGTGAGCACGGCGGCGACGAGCACGACGGGCACGAAGACGCCGCTGATCCGGTCGGCGAGCTTCTGAAGGGGGGGCTTGTCCCGCTGGGCGTCTTCGACGAGCCGCTGCATGCCCGCCAGGACGGACTCGGCGGCGATCGTCTCGACCCGGACGACGAGGGCGCCGGCCCCGTTGCGCGTGCCCCCTGTCACCCGACTGTCGGGTCCACGGTCGACGGGCAGCGGCTCACCGGTGAGCATCGACTCGTCGACCGCGGACCAGCCCTCGACGACCAGGCCGTCGAGGGGGATGGCCTCGTTGGGCCGGACTCGGACCAAGGCACCCACCGGCACACTCTCGGGGGGCACCAATTGCCCCTCGTCGTCGTCGAGGCCCGACACGACGCGAGCGGTCGGTGGCCGCAAGGCCAGCAACGAATGCATGGCCCGAGCGGCCCGAGCGCGGGCACGCGCTTCGATGGCCCGCCCCGACACCAAGATGGCCACGATGAGCGGGGCCATCACGCCGTGCAGGCGCGCCGCGAATTCGCCGGTTCCCCCGAGGTGCACGTGCCGGCCGCCCAGGGCGATCGCTTCCACGGCGCTGACCGAGAGCGCGGCGAGCGTCCCCACCGAGATGAGCGTGTCCATGCTCGTGGCGCCGTGGCGGGCGAGGCGGGCGCTGGTGCGCAGGAACGGCCAGCCACCGGCTAACTCGACGACGACGGCCAGCACCAGGACGATCCACCCCGACACGGCGGTCTGCGGTGCGAGCAGGGCCACGCCGAGCGCCGCCAGCGCCAGGGGCCACGAGATCGCGGCGCGCAGTCCCCAATGATCGGAATCGTCTCGCGTTCGAGCTGCCGCACGGTCGGCGACCACCGACGCCGTGTAGCCGACCGACCCGACCGTCGCCCGGAGCGCTTCGAGGGTGACCTCGGAGGCGTCATAGGTGACGAACGCCCGGTTGGTGGCCAGGTTCACGGATGCGCTGAGCACGGCCGGGTTGTCGGCCAACGCTCGCTCGATCCGGGTGGCACAGGCGTTGCAGTGCATGCCCCCCAGGGCGAGCTCCGACGTCGCGATGCGGTGCTCGTCCCCGACCGGCACCGAGGCCGGCTCCGGGGTGACCGTCAGCATCCCGAGGCCGGGCCTCCCGACACGGCCCGGGCGCTGTAGCCGGCAGCGGCGACGACGGCACAGAGGCCGTCGACCGAGACGGCTCGCTCGTCGTAGACCACCGACGCCCGACCGGCGTCCAGGTCCACCGTCACCGCCTCGACGCCGGGATCGCGTCCGAGGGTGTCCTCGATGAGCGCCACGCAGGACTGGCAGTGCATGCCGACGACGGCCAACTCCACGGTGGTGGGGCCCGGCTCGGGGTCGGGCTGGGACAGGGTCGGGCCGTCGTCCATGTCAACAGCGTAATTCCACCGTCGCCACGCTCGGGTCGCCCGCCCGGTCGTCACGGTCCCGGCGCCGGGTCCGCCCCGCGCCGGCCGTCCCCAACGGGCCCTCGGGGCGCGCTGCCGTTACGCTCTTGGCCGTGACCAGCACCGAGCTGACCGGCCCCTCGAGGTCGCGCGAGACGGTGTCGATCGCCATCGGCGGCATGACCTGCGGCGCCTGTGCGGCGCGGATCGAGCAGCGGCTCAACCACCTCGACGGTGTCGAGGCCAGCGTCAATTACGCGTCCGAACGGGCGGCGGTGTCGGCGCCGCCCGACGTGGCCCCCGAGCGGCTCGTCGACGAGATCCGGGCTGCGGGGTTCACCGCCCACCTGGTCGACGACGCCGCCGAAGAGTTGGGCGACCGACGCGAGGACGTGGACCGCCGAGTTCGCTCCCTCGGTCGCCGTCTGGTCGTCGCCGCCGTGTTGTTCATGCCCCTGTGTGACGCCTCGATCGCCTTCTGGCTCTTCGCCCGGTTGCGGTTCCCCCACTGGCAGTGGGTGCTCGTGGCCCTGGCCGCTCCGGTGCTGACCTATGCCGCATGGCCGTTGTATGCGGCCGCCGTCCGCGCCGCCCGCCACGGCACCACGACCATGGACACCCTGGTGTCGTTGGGCATCCTGTCGGCGACCGGCTGGTCGTTGTACGCCATGTTCTGGCGCGACACCGGCGATGTCCCCCGATCGATCCTCTACGTCCTCGAACACCAGTCGAGCGGCGCCATCTACCTCGACGTCGCCGCCGGAGTCACCACGTTCTTGCTCGCAGGGAGGTATTTCGAAGCTCGCTGCCTGCGCCGGTCGGGAGACGCGCTGCGCTCGCTGGCCGCGGTCGGCGCCAAGGACGTGGCCGCGCTCGACGCCGACGGCGGCGAACACCGGGTCCCGGTCACCGACCTCCTCGTGGGCGACCGTTTCGTGGTGCGGCCGGGTGAGACCGTCGCCACCGACGGCCTCGTCGAGCTCGGCCATTCATCGATCGATCGCAGCGCCATGACCGGCGAGTCCCTGCCCGTCGACGTGACCCCCGGCGACCGCGTCGTCGGCGGGACGGTCTCGGTCGGTGGTCGGTTGGTGGTCAGCGCCACCCGAGTCGGGCGCGACACCCAATTGGCCCAGATGCTGCGCCTGGTCGAGAACGCGCAAAACCAGAAGGCCGCCGTCCAGCGCCTGGCCGATCGGATCTCGCGCATCTTCGTCCCGGCGGTGCTTCTCATCGCCCTCGCCACCGTCGTGACCTGGCTGGCGTGCGGGGGCTCTGCGGACCAGGCGTTCAGCGCCGCGCTGGCGGTCATGATCATCGCCTGCCCGTGCGCACTGGGCCTGGCCACGCCGACAGCCCTGTTCGTGGCCTCTGGCCAGGGGGCGCGCCTCGGGATCTTCTTCAAGGGCTACCAAACTCTCGAGATGTCGCGACTGGTCGACACGGTGGTGCTGGACAAGACCGGGACCGTGACCCGGGGCACGATGGCGGTCACCGACGTCCTGGGCACCGCTGGCGTCGATCCCGACGAGCTCCTGGGATGGGCGGGCGCCGTCGAACAGGCCTCCGAGCACCTCGTGGCTCGGGCCGTCGCCACCGCCGCCCGCGCCGCCGTGGGCGCCTTGGCGCCGGTGGACGACTTCCTTTCCCAAGCCGGGCTCGGTGCCCGGGGAACCGTCGACGGTCACGAAGTCTCGGTCGGCAAGGCCGCGCTCTTCGCCGACACGCCGGGCACCGTTCCCACCGCGCTGGCCGACCACTGCACGCGCTGGGAGGCCCTCGGACGGACGACCGTGCTCGTCGGTCGGGACGGCACGGTCGTCGGAGCGATCGGCGTCGCCGACACGCTGCGGCCGTCGGCCGCGCCCGCCGTGGGTGCCCTCCAGGCCCTCGGGCTCGACTGCATCTTGGTGACCGGGGACAACGAGCCCACCGCACGCGCCGTCGGCGCGTCGATCGGCGTCAGCCATGTGATCGCCGACACCCTCCCGGCGGACAAGGTGGCGGTGATCCGCCGGCTCCAGGACCAAGGCCGGTGCGTGGCCATGATCGGCGACGGCGTCAACGACGGACCGGCCTTGGCCGCCGCCGACCTCGGTCTGGCCGTCGGGTCGGGCACCGACGTGGCCATCAACGCCGCCGACTTGATCATCGTGCGCGACGACCTCCGGGTCGCCGCCACGGCCGTGGCCCTGGCCCGGCGAACGCTGCGGACCATTCGGGGCAATCTCGTCTGGGCGTTCGGCTACAACGTGGCGGCGATCCCGCTGGCCGCCTGCGGGCTCCTGAACCCACTGATCGCGGGGGCGGCCATGGCCTTGTCGTCGGGGTTCGTGGTGTGGAACAGCTCGCGCCTTCGCCACGTCGGCGCCGTCGAGGCGCCCGACGAAGCGCCGGGTGAGGCGTGGACGACGGCTGCGGTGGTGGGCACGATCGGCCACCCGGCGGGCGCCATGGCGGCGACACAATCGGGCCGAGCAGCCGTCGTCGCGCCGTGAGGCACCGGGGCGTTGCTCGCCGGCGGGCATCCGCCGTGGTGCTGGGCGCTGCCGTGGTGCTGGCGGGCGGCTGCGCCGCGACCACGGCGGCGGCGACGTCGCCCCCAGCGACCACCATCACCTTGGCGGCGTCGCACGCCTACAGCCCGACCGCCCCGACGCTCGGTGCCACCGACGACTACCACTGCACGCTGGTCGACCCGCACGTGACCACCGACTCGATGATCACGGCCAGCCAGTTCTTCCCCGAGAGCAAGGAGGTCCACCACGCCATCTTGTTCCTGGTGCCCCCCGGCCTCGTGGCCCAGGCCCGTGCGGCAGACGACAACGGCCGAGGGTGGACCTGCTTCGGCGAGACGCCGCTGCCGGGCAGCAACGTCACTCAGCTCGGCGAAACACCGTGGTTGGCCGCGTGGGCGCCGGGGCACGGCAAGGACTACGCGCCGGCGGGCACAGGGATCCCGTTGCCGGCGGGAAGTCTCGTGATCATGCAGATCCACTACAACATGCTGGTCGGGACGGCCCCGGTCCGAGCCAAGCTGGTGCTCACCACGGTGCCGGCCACCGCCCACCTGACCCCGCTCAGGCTCGACCTCATCGTGGCCCCGCCGGACATTCCCTGCCCCACCGGCGTCACCGGACCGCTGTGCGACCGCGCCGCGTCGCTCGCCGACCTCGGCCGGCGCTTCGGCCAGGACCAGGTCAGCTTCGTCACCGTCATCGAGACCATCTGCGGTCGGGACCCGCTCGACCCACCGGCGGGCGACACCACGTCGTGCGTATGGCCGGTGAGGTTCTCCGGGAAGATCGTCCGGGTGACGGCGCACATGCACCTGCTCGGGCAGCGCTTCCGGCTCGTGCTCGACCCGGGCACACCCCAGGCCCGGACCCTGCTCGACGTCCCCGACTACAACTTCGACTACCAACGCAGCTACGACATCAAGCCGGTGACCGTCGGGCCCAACGACGACCTCCAGGTGAGCTGCACGTACAACCCGCAGCTGCGCCAAGAGCTGCCGCAGCTGCGGGACCTGCCACCCCGATTCGTCACGTGGGGAGACGGGTCGTCCGACGAGATGTGCCTCGCCATCGTCTCGTACATCCAATAGCGCATCGGCACACGGCGTCGGTGCTCGATGGCGCCTCCCGCCGTGTGCCACCATGCCCCGGGGCGTGACGCGGGAGCGCGTCCAGGTGACGGGGAGACGGAGGAGGGCGATGAAGATCGACGGGGCGAGAGTCTTGGTGACAGGAGCGTCGTCGGGCATCGGAGAGGCCCTGGCACCGATGCTGGCCGAACGCGGGGCGGTGGTGGCCATCGCCGCGCGCCGGGCGGACCGCCTCGAAGCCACGTTGGAACGATGCCGGGCCCACTCCCCTGCGTCGCGGCTGTGGGTGGTCGACCTTGCCGACATCGACGCCGCCGTGGCGCTGGTCGACGAGGCCTGGGATGCCCTCGGCGCCCTGGACTGCCTGGTCAACAATGCCGCGGTGGGCAAGCGAAAGCTCCTGACCGAGCACACGCCCGAAGACCTCGACGTCGTCATGCGGACGAACTTCATGTCGCCGGTGCGGATGAACCTCGCCGTGCTCCCCAAGATGCTCGAACGGGGGTCCGGCACCATCGTGAACGTGGCGAGCGGGGGCGGGCGATTCGGGATCGTCCACGAGTCGGCCTACTGCGCGGCGAAGTTCGCCCTGACCGGTTGGAGCGAGGTGGCGGCCATGGACCTGGCCGACACGCCCATCGAGGTGAAGCTCATCCAGCCCGGCGCCATCGCCACGGAGATCTGGATCCCCCAGCCCGGCGAGCTTCCCGGATTGCCCGGCGCCGAGTTCGCCACGCCCGAGCAGTGCGCGGCGGGCATCGTCGACGCGCTGGAGACGCCGGGGTTCGAGTTCTTCGTCCCGGCCGACTTGAAGGCGCACGTGGACATGAAGAATGCCGACCTCGATGCCTGGATCGAGCTCATGGCCTCTCTCGGCGCGATGAAGGAACAAACGGGCTCGTAACGGCCGGGCCGAGGCGTTCCTCACACCGAGCGGGCGACCACTCCTGCCAGGAGCTCGGTGCGCACCAGGGCGGCCACCGCGGACGGCTCCGCCAGGTCCCATCGGCCCGGTGCCGAGATGAGCGACAAGATCATCCGGGCCAGGAAATCGGCCGCGCCGAGCACGTCGACCCCGGGGGCCAACTCCTCTTCGGCCAGGTACGGCACGAGGAATCCACTGATGAGGGCGACCGCGCGCGTCGACTCCAGCGTGAGCTTGGGCAACAAGACCTCGGGCTCGGTCACCAGCACCTTCTGGAGTACCTGGTGCTCGAGGATCGACCGCCGGGCGAGGGCCAGGCCCCGTTCGAGGACCTCGTCAAGCGACGCTGCGCCGTGGACCTCCTCGTAGAGCCGAACGAAGAACTGCTGGTACTGCCACGACACCACCGCGTCGACCAGCTCGTCACGTCCACCGGGAAAGTGGCGATAGACCGTGGCCCGCGACAGGCCCGCCTCACGAGCGGCGTCCTCGACCGTCGTCTTCGCCAGTCCCCAGCGCGCCACGCAGGTGAAGGTCGCCTCCAGGATGCGAGTCCGCGTCTGGGGCTCGGTCACAGCCCCAAGATCGCGTCGAGGCCGAGCGTCATCCCCGGCAGTCGACCCACCGCTTTGACCGCCAGGATCACGCCCGGCATGAACGAGGTGCGGTCGTAGGCGTCGTGACGAAGGGTGAGTCCTTGGCCGACGGCGCCCATGACGACCTCCTGGTGCGCGACCAGTCCGGGCAGGCGCACCGAATGGATCCGAACTCCGTCCGGCCCCTGGGCGCCGCGGGCACCGGCCAGGACGATGTCGGTCGTCTTGTCCGCCGGCCACGGGTCGCGACCCGACCGGCGTCGGGCCTCGGCCATGCGCTCGGCGGTGCGCAGTGCCGTCCCCGACGGCGCGTCGCGTTTGGCGTCGTGATGGAGCTCGACGATCTCCACCCCGTCGACGTAGGGCGCGGCGAGCTCGGCGAAGCGCATCAGGAGCACCGCCGTCACGGCGAAGTTGGCGGCGACGACGCAGTTGGCCCGGCCGGCGGCGAAGGCGCCGGCCGCCGCGTCCAGTTGTTCGGCGGTGATGCCCGTCGTCCCCACCACGGCGTGGACGTCGTGAGCGGCGCACCAGGCCAGGTGCTCGACCGCCGATGCGGCCACGGTGAAGTCGATCGCCACCTCGGTGCCCGCGGCGGCGAGGGCACCGATCTCTTCGGCCACCACCACCTGGCCGTCGACATCGGCCAGCGTGGCCAAGGCCACGCCGGCGTGTCGGGGGTCGACAGCCGCCACCAGCTCCAGCCCGGGGTCGGCGGCGACGGCCCGGCACACCTCGCGCCCCATTCGCCCGCCCGCCCCCAGCACCCCGACCCGTGTCATGGGCCAAACCCTAACGCCGGGTCGCAGCCCCCTCGGTGAAGTCGCCCGCGTCGAAGGGACCGACCACCGACAGCGATCGCGGCGCGTCGGCCAGCCGGGAGGCCAAGGCGGCCACGTCGTCGAGGTCGACGGCGGCCACCTTGGCCAGCACCTCGTCGACGCCGAGCACGTGCCCGTGAAGCAGAAGACTCGAGCCGATGCGGCTCATGCGCGCGCCGGAGTCCTCGAGCGAGAGCAGGGTCTCGGCCCGGAGGTGTCCCTGGGCCACCGCCAACTCCCGCGCCGTAATACCCGACGCGCCGATGCGGTCGAGTTCGGCGACGATCAGCTCCAGCACCTCGTGCGCATGCTCGGGTGCGGTGCCCACGTGGACCGTGACCGAGCCCCGCTCGTCGTAATGGGTGCGTTCGGACCAGATCGAATAGGCGAGTCCCCGACGCTCGCGGATCTCTTGGAACAGCCGGCTCGACATGCCGCCGCCGAGGACGTGGTTGAGCACGGCCAGGGCCCAGCGTTCGGCCGCGTGGCGCCCCGGCCCGCGCACGCCGAGCACCAGCTGTGCCTGCTCGGTCGGGCGCCTGGTCACGACCAAGGCCTCGCTCTCGTCGGGCGGCGGCACGCGGTCGGGGGCGGTGCCCCCCGGGCGCCCCGAAAAGCGCCGCTCCACCTCGACCGCCAGGGTGTCGTGGTCAACGTCGCCGGCCGCGGCCACGACCAGGTTGGCCGCCCGATAGTGGTGGTCGAAGAAACCGCGGATCTCGTCGGCCCCCAAGGCGGTGACCGACTCCGGGGTGCCGAGTACCTCACGCCCCAAGGGGTGGCGAGGAAAGAGGGCGGCCGTGCACTGCTCGGCGGCGAAGTCGGCGGGCTCGTCGGCGTGCATGAGGATCTCGTCGAGGATGACGCTGCGTTCGGACTCCACGTCCTCGGGGCGCAGGGCGGGATCGGTCATGATGGCGCCGAGCACGTCGAGTCCGAGCACGATGTCCTCGGAGAGCGTGCGCACGTAGAACGCCGTGTACTCCTTGGTGGTGAAGGCGTTCATGTCACCGCCGACCTCGTCGACGGCTTCGGCGATCTCGGCCGCGCTCCATTGGGGCGTCCCCTTGAACAAGAGGTGCTCGAGGAAGTGCGACGCTCCCGACAGCTCGTCGGCCTCGTCGCGCGACCCGGTACCGACCCACACGCCGACGCTGGCCGAGCGCGCGTCGGCCATGCGCTCGCTCACCAGCCGCACGCCGCAGTCGAGCAGCTCGTCCCTGATCACCGCTCTGGCAAAGGACGGCGCGCCGGCGACGGAGCGTCGAGGCTCGGGCGCCGGTCGCTCCGGCGCCGGCTCACCGGCGACGTGGAGGCCGACGGCCGCCGCGACGGTCTCCTGACCGTTCGCCCGAGCGCTCGCCACCCGGGGCCGGCCCGGGACCGAGGTCGCCGAGTTCGCCCGCCAGCTCGGCCTCGAACGAGGCCTCGAAGGAGGCCACCGGCGCCTTGGGCGCTTCCGACGATCCGGCGCTGCGCCGGGGCTCCCCGGAGCCGCCGCCGTTTTCACCGGCGCCGGCCGGCGCGTCGCCGACCAGCGAGAGCGACACCTTGCCCTGCGGGTCGATGTCGTCGACGCGCACCTCGACATCCTGGCCCAGGGTCAGCACGTCCTCGACGCGGTCGACACGCCGGCCGCCACCGATCTTCGAGATGTGCAGCAAACCGTCGCGCCCGGGGAGGATGTTCACGAACGCACCGAACTTGGTGATGTTCACCACCTTGCCCGGGTACGTGGCCCCGACGTCGGCGTCGGGCGGATCGATGATCAAGAGCACCCGGCGCTTGGCCTCGCTGACCGCGCCGCCGTCCTTGGCGCCGATGGTGACGATGCCGTAGAGGCCGTCGTCATCGACGGTGATGTCGGCGCCGGTCTCCGCCTGTAGCGCGTTGATGACCTTGCCCTTGGGTCCGATCACCTCGCCGATGCGGTCCGCCGGGATCTGGAACGAGACGATCTTCGGGGCGTTCTCCGACACTTCGTCGCGCGGCCCGGCAATGGCCTTCTCCATGACGTCGAGGATGGTGAGCCGGGCGTCGCGGGCCTGGTGCAGCGCTTGCGACAGGACGTCGGCGGGCAGCCCGTCGATCTTGGTGTCGAGCTGCAGGGCGGTCACCGTGTCGCGGGTACCGGCCACCTTGAAGTCCATGTCGCCGAAGGCGTCCTCGGCCCCCAGGATGTCGGTGAGGGTGACGTAGCGGCCCTCGTCGTAGACCAGACCCATGGCGATACCCGCCACCGGCGCCTTGATGGGCACGCCGGCGTCCATGAGCGACAGCGACGACCCGCACACCGAGGCCATGGAGGTGGATCCGTTCGACGACAGCACCTCGGACACGAGGCGGAGGGTGTAGGGGAATTCCGCCTCTGACGGCACCACCGGCAACAGGGCCCGCTCGGCCAGGAGGCCGTGCCCGATCTCGCGACGCTTGGGGCCCCGCATGAACCCGGTCTCGCCAGTGGAGAACGGCGGGAAGTTGTAGTGGTGCATGTAGCGCTTGTGCTCGTCGATGCCGATGGTGTCGAGCAGCTGGTTCATCCTCGGCATCCCGAGGGTGGTGATGTTGAGCACCTGGGTCTCGCCCCGCTGGAACAACCCGGACCCGTGCACCGTGGGCAGGATCCCCACCTCGGCGGACAAGGGACGGATCTCCGCGGTGCCGCGCCCGTCGATGCGCACGCCGTCTTCGACGATGCGCTTGCGCACCAGTTTCTTGGTGAGCGAGCGAACGGCCGCCTTGATCTCGCGCTCGCGCTCGGGGAACTCGGGGGCGAGCTGGGACAGGATCGACTCGGTGGCCTCGTCGAGCGCCGCGTTGCGCTCCGCCTTCACGGTGACGGTGTTGGCCTTGGACAACGCGTCCGCTCCCAGCGCCGCGACCCGGTCGTAGACGTCCTGGCCGTAGTCGGTGTGGAGCTCGTAGGCGATGGTGGGCTTGGCGCCGACCCGGGCCACGAGCTCGCGTTGGAGCTCGATCGACTCGCGGATCCAGGTCTTGGCCGCCTCGAGCCCTTGGGCGAGCACGTCTTCGGTCACCTTGGGCGCGCCGTCCTCGTAGTACTGCCACGAGTCCTCGGTCCCGCCGGCCTCGACCATCATGATGGCGATCTCGGCCCCGGGGTCCTCCGACAGGGCACGACCGGCCACCACGAGCTCGAAGGTCGACGCGTCGCCTTCCTGGTAGGTGGCGTGGGGGATCCACTCGCCCTCGGTCGTCCAGGCCACACGCACGGCGCCGATGGGGCCGTCGAAGGGAATGCCCGAGAGCATCAGGGCGGCGGACGAGGTGTTGATGGCCAGGACGTCGTGGGGGTTCACGAGGTCCGCGGCGAAGATGGTGCCGACGACGTGGACCTCGTTGCGGAATCCTTCGGGAAACGAGGGACGCAGCGGGCGGTCGATGAGTCGGCAGGTGAGGATCGCCTGGTCGGTGGCGCGGCCCTCGCGCCGGAAGAACGAGCCGGGGATCTTGCCGGCCGCATACATGCGCTCTTCGATATCCACGGTGAGCGGGAAGAAGTCTGCCCCTTCGCGCACCTTGCGAGCCGCGGTGGCGGCGACGAGCACCATGGTGTCGCCGATGCGGCCGACCACGGCGCCGTCGGCCTGGAAGGCGTACTTGCCGGCCTCGAATGACAGGGTTCGGTCGGTGCCGCTGATCGGTCCCGACACGGTGATGGCGTCAGCCATGGGTCTCCTCGTGTGATGGGGACATCGCGCCGAGCCAGTTCCCAGTAGTCGACCACCGGCTCCTCGCCCGTCTGCGCCCGGCCACGGTAGTGCGGCTGGAGCGGCTCGGGCCGGTGCGGTGACCGGCGACTGGCAGCTGACGTCTCGCCAGATGCCCTCGGATGTCTTGCGGGCGGACCTTCCGCCCTCTGCCCGGGCGGGTCCTCACCCGTCCGAGGTGGTCCCCGACCGGCGAACCGGTCACGGAACCGATCGCCTAGCGGCGGATGCCGAGTCGGCCGATGATGGTCCGGTAACGCTCGACGTCGTTGTCCCGCACGTAATCGAGCAGGCGACGACGGCGGCCGATGATCTTCATCAGGCCTCGCCGGGTGTGGTGGTCGCCCTTGTGAGCCTTCAGGTGCTCGGTGAGGTGGGTGATGCGCTCGGTGAGGAGCGCGATCTGGACCTCGGGCGAGCCGGTGTCGGTCTCGTGGAGGCGATGCTCGGCGATCGTCGCGGACTTCTCGGGCATGTGGGAAGAACTACCTCGAAGCTGATCGGGGGCGGTCGGGCGCCTGGGCCCGTCGCCCCCACCCGATCCACCGGGACGGCGCCCCGGCTGACGAGTCACTCTAGCAGGGCCGTCGCCGATCCGCCCGCCGAGGCGGCGTCCCCGCCCGGCGCCGACCCGTCCACGGCGAGCAGCTCGTTGGCCTCGTCCACGTCGCGGCGCATCTGCGCCACCAGGGCGCCGACCGAGTCGAAGCGCCGGTCGTCACGCAGTCGCGCCACGAACGACAACCTGGCGGTCTCGCCGTAGAGGTCGCCCTCGAAGTCGAGGAGGTGGGCCTCGAGGACGCAGCGTTCGGCGTGCGGCCCGTCGCCGGCAAAGGTCGGCCGGCGACCGAGCGAGACGGCGGCGCGGTGGACCGAGCCGTCGGGGCGTTGGTACCAGCAGGCGTAGATCCCCTCCCCCGGCAGGGCGATCCCGTCGGGCAAACCGACGTTGGCCGTGGGAAACCCCAGTTCCGTGCCGCCCCGACCGGCACCGTGGACGACCACGCCGCGCACCTGGTGGTGGCGACCGAGCAGGCGGGCGGCGTCGTGCACCTGGCCGGCGCCGAGCAGCGCCCGGATCCTCGTCGAGGAGACGGCCTGCCCCGAGTCGTCGGCCTCGAGGCCCACGCCGAGGACGTCGAAGCCGTGGGTCAGCCCCATCCGGCCCAGCAGGGCCACGTTGCCCTTGCGCCCGTGGCCGAAATGGAAATCCTGTCCCACCACCACCAGCCGGGTGCCCAGAGCCCTGACGAGGACCCCCTCGACGAAGTCCTCGGCCGACTCGTCCGCCCGGTCCCGGTCGAAGGCGATGATCACCGTGCGGTCAACGCCCGTCGATTCCAGCAACTCGATCTTCTGGTCCAGGTCGGTGAGCAACGTCGGGGCCGACGCGGGGCGAACCACCGTCGCCGGATGGCGGTCGAACGTCACGACCACACTGGCCAGGTGGCGGTCGCCGGCCATTTGGCACAGGCCGTCGATCAGGTGGCGATGTCCGAGGTGGACGCCGTCATAGGCCCCGATCGTCACGGCCGATCCCCCCGGCGGTGGCGTGCAGTGGTCGGACCCGACGACGACCTCCATCGGCGAGAGGTTACCCGTGGCCGTCGCGCCGGCCGGGGGGCCGGCGCTCGCCGCTCGACACCAACACGCAGGCGGCGACGACCCGATCGGTATCGGTCCCCTCGTAGACGGCCAGCAGACGCCCCGAACGGTCGAGGATGGCCCAGGGGCCCTCCCCCGTCGCGCCGAGCGCCACCTTGTCCAGAGCCAGGCCGAGGCTCACCTGGCGCGTGACGTCCGAACCCACCTCGACCTGGGGGAGATCGCGCAGGGCCTGGGCCGGGGTGAGCATGTGGGCCGAGGTGAGTTCCTCGAGGCGGTGCGCCTCGGCCACGCCGAAGGACCCCACCCGGGTCCGGCGCAAGTTCCGCAGGTGTGCACCGCCACCCAGGGCGGCGCCGAGGTCCGCCGCCAGCACCCGCACGTACGTGCCCGTGGAGCAGTCGACCTCGATGCGGAAGATCCCGGGAGCCTCCCCGTCGACCGGGAACACGTCGAAGCGCGAAACGGTGACCGGGCGCGGTTCGCGCTCGACCTCCACCCCGGCCCGGGCCAGCTCGTGGAGGCGTCGGCCCCCCACCTTCAGGGCCGACACCATGGGCGGCACCTGCTCGATGCGACCGGTGAGCCCGGCCGCCGCGGCCCGGACGTCGGCCAAAGTCACCGCCGACATGTCCCACTCCCCGACCACATCACCCGAGGCATCGAGCGTGTGGGTGGCTGTGCCCAGCACCACCTCGCCGGTGTAGGACTTGCCCAACGCGGTGAGGAACCGGAGCATGCGCGTGAATCGTCCGAGACCGACGAGCAGGACTCCGGTGGCATCCGGGTCGAGCGTGCCGGCGTGGCCGACGCGCCGCTGGCCGAAGATCCGCCGGCAGCGGGCGACGACGTCGTGCGATGTCCACCCGGGCTCCTTGTCGACCACCACCATCCCGGTGGCGCCGTCCCGAGCGCGCTCAGCGGGGGCCATCACCGGTCTCGTCGTGAATGCGACGCAGGATCTCCTCCACCCGGGTACCGGCCACCACAGCCGGATCGATGGCGAATTCGAGATGGGGTGTGCGCTTGAGCCGTACTTCCCGAGCGATGGCGCGTTGGAGGGCGACGCGATGCTCGGCCAGCGCCTCGGAAACGGTCTCGCCCATGGAGCTCATGAAGACGGTGGCATGGCGGAGGTCCGGCGCGGTGTCGACGGCGGTGACCGTGGCCATGCGCAGGCGCTCGTCGGCGTCGGCGAGGCGCTCCAGGGAGTCGGCCAGCACCTCCTGCAGCAGGCGGTTCACCCGGGCCGTGCGCGGGTACGACGAGGGCGGGTGGCTGTCTTGGTGACGACGCATTGCCATCTCCTCCGACGGCCCGAGCCGGCTCGCGCCCCCCGCCGGCGCGGGGCGGCGCGACGAACATCTCAGGTGCGGGGGATCTCCCGCTCTTCGAACGTCTCGATGATGTCGCCTTCTTTCAGGTCCTGGAAGTCCGACAGCCCGATGCCACACTCGAAGCCTGACTGCACCTCGCGTGCGTCGTCTTTGAACCGTCGCAGCGACGTGATCGCGCCCTTCCAGATGACGACCCCCTCGCGCAGGAAACGCACCTTCGACCCCCGGGTGATGACCCCGTGGCGGACGTAGCAGCCGGCCACCGCGCCGACCCTCGGCACGCGGAAGACGGCGCGCACCTCGGCCTCGCCCGTGACCACTTCCTCGACCTCGGGGGTGAGCATTCCCACCATGGCCGCTTCGATATCCTCGAGCAGCTTGTAGATGATCTCGTAGGTGCGGACTTCGACGTCGCGCTCGTCGGCCATCTCGCGCGCACGTCGGTCGGGGCGGACGTTGAAGCCGATGATGGTGGCGTTCGACGCCACGGCCAGCTGGACGTCGTTCTCGGTGATCCCCCCGACGCCGCGATGGACGAAGGCCAGCTTGACGTCCGGGCGCTCGAGCTTGCGCAGACTGTCGGTGATGGCTTCGAGCGTCCCTTGGACGTCGGCCTTCAGGATCAGGTTGAGGGTGGCCGCCTCGCCCCGTTGGATCTGCTCGAAGAGGTCCTCGAGCTTCGCGCCCGGCGCGGTCGGCGACGGCGCGTGCCCCGCCACCCGGTACCGGCGCTCACGCGTTTCGCCGATGGTCCGCGCCGTGGTCTGGTCGGCGGTGACGCGGAACTCGTCGCCGGCCGCCGGTGGCTCGGAGAAACCGAGCAGCTGGACCGGGGTCGAAGGGGGGGCTTCCTTGATCTGGTCGCCGTGGTCGTCGATGAGGGCCTTGACCCGGCCCCAGGCGGCGCCGGCCACGACCGGGTCGCCGACACGCAACGTGCCGCGTTCGACGATGACGGTGGCCACCGGGCCGCGGCCGGCTTCGAGATTGGCCTCGAGCACGACGCCGCGGGCCGGGCCTTCAGGGCTGGCCCGGAGCTCTTCGACCTCGGCCACGATGACCAGCTGCTCGAGCAGGTCGTCGATACCCAGGTTCTCCAGGGCCGACACCTCGACGACGATCGTGTCGCCACCCCAGGCCTCGGGCACGAGACCGTGCTCGGAGAGCTGTTGGAGGACACGGTTGACGTCGGCGTCGGGACGGTCCACCTTGTTCACGGCCACCACGATGGGCACGTCCGCAGCCCGTGCGTGGTCGATGGCCTCGACGGTCTGGGGCATCACCCCGTCGTCCGCTGCCACCACCAGCACGACGATGTCGGTCGCCTCCGCGCCGCGGGCGCGCATGGCGGTGAACGCCTCGTGGCCCGGGGTGTCGATGAACGTCAGGCTGTGCCCGTTGGCTTCGGCCTGGTAGGCGCCGATGTGCTGGGTGATGCCGCCGGCCTCACCGGCAACGACGTTGGCCGACCGGATCCGGTCGAGGAGCAAGGTCTTGCCGTGGTCGACGTGCCCCATGACGGTGACGACCGGGGGCCGGGGGCGAAGGTCGGCTTCGTCCTCCTCCTCTTCCTCCTCGAAGTACTTGGCCTGGAGTTCGGCCTCCTGCTCCTCGCCCGGGTCGACCAGTCGGATCTGGGCGCCGAGCTCGGCCGCGAACAGTTCGATCATGTCGTCGGTGAGCGACTGAGTGGCCGTGACCACCTCGCCCTGGAGGAACAGGAAGCGGATCACGTCGCCCGCCGACCGGTTGAGCTTCGGCCCGAGCTCGCGCGGCGTGGAGCCGCGCTCGACGATGACCTCGACGTCGGGGATGGGCGCGTTGGAGGGCGTGTACGTCGTCAGCTGGGTGGGCTCGAGCTCTTCGAGATTGCGTCGGCGCCTACGGGGACGGCGCTGGGGGGGACGACCGCGTCCCCCGGGCCCGCCCCGCACCCCGCCGGGCGGTGGCGGCCCACCACCGGGTCGTCCACCGAATCCACCACCGCCACCACCGGGTCGTCCACCGAATCCACCACCGCCACCACCGGGTCGTCCGGCGCCGCCCGGGCGCGAACCTCCGGGGCTCGCCGGCCGACCGCTGCCGGGAGGCCCTCCAGGGCCACCACCAGGACGAGGCCCGGCCGGGGCCCGTCGTCCGGGGGGCGGGGGGATGGGCCGGCCCGACGTCGAACGGGGCGGTCCGGGGGGCGGGGGGATGGGCCGGCCCGACGAGCTCAGCGGTGGTGCGGGTGACGTCGAAGCTCCGATAGCTGGCGCGCCGGGCGCGGTCGAGGCGGCGGGGGCCGCGGGCGTGGCCGGCGCGGGCGCGGGCGCGGGCGCGGGGGCGGCGGGCGTGGCCGGTGCGGGGGCGGCGGGCGTGGCCGGCGCGGCGGCCGGCGGGCGGACCGGGGCAGCCGGTGCTGACGCGGTGGGCGCGGCGGGCCGGGGTGTCGATGCTGCAGGGGCGTGTGCGGCGGGCGCCGCTGGCGTGACCGGCCGGGGAGTCAGGCGCGCCGCGGGCGGCACCGTGACCTCGCTCGCCGGCCGACTCTTCACCAGGCGGGAGCCACTACTCGACGTCGTCGTGGCGGAGGTGGCAACGGGCGCGGTCGCCTCGGCCGGCGATGCCGGCACCTCGGCCGGACCAGCCGTGGCGGCCGGCGACGTGCGTTGCGCCTTGGGCTTGTCCTCGGCCGGTTCTTCGGGTTGGACGGCACGACGCAGGCCCTCGTTGTCGGCCTTGCGACGGACGCGGTCGGCTTGGGCATCCTCGATCGACGAGGAGTGACTCTTGACCCCGATGCCCAGGGCCACGCAGAGGTCGAGTGCCTCCTTGTTCGTCAGTCCGAGCTCTCGTGCCAGCTCGTAGACGCGGATCTTCTTCGGCAAGGCTGTTTACGGTCCTTTTCCAGTTTTCGGGCGCGCGCCGACTGATCGGCCCGTCGCACCATCCTGGCACACCTCGGCGCTGCCCTCTCTCCGGGTCGGGCTCCCGGCCACCAGGGCCGGTAGGCCGGCCAGGATCTCGGGGGCGACGGTGACCCGCAGCGCCCGATCGATCGCCCGGCGTTGCAGCGCCGTTTCGACGCATTGGGGCGAGCCCAGGCACAACCAGGCCCCACGCCCCGGTCGTCCCGTCCCGAGAGCCAGTCGGCCGTCGGACGCACTGGTGAGTCGCACCAGGTCGGTCGTCGGGGCCGTGCGTCGACACCCCACGCAGGTGCGCAGCGGGGCTATGCGGAGCCCTCCGGCTGCTCCGGCTGCTCCGGCTGCTCCGGCTGCTCCGGCTGCTCCGGCTGCTCCGGCTCGATCGATTCCGGCGCGGCCGCGGTCGGGTCGCCGGAGTTGGCTCCGCCGGCGGCGATGTCACCGTCGTCGTCGCCGGCCACCACCCGTGACCACTCGGTGGCAGAGACGGCTTCTCCGCCTTCGGCCGGCTGCCACACCATTTCGCCGGCTTCGTTCTCGACCCATTCGCCCTCGGCCCACTCCTCGCCGTAGCCTGCCTCTTCCTCGGCGAGCTGGGTCTCGCTCTTGATGTCGATACGCCACCCCGTGAGGCGGGCGCCGAGGCGGGCGTTTTGGCCCTCCTTGCCGATGGCGAGCGACAGCTGGTAATCGCTCACCACGACCGTCGCCGTTCCGGTCTCGTCGTCCAGGCGCACCTCGCGCACTCTGGCGGGCTGCAGCGCGGCCTGGATGAACTCGACCGGGTCGTCGGCGAAGGGAACCACGTCGATTCGCTCGCCACGCAACTCGTTGGTGACCATCCGCACACGTGAACCACGGGCCCCGACGCACGCGCCGACCGGATCGACGTTGGGATCGTTCGACCAGACCGCGATCTTGGTGCGGTGACCGGGCTCGCGCGCGGCGGCCCGGATCTCGACCACCCCCGAGGAGATCTCCGGAACCTCGAGCTCGAACAGCCGCTTGACCAATCCCGGGTGGCTTCGGCTCACGACGATCTGCGGGCCTTTGGTCGTCTTGCGCACCTCGACGATGTACGCCTTGAGCCGGGCGCCGTGCTCGTAGCGCTCGTAGGGGACCTGCTCGGCCTGGGGCAGCAGAGCTTCGACCTTCCCCAGGTCAAGGAGGGTGTAGCGGTTGTCGGTCTGCTGCACGATCCCAGTGACGATGTCGCCTTCGCGTCCGGCATACTCCTCGTACTTGAGGTCACGCTCGGCCTCCCGGATGCGCTGGAGGATGACCTGCTTCGCCGTCTGGGCGGCGATGCGTCCGAAATCGTTGGGCGTGTCATCCCACTCGCGCACGACGTTGCCGTCTTCGTCGAGTTCCTGGCCGTAGACCCGGATCTCGCCGGAATCGGGGTCGATGGTGACGACCGCCTCCTCGGCGGAGCCCGGCCGGCGCTTGTACGCGGCGACGAGCGCGTTCGCCAAGGCGTCGAGCAAGGTGTCCACCGCAATGCCCTTGTCGCGCGCGATCTGGCCCAGTGCGTCGAAGAAGTCGGGGTCCGTCTTGTTGGTCATGCCGTCGTGATCCTCTCCCTGTCGCCCCCGGGCGCGGCCGGGTTGGCGCGACGCGACGCCGACCCCTTGCGGCGCCCTCCCGGCGGGCGAGGCGAACCGCCCCACTCGAATACCGTGCGGGCTCGTTCGATCTCGTCGAATGTCAATCGACGGCCACCCTCGGGAAGGCCTTCACCCTCGACGAGGATCCCGGACGCGTCGACGGCGGCCAGCCGGCCCCGCAGCCGCCGCTCCCCCGCATCCCCGGACACCGTCCTGAGCGTGACGGTCTCGCCGACCGCCCGAGCGAAATGGGCGGGCGTCTTGAGCGGGCGCTCCACCCCCGGGGTCGAGACTTCGAGGGTGTAGCGATGGCCGGGAAAGGGGTCGTGGACGTCGAGGATTTCGGAGACAACCCTGGTGGCGGACGAGATGGCCTCGAGGTCGGCCCCCCCGGGTCGGTCGACGACCACTCGGAGCATGCCGGCACGCAGTTCGAGATCCACCAGCTCGAGGCCCAGTTCGGAGACAGAAGGCGCCAAGATGTCGAACAACTCGTCGCCCACCTCGCCTCTCCTTCCTCGATCGTTGCTCCCAGCGCTTGCCTGCCCGCCGAACCTGCCCGGTGAAAGCAGAAGCGTGGGCCGTCCGCCCACGCTTCGACGTACCACCAGATACCGGTAAGAACGGCGAGCCGAGCATAGCAGCGACCCTCCGTCGCCGATCCGTCGCCGATCCGTCGCCGATCCGTCGCCGATCCGTCGCCAAGAACCATCCGCCGGTTGCGCGGCAGCGCCTTCGGGCGTGGCAGCCCAGATCGAGGGCCCCGGGAGCCGCCGGCGAGCGCCGAGGAGGCCAGGCCGCCTTGCGTTACCCGGTCTCCTTTGCCCAGGTCCACGGAGCGCGTCGAGGACGGCACGGAACCAGACATTTGGGGCCACCCTCCCTTCGTCCTCGCCGCGGCGGCGCATGGCGAATCCGCGTCGGACGCGGTCGGGCCCGTGGCGGTCCCGTAGCATCGCCGGGATATGGCAAACGACCGCGTCCTCACTCCGCAGTCGACCGACTTCCCCCGCTGGTACCAAGAAATCGTGGCGAAGGCCGAACTGGCCGACAACGGACCCGTACGCGGCACCATGGTCATCCGCCCGTACGGGTTCGCCATTTGGGAGCACATGCAGGCCGAGCTCGACCGGCGCATCAAGGCGACAGGTGCCCAGAATGCCTACTTCCCGCTCTTCATCCCCGAGAGCTACCTGCGGCGCGAGGCCGAGCACGTGGAGGGTTTCAGCCCCGAGCTGGCGGTGGTGACCCACGGCGGGGGCAAGAAACTCGAGGAGCCACTGGTCGTCCGCCCGACCAGCGAGACCGTCATCAACTCCTATATCGCCAAGTGGGTGCAGAGCTACCGCGACCTGCCCATGCTGCTCAACCAATGGGCCAACGTCGTGCGCTGGGAGCTACGGCCGCGCCTTTTCCTGCGGACGACCGAGTTCCTCTGGCAGGAGGGCCACACCGCCCACGCAAGCGAAGAGGAGGCCCGGGCGTTCGCACTCCGGGTACTGGTCCACGTCTACGCCGAGTTCATGACCGAGGTGCTGGCCATCCCGCTGGTCGTCGGGCGCAAGACCGAGCGCGAACGCTTCGCCGGGGCCACAACGACCTGGACGTGCGAGGCGATGATGCGCGACGGCAAGGCCCTGCAGATGGGGACGAGCCACGAGCTCGGGCAGAATTTCGCCCGAGTCTTCGACATCGACTTCGTCGACGAGCGGGGCGCCCAGAGCTACGCCTGGCAAACGTCATGGGGGGTGTCCACCCGGCTCGTGGGCGGGCTGGTCATGGCCCACGGCGACGACGCCGGGCTGCGCCTCCCGCCGCGCATCGCCCCCGTGCAGGCCGTCGTGCTCCTCGTGCGCGACGACGGAGGGACGGCCGAACGCGCCGCCGCCCTGGGTGGGGAGCTCGAGGCCGCCGGGATACGCGTCGAGCTCGACCTGCGCACCGACACCTCGTTCGGCCGGCGAGTCGTCGATTGGGAATTGAAGGGCGTGCCGCTGCGCATCGAGGTCGGGCCTCGGGACCTGGCCAAAGGTGAAGTGGTCCTCGCCCACCGCATCGGGGCCCGCAAGGAGCCGGTGCCGATCGGCGACGTCCTGGCGCGCGTGCGCGACGGGCTCGACGCCGGACAGGCGACGCTCCTGTCCGAGGCGAACAGGCGGCGCCTCGAGGCGACCACCGAGGTGTCGAGCGTCGACGAGGCCATTGCCGCCGCCCAGAGCGGGTTCGCGGTGTTGGCCGCGTCGCTCGTGGCCGGTGCCGCCGAGACCCGGCTCAACGACGGCGGGGTGTCGGTGCGCTGTATCCAGCGGCGCGACGGCGAGCTCCCTGGTGAGGGCGACGCGGAGGAGGATCTGGTGGCCGTGGTCGGTCGCGCCTACTGACCGGTCCTGGCTCGGTCCCGGTCAGTCGTCGTCCGGCGCGTCGTGGAGTGTCCGGTGGATGAGCGCGATCTTCTCGGCGGCGTGATTGGCGTCGGCCCCTTTGTCGGCGAACAGCACCAGCCGGTCGGCCTCGGCCTCGGCCTCGGCCGACTCGTCGGCAGCGGCCAAGCGCGCCTCGATGCCCTCGGCCACGAGGCGCTCCGCCTCCTCGACGAGGGCGGCGACCATGTCCTCTTCGGGCACGACACGGATGATCTTCCCCTTGATGAACAGGTGCCCCTTCTTCCGGCCGGCGGCAATGCCCAGATCGGCCTCGCGAGCCTCGCCCGGCCCGTTGACCACGCATCCCATCACCGCCACCTGGATGGGAAGCTGGCGCGCCTCAAGCGCCTCCTGCACGGCGCGGGCCACGCCGATCACGTCGATCTCGGCCCGGCCGCACGAAGGGCAGGCGATGAGGTCCAGTCCCCGGCGCTCTCGCAGGCCCAGGGCCTCGAGCAACTGCCGTCCGGCGCGTGCCTCTTCGACCGGGTCCGCGGTCAACGAGTACCGGATGGTGTCGCCGATCCCTTCGGCCAGGAGCGTGGCGATCCCGGCTGTGCCCTTGATGAGTCCGGACGGGGGCGGCCCGGCCTCGGTGACGCCGAGGTGCAACGGGTGGTCGAAGGTCGCCGAAGCCAAGCGGTAGGCGGCGATCATGAGCGGCACCGACGATGCCTTCACCGAAATCTTCACGTCCGAGAAGCCGACCTCCTCGAAGTAGGCGAGCTCCATGCGAGCCGACTCCACAAGGGCTTCCGGGGTGGCGCCGCCGAAACGTTGGTAGAGCTCGGGATGCAGCGAGCCGGCGTTGACGCCGATCCGGATGGGCACGCCCCGGTCCCTGGCCTCGGCGGCCACCTGCTTGATCTCGCCCTCCTTGCGCAGGTTGCCGGGATTGAGGCGCAATCCCTGGACCCCCGCCTCCAACGCGGCGAGCGCCATCTCGTGGTGGAAATGGATATCGGCCACGATGGGCACCGGCGAGCGGGGGACGATGTGGGCCAAACCCTCGGCTGCCGCCTCCTCGTTACAGGTGCAGCGAACGATGTCGGCGCCGGCCGCAGCCAGAGCGTAGATCTGGGCGAGGGTGCCCTCCACGTCGGCGGTCTTCGTGGTGGTCATCGACTGGACGGAGACAGGAGCATCCCCGCCGATGGCCACGGCACCGATACGAATCTGGCGGGTCGGTCGCCGGGTCGCAGCGGCAATCGGTGGTACGGCAGCGGTGGCGATCGGTCGGCGGCTCACCGGTGGCTCCCCCTGGCGCTCACTTGAACGGATTGGCGACCGGGTAGGTGACGTCGAGGTAGAACGACGTCACCACGATGAAGCCGAGGAACAAGATGAACGCGTAGGCCACGGGCATCAACTTGGTCACGTCTGCCCGATACGGGCGCCCGCGGCGGCTGCGGATCCGCTCGTAGACGGCGATGGCCACGTGCCCGCCGTCGAGCGGGAGCATGGGCAGGAGGTTCAAGAGCCCCACGAAGATGATGAGCGAGATCATCACCGAGATGAAGTACCAGGCTCCGGCCTGGGCGCCTTGCGTCGCCGTCCGCACCGCGCCGTAGATCGACTCGATCCGCTGGCCGCTCTTCGACGCTTGGCGGGCGGCCTGGGCGTTGGTGAGTTGGTGGAAGTACTCGGACAGGCCGTGGGGCGAGAACCGCTGGCCGACAGCGCTCACCGACCCGGTCACGACCTGGCCGATCAACGCACCCGACCGTCCGACGGCGGCGACCGGCCCGATGGTCGTCAACGGGTTGGTGAGCTCCACGCCGATGCGCCCCACCACGGTGGGCGCCTGGTGCGCCGTTGCTCCCGGGATGGTCAGAGCGTGGGGCGTGACCACGAGCGTCCGGCGGGCACCGTCGCGCTCGACGACCACGGTCACCGGCTTGCCGGCGTGCGACGAGATCACTGCGGCGAACTCGTTGACCGAGGTGACGACCTGCCCATCGGCACTCACGATCGTGTCTCCGGCCTCGATCCCTGCGCTGCGCGCCGGGTCCAAGTGGCCGGCGACCGGGACGAATCCCTGGATGGACACCGCATTGACATTCGGCCACCCCAGGAAGACGAATGCCCCCCAGAGGATGACGAACGCCAGGACGAAGTGCATGAACGAGCCGGCGAGACCCACGGCCAGGCGATTGTGGAACGGCTTGGCCCGATACGTCCGGGGCTCGTCCTCGGGGTCGACCTCCTCGGTATTGGCCATACCGATGATGCGGACGTAACCGCCGGCAGGGATGGCCTTGACCCCGTACTCCGTTTCCCCGCGCCGAAACGACCACACCCGAGGGCCGAAGCCGAGGAAGTACTCGGTTACCTTCATGCCGCTCCACTTGGCCGTGACGAAGTGGCCGAGCTCGTGCAACATGATCATGACGATCAACACCACGATCACGATCAGCAGGTCCGTGGTGTGCGTCGCCACTGCGGCCAGGAGCACCAAGACGAGGAGGAGCAGGAGCTCGATCAGGGATCGGCGCCCTCCGACGGCCGGCGGGAGGTCGACGGGCCGGTCCGGCGCCGGACGGTCGCCGCCGCGAGGCGGCGCGTCGAGATCGCCGCTGTGGGCGTCGAAGCGGTGGCCATCGGGCGACCCGGCGACGTCGTCGGATCCATAGACGCCCGGGTCGTCGCGCACCTCGCTCATGCCGCCCGTCCCCGCATGGTGACGGCCTGGCCGGCTCGTTCCCGGCCACGGCGATCGGCTTCGATCACGTCCTCGACGCTTTCGACCGGTACCTGCTCGCACGCCTGCAAGGTGTCGGCCACGACCTCGACGATCGTCGTCCAGGAGATGGCTCCCCCGAGGAACGCGGCCACCGCCACTTCGTTGGCGGCATTGAGCCAGGCCGGGGCCACACCGCCGGCACGCCCCGCCTCCTCGGCCAGGGCCAGACAGCCGAAGACGTCGCGGTCGGGAAGCTCGAAATCGAGCCGACCGAGCGTCGCCCAGTCGATGGCCCCGAAGGCCCTGGTCCCCCGGTTGGGATATCCCAGCGCATAGGAGATCGGGAGGCGCATGTCGGGCATCGACATTTGCGCCATCGTCGCCCCGTCGACGAATTCCACCATGGAGTGCACGACCGATTGCGGGTGGATGACAACGGTCACTTTGTCGTAATCGACGCCGAACAATTCGTGCGCTTCGATGACCTCGAGCCCTTTGTTCATGAGCGTGGAAGAATCCACCGTGATCTTCGGTCCCATCTGCCACGTCGGATGTGCGAGCGCCTCGTCGACGCCCACGCCTGCAAGTTCCGTCCGGGACCGGCCCCGAAACGGCCCACCGCTGGCCGTGAGCACGAGGCGCGCCACTTCGTCAGGGACATGCCCGGCGCGCAGGCATTGGTGGAGCGCGCAGTGTTCGGAGTCTACCGGGATGATCTCCGCTCCGGGCGTCGCCCGGGCCCGCTGGACCACGGGTGCGCCGGCGATCAACGACTCCTTGTTGGCCAGAGCCAACCGCCGACCTGATTCGAGCGCGGCCAGCGTGGCCGAGAGGCCGGCGAACCCGACGACCCCGTTTACGACGACGTCACCGAGGCGGGCGACGGCTACGAGCGCCTCGGGCCCGCATGCCACCTCTGTGCCCGGCGGAACGGTGGCGGCCAACAAGGGGCCGAGGGACGCTTCGGCGACCACGACGATCTCGGGGTGGAGCGCACGGGCCTGCGCGGCCAGCGCGTCGACCGAATGCGAGGCAGCCAGAGCGACCACGCGATAGCGGTCGGGCTCGGCCTGGATCACTTCGACGGCCTGACGGCCGATGGAGCCCGTCGACCCGACCAGGCTTACGCCGACCGGACCGTCGGGCACGACGGTGCCGGCCCTCGGACGCCCGGGGCGTTCGGACATCACCCGAGGTGCAGGACCCGGACGAGGTAATACGTCGCGGGCAGCACGAAGAGTAGCGCGTCGACCCGATCGAGCACGCCGCCGTGCCCCGGGAGCATCGACCCCATGTCCTTCAGGTCGAGATCCCGTTTCACGAGCGACTCGCACAGGTCGCCGATGGGCCCGATCACGGCGGCCACCACGCCGAGCACCGCCGCCTTCGCCGGCGTCCACGGTGACACCTGACCGGTGATGGCCACCGACAGCACGACGGCGAAGACGAGACCGCCGAAGAAGCCCTCCCAGGTCTTGTTGGGGCTGATCCGGGGGGCCAGCGGACGCCTTCCCAGCCAGCTGCCGACGACCAGAGCGCCGACATCCTCGCCCACCACGGCGATGATGGCGCCGAGTAGGAAGGCGATGCCATGGCGGTCGGGGTACTGGCTCGGCGCCAGCAACAACCCCGCGAACGCCCCGAGTACACCCACCCAGGTGAACGCCAGCAGCGTGCTCGAGATGCCCCGAAGCGGTGACCCACGCTCGGCCCCGACGAGATACCAGATCATGGTGGCCGCCACGACCAGGGCGATCACCAACGGGAAGGCGGCGACACCCTTGGCGTAGGCGGCGACCATGAGCGCCGCCGACGCCACCAACCCGAGAAGGGTGGCCGGGCGCATCCCGGCTCGACGCAATGCCGCGAAGCATTCGGCGGTGGCCAACGTCGCGACGACGGCGGCGAAGGTGACGGTGGCCACGGTGCCGAGCTTGAAACAGACGAGTGCCACGACCGCGACGCCGAGACCGGTGGCGACGGCCACCGGGACATTGCGCCCGCCGCCCGGTTTCGCCCTGCCGCCACGGCCGGTGCCACGGCCGTTGGCGCTTTGGCGTTCCTTGGCCGCACTCCGGTCGCGCCGACGAGCCGCCAGTGCGCCACCGGCACCGCTCGCCGCAGCCGTGGTCCGGCCGATGGGCAGCTCCGACGATGTCACCGAGATGGGTGTCGATGCCGTGCCCGTCGGGACACGAACAGCGCCGGGGCGTGCCTTGTCCTGGCGCCCGAGATCGTCAGCCGGGTTCGCGCCCGGGCCCGCGCCCGGTTCGGCCCGTTCGATGGCAACCGCAGCGGAGCCGGCCATGGCCGACTCCGGCGGGCGGTCGTCGATCTCCTCGTCGGCGATCGACTCCAGGTCGCCGCCAGCGGTCGTGCGAGCCCCGCCAGACCCGGCGGACCGCTCAGCCTCGGCGGCGGCCGTGTCTTCCTCGAGATCCTTGAACTCCCACTGGAGGTGCTCGGGTGGAGCGGCGTCGTCGAGCGCGCCCACACGGGTCTCGTCGTCGGCCAGAAGCGCCGGATCGAACGAGTCCTCGTCCCATTCGTGCTGGTGCTCGCGCCAGGCGGGCCCGGCGTCGCCCCCCAACCACGTCGAGTCGTCCTCGCTGTGTCGATCGAGCACGGCCGGGACCTGACCGGTCGGCGGCTCGGTCCAGTGCGGGAGATCGGGCGCGGCAGGGACGGACGTCGATGCCTCGACGGCGTCAGCGGCTCCGGCATCGACCGCCGGGGTCTGTGCCGTCGACTCCTCGCCGGGACCGACGTCGGCGCCGAGAACGGGCGACTGGGAACGACCCTCCTCGTCCTTCGGCAGCGCCGTCGCCCACTGGGGCTCGTCGAGGCCCATGATCTCGCCGGCTGGCTCGGCTCCCGTGATGCGGATGCGTTCGGCGACGGGCTCGGCGACTTCGTCAGTCTCCGACTCGTACTCCTCGCTTTCCTCCACATCGCCTCCCCGTCGAACCTTGATCGGACTGCTAGATCTCGAGGAGCTCTTGCTCCTTGTGGGCGAGGAGCCTGTCGATGGCCGCCACCTGTTCGTGTGTCAACTTCTCGAGCTCCTTCTCTACCCGCTCGAGACCGTCGGACGAGATGTCGCCATCCTTCTCGAGCGCCTCGAGCTCGTGGCGAGCGGCCCGCCGCAAGTTACGCACGGCCACCCTGCCCTCTTCGGCCTTGTGCCGGACGACCTTCACCAACTCCTTGCGCCGCTCTTCGGTGAGCGGCGGGAACGACAACCGGATCACGTTGCCGTCGTTCGAGGGAGTGATGCCCAGGTCTGAGGCCTGGATCGCCTTCTCGATGCTCCCGAGGGTCGTCTTGTCGTAGGGAGAGATGACGAGCAGACGGGCCTCGGGGACGCTCAACCCGGCGATGGTGCGCAGCTCGACCTCGGACCCGTAGGCGTCGACCCGAAGGTGCTCGATGAGGCCTGCGGTGGCCCGCCCGCTGCGGACACCGGCGAACTCCGCCTGCGTGTGGACAACGGCCTTCTCCATTCGATCGCGAGCGTCGGCCATGACGACCCCGGAGAGCTCGTCGTCGGTCACCGGATCAGCGTACCGATCTGCTCGCCGGCAAGGGCGCTTCGGAGATTCCCAGTCCCCATCAGGTCAAAGACCAAGACGGGAAGCCCGTTGTCCTTGCAGAAGGTAATGGCAGTCATGTCCATGACCCGGAGATCCTGGTTGACCACCTCCATGAACGACAACTTGTCATACCGTTCGGCCGCGGGGTCGAGCTTCGGGTCGGCGCTGTACACACCATCGACACCGGAGTGGGTCCCTTTCAACAGGATCTCGGCCTCGATCTCAGCCGCCCGAAGGGCGGCGGAGGTGTCGGTGGTGAAATACGGGTTGCCCATGCCGGCAGCGAAGATGACGACGCGGCTCTTCTCCAGGTGCCGGATGGCCCGACGGCGGATGTAGGGCTCGGCCACCTCGGCCATGTGCACGGCGGAGAGCACGCGGGTCGGCTGGCCGTGTCGCTCTATGGCGTCTTGGAGGGCGAGCGCGTTGATGACCGTGGCGAGCATCCCCATCGTGTCGGAAGTGGTGCGGTCGAGGCCCTTGCCCTCGCCGAAGGTGCCACGCCAGATGTTGCCTCCCCCGACGACGACGGCGAGCTCGAGGTCGAGCTCGGCGCGCGCCGCGGCCACCTCACCGGCAAGTCGCTCGACCACGTCGGCATCGATGGTCTCGTCGGACGACGACGAGGCGAGCGCCTCTCCCGACATCTTGAGGACGAGGCGCCGACGTGTCCGACTGTCAGTCGTCACGACGGAACCAGACGGTGTCACCGGCGCACCGCAGTCCTCAGCCGCCGACCTCGACCTGGGCGAAGCGCTCGATCTGCGCCGCCCCGATCAGGTCCGCGATCGTGCGCTTCTCGTCTTTGGCATAGGGCTGCTCGAGCAGGACCCGCTCCTTGAACCAGCCGTTCATGCGCCCGTCGACGATCTTCGGGAGAGCGGCTTCGGGCTTGCCTTCGTTACGGGAGATCTTTTCGACCGTTTCGCGTTCGGTGGCGATCTCTTGCTCGGGCACGTCCTCCCGCCGCAGGTACGTAGGCCGCGCGAAAGCGATGTGCACGGCCACGTCGTGGGCGAGCTCTTCGTCGGCGTCACGCATCACGACGACGACGGCGTTGACCCCCCTGCCGGCCTGCATGTGCTGGTAGGTGCCGATGACCTCGCCATCGGAGACCGGGAACCGGACAACGCGGCCGACGGAGATGTTCTCCTTCAGGGACGTCTTCAGGTCGTCGATGGCGTCCGCCCGTTCGGAGACGGCATCTTCCCCGTCAGCCGCCACGAGCTCGGCGAGCTCGGCAGCCAGTCCGACGAACGACTCGGACTTGGCCACGAAGTCGGTCTCGCATCGCAGTTCCACCACGGCCGCGGCCCGTGCGGAGACGGCCACCGTGACTGCGCCCTGGGTCGCCTCGCGCTCCGAGCGCTTGGCGGCACCGGCAAGCCCTTGCTCACGGAGCCACCGCTTGGCGGCCTCGACGTCACCGTCGGACGCCTCGAGGGCGCGCTTGCAGTCGAGCATCCCGGCCCCCGTCGCCTGACGCAAGGCCTGGACATCCTTGGCAGTGAAAGCGGGCAAAGCTCAGGCCTCCTCGGGCGACGTTGCGGTCGGGGTCTCGGTCGGGATCTCGGACGCAGACGCGGCCGGGGTCTCGGACGCAGCCGGAGCCTCTGTCGGGGTCGACGTCGCGGTCGAGGTGGCGATCGCGGTCTCGTTCGACACGCTGCTCGGCGGCTCCGCGATCGGCGCGGCCGACGGTGCCGGCGATGCGACCGTCTCGACGACCGGCCTCTCCACGGACCGGGCGGATGCCACGCCCGGCACGGACGCTGCATCCGGGTCATCGAGCGCCGGATCGGCCGGAGCGACGGGCATCTGGGACCGGCGACTGCGCGGTGCCGAGCCCCGTGCGCCCCCGACGCCGTTGCCGGGCGTGGTCGGAGCGGGGGCGGCCGCCTTGCGGTGCTCAGCCACCCAGCGGCCTTCCACGACCGCCTCGGCCATTACCCGACACATGAGCGAGCCGGACCGGATGGCGTCGTCGTTGCCGGGAATGACGTGCGTGACCTCGTCGGGGTCGCAGTTCGTGTCGACGACGGCGACGATCGGCAGGGTGAGCTTGTTCGCCTCGGTGACGGCGATGTGCTCCTTCTTGGTGTCGATTACGAAGATGCTGTCGGGCAAGCGGTCGAGGTCCCTGATCCCGCCCAGGTTGCGCCGCAGCTTCTCCAGCTCGCGCCGGTGACGGAGCCCTTCTTTCTTCGGCATCGCGTCGAAGTCGCCGGAGCGCTCCATGGCCTCGTACTCCCGGAGCTTGCCGACCCTCGACGAGATGGTCGCGAAGTTGGTGAGCATGCCGCCCAGCCAGCGCTCGTTGACGTACGGCATCCCGCACGCCCGGGCATACGTGGCGATAGGGCCCTGCGTCTGCTTCTTCGTTCCGACGAAGAGCAGGACCCCTCCGTCGGCGACCAGGTCGCGCACGTAATTGTAGGCGCTTTCGACCCCCTTGAGGGTCTCGTGCAGGTCGATGATGTAGATCCCATTGCGCTCGCCGAGGATGAATCGGCGCATCTTGGGGTTCCACCGCCGTGTCTGGTGGCCGAAGTGCATTCCGGCCTCCAGCAGTTGGCGGGTCGTGACGACGGCCACAGCTGGTCCTCCCATCGGTTGTCCTTCCCCGGCGCTGCGCCCCACAAGGGGCGACCGTGGACGCGTCCGGGTGCTTGGTTTCGGTCCGTGCCCGCGCCGGACGGCGCGGGCACGCCAGGTTAACCGACTGGCGCAGAGGGTGTCAGCCGGCGGTCGCGACGCTGGATTTGCTCGAGCGGCCCCCGCCCGTGGACCGACCCTTCGTGTCGGTCCCGTCGGGCCGGCGGTCGCTCAGCCGGGCCCGGAGCTGGAGGACGGCTTTCGTGTGGATCTGGCAGACCCGGCTCTCGGTGACGCCGAAGATCTCGCCGATCTCGGCGAGCGTGAGGCCTTCGTAGTAGTAGAGCGAGAGGACCTTCCGCTCCCGCTCGCCGAGGCCCATGATGGCCTGGCCCAGGATCTCCTTGGACTCCTTGTCCTCGAAGAGGGCTACCGGACCATCCGACGAGTCGGCGATGGTGTCGCCGAGCGTCGTCCGCTCGGTGCGCTCGCCGCCCACCATGAAGACCTCGTCGAGAGCGGCGACGCCCACGAACGACACCTGGCGAAGGATCTCCTGGAGGTCGCGCACCGAGATGTCGAGCTCGGCCGCCACTTCGGCATCCGTCGGGGTGCGAAGCAGCGACGCCTCGAGCGTGGCATACGCCTGCTCGACGGCCCGTGCCTTGGCCCGCACCGACCTGGGGACCCAGTCGGTGGCCCGCAATTCGTCGATGATTGCTCCGCGGATGCGCGGAATGGCGTACGTCTCGAACTTCACCTGGCGCACAGGATCGAATCGGTCGATGGCATCGATCAACCCGATGATCCCGTAGCTCACGAGGTCCGACCCGTCGACGTGTTGGGGAAGCCCGACGGCGACTCGAGCCGCGACGTACTTGACCAACGGCGAGTACAAGACGATGAGCTGGTCGCGTTGGTGGCGGTCGCCCGTGTCCTTGTACTCCGCCCAGAGGCGGCTCGTTCCGTCTTCCTCCGACACCCGCCTCCCCTTAGGCTCGTGGGTGAGTCGCCCCGTAGACTGCGAGCAGTCGCTCCTTGCTCACATGAGTGTAGACCTGTGTCGTCTGCAGGCTGGCGTGACCCAGCAGTTCCTGGACAACCCGCAGATCCGCCCCGCCGTCGAGCAGATGGGTGGCGAAGCTGTGGCGGAGGGCGTGGGGGTGGGTCGGAGCCAGGGAACGCCGGTCGACGATCCGGCGAACGTCCCGGGGACCGAGGCGCCTGCCCCGGCGGTTGAGGAACGCCGCGCCCGGCGGGCTCTCCGGCCCCCGCAGGACCCGGCGTCCCTGCTCCAGCCAGCGTTCGATCGCATCGGTGCAGTGGTCGTGCATCGGGACGCGCCGCTCCTTGCCCCCCTTGCCCAAGACGGTGACGGTCCGGCCCCGCCGGTCGACGTCCTCAGTGTCGAGCCCGCATAATTCAGCCACGCGCAAGCCCGAGCCGTAGAGGAGTTCGAGCACAGCGTCGTCGCGCATCCGCACGGCGTCGGCCAACGTCCCGCCGTGAGCGGGATCGCTGGTGGGTCGGGGCGCCCCGACCCTGGCACCGGCGTCGAGAAGGACTTCGAGCTCCTGGCGGTCGAGGACACGCGGAAGCCGTGATCGTCCGCTGGGAGCGGCGAGGCGTCGGGCCGGATCCTCGGCGATGGCGCCCCGCCGACACTGCCAGGCGAAGTACTGGCGCAGCGCGCACGCCTTCCGGGTGACGGTGGTCCGGGCGTAGCGGCGGGTGGCGAGGTGGGCCAGGTATCGCCGCAGAAGCATTCGGTCGACGTCCCCCGCGCCCGTGGCGCCGCCGCGTTCGGCCCAGTCGGCGAATGCCCTCACGTCCGTCACATACGCGCGCACAGTGGCCGGGGCGAGACGGCCGGTCGACCGGTGGAACGCCTCCAAGTCCCAGCCCATGGCTCGAGGCTACCCAATGCCCGCGCACGGCGAGGCTATCCTCGCCCCAGGTGACAGGGAGCGCCTCGGGGGACGGCTCCGAGTCCCGCCGGCACCCGGCATCCGGCGGCACGGCTTGCGGTCAAGGGGGAGAGAGCATGTCCTATCGAATCGATCGCCGAGGGTTCCTGGCCCGGGGCGCCGTCACCGCCGCGGGCGTGGCCGTCGCCGGCTCGGGGATGGGGACCTTGCTCTCAGCGTGCAGTTCCTCGAGCTCGAGCACCGACTCGACCTCGTCGGGCGCGCGCGCCGGCGTGTCGAACACCACGCCCCGGCCCGGTGGGTCGCTGATCTTCGCCACCGAAGCCGAGGACCAGGGCTTCGACCCCACGTCGGCCCGGTTCGACGAGACGGGGATCCTCTATGCGCGCACCCTCTTCGACCCCCTTACCATCGTGGCCGCCGACGGGAGCATCCAGCCCTATCTGGCTCAGGCGGTGACCCCGAACTCCGATTACACGGTGTGGACGATCACGGCCAGACCCAATGTCGTGTTCCACGACGGCACCCCGTGCGACGCCAGCGCCATCGCCCAGAGCATGAACCATTTCCTCCAGGGCATCTATGCCTTCACGGTGGCGCCACCGATCCGGGCGGTGAGCGTGTCCGGTCCCGACACCGTCACCGTCACCATGGTGTCCCCGTGGGTCCCGTTCCCCGTCTACCTGGCCGGCGGCGTCGGCGGACAGCTCGGCTTCATCGTGGCCCCGGCGATGACCACGAACCCCAACGCGGCGACCGAGCCCGTCGGAACCGGGCCCTTCACGTTCGTCGAGTGGGTGCCCAACGACCACTTCACCGCCAAGCGGAACTCGAACTACTGGCGCAGCGGCCTGCCGTACCTTGACAGCATCACCTTCAAGCCGATCATCGATGACGACCAGCGCGCCAACTCGCTGACCAGCGGCGAAATCCAGATGATGCACACCGACGAGCCCGACACGATCCTCGAATTCCAAGACGACCAGAGCTACGGCTTCGCCGACGACTCCGGTTCGGTCATCGGCGAGCCGGATATGGACTTCGTCATGTTGAACCTGCAGAAGGCGCCCATGACCGACCTGCGGGTTCGCCAGGCCCTGGCCATGGCGACGAGCTCGCCGCAGTACTCGCAGATCGTCGACAAGGGGGTCGACGCGCCGACCGACCAGCCGTTCGTGACCGGCACGCCGTACTACACCTCGAATCCCGGCTACCCGGCCTACGACCCGGACAAGGCTCGCTCACTCATCCAGCAGGTCCAAAGCTCCACCGGCCGACCGGTGAGCTTCACCTTGGGCTCGACCAACGACTCCTACTCCGTGAAGTCGGCGGAATATCTGCAGAACGCGTGGCAGAACGTCGGAATGCGGGTCCAGCTGGCCCAGTTCCAACAGGCCGATCTCATCAACAACGCGCTCGTCGGTGAGTTTCAAGCGTACTCGTGGCGCCAATTCGGGGCACCCGACCCCGACATGAATTACCTGTGGTGGAGCCCCATCGAGGTCCATCCCGGGTTCGCCGTGAACTTCGCCCGCAACACGGACCCTCAGATCGAGACCCTGCTCCAGACCGGCCGCCAGTCCTCGAACCAACAGACACGGGCCCAGGCGTACCAGCAACTCGCCCAGCAGTTGAACGAGGACCTGCCCTACATCTGGAACGACCGCGCCACCTGGGCCGTCGTCGCCGGATCCCAGGTACAGAATTGGAACAACCCGACGACGCCGTTGGGCGCCAAGGCCCAGGGCATGGCGGTCGGGGTCATCTGGCCCACCCAGGTCTGGATCCAGTCCTGAGCGAGCACCCGGCCGGGACCGCGGTCGGGTGGGACCCCGGCGAGGAGCGAGTGACATGAGCCGGGCACGATGAGCAGCCGGATACTGCTGGTGGAAGACGACGAGCGCATCCGCGCGTCGTTGCGACTGGCCTTGGAGGACGAGGGTTACGAGGTCGACGAGGCCGGTGCCGGCGAGCAGGCGCTGGAGCGCTTCGCCGAGCAGGCGGCCGACGTCGTGCTCATCGACCTCATGCTCCCGGGCATCGACGGCTTCGAGTGCTGCCGGCAGCTGCGGCGGGTGAGTGCCGTGCCCGTGATCATGGTCACGGCGCGCACCGACACCCACGACGTCGTCGCCGGCCTGGAGGCGGGAGCCGACGACTACGTTACGAAGCCGTTCGTGGCCAAGGAGCTCGCCGCCCGTATCCGTGCCCTGATGCGCCGGGCCCGGTCGGTCGACGTGCCGAGCGCGTTGACGTTCGGCGAGGTCGAGGTCCGTCCGGAGGAGGGCACGGTGCGCTCCGCGGGCAAGGACATTCATTGCACGCGTACCGAGTTCCGCCTGCTGTGCGAACTGGCGGCGAACCCCGGCCGGGTGCTCAGCCGAGAGCAACTCCTCGACCGGGTCTGGGGCTATGACTACTTCGGCGACGGGCGTCTGGTCGACGTGCACATCCGACGGCTCCGCACCAAGATCGAGCCCGACCCGGCCAATCCCCGACACATCCAGACCGTGCGGGGCATGGGCTACAAGCTGGTCGTGTGAGCGAGACCGTGGCCCGGCCCCCGTCCGCCGCTCCCGCCGGCCGCCCACCCGCCGACCGCCCGGCCACCGTCCGACAACGCAGCGCGCCGGCGGCCCGAACTTCGACGGGCCGGGTTCGTCCCTGGGCGCGCCTGGGTCTGCGAGCACGCGTCACGGTCACCTTCGGCCTCGGCGCCCTGCTCCTCTCGACCGCCATGGCCGCCATCACCTATTTCACGGCGCGGCAATTCTTCGTGCGCGAGCGCGATACCGCCATTTTGCGCCAGGCCTACGTGAACGCGTCGCTGGCACGATCCACATTGCGCTCCCCCAATGTGGACGTGACCCAACTCCTGGCGTCGCTCGACACGGTGCCCGGTTCCCTGTCGGTGCTCGAGCTCCACGGCCAGTGGTATTCCACGTCCATCTCGGTCGGAAAGGACGCCATACCGGGCGCCCTGCGATCCCTGGTGGTGTCGGGGACTCCGGCCACCCAGAACTTCTATCTGGGCACCACGCCCCAACTCGTGGTCGGGCTCCCGGTGCCGAGCGTCGATGCCGCCTACTTCGAGGTCTTCTCGCTCGACGAGCTGGAACGCACGTTGCAGATCTTGGCCCTGGCGCTGATGGGTGCCGCTTTGGTGACGACGATTGCCGGCGTCATCACCGGCCGGTGGGCCGCCGGCCGGGCCCTGCGACCGCTGGCCGACGTGTCGCGCGCGGCGCAGGAGATTGCCGGCGGTGGGCTCGACACGAGGCTCACCCCGGCCGACGACCCCGACCTCACGCCGCTCGCCAGATCGTTCAACGAGATGGCCGACGCCCTCCAAGAGCGCATCGAACGCGAAGTGCGTTTCACCTCTGACGTGAGCCACGAGCTGCGCTCCCCGTTGACGACGGCGACCACCTCCTTGGAGGTGCTCGAGGCCCATGGCGACGAGCTCCCGCCGCGCAGCCGTCAGGCCCTGGCCCTACTCACCACGGAGCTTCGTCGCTTCCGGCGCATGGTCGACGACCTCCTCGAGATCAGTCGGATGGACACCGGTACGGCCGAGTTGTCACTGGACGAAGTCGAGGTGGGCGAGCTCATGCGTCAGGCTGCGGCCACCGCTGGCGCTAGCACGGTGCCCCTCGACATCGATCCCTCCGTCGCCGGCTTGCGGCTCTCGGTCGACAAGCGCCGCATCGAGCGGGTGGTGGCCAACCTGGTGGCCAATGCCGACCAATACGCGGGCGGAGTCACTCGCCTGGCCGTCGAGCCCGCGCCCGGTGGGGTGCGCCTCGTGGTGGCCGACCACGGCCCCGGGGTGGAAGCCGGAGAGCGCGACCGGATCTTCGAGCGCTTCTACCGCGGCCATAGCGCTGGTTCGCGCGGGGCCACCGAGGGCTCGGGCCTCGGCCTGTCGCTCGTCGCCGAGCACGTTCGACTCCACGGCGGGCGGGTCTGGATGGAAGACGGCCCGGGCGGCGAGAATCGCTTCGTGGTCGAGCTCCTCGCCCATGATGACGACCCGGCGCACTCCCGCTCCGCCACCCAGGGGGACGAGGGGCGCCCGGACGCCCGAACCGTCGCGTCTCCCGAGGCCGAGGCCGAGGCCGACGTGCCGTCCGGCCCGACCGAGCGCGGCGTGGGCCCCGGAGGTCGGCGGTGACGGCGCGACGGCGTGTCCGCCCGGTGCGGCTCGAGGTGAGCCGGCGGATGACGGCGACGACCGCGGTCCTCGCCGTCATCGCCCTGGCCGTCGTCCCGGCCGGGTGCGGTATACCGGCCGACGCCGGCCCCCACGCCCTGGCCCGAAGTGCCGTGCCCTTCGGGCTGCTCCAGGCCTCGGCGCCCACGTCGACCACCACCACCAAGCCACCGGCGGTGGCCGTGTCGGTGCCCATCTTCCTCATCGGGACCGACGGCCATCTCGTGAGCACCGCCCGCGATGTGGCGGTCCCGGCGCCCATGGCCGCCGTCCTGGGCGCCCTGGTGGACGGGCCCACGGCCAGCGAAGCAGCTTCGGGTCTCGACAGCGCCGTGCCACCGCAGACCACCGTGCTCTCGGCCACCGTCGCCGGCGGCATCGCCACCGTGAACCTGGCCGGGCCGTTCGACCAGTTGGTCGGGCAAAGCCAGATCCAGGCGGTTGCCCAATTCGTGTTCACGGCGACCGGCCAGCCCGGCGTCACCGGTGTCGCCTTCGAGCTCGACGGCCAAGCCGTCCAGGTCCCCGTGGCCGGGGGCGCCCAGGTCCCCGTGGCCAACCGGTCCCAGTTCGCCGCGCTCGCTCCCGACGCTCCGTCCCCGCCGTCTGTCCCAGGGTCGACGAGCTAGGACGCTCGGGCGGATCGGGACGTCAATCGGCCGTCGAGGGCGCGGCCGCGGGCCGTGTCCAGTCGACGCGTGGTGCGTCGCCCCACAATCGCTCGAGGTCGTAGTAGCCGCGGGTCTCGTCGAGGAACACGTGGACGAGGAAGTCCCCGTAGTCCATGAGCACCCAGTGCAGGTCACGCAAGCCCTCGATGGCGAGCGGCACGCGCCCGGTGCACTCCTTCACATGGCGTTCGACGTCTTCGACGATCGTGCGCACCTGGCGGGTATTGCGGCCGTCAGTGATGACGAAGGCGTCGGTGACACCGAGGAGGTCCCCCACGGCGAGCACCACGGTGTTCTGCCCGAGCTTGTCGGCTGCGGCACGCGCCGCCTCGATCGCCGCGTCCGGGACGCGGCGCCCGGTGCCGGCCGGCGTAACCCGGTCGCCGGCCGCCGTCACCGGGCGAGGCCCGCCGTCGACGGACCGCTCGTCCCGCTCGTCCCGATTCCGTGGCTCGAGCCGTCGTGCTCCAGCACGAGGACCGCCGTCAGGAGCAGGCTCGCCAGGGCGACCGCGCTGGCGACGATGAGCAGACGGGTCGTGCGCCGCTCTCGGCGGCGCTGTCGGCGCTGTTCGCGGCGTGCTGTACTCGTGCGCCCGGGCATCAGCGCGTGGGTGCCGGCGGCGACCGGGCTGCTCATCTCGAAAGAGCGTACAGACCCAGCGTCCGGATGCAACGGATGGCGTCGTCAGGGATCAGGAAATCGACGGGACGGCCCGCCGCCAGGCGTTCGCGCAGGTCGCTGCTCGACACCTCCAGCGCCGGCATGTCGACGCGGGCCACCCGCCAGCCCGGCGGGTCGGGCGCCCTCTCGCCGCCGGCGCGGTCCACGACAGCGAGGACCACCCGCCCCTGTAGCTCGTCGACGCGCCGCCAGGAGGAGAGATCGGGGACGATGTCGGACCCCACGACCAAGAAGAACTCCGCACCAGGATGGGCGCGGCGCAGCTGGTCCACGGTGTCGGCCGTGTAGCTCGGACCACCCCGGTCGAGCTCGATGCGGCTGGCCTCGAGCCCGGCGACGTCGTCGATGGCCGCCTCGACCACGGCCAGACGTGCCTCGGCCGCCGTGACGCTGCGGCTGCCCACCTTTTGCCACGGCTCGTTCGCCACGACCAGGAGGACGCGATCGAGGCCGAGCACATCCCGGGCGGCCACGGCGGCGAAGAGATGGCCGACGTGGATCGGGTCGAACGTACCGCCGAGGATCCCGATGTGCTCGGCGGCCATGTGCCCGAGCCTAGGCGTGGACCTCCTACGCTGGTGCCATGAGCGCGCCGACGTGGAGCCCCGACAGCTGGCGACGGCACTCGGCCGAGCAGCAGCCGTCGTGGCCGGACGAGATCGAGTTGGAACGGGCCCTGAAGGAGTTGGCCGGGGTGCCGCCGCTGGTGTTCGCCGGCGAGGCGAGGCGCCTGCGCGGCGCGCTGGCCGACGTCAGCGAGGGGCGTGCCTTCCTCCTGCAGGCGGGAGACTGCGCCGAGTCCTTCGCCGACTTTTCGGCCGATGGCATCCGGGACAAATTGAAGGTCATCTTGCAGATGGCCGTGGTGCTGACCTACGGGGCCGGCGTCCCGGTGGTCAAGATCGGTCGCATCGCCGGCCAATTCGCCAAGCCCAGGTCGTCCCCCACCGAGATCGTCGGCCAGGAGGAGATCGAAGCCTTTCGGGGGCACATGGTCAACGACGAGG
>Ga0181536_10000737_pt1 | contig 39383 bp, 35 predicted proteins | sample PEATcosm2014_Bin_41_FD_121105 | JGI IMG/M metagenome (GOLD analysis project Ga0181536, IMG submission 121105) | Peatland microbial communities from MTU Mesocosm Facility, Houghton, MI, USA - PEATcosm2014_Bin17_60_metaG | ecosystem: Environmental > Terrestrial > Soil > Wetlands > Peat | place...
ACGTTTCGGTGGCAGAAACACTGGACGTGCGGATCGAGTCCATGCGTGAGCGCAATCTGCGGATGTTGGAACTCGAATCGCAGAAAACACGGATCAAGAAGGTGCTGCTGCACGAGGTTCTTTACCTCGCCTCCGAGCTTCAGGCTACGGTTGATCTACACGGCCTTCCGGTCGCGGAGGTCGCCCGGCGCGCCAACATCGCGGAACGGGACGCACAGCGGCTCTACAAGCTCCCTGTGGACACCATCCGGCAAGACATTGCTGCCGGTGAGGCGGAGTATGGCGATGCCTACCGCTATCCGGCGTGGCGAACTCTCGTTCCGGGATACAAGCCCGTGTCGGACGGCGATACTACCCCTGGTGGCACGACTTTCATCTACGAAGGCGGCGGGAAACAGACTGCGGCGACACCCAGGTCCGATGTTACGGCATCCCAAACCAATCCAGCCTCCTTCGCCGATCTGGCCGCCGAGCTTGAGGCGGCGCGCAAAGAAATCGCCGAACTCAAGGCAGCAGCGCCGCCCAGCTACTACGCACGGCACTTTCAAGGTGGCAACGACGAGCGACCCACGCCCCAATACATCTCGGACTGGCTTGGAGAACGATTCGGCTTTTTCGACCTTGATGTGTGCGCGGACGCACTCAACACGAAAGCGCCTCGGTGGTTCTCGAAGGAGGATGACGCACTAAGACGGCCGTGGGTGTGCGACAACGGGTTCATGAACCCGCCGTTCTCCGTGATCGCCAAGTTCTGCCAGAAGGCCTACGAAGAAACCAAAAGCGGTCGGGCAAAAAGGATCGTGGCCCTGCTGCCGAGCTACGTCAACAACGCGTGGTTCCAAGATTTTGTATGGCACGCCAGATTGTACCTACCTCGGAACAGGATCACATTCGAAGGCATGAAGGCAGGAGCGCCATTCGGCTCTGTCATTGCGGTATGGGAACACGGTTACCACAACAGCACCGACAGTTTGACATTCACACGGATCAATATGCCGAAGCCGCCGAAAACCAAGCGAACGACGATGAACAAGCCTAGGGCAAAAAAAGCCGAAGCACTCGATTCTGAGTTCCGAACGATGCTTGCCGAGGTCGTGGCATTGCCGCCCGCAGGTGTGACACCGGCGGGATTGAGATCGCACAAATGACAAGGCCGAAGCCGTTGAAAGCCAAGGGAACAATGACGCCTGGAAGGACAATCATGCATCCACCAACGATGCACCGGATAAACCGCTCGATGCCAGCCCCTCCGGCGCGGAAGACGACGATGTCGAAACAGAATGTCCTCTATGCAAGGCAGTGTCGAACCGGAACGTCGTGTCAAGGATGATGTCGAACCTGAGGCGCCGCCTGACGCCGGTTCATGCGACCAGTCCCGCCCCGCACTCACAACATCCAGACCCAAAATTAGCCTGTAGCCTGTAAGCCTGTAGTGGTCGAAGTGCACCGTTATGAGCAAGCCTACAGGCTACAGGCTTACAGGCTTACAGGACTACAGGGACAACAGCTTACATGAGACGAGAGATGAAGAACGCTGCAAGGAAGACGCCACGAACTGAGCCGCTTCGGCAAGCACAGGCCCGAAAGTCCAGCCGGGCTTCCCTGTTCCTTAACCTTTGCGATCTGGATGCGCTGACCGTCAAGGACTGGATATTGCCGGGCCTGTTCATGCGCGATCAGGTATCAGCGCTCGTTGGAGACAAAAGTACAAACAAGACAAGCATCGCCATCTGCTTTGCCACAATGAAAGCGTACGGTGACCCGTGGCACGATGGCACAGAAATTTCTCCCGGTGCCGTACTCTACGTTGTTGGCGAGGGGTTGTCCGGCATGAGGTACCGGCGCCGTGCAGCACTGCGTGTGCTCGGCAAGGCGGAACCGGAACATCTCACCGATTTCTTCAAGATTGTCGATCCACGGGCGGCCAATCTTAACCTTCTCGATGCAGAGTCGGTGGCAAGTTTCGTCAGCGCCGTGCGAGAACAGATGCAGCAAGAGGGATCGCGTCTCGACCTCGTGTTTCTCGACACTCTGAGCGCGCTGATCGGCGATGAGTCGCCACGGAGTATCGTTACCTTCGTCAGGCACATGCGGCAGATCGCGGAGGAGCTAAACTGCCATGTCTGCGCGTTGCACCACACGCAACGCGGGACCAATCAGTATCGAGGTCCAGGTCAGTTGGGAGGAAATCTTGATGCCCTGTTCGTCTCCATCAGGGAGACGCGGGACAGGACGCTGCTGTATGTCGAGAAGCAGCGCGAAGGCGAGGCTGGATTCTCGTTCGTTTTCGACCGCTCGGTTGTCACACTCGGGATCGATGAGCATAGCAAACCGATCACGTCGGTCGCTGTGGCTCTGGCTGGCACAATAGCCGATGACAACTCCGCGCTGAACCACGATGGCTACCGCCGCAAACAGATCGCCGAAGCGATGCAGCCCGACCAGCGCCTCAGCGTATCGGCCGTTGTGCGACTGCTAAAGTGGAGCAAGGACGGGTACGGCGGTGTGCAACACGGATGGGTTGATGATGCCATCCCCGAGGACGAATGGATTGCCGTTCAGGTGGCAGACGGAGCGATCCGTGAGCTTCGCCGCTCGCGGCAGGGCGCCGTGAGCTACGTGGAATGTCGAAACGCCGAGATGGCCGGTGTGCCATTGACAGGTGGCGCACATACGGGGCCGATGCCAGAGCCAGAACACGAGCCTGCCCCGGAGCCACAGGAGCCAGTCCCAGAGCGACGGCAGTCGGAATCAGCGCCACACGAGGCAGCACCAGCGGCGCAGGAGCCAGTACCTGAGTTGGCACAAGAGGATGCGCGTTATCGTCTTGCTGATCGTAGGCGCACGCTCGATGAGGTGAAGAACTTGGAGACGCGGCATCAGGTGCACAAGTGGCGTGGTCCCTTGAGCCATGCCCGTCAAATGCGGGCTGACTTTCTGGCGTATCTCGACACACTCGACACCGTGGGCATGCCAGCAGTCACGCCAACCAATCCGGCGGCTTGGGCAGAACTGGACGGCGCGGTGGCCGACGACCTCATCGCCAGGTACAGCGTACCGCTTTCGTCGCCGGACCCGGAGCCAACACCGCTGGCACCGGTCCCTGAACCGGAGCCAGCCGCACCGGCAGCGTCGGCACTGGAAGCCTCCTCGGGAAGCGGAGGAAATGGTGGGCGCGACGCCGTCACGCAGGACATCGCGAGAATGCTCTACGGACGGTTGAGCTTTGCGAAGATCACAGGGTCGCCATCGGCGTTGATGGTTGAGGCACACGATGAGGACAAAAAGATGTTCCTGCGGGCCAGCCTGAAAGCGCACCCCGAGGTCGAAGATCAGTTTGCCCTGGAGATAGTAACCAGGCACGTGGGGCGATACATCGTCCGAGAGCACCCTGTGGAGTTGGCTGATGAACAGGCCAAGATCGCCACTATTGACTGGGATATTGTAGTTGGACCCGAAAAGCAATCCGACCTCGTTACGGCTTGTAAGATTGCCAAGGCAGACAAGGAGAAGACCATCTCTTTAGATGTTATCGACGGAAAACTGAGCATCGTACCTGCTCAATGGTGCTTCGCAAGGCAAGACCTTGAGTGGGTATTGCGCAAAGATGTAAGCGTAATCCGATTCTCCAACAGAGGCGTCCTCGCCGTGACGGCGCGCGGCACTTCTGGCGATTACGAGTTCCTTCTACGGGGCATAGAATCATGAACCCGTAGGGCAGAGCTTCTCATGCATCGGTCTATGTTGCTGGCAAGTCTGAGCCGAAATCGCTCGTTGCGGCAGTCAACCCGATCGTGGCGACCGATGTGCCACAGGATCGTGACGCTACCCGCGATCCACTGTCCGACCACTATCTAACGTATGATTTGGTCGACCGGTCCGGATTCATAATCATCGAGGCATCCCGGAGTCTCGAAGCCCTTGAACGGTGGGTGGAAGATCACCGCCATGGGTGCGACGGGGCGACCGATGTGCCGCAAGATCGTGAAGACGAATGATCGTCGGAAATCATCCGTCACATCGGTCGCCCTGCCGCGTAGTGTCATGGATGGTTCACCGCTCGATCGGCGAAATGCGATCTTTCCAACGATCTTCGAATAAGGCGACGTCGTGAGCGTTGAAGGCGAGGTAATAATAATCTTCTTCACGGTCATACTCCGCCTGAATGTGGCACACGAAAGCGTCGAGTGTGATATTGGCAAGCCATTCCACGAATTCCGGGTGACTGCCATCGTGATAATATCTGACGAGATGTTTAGTGGCCTGATCCCACGATTTAAGCGACCTTAGGACTTCACGCCGTCGATTGATATGACCGTCGCGCCATTCTAATGTTTCTAAGGCGGCATAAAGTTCAGGCACCTCCGGCGCCTCAGGAATCCGCAAATCGGAGTTTGCCGGGAGTACGATCTTGTCGATTCCAAGCATCCGCCTGCGAAGTCCGGCGAGTAAATTGCCACCTTTCCCGCCCGCTTCATAGTAAGTATTCAGAGCCTCCTTGTGCTCCGCGAGGGCTTTTAAGTGGGCAGCTTTCTGCTCCGCAGCAAAAGCTTTCATCCCGTCTATGCCGAGTGCCGAGACATATGCGTCGACAATATCACGAGAAGGCTGCCCCAGCTTAGTATTCTCATCAATGGCTCGTTCCAGGTAATGTATCGACTCTTCGATCTCCTGGTCGATCACAGGCCAGAACCAAGCATCGAAGTCATTGACAACAGGTTCGCTAGGTCGGATGCGCACGTGCCCGGAACGTTCACCGCATCTTCCATAGAACCGGTAGTCCATGGCAAGGGTGGGGAACTTCTCCGTTGCCATCTCGACGCCAGCGGGCGCAGCCCCCCACTTGGAACACCATTCGAGAAAGAATGGACTTGAATACTCCCCATCCCAAGTCAGTCGATCATCATGTGAGCCACCATGGGCGTGATCTTTGGTCGGACCCATCACGAGATTGAAGCCCCAGTTTGGGCAATCACTAGATGCAGTATCACGATCAAATATCACGATGTCGGATAGCACATCAGGGTCATCGCTTGGCGGTTCAACCTTGAAATGCGTCTCGACCATTTTCTTGATAGTCGCGACATCGCCAACCACCGTGAGTTTGTTGATAATCCAATTAGCCATTTCTAATAATCCTTGATAAAAAAAGTCAGTTATTGACTTCGATGAATACATCATATTAAGTATAAACGGACCGAGTCAACTTTCTTTTTATATTTTTTATTGTTGATGTGAGTATTAGAAATGCGTTACGATACATGTTTTCCTCCCTTTCGCTTTGGTTAGAACAACGGCTTATCAGACATCAGCGACCTTAGATAGTTGGCCACGTTCATAGGTGACGTCCGTGATTGTAGGTTTCAGCCTTGAGGACGTGCCGCCGAGGTGGATCGACGTCGAACAAAACCAATAAGGAATGTTCCGGCATGCGGACAGATACCAGGCAGACAGCTCTTCAGGTGGTCGCTGGCCACGATCTACGCCGCATGCGCGCGATCGTCACTGGCGGCTCGGCGGGCATCGGATCGAGACAGTGCATGCGTTCCACATACGGAAGCCCGGCGGCTGGCCTTGCTCGCCCCTCAACTCGCCAGTCGCGCTCTCAGATCAGACACCGACATCACGTGCGCCGTTGAGGCGGCGAGTATGACCAAGGTGGCGTGGTGAACCTCGGCATTCGGCATAGGTCCGAAGCCTCGATCCGGATAATCGTAGGTCGCTGTCGCATCCGAAAGGAACACCACTCTGTAATTCCGGAACATCGCATCACGCGCTGTCGCATGACAGCAATTCTCCGTGGTTGTTCCAGAAATGATGACGGTATCGATATCCCACTCACGCAAAATGATATCGAGGTCGGTTCCGAAGAAAGCACTGTAGCGATGTTTCTTGATCACGTGCTCATCGGCCGCCGGAGCGAGATCCGGATAAATGGCCACCCCCGGCGTTCCATCGACTAGGGCGTCACGATTGGCGATCGGTGGGTGCATGTCGTCGAACAATCCCATGTCGCAGCCATCTCGGCGATGCACATGGGCGGTATAGATAATGCGCATCCCAGTATCGCGGCACACCTTCAGCGCCTCGGCCAGTCGCGGTACCATGGCCCGCGCGGCTGGGGTCTCCATGGGAGCGCCAGCGGCTACGAAATCGTTCTGCATATCCACCACGATCATCGCCGTCCGGGCTGGATCGATTTTGTTGATCTCCATCGTCAGGTGCCTCCTCGATTGTTGTTTGCTTGCGGCGGTCAACCAGGCCTCTGGCCCACCGATATTCCGACAGTGCCCGTCCCGCGTCGGAAAGACTTTCAGATAGGCTTGATGCGACCTTTAGAAGCGTGCGATTGTTTCTCCAGAATGTCGGCAGGGATGCCCAGATGCAGTTTCGCTTTGGCGATCATGTGCTCGATGTGGCGCGCCGGGAATTGCGACGAAGTGGCGAACCGATCACGCTGGAACCGCAGGTATTCGACCTGCTGGTGCATCTGATCCGTAATCGCGACCGGGTCGTCACCAAGGACGACCTACTGGCGTCGGTCTGGAGTGGCCGGATCGTCTCGGAATCGACCTTGACCAGCCGGATTAACTCCGCCCGCAAGGCGATTGGCGACAGTGGCGAAGCACAGCGGCTGATCCGCACCTCACCACGCAAGGGTATCCGCTTCGTCGGGGACGTAACAACCGACGCGCCGGCGGCGGACCAACCGCTGATGCCGCGAGACCGGCCTTCGATCGCCGTTCTGGCGTTTGACAACCTGAGCGGCGACCGCGAGCAGGAGTATTTCGCCGACGGAATTGTCGAGGAGATCATCACCGGCCTGTCTCGCATCAAATGGCTGTTCGTCATCTCTCGCAATTCAACTTTCATCTACAAGGGCAAGCCAATCGACGCGAAAACCGTCGGCAGGGAACTGGGCGTGCGCTATGTGCTGGAAGGCAGTGTGCGCCGGTCCGGCGATCATGTGCGTGTCGCCGGACAGTTGATCGAGACCGAGACCGCCACACAGGTCTGGGCTGATCGGTATGACGGCACATTGGGTGATATTTTCACACTGCAGGACGAGCTGACGATGAGTGTCATAGGCGCCGTCGAGCCGACCCTGCGCAAAGCGGAAGTCGAGCGTGCCCGCCGCAAGCGGCCCGACAACCTGGATGCATACGACCTGTTTCTCCGCGCGCTTCCGTTCGCCATGACCGCGATGCCGGACCACGCGGACAAAGCGCTTCACTTGCTGGAACAGGCGATCCGGTTGGAGCCGGACTACGCCCTCGCCCATGGGTTCATCGCCTGGTGCCATGAGCAGCGTTACCTGCGTGGAGGGCTGCACGCCGAAACGCGGGAGGCTGCTCGCAGTCATGCCCACTCCGCGATCACGGTTGGCAACGACGATGCGATGGCGCTGGCGATGGGCGGTTTTGTCATCGCCGTCATGGAGCGGGATTACCTTACGGCTCTCGATGCAATCGACCGTGCACTCGCGTTGAGTCCATCATCGGCACTTGCGTTCGGCTTCAGTTCAATTGTCCGCGCCTGGATGGGCGACACCACGACTGCGATCGGGCATGCGGGGATGGGCATTCGTCTCAGCCCCTACGACCCCATGATCTATCTTCCTTACGTCGGCCTCGCCTATGCCCACTTCTTTGCCGGAGATTGGGCGGCAGCGGCAAATGCGGCGCGCAAGGCATCCCAGGCGAATCCACGGTTCAGCGTGCCATGTTATCTGCTGACAGCAGCCTTGATCCGGCTTGGCTGTATCAGCGAGGCAACGTCGAGTGCTGGGCGTGTGGTTGAGTTGCAGCCAGGCTTCACGGTCAGCGGTCTGGTCTCGGGCAACATTACTGTACCGGAACGTATGGACGTTCTGGCGGATGCGTTACGTCAGGCGGGATTGCCGGAATAAAATCAAGCAGCGGGCTGTCGCGGCAGGATTGACTTGCCGAATTCACAAGGCCTTGGTTTCACTAACTGAAAATACCGTCCAATGACTTACCCTTTGCGGGACGAGAGCCCTCACTTCGGATTTGGTATCAGTCAAGACGAGATAGAGGCCGCCATGAATGTGGCCATCACGCCCGCCCTTCCCCACTCCGCTCGCGTGTGGATCCTTTGGAAGGATCGTCTCCATGGACCGTGGCCGGATTAAACGAGAAAGAATTGTGCACCTGAATTACGCACCGAAAAAGCCCCATGTTTTCAAGGCTCCGGTTTTGGTGCACGTCTCTTGAGAAGTGCAACCGCGGCCAAGATATGCCCCATGGGCGGATCTGCACCGAGACTTATTTCTTGGTGGCAGCAAGAAGCGGATGGCCGGGGCCCAGGGTAACCCCTAGTCCAGTCCTGACACCTCGGGAGAAGGCATCGGTGGCCCCCATCGCAGACAGAGTTTATGGGACCGTCAGCCCGGACAGGCAGAAAGAAATGAGCGGCCTTGAGTTTGTTCAAGGTCTCGCCGACAGAACGTTGCCCCTCAACACGATCGCGCGGACCGTTGGTTACAATGTAATCGAAGCAGTGAACGGGCGGGTGGTCATTGTCGCGGAGCCAGATGATACCTTACTCAATCCTGCTGGCACCGTGCATGGCGGTTTTTCCGCGACATTGCTTGATAGCTGCATGGGACTCGCCATCCAGTCGACGCTCGAAAAAGGTATTGGTCAGACCACGCTGGAATTTAAGATTTCTCTTGTCCGGCCAATCACGACCGATACGGGTGAGATCAGGGCGGAAGGCGTGGTGCTGAGCCGGGGGCGACGCATAGGCACCGCCGAAGGAAAGATCACCGATCGCAACGGACGCTTGCTGGCTCACGGCACGACGACCTGCCTGATTTTCGAAAACTGACACGGCGATCTGCCATGGAACGCCCAACAAAAAGAGCGTACATGCGAGGCTCGATCTACGGCCTCGCCGCCGTATGCATCTGGGGCGCCTTCATTGTTGTGTCTCGTCTTGGCGTAAGGATGAGCGTGACACCGTGGGATGTCGTCGCCATACGTTTCAGCGTGTCGGGCGTCCTCCTGCTGCCGTATTTGGTCAAAAGAGGCTTGGCGCTCGATCGTCTTGGCTGGACCGGGGTGGCCGTTGTCGTCGCCGGTTGCGGCGCGCCGATGGTGTTGCTCGTGAACGTGGGCTTGTTGTTTGCACCCGCCGCTCACGGGGGCGCTCTGTTTCCCGGCGTGATGCCCCTGATGGTCGCCATTCTGGCCGCAATAATCCTGAAGGAGCCGTTCGACATCCGGAAACGGGCCGGTTTCATCGTTATCGTCCTCGGCGCCCTTGGGATTGTCTGGGGTAGAGGCGGCATGATTGGAACGGTGCAGAACATCGGCCACGGCTTATTTCTTCTCGCGGGTCTGCTGTGGGCCGGATAAACGGTCGCGATGCGGCGCGCACGGCTGGACGGCCTCCACGCCGCCGCCATCGCGGCGGTCGGATCGTTGGTGTTTTACCTGCCAGTCTATGCCTATGTCGCCGGGACCAGCGTTTTCCAGGCCCCCTTGTTTGATATCGGATTGCAGGCGTCTGTTCAGGGCTTCCTGACGGCCGTAGTCGCCCTGTTGCTTTATGGTCGCATGGTGAGCCTTCTTGGGGCAACAGGGGGCGCCGCGTTCGTCGCACTGACGCCTGTTGTGACCGGCCTCATGGCGATCCCGGTTCTCGGGGAAAGGCCCGTGGCAATTGATTGGGTCGCAATCGTTCTGATCTCTGGTGGCGTGTATGTCGTAAGCGGGGGCCCTTTGCTTCACAGGAAGGGCACAGCGGTAGAATCGTTTTGATCATGACCTGAACGTGGCCTATACGTGGTGAGTGTTTCAAGAAGCACGCACCAAAATCGGTGCCTCGAAATCACAGCGCTTTCCGCTTGCATGAATCTGGTGCGCAGAGATTGATACGCTCCGGCGACCTCGAGCGATGTTCCTAAGGTCCGCTACGGGTTCCCGGGCGTGTAAAAGCCAACATGCCTTCCTTGCACTGTATCACACTCTCAACTGGGACCGCCCCCCAGTGGTGGACGACCGGTCGCGACGACCGTGGTGAAGCGGTCCGCCGGCGCGGTGTGGGCGGGTCAGGGTTCCCATGCCGTCACTGCCTGAACCTCGGCCGAACCGGACGAGGAAATGTTCCCCGGCAGCTATGACCTGCCACACCCGCAGCGCGTGTAACGGCAAAGCCGCCACAACCGTCCATTTGGGCTGGAGAATCCACAGTGACCGGCCGACTATCCAAAGTAGGGCACTCACTTGGGATAGTAGGATGGCCAGAAGGGTTGCGCTCACCGCGGAAGACATCGCGGCCAAGCGGTTTGAGGCAAATCAATTGTTCACGCCCTCGGCACCTATCGCTGTCGCCGAGATGTTCGCGGGACGCCAAGAGCAGGCCGCGAAGATCGTCGATGCCATTGGCGAGAGGGGGCGCCACGTCATCCTTTATGGGGAACGTGGAGTTGGCAAATCTTCTATGGCTCAGATTGTTCCGTTTTTCATTCCTCGGGGGCCGAAGCCTCAGCAAGTACGTCACATTCGAGTACCGGCTTTTCCTGGCGACACATTTTCCGTCGTTGCTAAAAGGATATTTTCGAAGATACATTTGGAAAACGACTATGGAGAGGGAATGAAGGTTTATAACGTAGCCGAGTTCTACCCAGGACAGGTAACTATAGACGATTTTTTAAATGAAATGGGAATGTTCAAAGAAACTGAAATCCCAATAGTTGTACTAGATGAATTTAACGAAATTGACGATGAAGACACGTCGATAGTGATCTCGAACATCATCAAGGCGCTTTCCGATTCTGGCAGCAATGTTACGATCATTGTCGTCGGTGTCGCCGATAACGTAAACGACCTGATTGAAAGGCATGAATCAATCGAGCGCTGCACCGAACAAGTGCAGATGCCCCGTATGGCGGTCACGGAACGGCGAGAGGTTCTTGAACGGCGGCTTGCTCGCCTCGGGATGGAGATATCAGGCGACGGGAAATGGAAGATCATCAATCTGTCAAAGGGGCTTCCGGCATACGTTCATTCCCTTGGGAAATTTGCGGCTTATAGCGCCCTAAAGCAGGGAAAACTGTCGATAACCGAGGACGACGTAGACGAAGCCATCAACGAGGTATTGAGATCATCCCAGCAAAGTCTGAAAGACGCGTACGAGACAGCGACCCGAAGCAACCAAGCGCGCGCCCAATTTCGTCATGTTATAACCGCCTGTGCTCTGGCTAGAGTAGATGACGCAGGGTACTTTATGCCGACGGCAGTTCGAGAGCCGCTTTCCGCCATTCTGAAGTGTCCGGTGGAAATCTCGAAATTCCAGGACAACTTAATAGATTTCGCAGATAAGAGAGGGCCAATTCTGGAGAGAACAGGCGAATCACGTTCATACCGATTTCGATTTCTGAATCCCGCTATGCAGCCTTATGTTCTGATGCGAGGAATCCGGGATGGAATTGTTGACGAGACGGCTAAACGGGCTCTTTCTTCCCCGGAGCAACCCGACCTTTTCCCCAATGACTAGAGGTTGCCTTTTGCGCGATCACCCTACGCCATTCAGAAGACGACCGTTCAGTTCGCGTAGAGCCTCAGTTCCGACCCGTCTCGGCCGCTTGCGCATCTCTCCCATCCTCCACGGCATCGACCACCCGTCCAGTGGCGATGTCGCCATTGAGCTGCGCCAACGCGACTTGGTCTATGGGGCGAGGGGATGCGCTTGGCTACCGTGCCCCAAACATGGAGATGGCATGGAGCCCAAGCGGTTCAATGAGCGTCGGGGAGGTTGAAATTCATCGCCCTCTTAAACCGACCCGCTACCGGGGCCTTATCGGATTCGCAGCTTCGAAGGCTTCCGCGCGATTGGCTTTGGGCGGATAAATATACACGCTGTTGACCTGAACCTTCCGTGCTTTGGACTCCGCGCCGGTAAGAACCACCTGGCGGTCCCAGCCAGTGGTATGAACAGCGCCCCAGGGGCCAAGATCGAGGCCGGTTACATACCGGGGCTGGCTGTACGGGATCGTCGGAAGGCCAAGCAGAATCGCCGCCGCGTTGTTGCCGGCGGACCGGCCGAGGTTCTGCGCATGCTGGCACGACATCAGAGTGTGATGGCCGTCGGATTTCGGGAAAATCGCGAAGGGAAGCAGAACGATGCCCAAGTGATACATCATTGCGGAACTAACCATCACCAATCCGGGAGCCGAATTTAGCGAATACCGCGACAGCGTGGTCGCAACCGTCGAAGCCTTTGGCGGGCGCTTTCTTGTTCGTGGTGGCGACCTCCTTCTCGTGGAGGGCGATGCCCCTAACGGGCGCTCGGTCGTCCTGGAATTCGAAAGTCCTGAACGAGCGATGGAATGGTACAACTCAGCTGGTTACCAAAAAATCCTGCCACTGCGGCTGAAAAACGCAATCACACGGCTTCTGTGCGCTACCGGTACATGATGATCCAGGCGGCAGCGATCTGACAACCCGGCGACCGCCACCGCGCGGTCTCGCCAGTTCGGCACGATCAAGGAGCTGCTGACCGCGACCCGGCCTGGTACATCGTGATCGGCCCAACGAGGACGAGGTCAACGGCCGGGTGAACCACGTGGCAAAGGCATCATGACGCCTGACGACCAGGTTCCAGGCCCAGACCCCGAGCGGGAGAACCTGGGACAGCGGGACAGAACACCCCTCGGTTGCCCGCCTCGCCCGAAAGCCGCACCCTCCCGGCCAGGGAACAGGAGATCACCACCATGGCTGAAATGGGTCTCAACGACAAAGTCGCCATCGTCACCGGCGCCGGCTCGCGCGCCGAGGGGATCGGCAATGGCCGCGCCGCCGCGATCCTACTGGCGCGCGAAGGTGCGAGGGTGGCGCTGCTGGACGCCGTGCCGGAATGGGCGGAGGTCACCAAGAACATGATCACCGCCGAGGGCGGCAGAGCAATCACGGTGGCGGCGGACGTAACCGACGCGGCTTCTTGCGCCGGCGCGGTGAAGGCGGCGGTGGATGCGTGGGGCCGGGTGGATGTGCTGGTCAACAATGTCGGCATCGGCGGCCCACCGGGCAACGCGGTGGAGGTGGATCCCGAGGCCTGGGACGCGGCAATGCGGGTGAATGTCACCTCAATGATGCTGATGGCGAAATACGCCATCCCCGAGATGCGCAAACAGGGTGGCGGGTCGATCGTCAACATCGCCTCCATCGACGGGCTGCGCGGAGGCAATCCGAACCTGATGTACAACGCGTCGAAGGGCGCGGTGGTGAACCTGACGCGGGGGATGGCGACGCATCACGGGCCGGAGGGCATTCGCGCCAACTGCATCGCGCCGGGCTATGTTTATACGCCGATGGTCTATGCTCGCGGTATCAGCGAGGATCTGAGGAAGAAACGGGCACGGAACAATCTGTTGCAGGTGGAGGGCACCGGCTGGGATATCGGCAAGGGGGTCGTGTTCCTCGCCTCCGATCAGGCGCGCTGGATCACCGGGGTGATCCTGAGCATTGATGGCGGCTCGATGGCCGGCACGTTGGATACGGTGACGCCGCAAAGCGCGTTCGAGTAGACTCCCCCCCTTTCGGCCGCCTCTTCGTGGACCATACCGAAGAGAGCTTCAGGCGTACCGTTCAAACGGTGCCGCTCGCGCTTGTCGAGACGTGGTTGTCGGACGACGTGCGCCCCATCCGCCAGTGCTCGAAGCCGCGTTCAACGGAACGCCGACTTAACCTCCCGCGCCAGTAGCCGGATCGCCTCCCGCTCCGCCGCATGATCGGCCAGGCCCGCGCAATTCGTTTCCAATTGCACGCCCGACAGCCCGATGTCGCGTTGCAGGTCTTTCAACCTCCCCACCACCGTGTCCGGTGAACCAATGAACACCGAGCCGCGCAAGGTTTCCTCGAGCGTAATCTCCGTCAGGCGCTTTGAGGTTTTCCAGCGCGCGTGATCCGGCGGGGTGTTTTGCCGTCGGGCGGAGTCGGCGAGAAGGCGGCTTTGGTTCTGGAAATGCCGCATCAGCGTGGGCCCGTAGGCCTCCTGGGCCGCCGCATCTGTTTTGGCGACGAAACCGGGGCAACGGAGATAGACGGGCGCCTCTCCGGGATGTCCGGCGTCGGTCCAGGCTTTGCGGTAGACGTCGATGTGCTGCCTGAACATCCGCGCATCCTCGTGCCGCGCGGACAGGAACAAGCCCAGGCCCGCCTGGCCGGCCGCGGGGAATGTTTCGACGCTCGCCGCCGCGACGCGGATTTCGGGCGTCGGTTGTTGCACCGGCCGCGGCACGACCGTGACGTCTTTGATGTCGTAAAATTTGCCTTTGTAGGAGAAATTGTCTTCCCGCCAGGCGCGCTGGATGATCTCGAGACACTCAACCTCGCGTTCCTTGCTTTCGGAATACGCGATGTTCAGCGCCTCGTAGGTCTTCACGACGCCGCTACGCCCGACGCCGAAGATCAGCCGGCCCTTGGAGATGTGGTCCAAGGTCGCCGCTTCCTCGGCGATTCGAAGCGGGTTCGCCAGCGGAAGCACTTGCACGCTGGTCCCGATCCTGATCCTCTCGGTGCGGGACGCGATCGCGGCACCGAGGACCAGCGGGCTGGCGGAGAGAGCGCGCGGTTTGTCGAAATGCAGTTCCGCGAGCCACATCACGTCCAGGCCGTACTCCTCGCAGGCATCGACGATGTCGAACCCGGCGGCGAAGCATTCGGCCTGGCCACGCCCGGGCAGCACCGGAAACTCGTGATAGATACCCAATTCCATTGAATGGGACTTTCCCCAACAGGGTCTTATTGCCGGCCGGTTTTGGTCCCCGTCCCACCGCGCGTCAACCGAGGCGTCACACCCAGGCCGCGTTCCATGGCTTCGGAGGAGGCGCCAAAGCGCTCGTGGCGGCGCCTGGCGATCAGCGGTTTAAGCGTTCACTTCTCGCGCGCCCACGGCGAAGCCCTTTCCGGCGTCGCCGGCGCGCGCCCCCTCGGTGGTGGCGTTCAGGGTCACCCCCCTGTTTCCTGCCGGTTCGCAGCCGAATTCCGTCATGATCGCCCGGGTCTTTGCCCGGTTTTTCGCGATGTTCGGATCGAAGCCAGGCAGTTTCCGCACCGGATCGGGCGGCATCCCCCAAATCCCCTCCGGTGGCGCCAGCAACGCGCCAGGTGCGAGTGTGGCCGCAGGTAAGTATTGCCGTGACCAAACATGGCGGCTCATGCCCGTCGCACGTTCCAGAAGACCGGAAAGGACGCGGACACGATGTCACGAATGTCGGACCGGAGCGCCGCTGGCTGGAACATCTGGCCCAACGGCAGGAACGTGACGACCTCCAGCGCGCGCGCCTGCACCTGGCGGGCGATCTGTTTCTGCTCCTCGACGGTCGGCGCGTCGAACCAGGCGTCGCGCAATTCCTCCACCCGCGCGTCGGTGGGCCACCCGAACCAGGCTTTTGTGCCGTTGGCGCGCATGGGCAGATAGCTGCCTGGACCCGAAGCGGTGAAACCGCTGGCCATCGAGACAAACGCGCTCCAGCCGCCCTTATCCGGCGGGCCCTGATTGGCGCGCTTCTGCGTCATCGTGCTCCAGTCCATGAGTTGATAGTCCACGGTCATGCCGATGCTCTCGAACATCTGCCGGGCAATCTGGCTCATTTGCGAGTATGCGGCCTGGTCGCTTGGCGCCATCAGGACGACAGGCTCGCCCTTGTAGCCCGCTTCGGCCAATAGCCGGCGGGCGAGGGCAGGGTCGCGTTTGGAGGTCAGAGCCTCGAGGCCCGCGTCGTTCGCCATCGGCATCGTCGAGGTGAAATAGCCCGTCGGCCATTTGCCGTATTCGGTCTGCTCGCCAATGACGGATTCAATGAAGGACTTCTGGTCCAGCACCGGCAACAGCGCCCGACGCACGCCCGGATTGTTGAACGGCGGCTGTAGGTGGTTGAGCGCGAGAAAATACATCACGCCGTTCGGATCGACGACCCTTACGGTCACGCCTGGCGATTTCTTCAGCATGGGGCACAGGTCGATCATCGGCTGTTCGATCCAGTCGACCTCGCCCTTCTGCAGGGCCGCGGAGGCGGTCGCGGGATCGGGCTGTACGATCCACTCGACCCGCTCGAAATTCGCGACTTTCCCGCCAGCGTAGACGCTCGGCTTCTCCTGGCGGGGGACGTATTTGTCGAACCGGGCATAGGCCGCGCCGACGCCGGCCACCCAGTCCTGGGCCACGAACCGATAGGGGCCGGAGCCTGTCGGGTCCTTGATCTGCTCCGATACCGGCGTGCTGGCGACCCGCTCGGGCATCATGAAACATTGCCGGGCGCCGAGGCCGTAGAGCATGAGGCTGAACGGCTTTTTCAGCCGAATGCGGAACGAACGGTCGTCGATCGTCGCGATCTCGTCGGTCTGCGACAGAATCTTCTGACCGAACGTGTCCCGAACGGCCCACCGCTGGACCGATTTCACGCAGTCGCGGGCGAGCACCTTTGCGCCGTCGTGGAACGTCAGCCCGTCGCGCAGATGGAACGTCCAGGTCAGCTTGTCGTCCGACAACTCGTGGCCCGCGCACATCTGCGGCTGGATGTCGTAGTTTCCATCGATCCCGAACAGCGTGTCGTAGACCATGTAGGAATGGATGTAGACGATGATCGACGACGTCCACACCGGGTCGAGCGACATCAGGTTCGACTGCGGGATGTAGCGCAAGGGCCGCGCCCCGGCCGCGACGGCGGGCGCGGCCATCAATGGCGCGGAGGCGAGCAAGGTTCTGCGGCGCACGACCTTTCCTCCTGGTGTTCGAGGCGAACGGTGCTATCGAGACACAACCGCCGCCGTCCCGCCAGCCCAGGCCCATGCCAAGGCTGATCGCGCGCCACCGGATCAGACCAGGGCCGCACGAAATGACGTGAGGGCTTGAACCTGCGCGTCCGCATACCGCACAGTTCCGGTCACCCGGATTCGCGCCGGTGTCCCCACGGCTGAACAAGACACCGCCTCATGTCGACCGATATCGTCATCACCGAGAAGAGCAGTCAGGCCAGAGACGTCCGTGCCGCTCTTGGCAACCGGTATGGCGCGATTCTGCCGGCCGAAGGGCACCTGATCACGCTGCTTGAGCCGGAGGAGGTGAACCCCGACTGGAAGCGCTGGTCCGCGGTTTTGCTACGCCCGGACGGGCTTTACGGGACCAAACCGGCGAGCGGCGGGAACAAGGCCAGCAAGCTCAAGGCGATCCGTGCCGCCCTCCGTTCGGCGCGCAGGGTCTGGCTGGCGACCGACTGCGACCGCGAGGGGCAGTTGATCGGCCAGGAAATCCTTGAGCACTGCCATTTCCGGGGCGAGGTCATGCGGGTCATGTTCACCGCGCAGGACCCAAAGACGATCCGCGACGCCTTCGCCGCCGCGAAACCGAACGCCGCGTATCAGAACCTCCACTCGGCGGCGGTGGCGCGGCAGCAGTCCGACCAGATTTACAACCTGTCGCTCACCCGCACCGCGACTGTGCTTCTGGGCCGTGGCCAGCGCGCCGTCATCGGCGTCGGCCGCGTGAAGACGCCGACCCTGGCGATCGTCTGCAGACGGGAACTGGAAATCCGGGCGTTCCGGCCGCAAACGTATTTTGAGGTCGTGGCGCTCTCGCGCGTCGCCAGTGGCACCTTCCTGATGCGGCACGCCCCGCCCGAGAAGATCCTCAAACAAGAGGAAGCGGCGGCGATCGCGGGGCGCGCCAGCGGCTTCACCGGCCCGTTGTCCGTCAAGGTAGAGGAAAAGCGGCAGGCGCCGCCACGGCTGCACGACCTACCCACGCTACAGAAACTCTGTGGCTCGCGCTTCGGCTGGTCCGCTGCCCGGACGCTTGAGGTCGCCCAGGAGCTTTACGATGGGGAGGGCAAGAAGCTCATCACCTACCCGAGGGCCGAGTCGCGATACCTGCCCGAAAATCTGATCCCGGATGTACCGAAGATCGTCGCGGCGCTGACCGGGGGAAAGATGTTCGGCTCGCTGCCGATGCCGCCTCAGCCGGTCATCCGGAGGGGAAAGTCTGGGCACTTCTGGGACAAGGGCCTCGAGGGCGTGTCCCATCATGCCATCATCCCGAACGTGAACACAGTGGGCGAACTGCGCGCCATTTGGCCCCGGCTGACGGTCGACGAGCGGCGGCTGTTCATGGTCATCGCCCGATCCTATCTGGCCGCGCTGATGCCGGATTTCCGCTACCGCCAGACGACCGCGGTGCTGGACGTTCATGGTCACGCATTTCGCGCTGTTGGCCGTCAGCCGATCGAGATTGGCTGGCGCGCCGCGTTCGGCGAGGACGCGGAGCGTGAGGACGATGAGGACGGACAGATGCTGCCGTCCCTGCGAAACGGCGAGCCAGCCAGCCTGAGCGATCCGAAGGTGGAAACAAAAGAGACGAAGCCGCCGCCCCGCTACAATGAAGGGACTTTGATCGAGGCCATGGCGAATGCCTGGCGCTTCGTCGAGAACCCGGAGCACCGCGAACGCCTGAAGGAGGCCAAGGGGATCGGCACACCGGCCACACGGGCCGAGATCATCCAGGGGCTCAAACGCCAGGAGTTTCTGGTGGCCAGCGGGAAGAACATCGTGCCGACGGAACGTGGCCTCGTGCTGTTCGACGTCCTCGGGAAAGCCGACCAGGCGCTGGTCGATCCGGCGATGACGGCCAAACTGGAATTTCTGCTCGACGAGGTCCTCTACGGCCGCCGCCGCGCGGAGGAGGCGATCGACGCCGTCTGCGGACAGGCCTCCCGTATCATCGGCCGGCTCCGGGACGGCACGCCCGCGGACGGCATCCCGTTACCGGCGATCTCACCGAGGCCCGTCCCGGCGGCAAGGAGTGGCGACAAAGGCACGCGGGGAAAAACCCGGTCAGCCGTACCGCTTTCGCGGGAGGAAAATGGCCAATCGGCAATCCCCCGCCGCCGGGCGCGGCCCGTGGCGGCGAAGGCGCGATCCAGCGTCCAGACCACGGAAACCGCGCCCGCGCGCCGAAAAACAGCGAAAAATCTCAAAGCGTCTCCATCAGCGCCAAGCAATGCGGCAGACCGGGGTGCGCGGGACGCCAGTGCGCCCGGACCGGTCAAACGCGGCGTCAGCCGGGGGCAAGCCGCACGCGTTGCCACCCCGTCAGGGGAGGTCCGTCAATCCGCCGCTGGTGATGACGAGACCCGGCTCAACATACCATTCGGCAACAAGGAACTGGCGTTGAGCCTTGGGGCCCGCTACCGTACTGGCGGTTGGTTTGCCCCGCCTGGCACACGCCTGGAGCCGTTTCAGGAGAAGGGGTGGTTGTAGGCCGAACCTACCCCTTCGCTTCCAGATGGCTTGCATCGCCACCCCTATGCTGGGGGCGTTCACCGTCGTTAGCCGCCACGTTCGACCGGCTTGACCCGGTCGAGTGTAGACGGTCAGGTGAGGATATGCGCGTGGCGGACCTCCCGGCCCGCCGGCGAGAGGAGCGGCCATGAAAATCACCGACATTCGCACCATCCAACTGTCATACCGCCCCGCCAATCCCAGCATGAGCGCCGCCAGCTTCAACGTCGCCCGCAACGCGCTGATCGTGGAAATCGAAACCGACGCCGGACTGACCGGCATCGCCGAGGCGGGATCGGCCGGCGGCGCGCCGGCCAGCACCGCCGCCGTGATCGAACATGAACTGAAGCCGCTGCTGATCGGTCAGGACCCGCTGAAGATCGAGTACCTGTGGCAACTGATGTTCGGCCGATCCCGCCAGCACGGCCGCCGCGGCATCGTCATGCACGCGATGAGCGGTATCGACATCGCGCTCTGGGACATCGCCGGAAAAGCGGCTGGCATGCCGCTCTATCGTTTGTTCGGCGCCTTCACCGACCAGGTGGAGGTGTATGCCAGCGGCGGGTTCTATCAGCGCGACAAGAACCTCGACGGTCTGACGCGAGAAGCCGAGAGCTACGTCGAACGCGGTTTCCGTGCGATGAAAATGAAGATCGGACGCTATGACTTCACCGGCACGAATTTCCGCCGTCTGCTGAACCAGCCGGAACTGTGCGTCGTCACGCCCGAGGAAGACATCGCCCGCGTCGCCGCCGTGCGAAAGGCACTGGGTCCCAACCGCCGCCTGATGGCCGACGCCAACTGTGTCTGGAGCCCGTCGACCGCGATCAAGATGGGCAGGGCACTGGAACCATATGACCTGTTCTGGCTGGAAGAACCGGTCGCCACCGACGATATCGACGGCAGCGCCGAGGTGGCGCGGGCGCTGACGACCTCGATCGCCGGATACGAAACCGAGGTCGGTCTGTTTGGTTATCGCGAGTTGATCACCCGCGGCGCGATCGATATCGCCCAGCCCGACCTGGTCTGGTCGGGCGGGTTCACCGAATGCCGTAAGATCGCGGCCCTCGCCCAGGCGCATAATCTGACGCTGTCGCCGCATTGCTTCTCGTCGGCGCTGTTGTTCGTCGCGGCGCTGCATTTCGCCGCGTCCAGCCCGAACGTGCTGATGGTCGAATGGGACCAGACCGAACACGGGCTGCGCACTGAGTTGCTGAACGAACCATTCGACTACGACGGTGCGGGCATGATGCGCGTGCCGGAGGGCCCCGGCCTGGGCGTCACGCTGAACCGGGACGCCCTGGAAAAATACCGCGTCCACTGAGAGCCGCGGAGGCATCTGTTCGCGGGCGTTTCCGACGCGGTGGCAGCCTGCCAGTACCTCGTCACAGAAGGTTTTGACAGGTTGGTGGGCGACGCGGTCTCCGTGTTCCGGGCCCTAAATCAGCCGGGATGAACCCCTTGGGGACGACCGCACCCGACCCAACCGCGCCGCTCTTGAATCCGGAAGAGCTCCCCGAAAGCGGACATTCGCATGCGCTGGACGGCTCGGCGGGCGCAACTATCTGACGACTCGGGGATTGCCAGACCCGACATGGTTATCGCGCGACAGGTTATCGCGCGATACTTGATAGATGCGAACATTCGGCCGATCCTATCGGCGAGTGTGTTTTCCGGAAATGCGACCCGCCCCCACCGCGATCCGCGGGTCAAGACAGGAGGAGCCAGATCATGAGCGCTGCCGCATCGAGGATACCCACACAGTCCATGGAGATTGCGAAGGTTAAGGAGCACATCGGCGCCATTGTGACCGGTATCGATCTTGCGCATCCCATCGACGTCGCAACGCAGAAGAAGCTCTACGACGCTGCTGTCGAAAATGTGGTCCTTGTTATTCGTGGGCAAGAGCATCTCAGCCCAGGCCAGTTGCAAGCCGCTGGAGAAATATTCGGCGAGTTGATGGAGGACCAGAACCGGCGCTATCTGGTTGACGGATTTCCGTTGATCAGTGTGCTCGACAACCGTCACAAAGACAGCAAGGGTCAGACCGCGAAAGTTGGCGCCAACGCCACGTGGCACACCGACCACACCAATCAGGAATTGCCGCCCAAGTTCACCATGCTTTATGCGGTGGCAGTGCCAGATAAGGGTGGCGCGACATCGGTTTGCAACGCGCGCGCGGCCTACGAAGCGCTCCCAGACGACATGAAACTGAAGATCGCCGGCGCGAAAACTGAGAACACGCTGATCAGCAGCGCGCGGATGAAGACAGGCAATCCGGATGTCGTGAAGGCCCAGCTCGAGGCGAAGAAATCGCCAACTGTGCATCCCTTGGTCCGCACCCATCCGGAGACCGGCACCAAGGCCGTCTGGTTTCATAAGGGCAAGACCGAGACGGTCACGGGCATGTCACCCGAAGAAACCCAGGATTTTTTGCAGGACCTGACCGATAAGATCACGCAGCCCCAATTTTGCTATGCGCACGAATATGAAAAGGGCGACCTGCTGATCATCGATGACCGCGCCTCATTGCACAAAGCCGGCTTCGATTACGATCACAGCCAGCATCGCCGCCTGTATCGGATGCTTGTGCGTGGCGACCGTCCCTACTAAGCGCCGCGCACTACGGCCGGATGTGAACGAAGCGGCTTCTGTTTCAGATTTCCGGCGAGAACTGATCGCGGGCAGACTGCAAGGTGAAGGCCTCATGCGCGCCTAAGCGCCGCGCCACGATCACCTCAATCCCGCGACCTCCGCGTAGGCTCTCAGCTCCCGCTCGACATCGTAACCGCTGGTCCCGAAGATAATGCCGGTGGCGCCCCTGGCCTCGAGCTGGGCGAGACGTTCGCGCAGCTCCTCTCGAGTGCCCGTGAACGTCATCTGTTTGGCGGTGGACACGTCGACGAGCGAGTCGTGGCCGTTTGAAACGTCGAGGTTATGACCGCGGTGAACGGAGAGGTGTCGAACGTCCTCGCCCACACGTTCGACACTCGCCAGCCACGCTTCGCCGTTCGGCAGCGCTTTCACACTTTCCGGATCGGTCGTGTACCTATGGTGATAGGCAAGCGCGATGATCGGTTTGAGGGCGGTCGAGGCGCGCGGCGAGGTGACGTCCTCGCCATCATCGAGGACCGTGCCGTTGGTCGACACAAGACAGGTTTCGAACCCTTCGGCCGGACCGCCGAGGGAAATCAGGCCATCGGTAATCTCTTTGGCGAGCGCACGGGCCTTCGGACCTTGGCCCGCCATGTAGATTGGCACGTTGATCGGACGGTCAGGCAGTTGGCCGTCGGACGCGAGGATCTGGGCAAGACCGCCGTCGATATCGGCAATGTCGCCGCGCAGCAACGCCTTAACCTGCGTGATATGCGTACGCATGCTCTCGAGGCTCAAGGGCCTCTTGCCCATCCCCGCACGGCCCGTGAAGCCGGTGCCGAACCCAACCATCAGGCGTCCCGGCGCGATCTGCTCGAGTGTTGCGATGGCCGAAGCCTGAGCCATCGGGTGGCGATAGCTCGGGATCAACACGGCGGGGCCAAATTTGATGCGGTTCGTGTTTTCGGCGATGCGGGCGAGAGTGACCCATATGTCGTGGCCGAAGGCGGGAACCTCAGGGCACCAGACCGCCCGAAAGCCAAGGTCTTCTGCCAGAAGCGCATACTCAGCGGTTCGCGGACCGGGCGGCAGGCGGAAGTCATAAGTCAGCACGAGGCGCTCCAGGAAAAAGTGTCTCCAAGGAGAGCATTACGATGTGTGGGGTGGTCAAGCCACCGCGCGTTGAATGCGGCCCGATGCATTGTCGTTTGCCAGGTCAGGCTTTCAGCGAAGCGCATCAGCACTCGGCGGTATGCCAGGTTGGTGGACGAGTGGGCGCCGGCCATCGGCCGCCGGCGCGAGGATTACGGCACACATTCTCTCCGGGGGACCAAGGCGATCATCTACAAGACGACCGGCAACTTACGGGCTGTGCAGCTTCTATTGGTTCAGACCTCGCGACGCACGTCGTGCTCGGGCGCTAATAGAACGAAGAAACGTCCGCTTCCGCAGGTTCGTCGCCGGATCGCTGTCGGGCGGCAAACCACCTGCGGCGGTCCATCGGGGAGTGACTGATGGCTACCCCAACCGGTGCGGCCCTGAGCCGCGGGGGGGTACAGGGGCCGGGAAGACCACTCCGGCAAACCGTCAAAACCTCCTATGTTGATTCTTGCGTCCTCGGTCTGATTAACCTTGGGCGTTTGATCCCGGCCGGTAGCCCGTTCAAAACCTGGGTCCTCGAGACCGTCACAGAGCAAGTGGCGCCGGCCGGTTTGTCCGCCGAACCCGAACAGTCGTCTGGGCCTCGAGCCCGTATCCAGGAGGTAGGGTCAAATGGACACGGAAGCCATGCCGTTACGTTATGTGGGGATCGACGTCGGCAAAGACCGGATCGAAGTGCACATTCGGCCTGATGCCATCGCCTTTGGTTGCGACACGGACGCGAACAGCCTCAATCATCTGGTCGCTCGTCTGAAGCCGCTGAAGCCAAAGGTCATCGCCCTCGAAGCAACCGGCGGATACGAGGCCATCATCGCCGCCACACTGTCGAACGCCAGCCTGCCGGTGGCGATCGTCAATCCGCGCCAGACCCGCCAGTTCGCCGGCGCTCTTGGCCGGCTGGCCAAAACCGACAGGATCGACGCGGGCGTGATCGCTGAGTTCGCGGAGATGACGAGGCTCGAACCGAAACCGCCGGCGGACGCGCAACTCACCGAACTGCGGGCTTTGCTCGCCCGGCGCGCGCAACTGGTCGAAATGGCGAAGGCGGAGAAGCAACGTGGAGCAAAAGCCGAGAACCCGCTGACACGCCGTTCCTGTGCCAAGGTGTTACGTCAGCTGCAGGCCGAGATCGCGCGCATCGAGCGGGCGATCGGCAAGCTGATCGATGCCAGCCCGGTGTTTCAGGCCAAAGCTGCCCTCTTGAAGAGCATTCCGGGCGTCGGCGATGTTGTCGCGCGGATCTTCATCGCGGAGTTGCCCGAACTCGGCATCGTCGATCGTCATGAGATCGCGGCACTGGTGGGAGTGGCGCCAATTAACCAGGACAGTGGCCGTTGGCGCGGCAAACGGAAAATCAAAGCCGGCCGGCCTCAGGTGCGGGCGCCGTTATATGTCGCCTGTCTGTCGATGATTCAGTGCAACAAGCCGCTGCGCGCGTTTTACCGCCACCTGGTCGCTGACGGGAAAGCAAAGAAGCTTGCCCTGATCGCGGTGATGCGCAAGCTGGTGGTGATCGCCAACGCCATGGTGAAGGCTGGAAAACCTTGGACCGAGGCCGAAGCCTGACCGCTCGCGGCCATGGCCCAGGCTGCTGTGTTTTACAAGGAAGGAGCCGCATGAAGTGACCCATCGGACATCGTCGGACCATGTCGCCCCGTCCCGGCAATCGCTGCCCGTGAGCGGCCGGGATGCCGCGCCTTCTTCCCGGGTTTCCATGTTCGGTTGGCATGGCCGTTTCCACGTCCCGGCCACGCATCCGATCAGCGCGGACGGGACGACCGGCTCAAGGATTGCCAAAGGCAACCGGCTGCGCCGGCGCGAAGCGTCCTTGAACCGGACGGCCCATCCGCGCGACCATGACGTGACCAGGGACTTGCTCGTCACAACCCGTCGTCCAAACCGCACGGTCAATAAAGTTGCCGCCAAGGGCGAAAAAACGGTTGACCCGCGACACAGTCGCTCCGTGCGGTTGGTACTAACCGCGCCGGCGCGCGGCGATTTCGTCCAGCACCGGCATCAGGAAGGGTTTCATCGCGGGATAATCCTCGGTCATCGGGAAATGCCCAATGGCAGGCATGGGAATCCAAACGGCACCGTTGATCTTCGCCACGAGTTCTTCACCTTCCTCGAAACCGGTGGACGGATCGTATTCGCCGTTCATGATGTAAACCGGGCAGCGCGCGGTATCGATCAGATGCGCGGTTTCCCGCAGATCATGTTCGATATTGTAATAATTCAGATCGCCCGCGAACACGCCCGGCGCGCCCTGGCTATAGGACCAGGCGACCTCGCGCTTGTATTGTTCGGGCGATCGCGGTCCGTTGATGCAGTACATCGCGGCGGCCGCCCGGTCGGCGCCGTTGACGCGCGGGTGACGGAAGTAACGGAAGGCGGCGCGGATATCGTCATCGCTGCCGACGCCGGTTTTCAGACCGGCTTCCAGCCCGATCACGGCGGCATATTCATCGGGACAGGCCAGCGCCAGATCGGGCGCCAGATGCCCGCCCATCGAACTGCCGATGAACACTGGCTTTTCGCAGTCCAAAGCGCGCTTCAGCGCCAGATGGAAATCGATGAAGAACGATTTGGTCAGGCGGTATTCTTTCGCCCACCACTCTTGCGATTCGGGCGGCAGCGATTTTCCGTGATACGGCAGATCGGGCACGATCACGCGGAACCGGCCGGTGATGTCGGGATCGGTCAGGAAATGCCGCCATTGCTTGCCGTCCGATCCGGCGGTGTGCTGGCAAATCAGCGGAATGCCCTGTCCGGCTTCTTCGAAATACACGCGATATTCAACGCCCTGGATTTCGAGCCAGACGTAACGGCCGATAGCGGCCTCGAACTTCGCCATGGTCATGGCCCTCCTTAGCGGTTGTTCTCGACGTCGCGCATGACGTCGAACAGGCGCGTCAGCGCCGCGAAATAAGCCCAGTACAACTCGGCGTTGCCGCTGACCTGACAGGTCTCGGCGCGGACACCGGCATACAGGTTCTGAAACCGCGGGGGTGGCACCGGCGACAGCAGGTTACGCCAGAACGTGGTGTCGCCGCGGATGGTCAGATCCACGGGTTCGGTGACGGTGACGAAGGGTTTGATGGAGGTCAGCGTGCCGTCGCGGAACGTGACCAACCGCGCGGCGCCATCGGTCTCGAGGGCCATGTTGAGTGTCATGTCGCTGGAGACCTGACGGAACGCGCCATCCTGGTTGATCCGCTCGCGCAATCGTTCCGCCGCTCCGGCGTCGAACACACCTATCGACATGACATATCCTCCTCCTGGCCGGCGCCCGTCTCAAGATCCATGCCATGTTCCTGAACGAGCTCTGCCAATTCTGCAAATGCGGGTTCGACGAACCCACCCCCCAAAAGGATTCTGGTGACATAACCCGGTGCGGGATATGAACCGTTCAATCCGATGGCGTGAACGTCGGCCTCCGGTGGCGAGCCTGTCCTGAACCCCGTGCCTGGAATGACCGTGCCGGTAGGCGAGTAATAGGTTCGTACGTGGATGACAGCCACGGCATCAGGTCGATAGTGCGTGAACAAGAAACGGCAGACTTTCATCCATTCGGTAGTCAACAGCAACAGAGACCGAGGGAGCACCAGAATAATGTCCGAACCGCTGTCGATCATCCAGGACCGCCGCCTGTTGCGGATCGCGTTCGCCCGCGAAGGCTGCGGGGTCAGCGACAGCATGGCCGAGCGGCTGAGCGAAACGCTGGCGCGGGCGCATGAGACGTCGGATGCCGTGCTGCTGACTTCCGCCGGTCCGGATTTCTGCACCGGACGCGTGCGCGATGCCGCCGGTCCGCCGTCGCCCGAGGCCTATACGCGGCGCGACGAATACAGCGGGATTTTCGGCAGTTACACCGCGATCCGGGAGACCCCGATCCCCGTGGTGGCGGCGATCGAAGGACGCGCGATGGGTTATGGCACAGCCGTCGCGGCGGTTTGCGACGTGTCGTTCGCCAGCGAGACGGCCACGTTCAACATCCCCGAGATCGAGAACAATGTGATGCCGACCATGGTGATGTCGGCGGTCGCCGATCGCATGAGCCGGAACGCGATTCTGTGGATGGCCTACTCGGCCGATTTCATCGACGCTCAGCGTGCCCTGACCTATGGGATCGTCAGCACGGTCGTACCCGCCGCCTCCCTGCTGGAGGAGGCGGAACGGTTTTGCCGGGTGCTGCTGAGCCGCCCCCGGCCGGCCGTCCTCGGCCTCAAGGAATATCTGCGCGTCGCGCCCAGGATGGACGAACGCGGCGCGACGGATTACGCGCGCAGCCTCCATTCGATGGTGAACACCGCGGCCGCGATGAAGCGCCCGGCGCACTGAGGCATCCGGGCGGCGATCACGACGTCGATGGTCCCAACACGCGCCCGTGGCCTGGACCTCGCGGCGCCAATCATCGGGTTCGCGGGAGGAAACGATGCGTGACGAGGCGGCTCCATGGCGTATCGATGACCTTTTCTATCTGGAGCGCGAGATCAACTATTGGACCGGGCCCAACGGATACGCGACGTGTACGGCGGCCGTGCAAGAGGCGCGAGCCCATGCGGCCAGGCACGGCATGGACCGCGTCGCGGTTCTTCCGGCATGGGCCGCCCGGTATGAAGGTGTATTGCGGGATGTCGTGGCACGGATCGACCCCGCCAGGCTCGTCGCGGACTGCGACGGCGCCGAGATCGTCATCATGCCAACGCCGGAGAGCCTTGGCCGGTTTGTGGCCTGGTGCGAGCGGCACGTCCGCTGGGAACGCGGATGACCGTAACAGGCTCGTTGGCGCCGCCCGCGAGATGGCCGCACGATCGGGTTCCATGGTTCCACCGGATCGTGTCGATGATTGTGTCCCCTGCCGCGCATCGTATGCGGCATTCGCTACACTTGTCGTGGTCGGCCTTGGGCCGGTCCTCCTGGACCCGTGCCCCGTTGGCCGAGTAAAATCAAACCTGAGGAGATCCCATGGCCCGTGTTCCCGTTTTGAAATCCCCCGACGAACTGACCGGCGAGGCCCGCGCCATCGCTGAAAAAATCGTCGATACGCGCAAATCGCTGGAAGGACCCTTCTCGGTCTGGATGCACGCGCCGGAGTGGGCCGAGCGTGTTGCCCATCTGGGCACGCTGGTGCGTTGGGAAGGTACGTTGGAACTCCGGATTCGCACGCTCGCCGCGCTTGTCGTCGGCCGGCACTTCCAGGCCCAATATGTTTGGGGCATCCAGGGTGTGATCGGCGCGGAGCGGAACGTGCCCCGTTCGACGATCGAAGCGATCCGTGACGATCATTCCGACGGCATTCCGCCCGAGGACCTGCAGATCATCGACTTCACACGGCAATTGCTCCGCAACAACCGGGTCGACGAACCGCTGGCGCGGGCGGTCATGGCGCGGCTGGGAGCCGACCAGTATGTGCAACTGACGACCTGCATCGGTTACTACGCGATGCTGGCGATGACGGTGAACGGGGTCGAGTTGGAACCGAACCCGAAACACGAGGCCCTGAAAATCTGACCGAAGAAAAGCCACCCCGGACCGCACGCTTAGTACACCGTTACCACTTGAGTCGTTCTGGCGTGACCGACGATCCGTGCAAGATCGCGTTGCGTAAGAATCGCCGAAAGGGCTGGACACAACCATGGCGCCACATCCTCAACGACTCACAGTCACGCGCCGCGCCTGGGCGCTCGCACGACCGTTTACGACCGCGCACGGGGTCCAGACCACGGCCGACATCGTCGTAGCCGAAATTTCCGACGGCGACTCGCGCGGCCGCGGCGAAGGCGTGCCGCTTCAGCGATACGGCGAGAGCATCGAAAGTATCGTCGCCGCGCTTGATGCGATGAAAGGCGCGGTCGTCTCGGGGCTTAACCGCGAGACGCTGCAACACGCGCTGCCGCCGGGCGCGGCGCGCAATGCGCTCGACTGCGCATTCTGGGACATTGATGCGAAACGCGCTTATTGTAGCGTCGCGGACCTGGCCGGGCTCGGCACGGTGACGCCAGTCGTGACAGCCTTCACGCTCGCTCTCGATACACCGGAAAAGATGGCTGAACTGGCGGAAGCCAACCGCGCCCGGCTGCTTCTGAAATTGGTACTGGGCCGCGACGGCGATGTCGAACGGGTGCAAGCGGTGCGGCAGGCGGTGCCGGCGTCGCGTCTTATCGTCGATGCGAACGAGAGCTGGAATGAAGCCCAGCTCAGAGAATTCATGCCGGCGCTCATCGATTGCAGGGTCGAACTGATAGAACAGCCGCTGCCGGCCGGCGCTGACGGCGCTTTGGCGAGGATAGAGCGTCCAATCCCGCTCTGCGCCGACGAATCCTGCCGGACGCTTGCCGATCTCGACCGGCTCAATGGGAAATACGAGGCCATAAATATCAAGCTTGATAAGGCGGGCGGACTGACCGAGGCGCTCGCGCTGGCGGCGGAAGCGAAGCGGCGAGGCTTCCGGATCATGGTCGGCGGCATGATCGGCACGTCGCTTGGGATCGCACCGGCGCTGCTCGTCGCGCAGCAGGCCGAGATCGTCGATCTCGACGGGCCGTTGCATTTGGCATCCGATCGCGTTCCGGGGCTGCACTACAACGGCAGCGCGATACATCCTCCCGATCAGAATTTCTGGGGCCAATCCACATGATTCTAGACCATATACTCATACCGACCTGAATTTAGGCCGACTCGCGGCGAACTTCGCAGCGTAACCGCCGCCTGGCGCCGACGGGTCGGCCCCCGCTCTCACGCGACCTCATTCAGCTTCCCGGCTCGCTGTGCACCAGAGGCAGGTACAGCTCCTTCCAGTCAGCCGGCTCTGCACCGATCATGCCCGCTCGCTTCAGGAACTGCGCCATGATCAGTGTACCATGGGGAGCCACATCCCACACGGTACCGGGAAGTTTGATCATCGCTTCGATATCGTCGATCGGCGTTCGTTCGCCTGACACCGCCAGGTAGCCTTGCGCGGCGCGATGCGGATCCGAATTGATCAGCGCGACCGACCGGCGCAGTGCTTCGTAAAGCGCCGCGACGGTCCTTGGATTTTCCTCCGCGAAACGAGTGGTCAGATAGATCGTACCGTTGGACACCGAGCCACCAGAGATTGCCTCGGACGTCGTCACGACATGAATGTCTGACCGTTTCAACTCCAGTTGCAGGTATGGCGGGACGCTGAAATGGGCGTTGATTTCCGTGTTACCCAACAATGCCGCCATGGCATCAGGATGACCGCGGGTCACGGTGATCGCATCAAAACGATTCCGCTGGTCCGGCCCGAATTGCTTTTCCGCCGCCATCGCAAGAAAAATCGATTGCACTGAGGTTTTGACACCAGGTGTCGCGATCCTGTCCTTGTCTGTGAAGTCGGCGATTGTCTTCACATCCGGATTGCGGGACACAAGCGCGATGCGGATTGTTCCGTAGGATGCAAGGCCGCGCACCGCGAAACGACCTTTGCCCTTGGCCCATAATGCGAGAAACGAGGGAATGCCCGTCGCGGCGACGTCAATCGAGTTCGACAACAGCCCATCGTTCATCGCTGCGCCGCCTGAGAAATTCGCATATGTCACTTTGGGCGGCGTCAGACCTACTTCCGTCGCGGCGGCCTCGATCAGGTGTTCATGCTCGATCACGGCCCAGGGAAGATAGGTCAAGCCCCGCTGGATGCCGAGGCGAAGCTCCTGAGTCTCCGCGAGAGCGAACCGAACGGGCACTGATATCAGCACGCTCAACAGCAATAACAGGCGGACAATCACGCAGCTTCCCTTCGTCTCAGTGAGTGAACCTGCGCTCGTGAACGCAGTGTGCGAATTCGTGCGACGGTTTGCCAGGGGTGAACCGCGCGACCTATCCAAGCACCCGTCAAAGTTCGAGGTGTCACTGGTCCCACGTTGATCGATAGCGCTCAATCATACAAGCCGCGCGACGATTGAGGCGCGAATCGACGGCGGGGGCCGGACGCAATACTGACAGCGCCGTTGCAAACCCTGACAGAAAACGAGCGAGTACGGCCCTGAGCGAGTCTCAAGCCCGGTTACGCTGGCGATCATCGGACCTGCTCGCGCATCCGGCCGGCGGCCGAGCGCAAGGCCGCGCCAAGCAGCTTGTAATCGATCGACAGGACGAAGACCGAGAAACCCTGGTCAAGTCCCAACGCGACCTCGGATGGATCGGAGATGTAGAGGCCCGCGGCGATCCCCGCCCGCCGTGCGCCCCCGATCACTGTTCTGATCGCCTGCTGGACATGGGGATGCGTGGACTGACCATGGACGCCATAGGAGACTGACAGATCTCCGGTTCCAGGTATTTGGCGCCCGGGCGTGGTGGGTGAGAGCCTGGAGCATCCGCTCGGCAAACGGGGCGAGCAGTTGCACAATTGGTTCTACCCGACCAGGCCAAGGCCGTCGCGGGCGACCTGGACGTGAAGATCGGCGGTGGAGTTTCAACGATTCGCCGGTATCTGCTCGCAGGAGCGATCGACGAGTTGCACCTGGCGCTGTCGCCCGTCGTTTTGGGCCGTGGTGAATCCTTGTTCGCGGGCATTGACCTGCCAGGCCTTGGCTATCGGATGACGGAGGCGGTTCCAACGGAGTTGGCGACCCACCTCGTGCTGATGCGCTGACCGTCGGGAGCGGACCGGGCGCCTCGGCCATTTGATGGCCGGGGCGAAGCCGAAACTTGCTTCGCACGGGCAAGCGACGCTGGCTTTAGCCACTGAGCCACCGCTCAAGCGGCGTCGCGCTGATTGAACCGCCGAGGAACTCCGTCCAGGTTCCACGGCAAGAACTCGTGCACGCGTTGGACCGGATGATCGGCGATCTGTTCGAGGACCTCGTGCAGATATCCGTTTCGTCGGTCGGCGGTTTTTCACGACCCGCCTGCGGTTCGTCATGTAAGTCGGCAGGTGAAGGTTCGTTTGTCTTCATCGGACCACATCCTCGGCTGAGCAACATGGAAGCGACCGGATCCGTCGGGCGTCCGGCGCAACTCATCCAGAATTTCCGTTTCACGGTTCTGGAGTCGGCCCGCGTGGGCTGATGTGATAGGCTGCCGACTTTCAGGGAGTTCGAACGATGGCCGACGCGAAGCTGGGTCCGAAAATGCAGGAATGGCAGGTTGAGCACAGCAACCTCTACCTCAAAAGCGGCGGGAAAGACGGGCACGTCATGAAGCGGACTCCGCCCGGGGGTTATTCGGAAATGGACGTCTATTCGCTGATGCTGACCACGACCGGCCGGAAGTCCGGCGAGAAGTTCGTTTTTCCGCTTTATTACGGAACAACCGGCGACAGCTACATCATCGTCGCATCCAAGGGCGGCGCGCCGGACCACCCCGGCTGGTACAAAAATCTCGTCGCCAATCCCGATGTCGAAGTTCAGGTCGGAACGAAAAAGCTCAAGGCGAAGGCTCGCACCGTCACAGGCGAGGAACGCGCAAAGCTTTGGCCGGTAGCCCTGAAATTCTGGCCCCCTTATGCCGATTACGCGAAGAAGACCGAGCGCGAGATTCCCGTGGTCGTGCTCGATCCTGTCGGATAGGACTGGAATTCTTCCGGGCGCGGAGCATTCGATAGCTCCGCGCCGGATCCATTCACTCAGCGGCGATTCGTGCAGGCTCCTCGGGGGTCGCGAAATAGCGTCGACCGCTGGCGCGCTGGTTTTCATAGATCGAGCCCTGGTACTCGGCCGGTGGCAGCGGCATCCGTACCGGCAGCGTCACGAGTCGCGGAGCGAGGCTCGGTTCGCCGACGATCAGCTGCTCGTTGAATTTCTCGATGCCCTCCTTGAGACCGAGCAGCGGCCATGCGTCGGCGGCGCGATATTGGTACAACAGGAACCGGCGAGACCGGCCTGAGAAATTGGTCGCCGAGCCGTGCACCGCTCGGACATGATGGATCGTGATCGAACCGGCCTTACCCAGGCACGGCACAGCGCGCGACAGGTCGATGTCGCAGTTTTCCGGATCCATCGCGCCGCAGAACCGCCCGTCCGGGCCATGATGGTCGTAGATCGGACCCTTGTGGCTGCCAGGCACGACCATCATCGGGCCGTTCTCCATGTCGACATCGTCGATCATGATGCCGACGGCGGCGAGATCCTCGTTGGTGTGAGGGTAGAAGGCCCAATCCTGGTGCCATTCGATCGGCGCTCCATACCCGGCCGATTTCATGTTGAGCTTGCCTGTATCGTAACGCAGGCTGCCCCAGAGATCGGTCAGCAGTTCGACGACCTTGGGGTTGCGGCTGGCGCGCATGTAGGCTGGATGGATCGCATGCGGTGCCTTTAGCCGGCGCACCCTGGGTTCAGCCGCGGAGTGCGTGTCTTCAAGATCATAAACCGCGTTGTTGGCGGTCACCGCCGCCGACGCGGCAACGAATTCGTCGGTTACCCGACGCATCTCCGCGATCTCATCAGCCGAGTAGATGTCAGGGACGACGATGAAGCCGTCGCGTTCGTAAGCGGCGCGCTGTGCTTCCGTGAGCATTGGTTTTCTCCCTCAGGGCCGCGTTGCCAGCGCGGGAACGAAGCAATTGGGGCCGACATTACCCAGGATTTTGCCTGCCGCACAATCGCGGCCTCCGCTGGTTGATCTTTTGACGTTCGCCGCCTCCTAATGTTTCCGCCGCTCAGGGGAAATTCGCCCAATGACTCACCCAGGTCCCTTCTCGCCCGAAATGCTGCCCGCCGGTGTTCGGTCGCGCCTTATTCCCAACGTCAACGGGTTGACGATGCACGTTCTTGAGGCGGGGTACGAAGTGCCCAACCGCCCCTGCATCCTTCTGCTGCATGGATTTCCTGAACTCGCATGGTCCTGGCGGGATGTTATGGGGACGTTGTCGCAATCGGGCTTTCATGTCATCGCACCGGATCTGCGCGGCTACGGCCGGACCTCCGGCACCAATCCCAGCTTCGATGACGATTTGATGCCGTGGCGCACGATCAACCAGGTCCGCGACATGATGGGACTGCTCTGGGCACTCGGCTACCGTTCGACCGAAGCCGTCATCGGACATGATTTCGGTTCCACGGTTGCCGCGTGGTGTGCGTTGGTCCGCCCGGATGTGTTTCGCCGTATGGCGGTGATGAGCGGCCCGTTTGGTGGTCCTCCCGATATCCCGTTCGATACCGACCGCCATCCTGTCGAAGCCAGGCCGGACACTGTGTTCGCTGAACTGGCGGCCCTGCCGCGGCCCCGGAAGCATTATCACCGCTACTACGCCACGCGTCCGGCCAATGCCGATATCATGAACTGCAAACAGGGCGTGCACGACTTCCTGCGCGCCTACTGCCATTACAAGAGCGGAGACTGGAGACAGAACCGGCCATTCCGATTGGCCGGCTGGACGGCAACCGAGCTTGCGAAGATACCGACTTATTACATCATGGAGCTGGATAAGACCATGGCGGAAACGGTAGCCGAGGAGATGCCGTCCGCGACCGAAATCGCCGCGTGCCAGTGGCTGACGGAAGACGACCTCCGCGTGTACAGTCAGGAGTATCAGCGGACGGGCTTTCAGGGCGGGCTGCAGAATTACCGCGTGCGTTTTGAGAACGCCGGGCAATCGGACCTTCAGGTCTATGCCGGACGAAAGGTGGACCAGCCCTCGATGTTCATATCCGGCACCCGCGACTGGGGTGTACACTAGGCGCCCGGCAATTTAGAGCAGATGCGCGACGTGATCTGCACCAATTTGATTGGTTTCCATCTTCTGGAAGGCGCGGGTCACTGGGTGCAGCAGGAAAAAGCCGGTGAGGTGGCGAAACTGCTGCTGGGGCTGCTGGAGGCACCGATCCGCTAGTGCCGTAGGAAGATGCGGGGCTATCTCCGGCGGCCGAAGTTGGCAATCGAGCCCTTCAAGCAGACTCGGCCTGTGAGCATCAGGCTGGCGCGAACTGCATGATGACGACGCCGATGGCGCGCGTCGCCCCGGAGAGTATCCACACGGCGGCGAGGTCCTTCCGATGGCCAACGGTCTGCCAAAAAAAATCGCGCCGCCGACGCGGCCAGGAGCCCGTTCCATCAGCATCCTGGCAAAGCAACCGCTGATGCAGTACCCGATGAACAGAAACTGCTTGATGCCGAAATGGTCCATCAGGCCGAGCCGGTCATCGGCGAACCTTGGCAAACAGGACCTGGGTTATTTCCTCATTTGTACCCTTCGTCCAACCCATTCAGGCAATCCGGCTTCGCAATGAGCCAGCGCCGCGGCGTCCATAGCTGAGCGCTGCGCTTCCGGCCACGGCGTGACTCGTCGATTTTCAAGGTCCACATGAAGGTTCAAGGTCTCGATGCAGGCGGCGCGGCGCATATCCGACGCTCGATACATCTCATGCGCAACGTGTAGCCGTTTGCTATCAACGTCGATCACCCAGGACCGCACGCGCACCGCTGCTCCGGCCACAAGCTCCTGCTCGTAAAGCGTATGCGTTTCGACCGCGAATAGCCCCTGATTGGTCCGCTTTGTATATTCCCAATCCAGATTCCACTCAGCCAGTATCAGGTCAAACGCCTGGTCAAAAAGGACGATATAATATGCGAGATTCATATGTCCGTTGAGATCGATCCATTCCGACTTCACTTCCCCCTCGAAGCGATCATAGGGCGCAGGGAAACTCATCTTCATCGCCCTACTTCACAGCCATCATGCACGCATAATTCTGTGCCGATGTCGGGTTTTCAATGTTGTGTTCATAGAGCGCCAGCGAAGCAGGTTCTTGGAATCCGGCCAGACGAAGCAGTTCAAGGTGCCGATCCACCTCGAAGCGGCCAGCTTCATAGGTCCAGGACGTGCCATCCGGTTTGATGAAGTCTCCATTCATCAGAACGCCGCCTTCCGGCAAAACTTCATGGCAGCGCGCGTACACGTCCGCGACCGCCTGCTGCCCGCCCAGATCGTGCAGGGCCCAGGTCGAGACTATTGCTCCCGGTTGTCGCGACAACGAGTGTGGCCAGGCTTGATCCATTAGGTCCGCTTTGGTCAGTTTCACCCGCGGCATGTACGTGCCGATTGTCTTCCTCGCCACATCGAAGAACTCTTCGGAGAAGTCGAGTCCCTCGTAGCTGAGGCCAGGGTTCCGCTCCAGAATGTGGCGGGCCATGTAACCCGGCCCGAGGCCAAGTTCGAGTACATGGCCGTTCGGGAGGCCGGGTGCCGAGACGCGCTCCAGTATCAGGTCGAACAGGGCAATGCGCGGCGGCGTCGGGACGAAGCGATCGGCCCAGCCCTGGACAAACGCTGCATCGTGAAACTCGTGTTGGGCACCGACAAACCCGCTCATATCGTCTCTCCTCAGCTATCGCCGCCATGACTGTCTCCCGCGGCCTGGCACGACCGCCGAAGCCAGGCGGAACTGTCAGGCCGGCGTGAAATTCAGTGCGGCGCCGTTGCTGCGACTGCTCCACGATTCCTGAATTACGACACCTCACGTGCCGCGCCCTGCAAGCTCTCCATCAATCGCGGCAGCTGGCACCGGGGGCTACGCCGATGAAGCGCCGTCGATGGCGATCTCCGCCCCGGTGATGTAGCTGCTCTCGTCGGAGAGCAGGAATGCCACCAGCTGCGCGACCTCCTCCGGCGTCCCGTGGCGGTGCATCGGCACCTGCTTCATCCGCGCCTCGCGCTGCTCGGGCGTGCGGAATGCGATCATGTCGGTGTCGATTGGACCAGGATGAACCGAGTTCACCCTGATTTTGCGGCCGCCGAGGTCGATCGCCGCCGACTTGGTCATCCCCCGCAGCGCCCATTTGGTCGCGGCATAGGCGAAGGACCCGGGCGAGCCCTTGAGGCCGGCGACAGACGAGATATTCACGATGGAGCCTCCGCCCGAGCGCTCCATCGCCGGCACGACCGCCTTCATGCCGAGGAAGCAGCCGTACTGGTTGATCTGAATGTGCCGCTGCCAGAGCGCGTCGTCGGTCTCCATCAGCGCGGCCGGCTGGTAGATCCCTGCGTTGTTGACCAGGCCGTGTAGGCCGCCGAGCTTCTGGGCGGCCTCAACGGCGCGGGCCCAATCGGCTGCCGAGGTCACATCGTGCCGGACGAAGACCGCGGCCGGCCCGAGCTCGACCGCAAGCGCCTGACCTTGATTGTCCAGTACGTCGCCGATCACCACCTTCGCACCCTGCGCCACCAGCAAGCGGGCCTCCGCGGCACCCTGGCCGCGCGCCCCGCCGCTCACGAGCACCACCTTGTTGTCGAAGCGTGCCATGTCCGCTCCCCCCTCCAGTTGCCGATAAGTGGAGTTTGGCGGATCGGCCCCGCTTCGTCACGGCCGGGTGACCTGGGGTGTCATTTTGAGAATAATCGCGCGGGCTCGTTTGCACACTATCTTGCGCGAGTCTGCCGCTGCTTCGCGGTGACCTGGCAAGCCCAGCCTTGCGCTCGCCGTCACCCTGGAAGCGCCCAGAAATCCCGCGATTTGAATGGCGAGCCGGACAGAATGATTGCCAAACGAGAAAGCGGACAGCCGCAACCTTCACGCTGCCCGTCCTCAATGCCTTCCCGGACGTGGCGATGGTGAGGATCGGGTTCGGTTCTCATTCACAGACCCTGGCCCGGACCTTCATACGGCACAACGCAGGTAAACCAGTTGGGGTGACAATGCCCGAGGGATCATTGCGCTCCGTATCCTGGCAGCGGCCTGATTCTCGCTATCGCACTTCTCTCAACCAACCGAAATTGACGTCGAGCCTCGCAGTGACGATGGTGGAATACTCCTCGCGAGCCATTCCGAACGTTGCACGAACCAGGATGAACCAGCCATGGCAACAGACACACTCTGCATTGGTATCATCGGTGCCGGCGCCAATACGCGGTTGAGGCACATTCCTGGCCTACGCACGCAGAACAGCGTCGAGATTGTCGGCGTTGCCAACCGTAGTCTGGCGTCGAGCCAAAAGGCGGCGAAGGAACTGGACATCCCGACGGCTTACGGCGACTGGACCGAGATTATCGCGGACAAGACCATCGATGCGGTGTGCATCGGCACCTGGCCGTACACGCATGCGGAGATGACGATCGCCGCGCTCGATGCCGGCAAGCACGTGCTGTGCGAGGCTCGGATGGCGATGAACGCGCGAGAAGCCCATGCGATGCTGGCGGCATCGCGCCGCAATCCGTCGCGGATCGCACAGATCGTGCCGGCGCCAATGACGCTGCCGGTGGACCGAACCATCGCCGACACGATCGCTGGCGGGGCGATCGGTAACGTGATCGCAATGAACCTTTGCGTCTCCATCGGCGACTATCCCAATCCGGACCTGCCGCTGCATTGGCGGCAGAGCCGCGATTTCTCAGGCAACAACATCATGGCGCTCGGTATTTGGTACGAGCAGATGGCGCGCTGGGTAGGTCACGCCTCAAGCGCGTTCGCCGTCGGTCAGGTGGTGGTGAAGCACCGCAGGGATGAGTCCGGCGCGCGCGTGCCGATCATCATCCCCGACCATGTCGACGTCACCGGCCAGTTGCAGCAGGGCGATCAGTATCGCCTCTTGCTCTCGTCGGTACTCGGACACACGCCGAGCAAGACCGAAGCCTGGATTTTCGGCGACAAAGGCACATTGGCCTTCATCACGCCGAACGACGCCGAGCCTTACCTGCGGCTCGGTAAGAAGGGCGGTGCCATGGGCGCGCTCGCGATCGATCCCGCGAAACTCGGCGCCTGGCGGGTGGAGGAAGAATTCGTCAACGCCGTGCGCGGTCGCGAGGGGGTAACGCACACGGATTTCGTTACGGCTGTAAAATACATGGAATGGACAGACGCGGTGACGCTGTCGATGCGCGAGCGGCGCGAGGTGCAGTTGCCGTTGCTTTGAGACATCGGGGAAGGTTTGGATTCGCAGGGGGGGTCAATTGCAATCGTGTGTGCGGCGTCGAACACCGGAAGGCTGTCTCTTCCGCGCACGTCGCCGTCGCCGCGAGGCGTCGTTCTGGTACAAGTCGAAAGCGGAGATGAAGATCGCACCGTCGACGACGACTGTGTCCATCGCCGCCACCATGTCGTCACCCGTGACGTGCGGCGGCCGGCTCGGCACGCCACAGTCGCTTCGACGTGTTGCCCTCATAGGCGTGGACCTGTGAATCGATGATTGTCATCCGGACGTTCTTCGGTTCGAAGCACCTGCGCGAGACCGCGCACGACTTCGCGCCCTCTTGCTTCCACAGTGCTTCCACGGGTTTCGCGGATGGACGTTTCTGGAAGCAGAGGCGGTAAGAGGGGCAAAAGTGTGGGCGGAGCCCCTTATGAGGCGTATCGGATTCGCGCTCTGACGTAATGGTCGAGGGGTTCGATGACGGCGTGCCCCGCCACCTTGAGCCGACTGCCCAGATAA
>Ga0181536_10000738_pt1 | contig 39294 bp, 36 predicted proteins | sample PEATcosm2014_Bin_41_FD_121105 | JGI IMG/M metagenome (GOLD analysis project Ga0181536, IMG submission 121105) | Peatland microbial communities from MTU Mesocosm Facility, Houghton, MI, USA - PEATcosm2014_Bin17_60_metaG | ecosystem: Environmental > Terrestrial > Soil > Wetlands > Peat | place...
CCCGACGAAGATTCCGACAGCGCGTAAGCGGCAATCCATTCCCCGGTGGCAAGTTTCGGCAGGTATTTTTTCTTCTGCGCTTCGGTGCCGTACCACACGATGGGCAGCGTCCCGATGCCAACGTGCGCGCTGAAGGCCACCGAAAAGCTGGCCAGTTTGCTGATCGACTCCGCGATCACGGCCGAAGTGACCTTGTCCATCTCGAGGCCGCCGTATTCCTCGGGCACATCGACGCCCATCAAGCCGAGCTCGCCAGCTTTGCGCAGCAAGGGCCTGGTTACGGCGAAATTCTTCGCCTCGATCTCGCCGGCGGCCGGTATCACCTCTTTGTCGGTGAACTCGATGGCCGTTTTTGCAATCTGTCGTTGTTCTTCGGAGAGGTCCTCGGGTGTGAACACGTCCTCCGGCTTGCGTTCTTCGATGAGAAAACTTCCGCCTTTTACCGGTTTCGCCTTCACCGTTGCCTGGGTTGTCGCCATTTCAATCACCTCGCTCATTTAGTTCAGGTTTTGAAAAATTCCTGCGGCGCCCATGCCGCCGCCCACACACATAGTCACCATGCCGTACCTGGCGTGGCGCCGTTTCATTTCCTGGAGCAGGCTCGCTGTCAGCTTCGCGCCGGTGCAGCCGAGCGGATGCCCCAGTGCAATCGCACCCCCATTCACGTTCACCTTGGCCATGTCGAGACCCAGCGTCTTGATGACGGCCAGCGATTGCGCGGCGAACGCCTCGTTGAGTTCAATCAGGTCGATTTGGTCCAGCGTCAGTCCCGCGAGCTTCAGCGCTTTTGGGATCGCGTAGACCGGGCCCACGCCCATCTCTTCCGGGAGGCAACCGGCGTAGGCGAAGGCCACGAAACGTGCCAGAGGTTTGAGTCCGAGAGCATTCGCCCGCTCTTCCGACATCACTACAGCCGCTGCTGCGCCATCGGAAGTCTGCGACGAGTTGCCGGCTGTTACCGTTCCCTTGGCATGAAATGCCGGCTTGAGTTTCGCCAGCGCATCGAGCGATGTATCGGCGCGCGGGCCCTCGTCGACCTTGAATTCCAGTTCCGTCTTCTTGAGTTTGGATTTTTCATCCGGCGCGGAAAACGTTACGGGAACGGGCACGATCTCGGCATCAAACTTCCCGGCTGCCTGCGCAGCGAGAGCTTTCTGGTGACTAGCCAGAGCGAACGCATCTGCCTGCTCGCGCCCAATGCCATAGTGTCGCGCCACTCGTTCGGCCGTGAGACCCATGGCGAGGTAGGAATCCGGATAGTGTTCGCCGAGCCACGGATTGATCGAGATTTTGTTGCCGCCCATCGGCACGAGCGACATGGATTCGGTGCCGCCGGCCACAATCACCTCGGCGCCGCCCGAGCGAATCCGTTCCGCAGCCAGCGCGATCGCTTGCAGCCCTGACGCGCAAAAGCGGTTGATGGTCATGGCGGCGGACTCGATGGGCACACCCGCCCGCAACGACGCGATGCGCGCCACGTTCATCCCCTGTTCGCCCTCCGGCATGGCACAGCCGATGATCACATCCTCAACTTCTTTCTTGTCGAGGTGCGCCACGCGCGCGAGAGCGCCCTGGATGGCCACCGCGGCTAGATCGTCGGGCCGAGTCGCGCGCAGTGTCCCTTTCGGTGCCTTGCCGACGGCCGTCCGGACTGCGCTTGCAATTACTGCTTCTTTCATGGCTAGTTCCTCAACGGCTTGCCGGTCTTCAACGTGTAGGCAATCCGCTCCTGCGTCTTCTTCTCGCCGCACAGCGAAAGGAACGCTTCGCGCTCCAGATCCAGCAAATACTGCTCGGTGACGAGCGTACCCGGTGTGACGTTTCCTCCGCACAACACGTTTGCCACCCAGTTCGATACTTTTACATCGTGATCGCTGATGTACTCGCCTTCACGCATCATATGCACGGCCATTTTGAAGGAAGCCAGAATGTTCTGGCCGGGCGCAGGAATATCTTCTCGCGGCACCGGCGGCGCATATCCCGCCATGGCTTTGGTCCGCGCCGATTCCTTGGCGTCCGTCAGCAGCCGTTCGCGATTCATAGTGATGCGATCGCCTGGCGCGAGAAAGCCAAGCCGCCGCGCCTCCGCCGCAGAGCTGGAGACCTTCGCCATGGCGACTGTCTCAAAATTGTGGCGCAAGGCCTCCATGAGCTCGACGGATTCCGCTCGTGCATTGCCGTGCACGGCCGCGGCTGCCTCCACGGCGCGCAGCGTCATCTCCTTGCAGCCTCCGCCGCCAGGCACCAGGCCCACGCCGGTCTCCACCAGCCCCGTGTAAAGCTCCGCGTATGCCTCGCGCTTTGCGGCGTGCAGCGCCATCTCCGCGCCGCCGCCCAGGCACATGCCGAAAGGAGCCACCACCACCGGGCGCGGGGAGAATTTGATCCCTGCATTCATACGCTGAAAGGCGCGAATGGCCAGATCGATCTCGTCCCACTCCCCTTCCTGGATGGCGAGCAGCAATTGCATCAGGTTGGCGCCGACCGAGAAGTTGTCGGCGTCACCGCTGATGACGAAGGCCTCGAAGTTGCGCACAGCGTCGCCGTCTGGCCGCAAGGCCTCTGTCACCAGGCGAACGATGTCTTCTCCGATGGCGTTCTTCTTCGAGTGCAGCTCCAGGCAAGCTACGCCGTCGCCCAGGTCCACCAGCGAAACACCCGGGTTCTGCCGGACCACCCCGTTCGACGCCCGGAAGTTCGCGACACGCGCGACGCCTTCCGGCTCCGCCACCGGCCTGTGTTTCCCGCTGGCAAGATCGAAGCACTCCCGGCCGTGATTCTCGTACCACGCGGAGGCATCGGCCTCGAGCAGTCGCTCGACGTTGGCGCTCACCGGCTCGCCAGCGGCACGCATACGCGCCACGGTCTGCGGCACGCCCGCCGCGTCCCAAAGCTGAAAGGGCCCCATCTCCCAGTTGAAGCCGGCACGCATGGCGCGATCGATGCTGGCCACGTCGTCGGCGATTTCCGGCAGGCAATCGGCCGCGTAATTCCATAGCGCGGTCAGCAGGCGCCAGTGAAAGCGCGCGGCCTTGTCGCGCTTCGCGTCGCCGGCGAGTAGTTGCGTCAACCGTTCCGGCAGTCGTTCGGCATTGTTGGCCAGCTCCACCGACGCCAGCTTCGGCCGCGTCGCCGGCACGTACTCGGCCGTCTTCCAATCGAGCACAAAACGGACGTCGTTTCCCGCCGCGTCCTTTTCTTTCTTGTAGAAACCTTGCTTGGTCTTGTCGCCCAGCCAGCGCCGCTCCAGCATGGTCTCCACAAACGGCGGCAGCGTCATGCGTTCGCCCGTACCGGCGTTTGCCATCGGAAAATTCCGCGCTACGTGCGTAAGAACGTCCAGCCCCACCAGGTCCGCCAGGCGAAACGTGCCTGTGCGCGGCCAGCCGATGGCCGTCCCCGTCAGCGCGTCCACTTCCTCGATCGTCAAATCCTCCGCCTGCATCAGCCGCACCGCCTCGAGCATGATGAACACGCCAATGCGGTTGGCGATAAAGTTCGGCGTGTCGCGCGCGAAAACCACTTCCTTGCCCAGTTGCTGGTCGGCAAAGTGAGAGATCGCGCTGACGGCCACCGGATCCGTTTCCGGCGTGGCGATAATTTCCACCAGCCGCATGTAGCGCGGCGGATTGAAGAAGTGAGTTCCGAACCAGCGGCGGCGCAAGTGCTCCGGTAGTTTCGCCCCGATCGACCGTACCGGCAGGCCGCTCGTGTTGCTGGTAAGGATGACGTCTTGCTTCACGTGCGGCGTAATCTTCTCGAGCAAGGCCTGCTTGATCTCCAGGTTCTCCGTCACCGCCTCGATAATCCAATCGCAGTCCCTGAGCAGCTTCAGGTCGTCGTCAAAGTTGCCGGCGGTAATACGCGCGGCGAGCGAAGGGTCGTAAAGCGCCGCGGGCCTGGCTTTCTTGAGAGCCTCCAGCGCCTGCGCGGCGATCGCACTCCGCGCGCCTTCCTTGGCGGGGATATCCAGCAGCACCACCGGCAGCCCGGCATTGGCGAGATGCGCCGCGATGCGTGAACCCATGGTTCCCGCACCCAGCACAGCGGCTTTGCGGATGAGGATGGAGCGCGCCGCGGTGGAAGAATACCGCCCGGTCGCAGCGGGCTCCAGAACACTGCCTGCGATCATAATGTTGCTCCCGATTTTGATCCGTTGCGCGTCCCATTCGGCTGGGACGCCTGCCGCTTTCTTCGCGCTGCCAAGCCGTGCGTCAGGGTTCGCGCAAACTGCGCCGCGATTTCTTCCGCCGGCAATGGCCCTTCCGGCTCGTACCACATGCAGATCCAGTTGACAGCCCCCGCCGTCGAGAACGCCGCGATCTTGGGATCGCACGGTGTGATCGAACCATCGTTGATCCCTTCCTGGATGAACGACCGCAGCCGCCGGTCGATCATCCTCTTGTAACCGCGCACCTCGCGCACCGCTTCCGCCGAGAGGTCACCTTCATCCAACCGCATCACGCAGCGTCCGAAGTTGACCGTCATCAGATGGGCGTACGCGTAAATGAACGCCTCCACCTTTTCTAAGCCCGTTCCCGCCTGGTTCGCGATCTTCGTCAGGCTCTCTTCGATGAGCGCCACGCCCCACCGGTAGCATTCCAGCAGGATCTCCTCTTTGTTGTGGAAGTAGTGGTATAGCGCGGGCTTGGTGATGTGCAGCCGCTCGGCCACATCGTTCATCAGAGTCCGTCCGTAGCCCTTTTCTAAAAACAGATGCGCCGTGGTATGGAGAATGGCTTCCCGCTTGGTTTCGGGGTCGCGGCGGCGGTTGGCAAACGCTTGCCCGTGCGGCGCTGGAACTACTTCGTTTTTCGGCATGGCGTGGATGCGCACGCCCCGATTGACAGGGCCCGGCGTTGATGATATCTTACCCACGGGTAAGTTAAAAAGCAAGAGAGGCGTTGCATGCTGGATGAAGAGTTGCCACTCCAGTGCATGTACCGCTGGGAGCGCGAGAGCGCGCATCGTGTTTTCCTGACCCAGCCGTCCGCGGGCGGCGACGTCCGCGACTGGACCTGGGCCGAGGCAGCGGACGAAGCGCGTCGCATGAGCGCTTACCTGATGGCGCAGGCCTGGGAGCCAGGATCGCGCGTCGCCATCCTGTCTCGAAATTGTGCGTGGTGGGTGATGGCCGATCTTGCCATCTGGATGGCCGGATACGTCACCGTACCCATCTACCCCTCCCTGAAACCGCAGTCCATTCGCCAGATTCTGGAACACAGCGGCGCCAAGGCCTGCTTTCTCGGGCCCACCGACGAGAAGGAGGCCGTGAGTTCCGGCATTCCGGCGCATGTTCTATGCATCCGCTTTCCCACGGCGCCCGCTGGCGGCGGTCCATGCTGGCACGAAATCGTCGCCGTCTGTGAACCCCTTGCCGGCACTCCCACGCGTGCGGCCGATGAGCTTGCCACCATCATCTACACCTCCGGCACGACGGGTGCGCCAAAGGGCGTCATGCATGGCTTCGCGGCTTTTCGATCCTTCGCACAGGTAATCAAAGACCTGCTCGATCTGACCGGAGAGGAGCGCCTGTTCTCCTATTTGCCGCTAGCCCATATCGTGGAACGCGCCGGCCTCGAAATTCCGGCACTCACCTTCGGCCTGCACATTTTCTTCACCGAAAGCATCGAGACCTTCCTCGCCGACTTGCAGCGCGCGCGTCCCACAATCTTCCTTTCCGTCCCCCGCCTCTTGCTGAAGTTCCAGCAGCAGGTGCTCGAAAAGGTCCCGAAAAAGGAACTCGATAGGCTCCTGCGCATTCCCATTCTGAACCGCACCGTGAAGAGGCGCATCTTGCGGAAGCTCGGACTCAACAGCGTGCGCCACGCGGCGTGCGGCGCCGCGCCACTGCCCACCGAAATCCTGCTGTGGTACCGCAATCTCGGCTTGGATCTCGCCGAAGGCTACGGCATGACCGAGACCATGATCACCCACCTGCCCAAGCCTGGCCATGTTCGCCCCGGTTACGTCGGTCCCCCGATCGAAGGCGTCGAAGCGAAAGTGGGCGAGAACGGCGAACTGCTCGTGAAAAGCCCCATGAACATGCTTGGCTACTACCACGATCCGGAAAGCACGCGCAGCGCCTTCACACCCGATGGCTTCTTCCGCACCGGCGACGTTGTGCAGATCGAACCCGATGGCCAAACCAGAATCATCGGCCGCGTCAAAGAACAGTTCAAAACCAGCAAGGGGAAGTACGTCGCACCAGCTCCCATCGAGAGTAAGCTCATGGCGCATCCCGCCGTCGAAGCTTGTTGCCTGATGGGCGCGGGACAGCCGAGTCCCTTCGCGGTCGTCTTACTCTCGAGCGAGGCGCGCCAGCGCTGTTGGAACTCACATGCCCAAAAGGCGCTCGAAGAATCCTTGCGGTCCCAAATGGAGCAGCTCAACACGCAACTCGATCCCCATGAGCGTGTCCACTTCATCGCCATCGCTGACGGCCCTTGGACCATCGGAAACGGGTTCATGACGCCCACCCTCAAGATCAAGCGGAACGTTCTCGAAGGCCGCTACCAGGCTTTCATCGAGAATTGGGAAAAGACGAACAGTCCGGTGGTGTGGGAATCCGCGCCCGGCCGCACCGCCGCCAACCACCAATAGCGCCACGGTATTTTCCCCGGCAGCGCGCTCCGCGTTCTACGATAGAAGTCTGCTGCGATGCCCGACAAAGTTGCTGTATTCGATACCACTCTGAGAGACGGCGAACAAGCCGCCGGTACGCGCTTGGGGAGCCGCGAGAAACTCATGATCGCCAGGCAACTGGCGCAATTGCATGTCGACGTGATCGAAGCCGGCTATCCCGCTTCCTCGCCTGAAGACTTCGAGGCCGTTCAGCTCATCGCCCACGAAATTCAAGGCCCCACCATCTGCGCCCTTTCTCGCGCCGTCCCCAGCGACATCGAGGCTTGCGGCCGCGCTCTCGCCAAAGGCAAGCGCTCGCGCATTCACACCGGTATTGGCGCTTCCGACATCCACATCAGCGGGAAATTCCAGGACGAGCGCTATGGCAAAACGCTCGGCGAGAAGAAGGCGAAGATCCTGCAAATGGCCATCGATGCCGTCAAGCTCGCGCGGCAGTTCGTCGATGACGTCGAGTTCTACGCCGAAGATGCCGGCCGCGCCGATCCGCCATACCTATTTGAAATGATCGAAGCTGCCATCGCCGCCGGAGCGACGGTCGTCAACATTCCGGACACCACCGGCTACACCGTCCCCGAGCAGTACGGTGCGCTCATCCGCTCGCTCCGCGAAAAAGTTCCCAACATTCAGCGCTCGACCATCAGCGTCCACTGCCATGATGACCTCGGGCTCGCTGTCGCCAACTCGCTCGCCGGCATTCTCAACGGCGCCCGCCAAGTTGAGGGCACCATCAACGGCATCGGCGAAAGGGCAGGGAACGCGGCTCTCGAAGAAGTTATCATGGCCCTCCGCACGCGCTGCGATTACTTCGGTGTCGACACAGGCATCGAGGCCCGCGAGTTGTATCGCACCAGCCGCCTGGTTTCCGATCTGCTCGGCATCCAGGTCCCGCCCAACAAAGCCGTCGTCGGGGCCAACGCGTTTTCCCACAGCTCCGGCATCCACGTCGATGGATTTCTCAAAGAGCGCGAAACATACGAGATTATGCGTCCCGAGCACGTCGGCATCACCGAAAGCCGCGTGGTGCTCACCGCGCGCACCGGCCGCCACGGGCTTCGCGACCGCATCGAGAAACTCGGCTACAAGCTCTCGCACGAGGAATTGGACCAGGCCTACCAGAGATTCCTCGCCGTCGCCGATAAGAAGCAGGAGGTCTTCGACGAGGACCTCATCGCCATTCTGCACGACGAAGTCCATCCCGCGCCTGAAACCTACCATCTCGAGTATTTGCAGATCTACAGCGGCACTTCCGCCATTCCGACAGCAACGGTCCGCATCCGCTTCAAGGACGGAGTTCACGAAGGCGCCGCCATTGGCGATGGCCCCGTCGATGCCACCTGCAAAGCCATCTCCGTGGTCACCCAAACCTCCGCCCGCCTCAAACGATACGACATTCGCGCCGTCACCAGCGGCACCGAAGCCATGGGCGAAGTCACCGTGCAACTCGAAGACGAAGGCCGAAAAGTCGTGGGCCGCGGCGCATCCACGGACGTCATCGAAGCCAGCGCCCGCGCCTTCATCGACGGGTTGAATAAACTCGCGAACCTGGGCAAGCGCAGCTAGGCTTTTCTCGCAATCGTGGAAACCGATCGGATACCCGTCGCGTTGTAGTAGAACGTAAGTGAAGCGAACGTACCCTGAAAGGGGAGGCTTCAGATGAGTCAAAAAAGGCTGTTGTGGCTCGGTGTGCTGGCAACCCTCTCGGTGAACACTCTGCACGCGCAGGATATTGCCGGCCAGTGGCAAGGTACGCTCAAGGCGGATTCCGAGGATCTGCGGATCATCGTGCAAATCGCAAAGGGCGATGGCGGCGGCTGGAAGGCCACGCTGTACAGCATCGATCAGACTCCCGACCCTTTCCCTGTCACTTCTGTAACGCTGGACGGTTCAACACTCAAACTGACGGTTGACTCAGTGCAAGGCGCCTATGAAGGGAAGGTCAGTACGGACGGGAACTCCATCGACGGAACCTGGAAACAGGGTGAGCCGCTGCCGCTCATCCTGCGCCGCGCAACGAAGGAAACCGCGTGGCCATTGGACCCGAGTCCACACATCGTGCGGTTCATAACTGTGGACGGCAACGTGAAGCTGGAAGTGCTCGATTGGGGTGGCTCCGGGCGGCCAGTGGTTTTGCTGACAGGCCTCGGAAACGACGCGCACGTATATGATAGGTTCGCGCCGAAGCTCACTGGCTCGTACCATGTTTACGGCATCACACGGCGCGGATTCGGTGCCTCCAGTGTGCCTGCCACCGGGTATTCCGCCCATCGGCTCGGTGACGACGTGCTAGTAGTACTCGACTCACTCAAACTCAACCGGCCGGTGTTAGTGGGTCACTCGATAGGCGGCGAAGAGTTGAGCTCTGTCGGATCGCGGCATCCCGAGAGAGTGGCAGGGCTAATCTACCTCGATGCCGCATATGAGTACGCATACTATGACCGCGCTCGGGGAGACTTCGAGGTCGATTTGGTGGAGCTACGAGAGATGCTGGAGCAGTTGCAGCCGGGGAAGAGAGAAAAGGACCCCAGACCGTTAATCCAGGAGATGCTGGAAACGATCCTCCCCCGATTCGAAAGGGACCTGCGTGAGGAGCAAGCCGATCTCCAAGCGAGGCCGGCGGCATGGCTCGCCGCGCACCAGCCGAAGCCTTGGCCAGTACCCGAACAGGCAATCATGGCAGGGCTCCAGAAGTACACAGAGATCCCGGTCCCTGCTCTAGCCATTTACGCGCTCCCGCACGATGTCGGGGAGGTGGCGGGCGACGACGCAGCCGCCCGTTCGGCCATCGAGGCCCGTGACGAGATCACCACCGGGGCACAAGCCAAAGCATTCGAAAAGGGAGTTCCCTCCGCGCGGGTAGTTCGCTTGCCACACGCAAATCACTTCGTCTTTCTGTCGAACGAAGCCGACGTGCTGCGCGAAATGAACGCTTTCATTGCCACCTTGCCATAACTGGCGTACCCTATTGCGGGTTGGACTTAGGCGGGTGGATAATATAAACCCATTAGGATAGGAGGTTCCGTAATGGGCAAAATTGTCGCGTTCGCTTATGGCGTGGTGTCTTACGCCATATTCTTCGTCACTTTCCTCTACGCCGTCGGATTCGTGGGGAAGTTCCCAAATCAATCGATTCCGGCGGGCCGCAGCCACTCGCTCAGGCGATTCTGATCAACTCCCTGCTGCTGGGACTGTTTGCGATCCAGCACAGCGTGATGGCCCGCCAGGGCTTCAAGCGCGCATGGACCAGGATCATTCCGAAGGCCATCGAGCGCAGTACATACGTGTTGATCGCCAGCCTGCTGTTGGATCTGCTGTACTGGCAATGGGTGCCGATCCAGGATGTTGTGTGGCAAACCGGAAGTACGGGAGTTAGTTGGCTCCTTCGCGGGATATCCCTGGCAGGCTGGTTGGTCGTGCTGCTGAGCACGTTCTTGATCAGCCACTTCGATCTGTTCGGATTGAAGCAGGTGTATGCGAATCTGAGCAATGAGGCATATACCAATCCCGGGTTTCGCACTCCGCTGGTCTATAAACTGGTCCGCCATCCGATCTATCTGGGCCTCCTGATGGCGTTCTGGTTCACGCCGTCGATGACGGCCGGACACCTGCTCTTTGCCGTCGCCACCACCGGGTACATTTTCGTGGGCATCATGTTCGAAGAGCGCGATTTGGTGTCGTTCCATGGCGAGGCATACCGGCGATACCAGACGCAGGTTCCGATGATCCTGCCGGGTCTGAAGCGCCCCTCTGCCGACACCAAGGCCAGAGAGGCCGGGCAGGCCTAGCATGATCTAAGAGAAGATTTAGGGAAGAAGGAGTCAGAAGCAACAGGCTGGGAAATCTCGGCGCGAAGCCGCAGCATTGAGTTGAGGCGGTGTGTGGCCTTGTGACACTTGTGAAAGTGTCACAACGCCGTCTCTTCGCCACCAAGCTGGAGTTATACTCCATTCGGGATTGCAAGTTCAGGACATAGAAGATGAGAAACAAGATGTTCTTTCTGATGATCTTGTGTGGCTCGCGATTCGTCTTTTGGGCCGAGGCCGAACCAGCGAGTTCTCGCAAGACACTGCAAGCTCCCGCGCGGAGATACAGGGCTATCCTTGCGCCAAGGGATACGCGTGGTTCTATTCGGATGGCAGTCTCAAACAATGCGCAATCTCGCGGGACACTGCTTTCGGCGAGGCGCAGGTGCCCGCGGGATCGATTACCTGCCGGACGGCAAACCACATTACGTCATGCTCAGCCATGACGCCCCCATTCTCGGCTATCAATGCCGCGGTGGCGGCCCGCTCGGACCGGCAGAAGGTGATATGACTGCGTTTTACCCCAGTGGCAAGCTCAGGGTGTGCTGGTTCGTCGATGACCAAGACGTGCAGGGCATACCGTGCATGGCCGCCGGCAGTTTTTTCGATGCAATCTTCCACCACGACAACGTCGGAACCAACTTTTATGAAAATGGGAGGTTGCACAGTTGCACGTTATCGAAGGATTCCAACGGACAGCGACGAGGTGAACGTTTTGTGCAAGCTCCGTGAAGCGTGGATCACGGACGCGCGTCCGAAGTGAGTATCGACTACTGTCCGGTCCACTCAACTGCCGCAGAGTGTAAACTTCGTCGTGTCCTTTTTTTTAAGCGATGTGAACCATTCGATCGTAGTCCGCGTGAGTCCCGATCCAGACCCAGGTCACTGTATCACCGTCTAGCACGGCGAGCGCGCGGTGGTGATCGCCAATGCGGATCGTGAACATGTCATCGCGACCTTTCAGGCGCCTAAAATGCAGAGACGGATGAGAGGGGCCGCTTCTCCAGAGAGCGTAGTTCTTCTCGGCAAGCCGCTGCACGGGTTGCGGCAATTCATGGAACAGCCTCCAGAATCGCTGAGTCGCCTGGGACTTCACCGCGACGGAGGCCAAGGTTTCAGATGCTTGTTCGCGCCGTTCAGTCGTGCTTCCTCGCGCAGGAAGTCCAGCCTGCCGCCGCTCGCATCGCGATCAAGTTCCTTGTCCCAGCGCTCTTCTTCAATTGCACGAACGCGCTGGGCAATCTGAAGGAATTCGTCAGGACTCAATTCTTTAATCGCCCGCTCGATCTCTTCCACCCGGCTCATAATCCTTTATTTTAACCGCTTCCCAGCGATTCGGACGCGAAGCAGGCGGTAAACTCAACTATCCCACCGGTTTCTTCTTCCTCCTCGCCTTCCGCCCCGGCTTCTTCTTCTCCGCCAGCCGCGCTTCCAGTTCCCCCACCCGCCGCCGCAACGTTTCCACTTCAGTCGTCTCCGCGCCGGGCGGCCACGCGTGCCCTGCTACCAGATTGCGCATGAACTCGAGCGGGCTCGAAACCACGCTCTTTGCTTCCGAGAGCCGCGTGCGCACCGATTCCTGTGCTTTCTGATACACGTCGAGCGTGCTGTTCAGATACCAGGAAAGAAAATCGTGCGTCGCCTCATCGGATGCCCGCACCAATTGGCGCAGTAGTTGCAGCGGCAGCGCCGTCTCCCGCTCCCGCGCATCCTCCACCACGATCTGCGTCAGGATCACGTACGTCACATCCTTCCCCGTACGCGCGTCCAGTACCTGCACGTCAATGCCCTCCCGGATCATGCGCGCAATGTCCTCCAGCTTCACGTAACGGCTGGCGCTCGCATCATAGAGGCGCCTGTCCGGGTACTTCTTGATGATTACGCTGGGCTTGCTCATCTCACCTCGCGATCAGGAGAATCATCTCTTATTTTCCTTGACTGCCGCCACCCATCCCCGTATACTCTAAACGGATACTGCATCGCAGTATAACACCAAGCCTAAAGAGGAGCACAATATGGCTGCTACAGAACATGCCCCCTCGCCGGCAGGTCGCCTGGCAGGTTGGGCGCGTCAAGGTATCGAAAGTTTCGTCGCCGCGCAGAAGATCCTGTTGGATCTCACGGCGCAAGAGAACGCGCTTGTGATTGGAATGGTCCGCGAGCGCTTGAGCATTCCCCGTGACCGGCCAGGCGTCGCCGTGGTCAAGTTCGCCGACAAAGGCGTCGAGAATCTCACCTCGGTGGGGAAAATCTTGCTCGATTTCGCCGCCGGCGAAACCGCGCTCGTGGCTGACGGCGTTACCGAAGGCCTGCGCCTTCCCCCGGCTGCTGGCACCGTCGCCAACGTAATTCGGCATCGCGTCGACACCCTCGTCGACATGCAGAAAACCCTTTTGGATGCCGTCGCCGAGCAAACCCATGCCGTGGCCGAATCCTATGGGGAAGGTCAAGGTATGAAAGCTGCCGCCAATGTCGCCGAAATCGCTCGCCGCAGTATTGTTGAATTCGTCGACACCGAAAAGAAATTCCTCGATCTCGCTGCCAAAGAGGTGAACAACGGAGCCCCTGCCCGCAAGCCGCGTGATCGCGCCAAGGTTCTGACCGAGCTTGCGAAGGACGGTGTGGAAAAATACATCGACGCGCAGAAGAAGCTGTTGAACCTCGCCATCCACCAGTTGGAAGCCGAGGGCAAACCTGCCGCCAAGCACGAAGAACCCCAGACCTCTTTTGCCGAACTGACGCAAAAAAGCGTTCACAATTTTGTGAATGCCCAGAAATCGCTGATGGATCTCGCCATCAAGCCGATTCGGCGGGCCGCTCCGGAGAGAGTGAAAAAGGCCGCCACGCACCGCCCCCGGCGCAAGGTTGTAACACACCCGATCGCAAAAGCGGAATGATTCCTGGCTCAGCGCGGTCGAGTGAGGGCGCCCGGTCGGTGGTGGGCAAGGGTTGCCTCCGGCCGCAACACTCCCCCAACGCCGGCCCTTGTACGGGGCGCCCCGAGGGCCGGCGGCGGCCGGTAGTCTGCGCATCGTGGCGCACGCCTCGGCGTGCCGCGGCGAACTTCAGTTCGCCGTAAAGGATAGTTGCACTCCCCGCCGCAAGCGTGGTCCCATAAACTAATTCCAAATGCGGCCACGTCGCCATCGCACGGTTCGAAAGGAGCACGCGCCCGTGCCACTACCGATCTGGCAGGAGTTGCTGGTCGGGGTCGAGATGGCTTTCCTTCGGATCTCCCCGGTTTTCTGGGGCTACGGTGTTCCGCCGGGAGATGGCTCTGCCGTCGTCGTCGTGCCAGGTTTTCTTGGTACCGACCTCTATCTCGCTCCGTTCCGCAACTGGCTGGCGCGCATCGGTTACAAGCCCTACTATTCCCGCATCGGCTGGAATGCCGAGTGTCCGAACCTGCTCATCCGGCAGCGCCTCAATCAGTCCATCGAAGCGGCCTACACGGACACCGGACGAAAAGTTCATCTCGTCGGCCACAGCTTGGGCGGTACCATCGCTCGCGCCATCGCCGCGCAAATGCCCGGCCGCATCGCCTCGGTAATAACGCTTAGCGCCCCGATCACCGGCGTTGCGGCTCACGCCTCAATCCTCCGCGTCGCCCAACTGGTCCGTCAGCAGATTCTCGCGCGCCACGGCCCAAAAGTGCTCCCCGACTGCTACACCGCTTCGTGTACGTGCAATTTCATTGAGTCGTTGAATGGGAAATTCCCGAAGTCGGTGCGCCAGACCGCGATCTATACCAAGGCCGACGGTATTGTCGATTGGCGCGTCTGCCAAACCGGTGACCCCGATGTTGACCTCGAAGTCTCCGCCACGCACATCGGTATGGCCTTCAGCCCGCTCGTTTATGATGCCGTGGCGCGCCGCTTGGCCGGTTAAATTCGCGTGTAGCGTAGGAGCTTCAATAAACGGTTGAACGAGGGCCGGGGAACCACCGGAACTCGTTGGACTGAAACGGTTTGCGGCTCCGTAAACTTGAGAATCCCCTCCGCTCCGTGGCGGCGGCTGATGCCCGATTCCTTCATCCCGCCGATCGGCGAATCCACCGACCCCCACGCCGCGATGTAGGCATCGTTCACGTTGACGCTGCCGGCGCGGATTTTCCTGGCTAACTCGATGCCGTGCTTGTAGTTACGGCTCCAGATACTAGCGTTCAGCCCGTAACTCGTTGCATTTGCTCGCTCGACCGCTTCCTCTTCCGTTGAGAAGCTATATAAGGACACGACCGGCCCAAAAGTCTCCTCGCCGCAGACTTTCATGTTTTCCTTTATATTTGTCAGGATAGTCGGCTCATAGAAAAGCGGTCCGAGCTCCGGGCGCCGGCACCCACCGGCTAATACCTTGGCTCCCAGATCAACCGCATCTTGTACATGCTCTTCGACTTTCTCTAGTTGCCGCGGCGAGGTCAGAGATCCCATCTCCACCGAATAATCGAACGCCGCGCCGATTTTTAGCGCTCGTGTCCGTTCGGCGAAGCGGCTGGAGAATCTGTCGAATAGCGAGTCCTGGATGTAGATCCGCTCAATGGACACGCAGAGCTGGCCAGCGGCCGCAAAACAGCCGCGAACGGCTCCGTCCACGGCTTTTTCTAAGTCGGCATCCGCGCAAACAATCATCGGGTTTTTTCCGCCCAGTTCGAGCGAGCAGCCGATGAGCCGTGCCGCGGCGCGACCGGCGACGGTTTTGCCGGTGCTGGTGCTACCAGTGAACATCAGAAAGTCCACTCGTTCCGCCAGCGCAGGTCCGATTACCGACCCTTCACCGGTGACTACAGGCATCACTTCGGTGGGGAGGCCGGCCTCGCGAAGTAGTTTTACTGCCCAAAGCGCGGTGAAGGCGGTTTGGCGGTCGGGTTTGAGAACCGCGGTGTTTCCGGCCATGAGTGCCGGGACGGCGTCGGTGACCGCGAGAGTCAGAGGGTAATTCCAAGGCACTATGAATCCGGCAACGCCAACCGGCGCGTGAAATTCCCAAGTTTGTGTAATGAACGGGAATGCGCCCTTTCGGCGGCGCGGACGCAGGAATTTTTCGGCGCGCATGGCGTAGTACCGGGATACTAGAGCCGTATCGAGAATTTCTTCGTACGCGTGGCAGCGCGCTTTGCCGGTTTCGAGTTGGATGAGGTCCAGCGCCTCATCCTGCCGCTCGATCAGCAGGTCATAGAAGCGGAGAAAGATGCGGGCGCGTTCGGCGAAGGAGCGGGCTGCCCAGGCGGGTTGCGCGGCACGGGCACGAAGCACGGCAAGGCCAACATCGGGACCACGGCCGGCCGGTACGGTACCCAGCAGGGTCCCGGTATAAGGCGCACGGATCGCAATCTCATTGTGCGGACCCTCCGCGAGCGAGATCTGGGCGGCGAGCGAGGAGAGCATAGCAGGGGTGACGTGTTGCGGTGCGTTCGCGTTGGAAGGCGCCAAACTTGCAGTTTCCATTGACATGGCTCCTGATCCAGCCTACTCTGATATTGGACTACCAGGTCTCATTTTAATCTCGTCCTAGCCGGGTTCTTCCGGCCGCGGTCGAAGCTTCGTTGGGGTGCGTTAAAGGAGTTTCGCATGGAGACTTTGTCCACCCGCGAACGCGACGGGACCGTGCCTTCTGCCAACCGGCTGTCCGCCGCCGACGCGGCCTTCCTTTACCTCGAGCGCAAAGAGATCCCGCTGCATATCGCCTGCGTTTTCATTTTTGACGGGCCCATACCATTTCGTGATTTCGTCAGCAGCATTGAGTCCAGGCTGCATCTGATCCCACGGTACCGGCAGGTGGTGGTCATGCCTGAGTACAACCTGGATCAACCGACGTGGGAGGATGATACCCATTTCGACATTGGCCGCCATATTTTCCGGGTGAGCCTCGATCCTCCGGGGGGCGATGCCGAGTTGGAGAATCTTGCGGGACGTATCTTCGGCCAACTCATGGATCGCAGCAAGCCACTCTGGGATATTCACGTGGTTGACGGTCTGAAGGATGGCCGCGGCGCGCTGATCCTGCGCGCGCATCACTCGTTGGCGGACGGCGTCTCGGGTGTGGCGCTGGTGAGCGCGATGCTGGATACGAGCCCCGAGGGCCCGGGTACTGTCAAGAAGCCGCGCTTTCGGCCACGCAAGACTCCGGCTCCGAACTACTCCTTGGTGGACGCCGTAAGCACCGCGATACACGATTCCGTGGAGGGTCTGCTGGCGGCCGAAACAGGTCTGCTGGACTGGGCGCAAGCCCTCTTGGGCGATCCGGCGCTCTTGCAGGGAGTCGCGGGTTTGATGCCGGAACTGGCTGCCTCCGTGGAGCGCCTTCCATGCAACAAGCCCTGCACCGGCGGGCGGAAGTTCTGCTGGGCGGAGTTCGATCTCAAAGATTTGGATGCGATCCGCGCGGTTGGCGGCGGCACGATCAACGATGTCGTCCTGACATTGCTGACCCGCTCACTGGCGCGTTACGTGAAGCTGCACCGGCAAAGCGTAGTCAACCGATTCGTGCGGATCGTGTGTCCGGTGAGCTTGCGGCACGGAGAACAGAACGGGGATCTGGGCAACCAGCTCTCATTTATGCCGGTGGCGCTGCCCCTCGGCGTGCGCGACCCTGTCGAGCTGCTGAAAGCCGTGGCCACAAGGACGGACACGATCAAACGCGGCCGCGCAGCGGACCTGGTGGCGCTGGCGGCAAATTGGATTGCCTCGGCTCCGCCTGCCTTGCAGGCGCTCCTTTGGTGGAGTCTTGGGCAGCTCATTCTGCCGGTGCCACTGTTCAACATGATCTGCACGAATATTCCCGGCTCGCGGGTACCCCTATATGCGCTGGGCCGGCGGCTGCTAGCGGCCTACCCGCAGGTGCCTACCGGGTACGAACTGGGCATTAATTGCGCGGTGCACAGTTATGACAACAAGCTGTTCTTCGGACTGATAGCAGATGCACACGCCGCGCCGGACGTGGGCCGCTTGCGCGATTACCTTTACGTTTCGTTCCGGGAACTGTGCCGCGCGACAGGCGTCAAGAAAGCAGCACGCCGGGCTCGACCGCGCAAACAGGCAGTGACGCCGGCGCAACCTGTCCACGAGGAGGTCAGCGAGCCAGCGCCCTCCGCGCCGGCCGAGACCGCGCCTCCTCTGGTGATGGACACCAAGGCCGTAGCGTAAGCACGACTGGCGGGTAGGAGCGCCGGCGAAATGACGATCCGCATCTTCTATTCAAGAAACTGTACCGGGTGGGTAGCCCGTGAGATTGTCGAGGGAGCCGCAGTATCGCACTTGGAGAAGTGGAAAGGCTGGAAAAGGACATGACAGCAAGTGTTGCAAGCCTGAGTGAGGAGCGGATTGCCTACCTGGAAGGACTGGTCAGTCAAGCCAGAACTGCCGCCGCCGTTTTTACGCAATACACACAACAGGACGTTGATCACATTGTCAAACAGATGGCCTTGGCCGGGATGGCGCAAGCGCGACACTTGGCCCGCCTGGCCGTTGAGGAGACAAAGGTCGGCGTTTTGGAAGACAAGGCCATTAAGAACATGGTGGCCACCGAGTTTGTCTACAACTACGTCAAGGATAAACGAACGGCCGGTGAGATCCGCGAGTTTCCAGAGCGCGGTCTGGTCGAGGTGGCGGAACCAATCGGGGTCATCTTCTCGCTCACTCCGATTACGAACCCCACGTCGACGGTTCTGTTCAAATGCATCATGGCCATCAAGACGCGCAACGCCGTCATTTTCGGCCCTCACCCGCTCGCCTATCACTGTTGCCATGAGGCTATGCAAATCATGTATGAGACGGCCATCAAGCACGGCGCGCCCGAAGGCGTTTTCACATGCGTGGAGTCACCCACTCTGGCGGACAACGCCTATCTCATGCATCACAAAGACGTCAGCCTGATTGATGCCACCGGAGGGCGAGGCGTAGTCAGAGCAGCCTATAGCTCCGGCAAGCCAGCCTTGGGTGTGGGGGCGGGGAATACGCCGGTCTATCTGGAGAAAACGGCGGACCTCGACATGGCCGTGGTGGATATCATCACCTCCAAGACGTTCGATAACGGAACGATTTGCGCCTCCGAGCAGACGGTGGTGATCGACGACGAGGTTTATGACTGCGTGCTTGAGAAATTTGCGGACCTGGGCGCGCACATCTGCAATGAGAAGGAGGCGGCGCAGTTGGGGCGCATGCTGGTGGACACCGAAAAAGGAATGGCGCAGCCCATGGCGACCGGCCAGAAGGCCACGGATATCGCCCGCGTGGTCGGCCTTTCGGTCAAGCCGAATACCAAACTTCTGATCGCACAGATTCATGGAGTCGGCCCCGAGCATCCCCTGTCGGTCGAAAAGCTTTTCCCGGTGCTCGCGGTCTATCGTGCGAAATCCGTCGATGAGGCGCTCAAGGTCTGCATCGACGTGAATCATGCCGGGGGGCTTGGGCATACGGCGGTTGTTTTCTCGCGCAACGATGAAGTGATCCGGAAGTTCGGCGAGGTAATCAACGCGGGCCGGGTCATTGTGAATTCGCCGGGATCGGTTGGCGCGATAGGCGGTGTTTACAACGACATGGTGCCCACCTTCTCATTCGGCTGTGGAACCGGCGGCGGCAACAGCACCACGGACAACGTCAATGTCTATCATTATCTCAACGTCAAACGCGTGGCTCGGAGGACACAAATGCCTATGTGGTACCGCGTTCCCAATCAGATTTATTTCAACATGAACGCCGTGGAGAATCTGCGGCAATTCCCATCGCGCTCCACCGTGATCGTGACCAGCTCCGTTTTGGAGCAGATCGGCCACGTGGACATCGTCCGGCGGCACCTTCCCGAGGAAACTCGCGTGCATGTCGCAGTCATTCCCGATGCGGAGCCCGAAGTCAAGGTCATCATGCAAGGGTTGGAGGCGCTGAAGTTTTACAAAGCGGACCAAATCATCGCCCTGGGCGGGGGGTCCGTGATCGACGCGGCGAAGATCATGAAGCTCAAATATGAGTCACCGGAGGCTGACTTAGAGGAGCTGGGCGCGCCGTTTCTGGACATCCGTAAGCGTATTGTCCAGTTCCCGGCCGGACAAACCAACCGGGCGCGGTTGATTGCCATCTCCACGACCAGCGGCACGGGGAGCGAAGTGACTCCATTCGCCGTCCTGACTGACAAAGAGCGCGGGCGCAAGGTGACTCTTGCCGACTACTCGCTAAGTCCGGATGTGGCGATTGTCGATCCGCAGTTTGTCATGTCCATGCCGAAGGGCCTCACCGCCGATACGGGCGTTGACTGTTTGACTCATGCGCTCGAAGCTGGCGTTTCAGTTTACGCTTCGCCCTACACTGACTCCCATGCCATGCAGGCGATTCAACTGGTGTTCAAGTACCTGCCGGCCGCTTACGAACACCCTCACGATGAAGAGGCGCGCAGCATGATGCATAACGCTGCGTGCATTGCGGCGCTGGCGTTTGCCAACGCCTCGGTGGGCGTGAATCACGCGCTGGCCCATGCTTTCGGTGCGCGGTTCGGCGTCGCGCACGGCCGCGCCAACGCGCTTATGTTGCCGCACGTCATTGCGTACAACGCCGCGGTGCCTGCCAAGTTCATGCCGTCGCCGCACCAGCGGGCGTACACGGCACACAAGAAATACGCCCAGATGGCGGACTTGCTGGGCTTGGGCGGCGAAACGATTGCCGAAAAGGTGAACAACCTGGTGGCGGCGACAGAGCGGTTACTCGACCAACTGGAGATTCCGCGTTCGATCGCTGCGCTGGGGATCTCGAAAGAAGAATTCGAGCGGGCCATGCCTGATATGGTCAAGATTGCCTTCGACGATCCTTCGTGGCGGCCGACGAATCCTCGCATGCCACTCATGAGCGAATTGGGGGATCTTTTCTGGGCCGCTTACCGGGGGCGAGGCCAGGTGAAGGCGGCCGGTGCATCGGGTCAACAAACAGCGACGGAGGGTGCGTATGCCAGTGAATACAGTACGGCTTAATATTGATGGAGCGCGCGTGGCGCTTGCCTTGGAGGAGGCGCTAGCGAAGCTGGAGGACGCCGCGGGTGAGGTGATTCTGGACTTCTCTTCGGTGCAACGTGTCGATCCGGCGGCGCTTGGAGCGATGGATAGATTAGCCGGCACAGCAAACGGCAAAGCGAAGATTGTGTTGCGCGGCGTCAACGCCGGCATTTACAAGACGCTGAAGCTGATGAAACTGGCGCCGCGATTTTCTTTCCTGAACTGAAATTGGCTTGCCAGTTTGGGCCGCGCCGCCCGTTCTGTTACGATGTGGAAAGCCACGCCTGTCGGAGCGTGCGTGGTTGGTTCTGATGTTGACCGCGCTGTTTCTGTTGCTGATGGCCGCGCCACCGGATGCGTTTTCTCCGCACGGGGAAAAGGCGGTTGTGCTTCTGTTCATTCGCAGCGATTGCCCGATTTCGAACCGCTACGCGCCGGCGATCGAACAGTTGTACGCCAAGTATTCGTCCGCGGGTGTGGATTTTCGTCTGATCTACTCCGAGGCCGGTCTCACTGCCGCGGCGATGGAACATCACCGCGAGGAATATGGCTACAAGGTTCCAGGGGAAATCGATGCGGGCCACCGCTATGTGAAGCGCGCCGCAGTCCGGACCACGCCCGAGGCCGCTGTTTTCGTGGGCGGGCAGTTGGTGTACCGGGGGCGCATTGACGATCGCTTCGTCGATTTCGGAAAGATGCGGGCCGAAGCGGCGCACCATGATCTCGAAGAAGTGCTAGCCGGCATTGTGGCGGGAAAAGTTCCTCGATATCGCGAGACTCAAGCTATTGGCTGCGCAATTGAGAATTTGCAGTAAGACGGGCGTACGCGGAGCTTAAACCTCTTCGCCAAAGCCGCTGTGTTTCTTGCAGATGTTCGTCCACTCCGCGATTCGTCCCGTCAGCTTGAGCGAAGCTACGTAGGCCGAATCCAGATCGGCACGAAACGCGGAATCGGGTAAGCCATCCATTTCGTGCTGCAAGGCATCGGCGACGTGAATGGCGCCAGTCGAGGTAAGGCTGGTTGAGGAACAGGCCGAAGGCTTGTGGTGATAGGCAACGGCTTTGCACACGGTGTCTGGTAATCCCCAGAGCCAGAGCAAATAAGCGCCGATCTCAGCATGGTTCGAGCCAAATACCCGCCATTCCACTTGATGGCAAGGCACCTTTTCTTTTCTGGCAGCCGCTAAAACACCGTAATATTCGTTGGCGTAGTTGGCCACCAGCACGAGCTTGCCGACATCATGCAGAAACCCGCCGATCAGCGCACTGTCGCACACCTTCTTGGGGAGTTTCTGAGACTTCCCAATGGCATGCGCCACCGTCCCGGTGGTCATACTATGCCGCTGCAGTTGCGCAATAAAGGACTCAGGCACGCCGGTGTTCTGAAACGCGGAGAATACGGAGCTGGACAGGCTCAGTGCCCGAATCGTATCGACGCCCAGATAGACGGCCGCTTCACAGGGGTTGGCAATATAGCGATACAGGCCAAAAAATGCTGAATTCGCCAGTTGCAGAATTTTGGCGGTCATGGCCACGTCCTGGGCGATGATCTCTCCCAACTCGCGGCTCGAAATATCCTCTCGCTCGAGCGACTTGACCAGGTTGGCATACACGCTGGGCAAGCTCGGCAATGAAGTCATGCGCGACACTAAGCGTCTGAGCTTCGGGGATAGCAGCATCGAGCGAATGCGCATCGCTGCATCCAAGGTGGCACGCAATGTCGCGGTGTCACAGGGTTTTACTAAGTATTGGTGGGCGGTGGTGGCGGCACGAACGGCAAGATCATGTTCCAGATTGCCCGAAAGCACGATCCTGACGACGTTGGGGTAGCGCTCGAGAACTTCGGCCAGCAGCTCGGAACCGCTCATGCCGGGCATGCGCAAGTCGGTGACGACGACATCAAACTCGCTCGCGTCCAACTTCTCTAAGGCATCCTGGCCGTTGGTGCTGAATGTTACTTGCCAGCCGGCCCAGACGCCATCCAAGGTCCTTTTGATGCCGTCCAGAACGCTCTGGTCATCGTCGACGAACAGTACCCGCTTCCTTTCTTCTTCAGGAGTTACTGCCTGCTGCTCGTCTTCTTCTAAAAAAAGTTGTTCCATGGTATTCCAATGGAAATGTGGTGACTCGTTATAAGTTCCTCATTCACCGGTAAGTACTGAACGCTGGAATCATGTGCGGAAGTTATAGGTTGAGGCATGGGGTCAAGCGAAAGGTGATCGATGAACCGCATTTCACCAGCACCAATCTAACTCTAACATAGAGATAATGAGATAGAAAGACAAACCGGTGTGCACTAAAGATAGAAACACATTACTAACTCAGGATAACTGAGCTACGCTGCCAGCCGCCGTGAAGCGGCCGGCAGATGATGCGCAAATTGTTCAACCGGATGTGAACGGTTGCTTCAAACCTGCAGATTGCGAAGATAGGGTACGCTGGCTCGCATCAGATCGAGGTCCATTTCGACGAAATAGTTCTTAATGCCCCCCGTTTTCGCCGCAGTAAAGATCTTCTTCCAGTCGAGGGAGTCCTGTCCCACCGCAACGATTTTCTTGGTGCTTGCCGACCAGCCTTGCACGTGCATGGAAATGAAGCGCCCAGGGTGCTTCGTGAAGTAATCGGCGGCGTCCAAGCCGTGCTGGATCTCGGAGACCTGGAACTGGAACTTGACGAGCTTCGGGTCGAGAAGGTCGAACAATATGTCGTAGACTCGTTTGCCGTTGACGGTGGAGACCTCGAAGCGCTCGTCGTGAAGGCCCTGCTGGATGCCCGCTTTGGCCGCCTGTTCGCCCATTTTGTTGTATTCGTCGGCCGCGCGCTTCACGTCATCCATCGTCGGGTTTTTCGGCCCTTCGAGGCTGGGAACCAGCATCTGCGTCAGTCCCAGCTCTTTTGCCCAGGCAATACTAGCGGCCTGGTTCTTCCTCAGCTCCTCGATGCCGAAGTGCGAGCTCTCGCACTTGACACCCAGATCGCCGAACATTTTGCGCAGCTCAGAGCCTTTGTATTTGGCCAGGCCGCCAAAGGAGTCGTCAGCGTAACCCACCGGTGAGCACATCTCAATCGTCTGAAATCCCGCCGCGGCCAGTTGCTTGATCGTGCCCGGAAAGTCCTTGGCGATCATTTTTCTGACGGGCCATGTCTGACATCCGATCGGCAGGCCGAGCGGATTCGCCCGAAGCTCCCGCACGCCGGATGACAGCACCCCGGCCGCTGCCGCCCCCCCGGCCATCACTTTCTGAAATAACTCTCTTCTCGAAACTGCCATGCAACCCTCCTGAAATTTGAAATTCGTATGAAGTATGTCCAGCCAGCGGCATTGTCTCACAAATTCGGAGGCCGGGCACCCCATTGGGTACCGATCCCGATATCATGTACCCAGGAGTTTCAATCGATGCGATCTGAATTTGTAACCGTGCAACGCACCCTACTCGCCGGCGCTCTGGTGCTACTCGCGGTTTCGAGCGTTGCCGCGGACGCGCGGCGCACTTCGTTAGATGCTAGCTGGCGCTTTTTCAAAGGCGATCCGGCGGGCGCGGAGCAAAGTGCCTTCAATGACTCTGCCTGGCGTGTGTTAGGTCTACCGCACGATTGGGCCATCGAAGGCCCGTTCGACTCCAAATACAATCCCGAGACCGGCGGCCTCCCCGTATTCGGCATCGCGTGGTATAGAAAGCATTTCACCGTGCCTGCGGAAGGCCGCGGCAACACTTACAGTGTCGAGTTCGACGGCGCGATGGCGAACTCCACGGTCTGGCTCAACGGGCATAAATTGGGTGGCCGGCCTTACGGCTACAGCAGTTTTTCGCTCGACCTCACGCCATATCTCAATTTCGGGCAGGACAATGTTATCGCTGTGCGGCTCGCGCCCGAGGATGAAGCCTCGCGCTGGTATCCAGGCGCGGGCATCTATCGCAACGTATGGCTGGTCACGGCCGCTCCGGTGCATGTCGCGCACTGGGGCACCTACATAACAACGCCGGAAGTCTCGAGCGAGAGCGCCACCGTCGCGATCCAAAGCGAGATCCAGAACCAGAGCCTGCAGACTGCGCCGGTCACGGTGGAAACTACGATTCTCGATGCCGCAGATCAGGAGGTGAGCCGTCAAGCGGCCGGCGCAACTGTGCCGGCAGGAAAAACGCAGTTGGTCAAGCAAACGCTGGCGGTCGCGAATCCGCATCGCTGGGACGTGGACCAGCCGTATCTGTATCGTGCCGTCACCACCGTGAAACGGGGCGACGAAGTGCTCGACCGCTACGTCACGCCATTCGGTATCCGCACCATCGAGTTCACCCGCGAGCAGGGATTTCTGTTGAACGGCCGCCATCTGAAGATCAAGGGTGTATGCAACCATCACGATCTCGGAGCGTTGGGCGCCGCCGTCAATCGCCGCGCTGTCGAGCGGCAATTGGAAATCATGAAGGCGATGGGCGTCAACGCCATCCGCACCAGCCACAATCCGCCCTCGCCGGAACTGCTTGAAGCCTGCGATCGCATGGGGCTTCTCGTCATGGACGAAGCCTTCGACATGTGGCGGATTCCAAAAGTGAAGAATGGCTATTCGAAGTACTTCGCGGACTGGGGGGAAACCGATATGCGCGACATGGTCCGCCGCGATCGTAACCACCCCAGTATCATTCTCTGGAGTATCGGCAACGAGATTCCCGAGCAGTCGAAAGCTAACGGGTGGGAAACTGCGAAATTTTTGACCAGCATCGCACACCAGGAAGATCCCACCCGCCCCACAACCTCCGGCTTCGATGATTGGACCGGCGCGATCAAGAACCATCTCGCCGACAACGTGGATGTGCAGGGCTTCAATTACAAGGCGATGCACTATGAGCAAATTCAGAAAGAACACCCGAAGTGGGTCATCTTCGGCTCAGAAACCGAATCGTGTGTCAGTTCCCGCGGAGTTTATCACCTGCCGTTGGGGTATTTCGAGAAGGACCGCTCTTTGCAGGTCTCGAGCTATGACACCGTGGCGCCCTCGTGGGCCTATTGCCCGGACGTGGAGTTCGACGCGCAGGATCGTCTCCCCAACGTGCTGGGCGAGTTTGTTTGGACGGGCTTTGATTATCTGGGCGAACCCACGCCCTACGGCAGCCGGAGAGATTGGCCGTCGCGCAGCTCGTACTTCGGAATCGTCGATCTCGCGGGGTTTCCCAAGGACCGCTACTACCTATATAAGAGCCAGTGGACCAGCGAGCCCGTGCTGCATCTGTTGCCGCACTGGAACTGGGCGGGGCGCGAAGGCCAGCCGATTCTGGTCATGGCTTACACGAACGCGGACGAAGTCGAGCTATTCCTCAACGGAAAATCATTGGGACGCCGCAAGCGTGGCGTCGATACCGTCGTAATCCCGGTAGGCACGAATGTCACGCCAACGCACAAATTCACGTCGAAGTATCGCGTGGAGTGGCAGGTGCCCTATGAGGCTGGCACACTGCGCGCGGTTGCGTACAAGGGCGGCGCCGAAGTAGCCACTGAGGAAGTGCACACCGCCGGAGCACCGGCTCGCGTCCGCCTCATTCCGGATCGTGCGCAAATCCGCGCCGATGGCCAGGATCTTTCCTTCCTCACCGTGCGGATCGAAGACAAGGATGGCAACTTATGTCCTCTCGCCGACAATCTCGTGCACTTTACGCTACAAGGCGCCGGCAAAATCGCGGCTGTGGATAACGGAAACGCGGCGTCGGTCGAGCCCTTTCAGTCCGATCGCCGCAAAGCGTTCAACGGTCTGGCATTGCTGATTGTCACGTCTTCGGCAGGGCAAACCGGCGGTATTCCCGTCGAAGCCACTTCTGACGGATTGCAATCAGGCAGTGCCGAGTTGAGCGCGACGCAGTGAATCACGCCGGCCGCGGGACTTGCTCCAAACACCCTTGCGGGCAGGTTTCGCGCTCCGGCCAACGGGAACAATACTGAATTTTCAAGCCGGAATTGCCGGTCACGTGCATCTTCACGGCGTGGCGGCTATTCAGCTCGATATTGGCAACCCGGCTAGTTTCCGGACAGACCACGACGCGCAAACCCCGCGACCGCCCATACACCTTGCTGACCGACCAAATCGCCGGGATCAGCAGCACAAGAACGAACCACACGGGAATCAGATACAGCACCGACATACGTGTCCTCCTTCCCACTACTCCAGGACGTGAATATTTCTCTGGGCGCACATCTGCTTCAAGACTTTCGGCCACACGCTGACGCTGACTTCGCCCAGGTGTGCCTTCCTGAGCAGAAGCATCAACGTGCGCGATTGCCCGATGCCTCCTCCAATGCTGAGCGGAAGTTCTCCGCTGACGATCCCCTGATGATACGGGTACCGCAGAAAATCCAACTGGCCGGTCAGCTCCAGTTGCCTCCGCAACGTCTCCGCGTTCACGCGAATGCCCATCGAGCTCAGCTCGTGGCGCCGGCGCGTGACGGGGTTCCAAACGAGAATATCGCCGTTCAGACCGTGCATGGCTCTTCCATCCTGGGATTGCGTCTCGGTGACCCAATCGTCATAGTCCGCGGCACGCATCTCGTGCGGGTAACCATCCGCCAGCGTCCACCCGATCCCGATAATGAAAATCGCCGGGTACTTCTGTAGCACCGCCGTCTCGCGCTGCTTGCGCGGCAGATCCGGATACATATCCAAAATCTCTTCCGCGTGCAGGAACGTCAGCTTCTCAGGCAAATTGGGGTACTTTTCCGTTTTCAGTTGCGGGAACAGATTCTGGATGTATCTCTCGGCGCCCACCAGCACCTTCCAGATGTTCGTCACTTTGTCCTTCAGAAAATCCAGATTCCGTTGCTGCGCGGTGATGGCCCTTTCCCAGTCCCACTGGTCTACGTAGACGCTGTGGTCGTGGTCGAGGAAATAATCCTTGCGTACCGCGCGCATATCCGTGCAAAGGCCTTCTCCCGCCTCCATCCCAAACCGCTTCAGAGCGGCGCGCTTCCATTTCGTCGCGGCCTGGACGATCTGCGCCTCGATCGGATGTTGGTTGCGATCGTTTGAAATGTGAAATTGGATGGGAGTCCTCGATCCATCCCGGTCCAGCAGATCGTTCACCCCGCTCTCCACATCGACGATCAGCGGCACCGTGACCATCATGAGGTTGAGTTCCCGGCAAAGGTTCTCCTCGATGTACCGCTTGGTAAAAAAGATGGCCTCCTGCGTTTGCTTCGGATTCAGCAGGGGGCTGTAGTCGTTCGGCAGAATCTTCTCCAGATCCTGATAATCTCCGATGCCCGGTCCAGCCAGGTCTGCTTCTTTATTGGTTGTTAGAACCATGACCTTCCCCTTTGAACTTGCTGCTCAATTCCATCGCCAGCCGTTCAGCCGCCTCCGCGACTTCCGCGGAAATCGTTTCGCCCCGGCCGAACTGCGTCCCTTCGATCCCGTAGATCATGAGCTTGGCTGGCAGCGCGCCGAGCGTGCGCGCTAGTTCCACCGCGTCGGCCACGCCCAACGCATGTGTCGAACACCGAAACGCATCCCGCGGCAGAGCGTCCCCCGGCACGTTCCAAACCGCGATCGTGCCCGGCGCTCGTCCGCTTACCATCGCATCGATGATTACGACTTCCGCCGCGCCACGCCAGGCGTCCATCAGCGAGAGCATGTCACCCTGGTGATTGTGCGCGTCGATTCCCAGTTCCCGCAGCCTGCGGGTTACTATCAGGCCCGCGCCATCGTCGCCGCGGTCTTCATTACCGCAACCGAAGATGAGCATCGCGTCACTCCCGCACCACCTCGACCCGCATGCAATGCGTGGCGCAGGAAATGCAAGGATCGTAGTTCCGCACCGCCTGTTCGCACTTCCACGTCACTTCGTCGGTCGGACGGCTGGCCACCTGCGCCACGAATTGCCACAAGTCATCTTCGATCCGCTTTTGGTTTTGCGACGTCGGCGGAACGATTTTGGCAAACCGGATCAGGCCGCGATCGTCGATGCTGTACCGGTGGTAGAGAATCCCTCGCGGCGCTTCGGTCGCGGCGCAACCCACCCCGGCGTGCACCGGCACATCGACGCGCGGGCGCGCCGGCCGCTCGTACGCATCGATGATCCGCAGTGCTTCCCAGCAGGCAAACACCAACTCTACCGCTCGCACTACGACGCTGCGAAACGGATTGTTGCACGTCGCCGCCAGCCCCGCGTCCCGCGCCGTTTGCTGCGCTACCTCCGGAAGCTGCGAAAAATTGAGGTTATAACGCGCCAGCGGACCGACTAAGTACGAGCCCCGAACGCGCACGAGCGAATGGAGCGCATTCGAGTGCTTCACGTGCTGCTCAAAGAAGTGGTCTTCATACTCGGTCGGATCGATGTCCAGACCTTTGTTCGAGACCAGGCGCCCTTCATTGAGCGCATACTCATCGGGGTGGCGCAGCGCCACAAACTCATAGTTCGGCTCGAAATCGGGAAACTCGAAACCCGCCACTGCCCGCGCCGTCTTCACCGACGCCTCCAGCGACCATTTCAGATCCTCCACCAGCCCGCGCAGTTCACTTTCGGTGGGAACCTTGTAAAACCCTCCGACGGCCGCCGACACCGGATGGATCTCGCGCCCTCCCAGCAGCGTCACGATGCGATTGCCGGTCTTCTTCAAACGCAGGCCCTGCTCCACCAGCTCGCGATGGTCGTGCGCCATTTGGATGGCATCCGCATACCCCAGAAAATCGGGCGCGTGCAGTAAGTACACATGCAGAGCATGGCTCTCGATCCATTCGCCGCAATAGAACAGGCGCCGTAACAGCCGGATCGCCGGGTCCACGGTCACGCCCAGTGCGCGCTCGATCGCGTGCACCGCGCTCATTTGGTAAGCGATCGGGCAGATGCCGCAGATGCGCGCCACCAGGTCTGGGGTTTCGGTGAAGTGCCGCCCGCGCAGAAATGCCTCAAACAGACGCGGCGGCTCGAAAATCTTCAGCTTGACGTCGGTGACTCTGTCGCCCTTCAGTTTAATGATGAGCGCGCCCTCGCCTTCCACCCGCGCCAGGCAGTCGACCTGAATCGTCCGGCTTTTGCGCGCCGTTTCGCTCATGATCGCTCGCATTCCTCACTCGCCTTGCGGAACTGCCACGCCCAGGCGTTGAACCCCCGAAACGCTCGCACAATCTGCTCGTCCGTCTGCCCCAAAACCCGAAACGCCTGGGTCAGCGACGCCGTGTTGGGGCTCTCCATCGGGCCGTAACATCCGTAGCATCCGCGATGGAAGCCGGGGCAGATCGCGCCGCATCCGGCCTGCGTAACAGGTCCCAGGCACGGCACGCCTTCGGCCACCGCGAGGCACACGTTGCCGCGCCGCTTGCACTCGAGACAAACGCTGTAGGTCGGAATGTTCGGCTTCCTGCCCGCCAACGTCGCGCTGATCAGTTCCACGAGCTGATACTTGTTGATTGGGCAGCCGCGCAGCTCGAAATCCACCGGCACATGTTCTGCAATCGGGGTCGAGAGCTGCAACGTGCTGATGTATTGCGGCGTGGCGTAGACCACGCGGACAAATTCGTCCACGTCCTGCGAATTCCGCAGCGCCTGAATGCCGCCGGCCGTCGCGCAAGCGCCGATCGTGATCAGCACGCGGCACTGCCGCCGCACTCGCTGGATCCTTTCCGCGTCGTGATGCGTAGTGATCGAGCCCTCCACCAGCCCCACGTCGTACGGACCTTTGAGCATGGTGCGGGTGGCCTCGGGGAAGTAGGCGACGTCCACTGCTTCCGCCACCGCGAGCAGTTCCTCTTCCGCATCCAACAGGCTGAGCTGGCAGCCGTCGCACGACGCGAATTTGAACACCGCAATCTTCGGCTTTACGCGGCCATTAGAGCTCATGTTTTCCCAGCAAACCTCGCAGCCTCTGATAGCAAAACACCGGGCCGTCCTTGCAAATAAAGTGCGGGCCGTATTGGCAGTGGCCGCAGAAACCCAACCCGCATTTCATGTTGCGCTCCATCGACACGTAAATATCGTTGGCCTGCACACCACGATTTTCTTCGAGCTCGGTGATGACGTAGCGCATCATGATTTCCGGACCGCACACCAATGCCACGGTTTTGTCCGGGTGCATGCGCAGGTGACGGAACAGAGTGGTGACCACACCCACGCGCCCGCGCCAGTTCACACCGCCGTAATCCACGGTCGTCAGAACCTGCGTGTCCGGGGAACGTTCCCAGACTGCGAGCTCTTTCTTGTACAGCAAATCGCCGGGACTTCGCGCTCCATAGAGCACAATCAGCCGGACGTAATCGTCCCGATGGCGCAGAATGTGATAAATCGCAGGACGCAGCGGTGCCAGGCCGATGCCGCCCGCGATGATCAGAACGTCCTTCCCGCGCACGGCGTCGAGAGGCCAGGCTGCGCCGAACGGTCCCCTCACTCCCAGCCAGTCGCCCGGCCGCCGGCTTACCAGCGCTTGCGTCGCCGGGCCGACCGATCGCACGGTGTGCACCAGGCGCCCCGCATGATCGGGATCGCCGCTGATCGAGATCGGAAGCTCCCCGACCCCGAACACGTACAACATGCTGAATTGACCGGGCGCAAACCTTGCCCCATCCGCTCCATTCGCCGGCTCCAGCGTGAGCGTGAAGGTGTCGTGCGTCTCCCGCCCCACCGATGCCACGCGGTACGACTGCGGGTGCATTGCATCCACAACGGTCGCCGTGTTGGCAGGCTCCTCAAACGTGAGAGGCATAAACGTCCAGCAACTGCATGCGCGTCGACTGTAGGCGTTGCGTGACAATGTGGGCAAATCGCTTCATCAGCTCGTAGCCCAGGTCGTGATCCTCTTCGCACTTGGTGCGAAGGCACTTGCCGTCCAGCGCGATGGCCCGCGTCGGCTCCACAATGCGCGCATCGAAGCGCCAGAGATAAGGTGGAATCAGCCACGACCAGCCGAGAATGTCATCCCCGTCCAAGGTCTCGATCACGATGGACGGCCGTTGCGGCGCATAGATCTCGAGCGCCACTCTTCCCTGGCGAATCAGATAAAAGTGGCTGGCTTCTTCCCCCTGCCGGAAAAGGTACGAGCCGGCCGGGAAGCGCTCATTGGAGGCGCACCCTACCAGCAGTTTGAGATGCTCCGGCGGCAGTCCTTCAAAAAATGCGTGTTTGGCCAGTATCGGTTCGAGTGAGTCCATTAGACCTCCTTCTCCTCGCGAATAGCGCGAACCTCTTCTGTAAGATCAATTCCCGCCGGGCACCACACGATGCAGCGCCCGCAACCCACGCAGCCGGAGGCGCCGAATTGATCGATCCACGAAGCCAGTTTATGGGTCAGCCATTGGCGGTAGCGTGACTTCAGCGACGTCCGCACGCTGCCGCCGTGGATGTAAGAGAACGCCTGGGTAAAGCAGGAGTCCCATTTCCGCAGCCGCTCGGCTTGATCGCCGCTGACCCCGCTTGCGTCCTCGACCGTAGTGCAAAAACAGGTTGGGCACACCATCGTGCAGTTGGCACAACTCAAGCACCGGGTCGCGACCTTCTCCCAGCGCGGATGGTCGAAGCTTTCGTAAAGCAGCTCCCGAAGGCCGGCTGTGTCGATGCTCCGGGTTTGCCGGCTGGCGCTGCGCACGGCGTCATCGGCTTGCTGGCATAGGGCAGGAGAGGCTTCCCGAGGGCTCATCTCTCGCAGAACCTCGGCACCCGCTTCCGTACCCGCCTCAATCACAAACTGATGGCTGCCGTTGGCCAGGATTTCCGTCACCGCGAGATCGAAACCCTTACCCACACCCGGCCCGGTCTGCATGGAGGCACAAAAGCACGTGGGCGCCGGCTTTGTGCAGTTTACGGCAACGATAAAGACCGGCCGGCGGCGGCTTTCATACCGGGGATCAGTGAACCGGTCTTCGAGGAACACCCGGTCTTGGGCGCGGATGGCGGCGAGTTCGCAGGCCCGGACTCCCAGAAACGCGTAGCGAGGGGGCGTGCCGGTGTTGTTGAGGATGGGGAAGGCTCCTCCCTCGCGCTTCACTTCGAACAGCCGTAACTCCGCAGGATGAAGGAACTTCTTCCAACTCTGCGGCGCAATGGTGTAACCGAATAAAGCCCCGTCCTTCCGCTTTTCGAGCCGGTATCGCCCGGCCTCCGGTTCGTCGCGCCAGCCAACCGGAAGATTCGCGAGTTTTTTTAGGGGTTCGTAGACGATCGCGCCGTCGCGCAGAGTGGGTCCAACCACTTGGAATCCGCGGCGCTCCAGGGACGGAATGAGCTGCTCGAAGCCTTCGAGTTCCACCACCGACCGGGCGGTTTGGGCGGCTGGGCTCATAAGAGCTAATGCGTCCTCCAACTCCTGGCAAGTCAATCACCTAACCGCTAATGCAAGGAATTGGCCTGAAATTGGCACCCATTCACCGCGCCGCCGCGTGCCATCGCGCAGCACCCACAACCAATCTTGGGTCAAAGCGCCCACGGCTAGTAATCGGCAGGCATCGCGCGTAAGATATAAGAGAACCAAGTCCGAAAACCGAACTGGCGGTTCTCAGAGGGAGGGTCGCCTATGGTATTCACAGCGTTCGTTGTCTTTCTGCTGGCAGCCATTCCCAACAAGGTAGCCCCAGCCGAAGAACAGCCTGCCTATGACCCGGCAACCATGGTTGATGTACTGGCCGTTGTCACCGATATCCGAGAAGTCCCGCACGACAGCCCGCTCGCCGGTATTCACCTCATTTTGAAGGAAGAATCGGGGGTTCTGGACGCCTACTTGGGGCCCAAAGATTTCGTGAAGCAGTTCGAAATCACCTTCGCCAAGGGAGACGAAGTCCAGGTAATCGGCTCTAAGGTGAAGACGGCGGGCGGCGCGTATGTTGTGTTGGCCCGTGAAGTGCGTAAGGGTGAGACTACTTTGTACTGCCGGCGCAAAAAAGGGGAACCGAATTGGGAGTGACTGGAGATCGTGACTTTAGTTACATAGACTTACGGGTAGCGTCCCAGCGTTTTAAGAACTGGGACCACTTCGTCTCCACCGCGCCCGAATATTCCATCGGGCTTGAGGTGATAGATGACACCCCCGGTCATCGCGGGCACCACATCCATTTCGACCACCATGCAGGGGTAATCCGCGAGGCGACCATGAGCGCCGCCATGCAGGCGTACATGGCGGTCCGGCAGGGCGGCTTGATGAAGAAATGGCTTGCGCACCGGTGTCCGATTCCGGTTTATGTCTGGAACGCGGACCAGGACGTGTGTCTGGCAGCCTTCATACTCGAGTATCACGAGTTGCTGGAGCGGTTTCACGCCGATCCCATGCTGCGCTGGATTGTCCAATTCAACAACAAGATCGACGTCTGTGGCGGACTTTACCCGGTCGACCTCAACGAAGTGGTTCGGAATCACTTCACGTGGGTATTTGAGCCGTACCGCCAGCAGCGGATGCAGGGGAAGACGGACAAAGACGCCGGGTTGGTGAAGGAAACCATCCGCCAAGTCTGTGACCGGCTGGAGGATCTGCTGCGGGGCAGGGCAGGGATTTCGCCGATCACCGCGGAACCGGAAATTCTTTACACGTCACCGTATGGTTTTGTGATCGCGGATGAGAAGGGTGATCCTATATCGCGCCTGGTTCTGGCGGCGCAGGGTCACACGAATCTCATCAGCCTGTTGTGCCAGCGGCAGAACGGCAGGTACACGTACAGCGTGATTCGTGGATCTCCGTATGATGAAGACACCTTTCAGGTTGCGAAGCTCATCGAGGCATTCCAGGCTGCCGAAGACCAGCCGGGCGCAAAGATTTGGGGAGGATCGAACCTCGCGGCCGGTTCGGACAGCGAGCTAGGCAGCAGCTTGCACTGGACGCAGTTGCGGGAAATCGCCGAGCCGATTGTGCGGGAAGCGTGCCTGGCGAGTGGGATGACGACGTTCTACGCCAAAAAAACAGAGTTCCGCGTGCTGTTGGTAATGGCGCCCGAGGAGGCGGCGAAACTACAACCGTTCCTCGAACAATGCGGCGCCGAAGGGGTTCTAGCGGCGTCTTGTGCCGACGCCGAACAGGTGCTCCATACCGTCGATCGTGTTCACGCCATATTCTGCACGCGATTGCTACCGGATGGGCGATTTCCAGACTTACTCCACGTGGCGGCCGGGGCCGAGTACTACACTCCAGTGATTGTGTGTCTTCCAGAGATCGACGGGGGATGGACCGATCTGCTGGAGGCAGGGGTCTCCGATTTGATGGTGGAGCCTTATGGGCACGAGGAAGTGCGGCGCATCCTCGAAATGGTTACGCTGAGCAGACGTAGGAACGTCATGCTGGCACCAGCGGGCGACTAATACATCAGGCGGAAATTGGCGCCGTCGTACCAGATCCACAGGGCCTGTCCTGCTACAAGCTGTCCGGCGGTGAGAGTGACGCCGTTCTTTTGCAGGATGGCTACCCGGCCGACACCATCCACATTCAGAGTGCTTCCAGCCGTATTGTTTGCGCCGGGGTTCAACAACAGAAACATGCCCTCGGTGTAAGCGGTCAGCACAGACGCTGCGTTCAGACTGCACGTGTAGACGTTGAGCGGATTCGAAACCGGGGATTTGCAATACCAGGGCTTGCCGGCCGAGGCGTTGCCGTCGCTGAGCACGACGGCGGTGTTGAACGACAGCGTATTGCCCACGACCATGAGGCCGGTGCCGAGCGAGGCCCAGACGGTACGTTGCGGGTTCTGGCCGTTAGACATCAGCACGCCACCGATGGGGCCGGTTTTCGTCGGCAGTACGATCGGGGCCGGGTTTCCGGCGTTGGCGGCAACGGCGATCTGCACGGGAGTGCCTTTGGCGTCGTAGAGAGTGATGGCGCCACCCACGGGCTGGGTGGCGGAGCCACCGCGAGCGATCAGCGCGGCGATCACCTTTTGCGAGACGCCGCCAGTTTTGAGTGCGGCGACGTCGGAATCCGCCAGCGAATATTGCCCCGGCTGCTGATTCACCATCCCCACGATAACGTCGCCTCCAATTCCGGCTTTGGCCAGCTTGATGATGGTGTCGTTGCTGAGCGGCTGTTGGGCGTTCAACGGAATGGATAGCAGGAAACAAAGACAGACGATGGCGTGCTTCATCGGTCCAGTTGTACAACGCGTTCGGCTAAGGGTGCAACGCGAGCCTGATGGGCTGATATCCTGAGACCGTTCATGTTAATCGAGAATTCGAAGTTGCTGTGGCGATTGTTGTGGCAGCCGGCGGGGGCGATGAGCGGCATTCTGGACCGGGGCAGCCTGCTTTTTGCGAGCCTGGCGGTGCTGGCGGTATCGCTGCTGTTCGAGACCACGGTGACGCGGCCCGGTCCTCAGGCGCCCATCGTGGTGGCACAGCCGGGCGCGGAACCGGGCGAAGCGCCGGTGCGTGTGGTGCACGTGCGGCCACAGTGGTCATTCAGTTTCTACACGCCGTTGCTGGTGCTGGCGGCGATTTACGTTCCTGGAACGCTGCTGGTGACGAACTTGATCGGGCGGCTCGGAGGGTTGGGGGTGGTGTTTCAGCGCGACTACTCGTCGCTGCTGACGTGCACGGCGATGGCATGGACGGCGGCGCAGGTTCCCGTTGTCGTGGCGGGCTGGGTGGCGCCGTTTCCGGTGCTGGGTGTGGTTGCGGCGCTGGCATACGTCTATTTCGCGGTGCTGATGTTCTTCGTGATCCGCACGGTGTTCGGGGTTGAGAACGGGGTCGCGGCGGGTGCGGTTTGCCTCTCGTGGATTCCGGTGGCAGCGGCGGCGGTGTTTTGGGGGCCACTGCAATTCCTCTTCAGGTTGCTGGCCTCGCCGTTCTTCCTTTTCTATGCGTTTTACTACCTGCGCGGCGAGTTTGCGAATGTGGGCGCGAGTTTGAGAAGCCGGCAGAATTTTCGCCGGATGCTGGAGGCGGCGGCGATCAATCCGCACGATGCGGGGGCGCAATACCAGCTTGGATTGATCTACCAGCAGCGGCGGCAGACTACCGAGGCGATTCAGCGCTTCAAGAACGCCGTGGCGATTGACCCGGCGGAAACGGACGCGCACTTTCAGTTGGGGCGCATCGCGCGCGAGCAGGGGCGGTTGAAGGATGCGCTGACGCACTTTCAGACGGTGGTGGATCAGGATGAAAAGCACAGCTTGAGCGAGATTCTGCGGGAGCTGGGCGCGGTCTATCTGGCGAACCGGCAGTACGGGGACGCGCGGAACGAGCTGGCTGTGTACATCGAGCGGCGGCCCTACGACACAGAGGGACTGTACTACTACGGGCAGGCGCTTGAAGGGCTCGGAGACAGTAGCACGGCGCGCGAGATGTATGCGCGGGCGATTGAATCCGCCAGAACGGCGCCGAGGTACCGGCGACGGTACATCGCAAAGTGGAGCCGGCTGGCGCAGAAGCAGTTGAGTAAGCTCGGGTAGAGCGCGATTTACCGGACTCTGGTGAGGGCCAGCCAGGCCGCGACGGCGCACAGCTTTTCATCCTGGCGCCAGGGCCGGCCGACGCTCTTGCCGAGCTCGGTGGTGCGGCGCTGGAGATCGCCGGCTGAGATGCCAAGAGTTGTGGCCGCTTGCTGAATGAGCTCTTTCTCCTTCACGCCGAGAACCGGCAGGCCGCATGACTCACAAGCGGCCTTGAGAGCATCGCGAAAGAAATGGCCTTCGGCGGTGTGGATCATGGGATGCGAGCGGAGCGTGGCGGCGAGACCGGGTGTGGGTCTGCCTGAGCTAAGCAGGACGCAAGCGCCGGCGACAGGGTGACCTTTGCGGGCCATCTCAGCAACGGTCATTTTCACGGCTGTCTCGGCCATCTGCTGCGCCGCCGCGGTGCAGCGAGCGAGAAACGCCTCCGCGTCGGGCAGCTTCATTTCCTTGGCCGCGTGATACGGCTGGGCCGCACCGTGAATCCGAGGGTCAGCGGTCTCCACTCGCCGGCGGTGGATCACCGTGGGAGCGGCGGCTGAGCCAGCGACGACTACCAGCGCCGCCCAACCGGAGTGCGCACGAAATCCGATGGCGGCGCGAGTGGGCGGGTTCAGCATGGGTACTCCTGCTGCGGCGCTTTCGGGTCAAAGCGTGGGATCAAGCGGCCGTCGATGTCGGTGAAGCTGTATTCCTTGGCCACATCAGGGACCCAGAGCAGTTGCCCGGTCTTCTGAAGCACCCTGCGGTCTGCTGCCAAAGCCGCAACCGCGCGCCCGATATATTCGGGCGATTCGCTGAGATCGAAGCGGAACTGCTTTTTCCTCGCTGCGGTCGTCATGTGCATCAAGACTCGCTCGGTGCGCATAAAGCCTGGATTCAGTCCAACGACGGAAATGTTGGACTTCTTGCCGTCGCGGCTCATTCCCATCACGAGCCGGTTGATGCACTCGTGGCCCAGGTCGTGGAGGATCTGCCCGCGCGATGCCGACGGATCCGGATAGAGATTATCGGTGACATGGACGATAAAGCCGCCGCCCTTCTCAGCCATGAGGCGGGCGGCGTGAACGCTGGTTAGCCAACAGGCGCTGATGGTGTCGATAGTGTCGCGCCAAAGGCCAGGGCTCAGGTCCCAGAACTTCTTGGGCCATTCCGCCACGCAGTTCGGCCCCCAGACGGAATTGGCCATAACGTCAAGGCGGCCATGTTCTTTCTTGATGCGCTGAAATAGGGCTGCTACTTCCTTTTCATCGCTGAGATCGGCGCGAATCGGGATACCCGTGCCGCCGCGTGCGGTGACTTGCTCGGCAGTGTCTTCGATGGTGCCTGGCGCGTTGTCGGCGGGCCTGGGGCCTTTTCGCGAAGTTCGGGCCGCCACGTACACGGTAGCGCCGGTCTCCCCGAGAGCAAGCGCGATGCCACGACCCGCGCCGCGGCTGGAGCCGGCAACGACGGTGACCTTTCCTTTGAGAGATGGCATTGGAACAGTGTAGGCAGCAATACCTGACACCAGTTGTCATGTTTCGCTGATAAAGTTTGTCTATGCGGGCTGACCGGCTGCTGTCGATTCTGCTGTTGCTGCAAGTACACCGGAGAGTGACGGCTCGGGAGCTGGCCAAGCGGCTGGAGGTTTCGGAGCGAACCATTCTGCGGGATATGGAAGCGCTGAGCGGGGCGGGCGTGCCGGTGGTGGCGGAACGTGGAGCGGGCGGCGGCTGGAGTTTGTTGGACGAGTACCAGACGAAACTAACGGGATTGAGCGCGGCGGAGATTCAGTCGTTGTTTCTGGCGCGCCCGGCGCGCTTGATGGCGGACCTTGGGTTGACGCGCGAAGCGGAAGCAGCTTTCATTAAGCTTGAAGCGTCACTGCCGGCGGGCACACGGCAACGGGCGGAGTTTGCGCGGCAGCGGATTTTGATTGATACGCGCGGATGGCGCGACCCCGCGGAATCGATTGCCTGCCTGCCGGTGCTGCTGGATGCGCTCTGGCGGGAGCGGCGAGTGAGGTTTTCGTATCGAAGGGTGCTTGGCGAGCCGAGTGAGCGGATGGGCGATCCGCTGGGGCTCGTTGCCAAGGGGAACACGTGGTATCTGATTGCGCAGGTCGAGCGAGAAACGAAAACTTATCGCGTATCGCGGATTTCTGACGCGGCGATTCTGGAACAGCCCAGTGCGCGGCCGGTGGAGTTCGATCTGGCGGGTTATTGGGAACGATCCGCCACTGAGTTCCGCGAGAAGCTGCCGCGATATTACGCGACTTTTCTGGCCAGCCCGTCCGTCGTGCGCTGGGTGCGGTATCGCGGCTGGCGGCTGGAGGAAGAAGCACCGGAAGGGGACCGCGTGCGCGTGCGGTTACGGTTCGACGTCGAAGAAGAGGCGATACAGTTTGCACTCAGCTTCGGCGGGGACGTCGAGGCCGTGGAACCGCACGAGCTACGGGCCCTAATCCGTCCGTAAGAGGACCCGCCGGGCGCAGGGGATGGCGCGTGGAGTGTTTTTCCATCTGACGAGCGGAAGTTTCCGCTGCCGCCGGCCGCTTTCCG
>Ga0181536_10000739_pt1 | contig 39223 bp, 35 predicted proteins | sample PEATcosm2014_Bin_41_FD_121105 | JGI IMG/M metagenome (GOLD analysis project Ga0181536, IMG submission 121105) | Peatland microbial communities from MTU Mesocosm Facility, Houghton, MI, USA - PEATcosm2014_Bin17_60_metaG | ecosystem: Environmental > Terrestrial > Soil > Wetlands > Peat | place...
ATGGCCCGACGCTTCAGCCGTCATGGCCCGACGCTTCAGCCGTCATGGCCCGACGCTTCAGCCGTCATGGCCCGACTCTTCAGCCGTCATGGCCCGGCTTATCCGGGCCACCTGGGCCGGCACAGTATCACGAGCGGAGGCCGCCGGCGTCACTCCGCCGCGTTGCGTTTCTTCTCCACCAGATCCTCCATCGGCACCTCGAAGCCGCCGGCGGTGCCGATGCGGTAGGTCGGTTTGTCGGTCGCGTCCTTGGCGGCGACCACGGACTTTCCATAGGCCTGCACAATGGGAATCTCATCCGGTGCCAGCGGCTGCAGCCATTGCTTGCGTTTCAGAGCCGCCGCGATATAGGGCGCCAGTTCCTCCTGCTTGCGGCGGTCGCGCTCCTGTTGGTCTTGTTTCATGAACGGCATGACCTCGGCGGCGAACAGCTTTAACGAGTCGATGATGTGCGCGTGTTTGTTACGGCCCGCCTGCTGCACGAAAATCACCTGATCCACACCGGCGTCCTGGTATTGCCGCAGCCGGTCGCGCAACTGCTCGGGCGTGCCGATGCCGTTGCCGTGCGCGACATCGGGCAAATCCGGACGCGCGATCTGGAACCGCTCCCAGAGGTTGGTGGCACCCGGCCGGTGCTGGCCGTAGACGTAGAAATGGCCCAGCGCGAAGCCGAAATACTGGAACGCCTCCAGGCCGCGGGCTTTCGCTTCGGCCTCGTCGTGGTGCACGGAAAATCCGGTGGCCATGGCGATGTTGGCGTTCACCGTGTGGCCGATCGGCACGCATTCTTCCGATTTGATGATGTCGTAATATTCGCCGGCCCATTTGCCGGCCTCAGCCGGGTCGATGAAGGCGAAGGCCAGCGCGCCGATGCCGGCCCGCGCGGCGGCGTGGATGGTTTCCTTGTTGGAGCAGGCGACCCAGATCGGCGGGTGCGGCTTCTGATATGGCTTCGGCACGACATTGCGGCAGGGCATCGAGAAGAACTGCCCCTCGAAACCGGGATACGGCTCCATCGCCATCATGTTGGCGGTCTGCTCGGTCGCCTCGGCCCATTGCGCGCGCTTGCTCGCCTGATCGACGTTGAAGCCTTCGAGTTCAGTGCGCGAGGCGGACTGCCCGGTGCCCCATTCCACCCGGCCGCTGGCGATCAGGTCGAGCGTCGCGATGCGCTCCGCCACCCGCGCGGGGGCGTTGTAGCCGGGCGGCGACAGCACGACGGCGTGCCCGACATGGATCTGTATGGTGCGCGCGGCGGCGGCGGCGAGAAACACCTCGGGCGCCGAACTATGCGAGTATTCCTCAAGGAAATGGTGCTCGTTGGCCCACAGATAATCGAAGCCGAGCTGGTCGGCGATCTCGACCTCGGCGAGCGCTTCGTGGATCAGTTGGTGTTCGGAACGATCGTTCCATGGCCGCGGGAGCTGGAGTTCGTAAAGCAAACCGAACCGCATGGCGTATTCCTGCCTCGGACGCGTGCCGGCAGTTGTGTAAGCCGCCGGACACGAGGTCAACACCGCGAGGGTTGGCGATTGGCGTCCGACGTGCTTTGACTACAGCCAGATCGCAACCACCGAGAGACACGCCGCCATGTCGGACGTCAAGGAACGGGAAACCGCCGCCCCCATCATCGACCGCCCCTCGCAACTCGACGCCATCGTCGTCGGCGGCGGGCTGGGCGGGCTCTACGCGCTGTATCGTTTGCGCAAGCTCGGCCTGACCGCGCGCGCGTTCGAGGCCGGCTCGGGCGTCGGCGGCACCTGGTTCTGGAACCGCTATCCGGGCGCGCGCTGCGACGTCGAAAGCATGGAATATTCCTACGCCTTCGACGACGATCTGCAGCAGGAATGGCAGTGGCCCGAGCGGTACGGCACCCAGCCGGAAATTCTGCGCTATATCAACCATGTCGCCGACCGGTTCGATCTGCGCCGCGACGTGGTGCTGAACACGCGGGTGACCGCCGCCGCGTTCGATCCGGCGAGCAACACCTGGACGGTGCGGACCGATAAGGGCGACGTGGTGCGCGCGCCGTTCTGCATCATGGCCACCGGCAATCTGTCGACGCCGCGGGTGCCGGACTTCAAAGGGATCAATCGGTTCAAGGGCAAGTGGTACCACAGCGGGCTGTGGCCGCATGAGGGGGTCGATTTCTCCGGGTTGCGGGTTGGGGTGATCGGCACCGGCTCCTCCGGTGTGCAGATGATTCCGCTGATCGCGGCACAGGCGAAGCATTTGCACGTGTTTCAGCGCACCGCGAATTTCAGTCTGCCGGCGCGCAACGGGCCGTTGGATCCGGCGATCGAGGCTACACATAAATCGGAATATACCGCCCGCCGGTTGGCGGCTTATGAGACGCCGTTCGGCATCGCCGGATTCCCGCCGCCAACGAAATCCGCGCTGGAGGCGACGCCGGAGGAACGCGAGGCCAAGTACGAGGCGAAGTGGAACGAAGGCGGCAGCATCAGTATTCTGTATTCCTACACCGACCTACTGGTGAACAAGGCGTCGAACGACACCGCGTCGGAGTTCGTGCGCGACAAGATCCGCTCCATCGTGCGCGATCCGAAGGTGGCGGAACTGCTGGCGCCGAAAGATCATCCGATTGGCACCAAGCGGCTGTGCCTCGATACCAATTATTACGAGACCTATAACCGCGATAACGTCACGCTGGTGGATGTGCGGAGCAGCCCGATCCAGGAAATCACCGAAACCGGTGTGAAGACGGCGGACGCGGAGTACGAGCTGGACGCGATCGTGTTCGCCACCGGCTTCGACGCGATGACCGGCGCGCTGCGGGAGATCGACATTCGTGTCGGCAATGGACCGACATTGGCGGAGAAATGGGCGGGCGGGCCGTTGACCTATCTTGGGCTGATGGTCTCGGGATTTCCCAATATGTTCACGATCACCGGGCCGGGCAGCCCATCGGTGAAGACGCAGATGATCGTGGCGATCGAGCAGCATATGGACTGGATCGGCGATTGTCTGGCGACGATGCGCGAACGCGGCATGCATCGGATCGAGCCCAGCCCGGAGGCGGAGCGGGACTGGGTTCAGCATGTGAACGAGGTGGCGGACAGCACGCTGTACCCGCTGGCGAACTCGTGGTATGTGGGCGCGAATATTCCGGGCAAGCCGCGGGTGTTCATGCCGTATGTCGGCGGGTTCGCGGGATATAAGAAGAAATGCGACGCGGTGGCGGCGAACGATTACGAGGGGTTCGTGATGTCGCGGTGACGAAGCGAGACCCCGCCTTGCACAGTCGTTGCGAGGAGCGGAGCGATGAAGCAAGCTCGGTGTCCCCCGCGTCGGGAGGTTGCTTCGCTTCGCTCGCAATGACAGGGGGCGGGTCAGGGACAGGGGGACGGGTCACACAGACAGGGGGGCGGGTCAGCCTCGTTCGTTGAGCAGGTCCAACGGATAAATCGGCCGCCGCACGTTTTCGAACTTCAGAATCCCGTAGTCCGACGTGCAAACCCCCAGTCCATTGCACTCGACGACATGTTTCGCCAGCGGGCCGAGGTCGGCGCGCCAGTGCACGCGGCTTTTGATCGCGACGTAACGTTTCGCGGCCGGGTCGATGCCGACCACTTTGAACAAGCCCAGGTCACTGGGCTCGGTGTGGCGGCTGATCAGCACGATCTCGACCTTGCCGGTGTCCAGCACGGCCATTGGACCCATCATCACCTTGACGCCGCGGCGCATCGGGCTGTCGCTGACGAAATACCCGGCGGACAACGTGCGAACGCGGCCGCGCACCAGCAGTGGTTCGTTCGTTCCCGGAATGGACGGCATCGCCATCCGCCCCCCGATCTTCAGTTCGACCGTGGCGCCGACGCCGGCGCGCATCGCCGCCTGAACCGCGTCCGGATCGTAGATGCCGAAGAACACCACGTCCTCCAGCCCTTGCCGCATGATCTCCGCCAGCACGGTGGTCGTGTCCATCGTGCCGCCCGAGGCGGAGTTGTCGCAGTGGTCCAACAACACGACCGGACCATCGAGTTGTTTCGCTCTGGCGACGGAATCGGCGAGCGGTTCGGTCTGGAACGTGAACGCCTGGCGCTCGGCCCAGGCGGCGTCGAGCAAACGGGCAACGAGGCGTTGGGCGGCGGCGGGGTCGTTGTCGGTCACGACCACCGCGCTCAGGCCGGCCTGGGAAACGTCGGCATGCGGGAAGCCGGTGAACAGGCTGGCGACGAGGGCCTCGCCGTCGCGCTCCATCGCCGCGGCCATTTCCTGCAGCTCCTTATTGGGTGAGCGGTAGCTGCCTTGCGCCATCACATGCGGCATCATCGGGGCGTTGCCCCAGGCGATCACCGGGTGCACCTCGCCGCGCAGGGCGCGGACCAGGGTGCGGCCGGCGCGCTCGGCGGTCGGCAGGTGATCGACGTGGGGATAGGTGCGGTAGCCGGCGATCACGTCGGCGCGGGACACCATGCCGTCGAAGATGTTGGCGTGCATGTCGAGGGAAACGGATAGTTTCGTATCCGGTGCGACGTCGTGAACCCGGCGCAGCAGTTCGCCTTCCGCGTCTTCGTACTGGCGGGTGACCATCGCGCCGTGCAGATCGAGCATGATGGCGTCAAAGGTTTGCTTTTGTAGTTCATCGGTGATCAGCCGGCAGAACAGGTCGAAGGCGTCGTCGTCGACCGGACCGCTGGGTGGCGCGGCGGCGGCGACCGGGAGGACGACCTCGGCGCCCAGTTCCTCGGCGATCGCGAGGTAGCGGCCCAAACAACTTGTCGTGCCCTGGTAGAAATCGATCGCGGCCTGGCCGGTCAGCAGCGTTTCGCCGTCGGGACAGAACCGCGCGACCGGGGTCGGCACCGGGGAGAACGTGTTGGTTTCATGCGAAACCTTGGCGATCAGCAGGCGCACGGTCAGTATCCCAACAGCGACGCGTAACGATCGCGACAGAACGCGGTGTCCCCGAAGGTGGCGCGGGCGACGCGGGCGCGCTTCATGAAGAAGCCGATCTCGTGCTCATCGGTCATGCCGATGCCGCCATGCATTTGCACACCCTCGTTGCCGCAAAGATCCAGCGTGTCGTTGGCTTTGCCCTTCGCCAGTGCGGCCAGCGCCGCGGCATCGTTGGTGTTCTCATCCAGCGCCGCGCAGGCGGCGATGACGGCGGAGCGGGTGACCTCCACTTCGCAGAACATTTGCGCGGCACGATGCTTCAGCGCCTGGAACGAGCCGATGACGACACCGAACTGTTTGCGGTCTTTCAAGTACTGCACCGTGCGTTCGAACGCCTCGGCGGCGGAGCCGAGCATCTCGGCGGCGAGGCAGGCACGGGCGCGGTCGAGCACACGGTCGAGCGTATCGGCGCCGCCACCGATCCGGCCCAGCACGGCGTCCGCGTCCAGGGTAACGTTGTCCAGGCGGATCTGCGCGGCGTTGCGGCTGTCGATCATGATCGTGCGTTGGCGGGTGACTCCCGGCGCGTCGCCGGGGACAAGAAACAACGTGATGCCGTCTCGGTCGTCGCGCGCGCCGGACGTCCGTGCGGCGACCACCAGCACGTCGGCGACATGGCCGTCGAGGACGAAAACCTTCTGGCCGCTCAGGCTGTAGCCGCCGCCGTGTTTTTCGGCTTTGGTGGCGATCCGATACGGCTGGTGACGCGAGCCTTCTTCCAGCGCCAGGGCGAACAGGCGTTCGCCGGCGACCAAAGGCGGCAGATGTTCCGACTTCTGATCCGCCGACCCCGCCATCGCCAGCAGCGAGGCACCGACCAGCGCGGTCGACGCCAACGCCGACGCCGCCAGCGTCCTTCCCGCCGCCTCCATCACCTGGGCCAGGCCGAGGACGCCGAAGTCAGTGCCGCCGTGATCCTCCGGGACCAGAAAGCCGGTCCAGCCGAGTTCCGCCATTTCGCGCCACAAGGGGCGGGAGAAACCGTCGGGGTCGTTGCTGTCGCGCAATTTGCGCAGCGCGGTGATGGGGGCGCGTTCCTTGAAGAAGTCGAGCGCGGTATCGCGGACCATCTGGGTATCGGAAGACAGGATCAGAGGCATCGATCAAAGTCCCTTATTCAGCGCGGCCGGATCCGACCCACGGTGTTGCCGCCAAACCGCTATATCCTGACTTATCCGCGTTCATCCGCGGTTGAACTTCGACGCCTGTAACTCCGAGGCCACGCCTGCGTGGCACAGAAGCCAGGATTCAACCGCGGATGAACGCGGATAAGGCAAGATGAACGCGGATGTGTCATAGACCGGCATCTGTCTCAGGCTCAGTCCGGCAACGCCAGAACGCGTTTGGCGATGATGTTGAGCTGGATTTCCGACGTCCCGCCCTCGATCGAATTGGCTTTCGAGCGCAGCCATTCTCGGGTCAGACGGATTTCGTCGTCGGTGAACGGCTCGCCCTCCCAGCCGAGCGCGTTGAAGCCTTCGGCCGCGATCAGCATCTCGTAGCGCGTCTTGTTCAGTTCGGTCGCGTAGTATTTGAACATCGCCGACATCGGGCCGGGCGGCGTGCCGGCTTCGGCTTCCTCGGCGGCGCGGCGGCGGGTCAGCTGGAAAGCGTGCGCGTTCATCGAATAAGCGGCGATGCGATGGCGCAGCTCGGGGTCGGCGATGCGGCCGTTGTCCTCGCCGGCGTATTGTTTGGCCAGAGCTTCCGGCGTGACCTCGAACTTTTGCGCGTTGCGGGCGCCGATGCCGCCGATGCCTTTGCGCTCGTGCTCCAGCAGGCGCTTGGCGATGGTCCAGCCTTTGTTCAACTGGCCGACCAGGTGGCTGGCGGGAACGCGGACATTCTCGAAGAACGTTTCGCAGAACACCGACTTGCCGCTGATCAGCCGGATCGGCCGCGGCCGGACGCCGGGATCGTCCATGTCGATCAGCAGGAAGCTGATGCCGTCATGCTTCTTCACCGTCGGATCGGTGCGCACGAGGCAGAAGATCCAGTCCGACACATGCGCGTTGGAGGTCCAGATCTTATGCCCATTGACCAGGAAATGCTCGCCTTGCAGCACCGCGCGGGTCGCCAGGCTGGCGAGGTCGGAGCCGGCGCCGGGCTCGGAATAGCCCTGGCACCAGCGAATTTCGCCGCGGACGATTTTCGGGATGTGTTGCTGGCGTTGCCCCTCCGTGCCGTATTCCAGCAGCACCGGGCCGAGCATCGACAGTCCCATCCCGCGCAACGGCGCGCGGCAGCCGAGGTCCTGCATTTCTTCTTCCAGGATCAGCGCTTCCTCGCCGGACAGGCCGCCGCCGCCGTATTGTTTCGGCCACTCCGGAGCGGTCCAGCCCTTCGCCGCCATGCGGTCGAGCCAGATTTTCTGCTCCGGGCGGACATAGACGGCGCGTTTGCCGCCGGCGACCTGTTCTTCCTCCGGCATGCGGGTGCGCATCACGGCCGGGCAGTTGGCTTCCAGCCAGGCGCGGGTTTCCTGGCGGAACGTGGCGAGGTCGGGCATGCGGTTTCCTTCGGCAACGTGCCCGCACTGTCCCCGAACCGCGGGCGGGGTCAAGTCCCGTGTTAAACCTCTGGGCTTTGCCCGCGGATTGGTGCCAAATAGCGGCAAAGGCGGCCGGCCGCACGGCCGCCAATGGGAGGATCAAATGGCAACGCAACACTTCGACTGGATCGCCTATCATGCCGCCACCCGCGGCGACACTCTCGCCATGGTCGACCTGGCGAGCGGGCGCGGCTTCACCTACGCGGCGTTCCACGAGCGGGTCGGGCGGCTCGCCTCGGGACTGCGATCCGCGTACGGCATCCAGCGCGGCGACCGGGTCGCGGTGCTGGCGCACAACTCGTCCGATCTGTGCGAAATCCAGTTCGCCTGCGGCCGGCTCGGCGCGGTGTTCGTGCCGATGAACTGGCGCCTGACGGTGCCCGAGCTGACCTTCATCGTCGGCGATTGCGCCCCCGTCGTGCTGATCCACGACCCCGACTTCCAGGACGCCGCGCTGGAGCTGGCGGCGGCGTGCGGCGTCCGCTCCCTGCTCGGGCGCGATCCGGAGCACAGCGAATATGAGCGGCTGATCGAGGCTGCGGCGAACGATGTCGCGCCGGAGCCGCTGACCCACGACGACATCGCGACGATCCTGTATACGTCTGGCACCACGGGCCATCCCAAGGGTGCGATCATCACCCACGGCATGCGGTTCTGGCAGACCGTGAACCTGACGGGACCGGAGCGGCTGACCGCCGACAGCGTGTGCCTCGTCACGCTGCCGCAATTTCATGTCGGCGGGCTGGATGTCTACGCCAACCCGTGTTTTCATTTCGGCGGCAAGGTGCTGGTGATGCGCGGCTATGACCCGGCCTCGACCCTGCGGCTGCTGTCGGACAAGGAGGCCGGCATCACCCACTACATTGGCGCGCCTGCGCATTATCTGTTCATGGCGCAACTGCCGGAGTTCGAGACCGCGACGTTCAGCCCGAACCTGCTGGCCTGCGTCGCCGCCGCCCCGGTGCCGTTGCCGCAATTGCGCCAGTGGGAGGCGCGCGGCCTGCCGCTGCTGCAGGGCTACGGCATGACGGAGACCTGCGGTGTGGTGACAATGATGGAACCGGAGGACCGCGTGCGGAAGGCCGGCTCGGCGGGCAAACCCTGCCTGCATGTGGCGGTTCGCCTGGTGCGGGTGGATGGGACCGACGCGGCGCCCGGGGAGATGGGGGAGCTGTGGGTGAAGGGTCCCAGTGTCACGCCCGGCTATTGGAAGAACGACGCGGCGAACCTGACGGCGTTCAGCGACGGCTGGCTGCGCACCGGCGACGCGGCGCTGACCGACGAGGACGGGTTTTACTACATCGTCGACCGCTGGAAGGACATGTACATCTCCGGCGGCGAGAATGTTTACCCGGCCGAAGTGGAGGAAGTGCTGTTCAAACTCGAGGGCATCGCCGAGGTGGCGATCATCGGCGTCCCGGACGAGCGCTGGGGCGAGGTCGGCCGCGCCATTATCTCGATCAAACCAGGGTATCGCGTGACCGAGGTGGACATCATGCGGCATTGCGACGCCAATTTGGCGCGCTACAAACAGCCGCGCTCGGTGCGCTTCGTCGAGGCGCTGCCGCGCAACGCGACCGGGAAGGTGCACAAGCCGACCTTGCGGCGGCTGCACGGCGAAGCGTAAATTTGGTGCCGTCTGTTCATGAGGCAGCGTCCCATTGGGGCCGCTATGAGCGCGCGATTGGCTCGGAGCCAGTACATGCGAAGGTTTCCTGGTCCCACGTATCGGTGTTTGGCCGAACAGTTCCTTCGAGCGGACGGGCTGTCCACGCATCCCATTTCGCGTTCCATTCCAGGGTCGCTTCCATCTCGATCTCGCCAATCATGTAGATCGTAACCAGCATTTTCTCTGTGGGCCCCCCCGGGATCTTCGCCAGATCTTCGATGGATTTTGATAACCAGAGCCCATACAAATGGTCCTCGGTACCTTCGTTCCCGTCAAAATAGATACGATGCATCAGCCTTCTCACTTGCCTGGGTGCGGGTTACGGCGTCTGATGAACAGATCGCTCAGCAACACCGCGATGTCCGCCGGCAGCGGACAGGGCGCCCGCACGGTCGCATGATAGGCGCCTTTGCCCGGCGTGGGAAACACCAAATCAAAGCCGTGGCGCCGCAAGATGACGACGGTCGTGACACTTATCCATGGGTGAGGATACCGTCCCGCCCGCGCCAGTTTCTCGACCGGCAAGCCGGGCGCGGACTGGACTGAGAACCCGGCCAGCCCCGGGACCAAAGGATGCGGAGTTGTGCCGACGATGAGAGGGGCAGGTCGCGCGAGTCCCGCCCTGACCACGTATTGCTCCACGTCCGTCCTCGCCGCGCTGATCGCCTCGCCCGGGGTGCCGGGCGCGGGCGCGCCGCCAATGGACCGCATCAGCCGTTAACCGGCGGTGAACAGCGCGACGGAAATCCGCCGGCGGCCCCTCCCGGCGGGCCAAACCTTGTGCCCAGGGGGGCATTCCTTCATAAGCCCGCCTCGTTCTTCCCAACGAGGTCTCGATGACACGTCATACGGCAACCGCCAGCCGGAACGCCGCCCGGTTTCTCGCCATGGGCCTGCTGGCCGCCGGCCTTATCAGCAACCCGGTCCGGGCCCCCGCCTGGGCCGAGGACAAACCCGACCCGGTGGTGGCGAAGATCGGTCCCGACGTCATCCACCTGAGCGACGTCACCGCCGCCGCCAACAGCCTGCCGCCGCAGGCGCGCCAGATGCCGCCCGAGCAGTTGTTGCCCCGGGTGCTGGATCAATTGGTGGATACCCACGTGCTGGCGCAGGAGGCCCGCAAGATCGGCGTCGACAAGGATCCCGCCGTCCAACGCACGCTGCATGACGTGCGGGAACGCGCCCTGGTCTCCGCCTTCCTGGAAAAGGAGGTCGGGCCGCAGATCACCGACGCCGCCGTGAAGGCGCGCTTCGACAAGGATATCGGCGGCCAGCCGCCGCTACAGGAAGTCCACGCCCGCCACATTCTGGTGGACGACGAGGCGACCGCGAAGAAGATCATCGCCGAGTTGAAGAAAGGCGGCGATTTCGCTGCTCTTTCGAAACAATATAGCAAGGACGCGGCCGCCGTCGAGCAAGGCGGCGACCTGGGTTACTTCAAGGCCACCGACATGGTGCCGGAGTTCTCCACCGCCGCCTTCGCGTTGAAGGACAAAGAGATCAGCGCCACGCCGGTCCATACGCAGTTCGGTTGGCATGTGATCCAAACGCTCGATCACCGCACCGCGGCGCCGCCGACGTTCGAACAGTCGCGGGATCAGTTGCGGCAGAAGATGATCAACGAGGAAGTGCACAAGGCGCTCGACAAGGCGCACGCCGATGTGACGGTGGAGCGGTTCAATCTGGACGGAACGCCGATCAAGGCCACCGATCAGGCGGTGCCGCCGCCCGCGAAGTAACGCCCATCGCACGCGTTGGCCAGGAGGAAGGAAACGCATGACAAACGCCATCTCGCCGCTCGCGGTCGCGTTGCCGGAGCTGCCGCCGCTGGCCGGGGTACGCCTCAACGCGGCGGCGGCGGGGATTCGTTACCAGGGACGCACGGACCTGGTGATGATGGAGGTGCCGGCCGGCAGCACGGCGGCGGGGGTGTTTACCTCCAACAAATGCCCAGGGGCGCCGGTGGACTGGTGCCGGGAGGCGCTGACGGGCGGCAAGGCGCGGCTGGTGGTGGTGAACGCCGGCAACGCCAACGTGTTTACCGGCCGCGCCGGGCGGGATGCCTGCACCGCGACCGCCGCCGCCGCGGCGAAGTTGGTCGGGTGCGCGCCGCATGAAGTTTTCGTGGCCTCCACCGGCGTGATCGGCGAGGTGCTGCCGCATGAGAAACTGATCGCCGCCCTGCCCGCCTTGCATGCGGGGTTGCGGGCGGACGGCTGGGAAGCGGCGGCGCGCGGCATCATGACCACGGATACGTTTCCCAAGGCCTCGACGCGGGTGGCGAAGATCGGCGGCGTGAAGGTGCGCATCACCGGCATCGCCAAGGGCAGCGGCATGATCGCGCCCGACATGGCGACGATGCTGTGCTTCGTGTTCACCGACGCGGCGATCCCCGGCGCCGAACTGCAACCGCTGCTGAAGAAAGGCGTCGATCGCAGCTTCAATTGTACGACGGTGGACTCGGATACCTCGACATCCGACACAGTGCTGCTGATCGCCACCGGGCAGGCTGGCAATCCCTCGGGGTCGCTGGGGGATTTCTCGAAGCAGCTGTCCGAGGTGCTGATGGATCTCGCGTTGCAGGTGATCCGCGATGGCGAGGGCGCGCAAAAGCTGGTGAAGATCGACGTGACCGGGGCGGTGTCCGCTCGCTCGGCGAAACGGATCGCCATGTGCGTCGCGAACTCGCCGTTGGTGAAGACGGCGATCGCCGGCGAGGACGCGAACTGGGGCCGCATCGTGATGGCGGTCGGCAAAGCGGGGGAGCCGGCGGATCGGGATAAATTGTCGATCGGTGTCGGCGGCGTGTGGATGGCGCGCGAGGGCGGCGTGATCCCGGGCTACGACGAGACGCCGGTCGTCGCCCACATGAAGGGCCGCGAGATCGAGATGGCGATCGACATCGGCCTGGGCTCCGGCAAAGCCACCGTCTGGACCTGCGATCTGACGCACGGCTACATCGACATCAACGGGTCGTACCGGTCGTAACTCGACGCGGCGCCGGCGGGCGATTATCGTTGGGGCACTGACATAGAGGGGAGTTCGCCATGGCGTTCTACGAACTGCGGCAATACAAGGTTCTGCCTGGGAAAATGGACCAGTGGGTGCAGATCATGGAGGAGGAGATCATCCCGTTCCAGGTCGCCAAGGGCATGGTGATCACCGCGTCGTATCGCGGCGAGACGGACGAGTCCGTGTATGTATGGGTTCGGCGTTTCGAGAGCGAGGCACAGCGGGTTCAACAATACAAGGACGTCTATGAGTCCGATCACTGGAAGACGAAGATCGCGCCGCTGGTGCCGGACTGCCTGGATCGTTCCGCGATCGTGGTGACGCGGCTGGTGCCGACACCGCGGTCGCCGGCGCAGTAATCGATCGGGAGCATCGCCGTCATCGCCCTCCCCGGACCCGGTCCGGGGAGCGGGCGCGGCGATCGTTACTGAGGGAGTTTGGCCAGAAATTCTCGCGCATGGGGCAGCATGAGATCGCTCCGGGCGAAACCGCCGACGTGGCTGCATTCCGGTAACGAAAAGAAGGTCACGTTGGCGAGGTGCGCCAGTCACTCGCGGACCTTCGGCAAACGCGGATCGGCCTCGCCGACGAAGAGCAGACAGGGCATGCGCATCGCCGGAAGGACGTCCGCGAGGGAGTCCCGATCCTGTGTCAGCGCCAACAGGGCTTTGAGATCATTGGCCAGGAGACGCGTCCGCATGACCGGGGTCATGAACGGGCCAAAGACCGGCTCGCACATCGCCAGAAACCCCGCCGGCTCCTGGGGCAGAAGGTCGCGAAACGCCTCCATGTTCTCAGCATAGGGATGCGCCCCGCCGAGGATCAGCGAGCGGACGCGGTCCGGCGCGTATTTCGCCAGCCCGAAGCCGATCCATCCGCCCATCGAATAGCCGAAATAATCCGCCTGGCGAATCTGGAGAGCGTCGAGAACGGCGGTCACATCGGCGGCGCGCGAGGCGAGATCGTAGGCGGCCGGCTCATGCGGCTTATCGCTCGCCCCATGGCCGCGCGTATCCACGAGAATCAGCTGATGGTCGTTCTTTAAGGCGGATGTGTAACCAAAATCCCGCCAGTCCTCGCCGCACCCGAAGGAGCCGTGCTGCAGGACGAGGGGCGGGCCGGTTCCTTCCACTTCGTAATGGATCCGAATGCCCTGGTTGTTCGCATATGGCATGTCCGTTGTCCCCATGGCGCGATCGTTGTGCGTTTGGGACCGAGGGTATGCCGCCGCCTGTTGTCCGGCAATCCGTGACCGCGCCCATTGGCACTCCAGGTCAAACCGGATCACAATGGGCACAACCATTCGTCCAAGGACCATGCGAACCCACCGACGACCCACCATCCGCTGGCCCCGTGCCGGCACCACGCGCCGTTGAGCTCAGGCGATGTCCGGCACCGCGTCCCCCGTTCCGCATCGCACGCTGATCACCATCAGCGTCATGCTGGGCAATCTGATGCAGTCGCTGGACGCCTCGATCGCCAATGTTTCGCTGCCGTACATGCAGGGGTCGCTCGCCACCAGCGCCGATGAGATCACCTGGGTTTTGACGTCCTATGTCATCGCCGCCGCGATCATGACCGCGCCGGTCGGCTGGATGGCGGTGCGCTTCGGCCGCAAGAATTTGCACATCGCCTGCATGAGTGGGTTCGTCATGGCCTCGATGCTGTGCGGCACCGCCGATACGCTGTCGCAAATGGTCTGCTTCCGCTTCCTGCAAGGCATCTGCGGCGCGGCGCTGGTGCCGCTGTCGCAGGCCACCATGCTGGACATCTACCCGTTCGAGAAACGCGCCCAGGCGATGGCGATTTTCGGCATGGGGGTGATGGTGGGGCCGATCACCGGGCCGACGCTCGGCGGTTACCTGACCGAAATGTACAACTGGCGTTACGTGTTCTATGTCAACCTGCCGTTCGGCATCATGGCGATCACCGGCCTGCTGCTGTTCCTGCCGAAATCGCCCGCCCGGACCGAGCTGCGATTCGACTGGACCGGCTTCGCCGTGCTGGCGACCGGGGTTGGCGCGCTGCAACTGATGCTCGACCGCGGCCAGAAGCTGGATTGGTTCGCCTCGCCCGAGATCCTCGTCGAGGCGGTCCTCGCCTGTCTGGGCCTGTATCTGTTCATGATCCACATGTTCACCGCCGAGCGGCCCTTCCTGCCGCCGGGATTGTTCAAGGACCGTAACTTTGTCTGCGGCGTGAGCATGGTGTTTTTCACCGCCACGGTGATGCTGGCCAGTTCCGCGCTGATGGCACCCTATCTGGAAAGCCTCGCCGGCTACCCGGTGGAGACCGCCGGCATGTCGATGGCGCCGCGCGGTGTCGGCACCATGATGGGCATGCTGGTGGCGAGCCGGCTGGCCAATCTGTTCGACCACCGCAAGCTGATGGCGACCGGTTTGCTGATGCTGGGATCGGCGCTGTATTCCATGAGTTACTGGAACCCCGACGTGGCGCAGCACACGATGATGCTGACCTTCGTCCTGCAAGGCTTCGCCATCGGCTTCGTGTTCAACCCGATGACGGTGATGGCCTTTACCACGCTGCCTGGGCAGCTGCGCGGCTACGCCACCTCGTTGCAGGCGCTGTGCCGCAATCTGGGCCAGGCGGCGGGGGTGTCGGTCACCTCGTTCGTGCTGGTGCGCGGAACGCAGAGTTCGCATGCGGACATCGCCGCCGGGATCACGCCGTTCGACCGCGTGCTGCAGGGGAACGACGCGGTGGCCCGGGTGCTCGATCCGGCGACGCGGCATGGCGCCGCGCTGCTGGACCAGATGATCAACCGTCAGGCGGAGATCATCGCGTTCAATAACGACTTTCGGATGATGAGCCTGGTGGTGGTGCCGTCGCTGCTGCTGTTGTTGCTGATGCGGCGGCATGAGAGGCGGAAGGTGGCGGTGGTGGGGGAGAAGCAGCCAGCCGCGGAGTAGGGTGGCGGATCAGGGGACTGGAAGCGGCGCTGGCCGGGATGACGAAGTAGGACAGCGGCACCCAATCCCCGTCGCCGGTATCGTACACGGCGGCAAAACCAAGGGGCATTTTCGTCCTTGCAAAACCAGCGGCCAAGGCCGATTCTGATCGGCATGGCGACCAAAACCGTGACCATTCCCGACCGTCCGCCGGCCCCACAACCGGAGCTTGCCCCGCCGGGCACGCCGCCGCATATCGCGGTCGCGCCGGGCGCGCTGGACCACGCTCCCACGGTGATCCGTGAGCCCGGCGAAAGCGACGAGCGGCACCAGTCGCGTTGCGAGCTGCTGGCCATCTTGCTCGATCACGCCCGTCCCGATTGAGCGGCGTTCCATACCGCTCCGGCCACCGGATCGCGGGGGTGGGAACCATGCCGGACGACGATCCGTTCCATCTTGGCCAGATATATGCTCGGAAGGGGATCACACACCATGAGCAAAGCAAAGGCACTTAAAACCATTCCCACGTTCCGCACGGATGCGGAGGCCGAACGTTTCGTCGATACCGCCGACCTGACCGAGTACGATTTGTCGGGCTTCAAACCCATGCGGTTCGAGTTCGCGAAAAAGAACGCTCAACTAAACATGCGCGTCCCGGAAACCTTGCTGGAGGCGGTAAAGACGAAGGCCAAACAACACGGCATCCCATTCACCCGCTACATCCGGATGCTCATGGAACAGGACATCGCACGGCCCTGAGCAAGGGCAGCGGGCACGCGCGGTGCGACCCGTCCGCACTGTCGCTGTGGCGTGGCTGATCCACCGGTCGAGCCGGTGGATGACGCTTTGAGGTGCCGGCAGATGACGGGTCAGTGCGACAATCACCCCCGCACCACCCTTCCCTCCAACGGATACGACGGATCGTTATATCCCGGCGTCGACGGATGCCCAGGGGAGACCAGGCGGTCGATCAGCGCCTCGTCGTCGGCGCCGAGGCGGCAGGTCAGGGCGCCGGCGTAATCCTCCCACTGCTCCTCCGTGCGCGGCCCGCCGATCGCGGCGGTGACGAGCCGGTTGTTCAACACCCAGGCGAAGGCGAACTGCCCCGGCGTCACGCCGCGCCCCCGCGCGTGCTCCGCGATCGTTTGGGCGATGTGCAAACTCTCCGGCCGCCATTCCGATTCCAGCATCCGCCGGTCCTGCCGGCCCGCCCGCGTGCCCGCCTGAGGCGGCACGTCCGGTCGATACTTGCCCGTCAGGATGCCGCGCGCCAACGGGCTGTACGGCACCACGCCGAGACCGAAATAACCGCAGGCCGGCAGATGCTCGACCTCCACTTCGCGGTTCAGCGCATTGTACAGCGGCTGACTGGCGATCGGCCGGTCGATCCCGAGGTCGTCGCACAGCCGGCAAATCTCCGCGACCCGCCAGCTCCGGTAGTTCGATACGCCGAAATAGCGAATCTTTCCGGCATGGATCAGGTCGGCCAGCGCATGCACCGTCTCGGCCAGCGGCGTCGAATGGTCTTCCTTGTGCAGATACAGCAGGTCGATCTCGGCCACGCCGAGCCGCCGTAAGCTCCCCTCCACCGCGTGCTGCATGTGCCGGCGCGACAGCCCGCGCGCGTTCGGTCCGGTCCCGGTCGGGTTGAAGCATTTGGTGGCGAGCACCCACCAGTTCCGGTGCTCGCGGATCGCGCGGCCGGTCACTTCCTCCGACTTGCCGCCGCTGTAGCCGTCGGCGGTGTCGATGAAATTGACCCCTTGCTCGCGTGCCCGGGCGACGATGCGGGCCGACGTCGCCTCATCGGTCGCGCCGCCGAACATCATCGTTCCGAGACAAAGCGGGGAGACTTTCAGCCCGCTGGTGCCAAGCCGCCGGTATTCCATGCCCGTTCCTTTCCGCCCACTCGTTTCGCCCACTCTGGGCACCTTACACCAGACCGGCTTAATTGGTCCCATGCCGACTCGCCCCACCCCGCCGCACCTGGCCGTCCCGTACACGGCTCCGTCGCTCGCCGCGCTGTTTCGCGGCTTCGTCAGCATCGGCATGTCGAGCTTCGGCGGCGGCCTCACCGCCTGGGTGCGGCGCGAGGTCGTGCAGCGGCGGGGCTGGATGGACGACCAGCAGTTCCTGTCCGGCTACGCGCTGTCGCAGCTGGTGCCGGGGGCGACGAACGTCAACCTGGCGGTGTTCATCGGCACCCATCTGCGCGGCGTGGCCGGGGCGCTCGCCTGTTTCGCCGGCCTCACCGCGCCACCGCTGCTGATCATTCTCGTTCTGGGCGCGCTCTATTTCGGCATGCATGGGATGCCGGGCGGGACCTCGATCAGTGTCGCTCTGTCAGGCATGGGGGCGGTCGCGATCGGGCTCAATCTTGGCACCGGCATCCGGCTGGCCCGCCGCGGCATCCGAGGGGTCGTGCCTGGGCTGATCACCGCGACGGTGGCGCTGTCGATCGGCGTGGCGGGATTTCCGCTGATCAAGGTGCTGGCGATCATGATCCCGGTCAGCCTGCTGGCGGCGCTGTGGACCCGGCCGGCATGATCGTCACGCTGCTGCAACTGTTCTGGCTGTTCGCGCTGCTGTCGATGGTGGCGATCGGCGGCGGCACCGGCGTGATCCCCGACATCCAGCGCGCCGCGGTGGACACCCATCACTGGCTGACCGCCAAGGAGTTCCTCGACCTGTTCGCGATCTCCCGCGCCGCGCCGGGACCGGGCTCGATGATCGCCGTGCTGGTGGGGCAGAAGGCGGCGGGTCTGGGCGGGGCCGCGGTGTCCTTCGTGGCGATGTTCGGCCCGTCCAGCGTGGCCGTCTGGGGCCTCGCCCAATTCTGGAACCGCGCGGCGCGCAAACCTTGGCGCGCGGTGGTGGAGCGGGCGCTGGCACCGGTCGGCATTGGCATGACATTCGCCAGCGGCCTCGCCCTCGCCCGCGGCACGGAACACGCGATGTTGTCCTATGCGATCACGGCGGCCACCACGCTGATCTTCGCCTTCACCTCGATCCATCCGGTCCTGCTGCTGGCGATCGGCGCCGCGACCCTGTTGCTGGCCGGCGGCTGAGGCGGCGATGTCCGGAGACAGCAACGAACGAGGCCAGACCGAGCGGTTGTTGAGCCTGGTCGTCGACCCGGTCTGGTATCGCGCCCGCCATCGCGACGTGGCGGCGAGCGGCCTGGACCCGTTGCGCCACTTTATCGAATCGGGCCTGCGCGAGCGGCGCGATCCGAACCGCTGGTTCGATGGCGCGTGGTATACGCGGCAATATGCCGACGTCGCCGCCTCGGGCGTGCACCCGCTGCTGCATTATTTGTCCGAGGGCGCCGCGCAAGGCCGCGACCCGCATCCTCGTTTCGATGCCAGATGGTACGCGGAACAGCATCCGGAAGCCGCCGGCAATCCGCTGTTGTTTCACCTCCGGGTCGGTGCCTCGCGCGGCTGGCTGACCGAGCGACCGGTCGCGATCGAGGCCTGGCTGCCATCGGCGCGGGCGCCGTTCGCGGCGCCGGACAAGCTCGCGGTCGACGTCATCATCCCGGTGTATCGTGGGCTGGCGCTGACGCGCTGCTGCCTGGAGTCGGTGCTGGCCGATACCGAACGGCCACAAGGCCGGATCATCGTCATCGACGACCGGTCGCCCGAGCCGAAGCTCAGCGCCTGGCTCGACCGGTTGGCGAAATCCGGCGCGATCACATTGTTGCGAAACAAGAAGAATCTGGGGTTCGTCGCCGCGGTCAATCTCGGCATGCGGCAGGCGGGCGATCGCGATGTCGCGCTGCTGAACAGCGACACCGAGGTGCCGGCCGGCTGGCTGCGGCGGCTGCAGGCCCAGGCGTACGCGGGGCCGAAGATCGCGAGTGTGTCGCCGCTGTCGAATAACGCGACGATTTGCAGTTATCTCGGTTACGAGGGCGGTCCGATCCCGCCCGGCATGACGCTGGCCGGCATCGATGCCGCCTGCCGCGCGGTCAATGCCGGCCGGTTCGCGGCCACGCCGACGACCGTCGGCTTTTGCATGTACATAAGACGCGCCGCGCTGGAGGAAACCGGACTGTTCGACAGCGCGACGTTCGGCAAGGGCTATGGCGAGGAAAACGATTTCTGCCTGCGCGCCGCCGCGCTCGGCTGGCACCACCATATCGCGTGCGACACGTTCGTGCGGCACGCGGGCGGCGGCAGCTTTGGCGCGGCGGCCGACGCGGGGATCAGCCGCGCCTATGCGATCCTGACCGAGCGCTATCCCGACTATGCGTTGCGCATCGCGCGGTTCGTCGACGACGCCGAAACCGAGCCGTACCGGTTCGCCGTCACGATGGCGCTGTTCCGGACCTCGGGGCTGCCGACGATCCTGGTGCTGTCGCATCACCTGGACGGCGGCGTGCGCCGGCATGTGCATGACATCGTGCGACGCGACGCGGGACGGGCGAACTATCTGGTGCTGGAGCCGGCCTCGCGCGGCCTCTCTCTCTCGGTTCCCGCGCTTCCTGGGCTTCCGAAACTGGTGCTGGCAGCGGAACGGTGGCGCGATGTCGCGGCGGTGGCGCGCTCGGCCGGGGTGGCACGGGCGCACATCAATCATCTGATGGGGCTCGACCTCGACGTGCGCGCGCTGCTGCACGATCTGGGCGTACCGTTCGACGTCACGCCGCACGATTATTTCGCGATTTGCCCGCAGGTCACGTTACTGCCGTGGTCCGCCGGTCTTTACTGTGGCGAACCAGGTCCGGCCGGCTGCGACGCCTGCATCGCCCATCGGCCGTCGCATGGGGCCACCGACATTCTGTCCTGGCGCCTGCTGTGGAACTGGCAATTCCGCGAGGCCGAGCGGGTGTTCGCGCCCAGCCGGGACGCATTGGAGCGGTTGCGGCGGCATGGGGTGGGAGAGAACGCGCTTCTGGCTCCGCACGAACCCGTGCCACAAGCGCCGTGGCCGGTGCGCCCGCCACCCAGGCCCCGCAGGCGGCTGCGGGTCGCCGTGCTGGGGGTGCTGGCCAACCACAAGGGCGCGCAACTCGTGGCTTCGGTGGCGATGGCGGCCGATCCGGGAAAGCTGGAGCTGCAATTGATCGGCGATGCCGAGGCGACGTTCCCCGCCGCGGCGCGAGAGCGGATGACGATCCACGGGCCGTACCGCGAGGGCGAACTGCCCGCCCTGCTGGCGAAGTACCGGCCGCACGCGATCTGGTTTCCCGCGTCCTGGCCGGAGACCTACAGCTTTACCCTGTCCGCCGCGATCGAGGCCGGGCTGCCCATCGTGGCGAGCGGGATTGGTGCGTTTCCAGAACGGCTCGCCGGCCGCGCGTTGAGCTGGCTGATCCCGCCGACCCTGGATCCGGCGGCGTGGCTGACGCTGTTCGACACGGTGGCGGCCACGTTGCGCACGCCTGGGGCAAGGCAGGCGGCGACGCGCGGCGCATCGAAGCGCGCGCTGGTGACCGGCGAGCAGGCGGCGGCGGCACCGGTCGCCGCGCCGGCCCGGAGCGCGCGCCTGGGCGGTACCGGTCTGGTCGATCTCCGCCGCGATAACGTTACTTCGGTGCTGGTCATTCCGGAGGCGTTCGATGACGGATCCTTCACGCCTTGCGCGCACATCCGGCTGCTGCGGCCGCTGGATCATCCGGCGGCGGGACGTGGCCTGGCACCCACAATCGCCGATGCCGGCACCGCGTCCCGCTATCGCGCCGATGTCATCGTGACCCAACGCCACGCGGTGCCCTCGATCGCCGCCGCCGAGGCGCTGGCGGAGCATGCCAAACGGACCGGTGCCAGACTGATCTACGACCTCGACGACGACCTGCTGAACATTCCGCCGGAGCATCCCGAAGCGGCGGAGCTGGCCGCGAAAGCCGCGGTGGTCGAGCACATGATCCGGCGGGCGGATCTGGTGCGGACGTCGACCGCGGCGTTGGCGGCCCGGATCGCGCCGCTCGCCGGTCAGGTCGAGGTCGTCGAGAACGCGCTGGACGAGCGGATCTGGCTGCCCTTCCGGCATGGGCGCGGCGACGCGTACGGCCCGGTCCGCATCCTGTGCATGGGGACCGCGACGCATGACGCCGATTTCGCTCTGCTGCTGCCGGCGCTGGCCGAGATCCATCGGCAGTTCGGCGATCAGATCGCGTTCGATCTGATCGGCTTCGTCTCCGGCCTGAGCGTGCCGGCGTGGATCCGGCGGCTGACACCATCGCCGCACGCGACGCGGTCCTACGCCGGTTTCGTGCATTGGCTCACCTGGTCCGGTCCCTGGGACATCGGCCTGGCACCGCTCGTCGACTCCGCCTTTAACGCCTGCAAATCCCCCATCAAAGTCCTCGACCATGCCGCGCTGGGCCTGGCCAGCCTGGCGTCCGAGGTGGCCGCGTACCGGGGCTCCCTGGCCGATGGGCCGGGCGGTATGCTGGTGCCGAACACGACCGCTTCGTGGCACGAGGCGCTGAGCCGGCTGATCCGGGACGCCGCGTTGCGCCGCCATTTGGCGGAGGGTGGCGTCGCGCGGTTGCGGGCGACCGGGACACTCGCGTCGCGGGCCGCGGCGTGGCATCAGGCGTGGCCGCGGGCCAGGACCCGGAAGTCGCCGGCGAAAGGTTGATGCCGGCCGGGGGAGCTGGCCGGGCCCTCTGAACCAGCACCCGATCGCGCGCGTCCCGCCGGTGAGCGGCAAATTAACCTTGACGCGGACAGGATATGATGAATAAAAGCCTAGTTTGAACAGGGCATGAGCCCGCCCCGCGTGACCACGATCCGCCAGCCGCCCCCGGCCCAACACGGAGGCGATGCTCCCGGTCAGATCAATCGGCTCGACGGGGCACCGCCTGGCCTCTATGTCCTGGTCAATCTGCTCAAGGCCCCGCCATGCCCCCGTTCATCAGCCTCCATGACGCCGAGATCCAACTGTCGTCGCTCGTGGATCGGGCCGCCGCCGGCGAGGAAATCGTGATCGCGAAGAATGGCGTTCCCTGTGCCCGGCTGGTGCCCATTGTCTCCCACGGGCAGCGCCGAACCCCCGCCAACGCGATGCGGATCGAGTATACCGCGGCTGATTTCGATGCCCCCGACCCCGGGATCGAATGTCTGTTCGCCGGCGATCCCGCGTGAATGCGCGGCTGGATACCCATGGCTTTATTTGGTGGGACCAGCGGCGTCCAGCTCTGAACACCATCGCCGGCGCCGCGATCAAAGATGCCGGCGATACCATCTTCGTCAGCGCCGCGTCGGTGTGGGAGATCGCGATCAAACGCCGCCGCGGGAAACTGACACCAACCCGCTTAATGCCTGACCCCTCCCACGAGGCTCGTCATGGCCGAGCCGGCCATCTGGCGCGGCACCTGCTGAAAGAGATGGCCGGCTCGGTGGCCGGCCATGACGGAAGGGCAACAGCGTGTATCGGTTTTTAAGCGCGTTGATTTGACATTTCATGGATCGGCGTCCGCCGCGATCGCCGCCAACGGCTTCCTTGAGCTGCCGATCTTGCCGCTGGAGGCTGAGGACCTGGCCTGGCGCCACGGCGATCCGTTCGATCGGCTGCTGGTGGCCCAGGCGATGAACCAAGGTTTGGTTCTTGTCACCGGAGATGAAACGATCCGCGATCTCGACGTTGTGACACAGCTTTGGGCCGGTTGAGTCGGGCGATGGCCGTCCGATGCGACCCGGAATGTTTGAAACGCATGGGCCCACGCCCGCCCCGGCCTGGGCAGCCTACCATTCCGTGGTTTCGTCGGCGGTCTCGGGTTCGCTCTCGGCCGCAAGCGCCGGCGCGGTCGCGAACCGCGCGTTGTCCCGCCCGCTCAACAGGATCAGATGGCCGCCATCGGACACCCCCCGCACATACATCGTGACCGCCTCGCCGGAGGGCCCGATGTGTTTCGGCGGCACCGCCGATCCACCGGTCGTGTGCAGGATGGTGAGCCGGGTCGGAATCGCCTGCTCGGCCTCCGCCGCGTCGCCGAACAGCCCCGCCGCCGCCTGAGCCCGCAACAGGTCCTCGATCGGCGTGCCGGCCGCGGCGGCGTCCAACGGGACGCCGGCCAGCTCGGCGAAGCGCGGGTTCCATCGCAGCAAACGCTGCTCGCCATCCAACCGCGCCACCCCGTCGGTCACGCTGCCGAGCATCGCGCCGACCTCGGGTTCGGTCAGCAACCCGCGCGCCCGCGCCACCGCCAGCTCCTGGCGGGTGTTCGTCAGATTGATCTCCGAGCGCTCGTAGGTCCGCTGGCGCTGCTTCACGGCCCGGGTCGTCGCGATCGTCCACACGAGGATGCCGCCGACGGTGAGCACGACCAGCGAGCCGAGGGCGGCCAGCCCACGCGCCATGCCGGCGAGACCGGCGAGCGGCTGGATCGCCGAGTCCACCGCGACGCCGACCACGACCCCGATGTCCCGGTTCGGAATGCGCTGGTACGCGACAATGCGCGGGACGCTGTCGATCGGCGAGACGCCGGCCCACACCCCGGAGTCGCTCTTCCGCATCTGCTCGATCAACTCGGAGCGCGAAATGTCCATGTTGGCGAACCGCGCCGCCGGCCCAGTGATCGCCTGGAGACCGCCGCGCTTCATGGCGACCAGGCCGACGACGCCGTTCTCGCCCAACCGGGCGCCCGAGAACAGTTTCGTGATCCCCTCGGACCGGTAGGACGCGCCGATCATCCAGCCGCGCGGACGCGCCAGCGGGCGAACGATATAGGTCAGGAACTGCCGCGCCTGGATGCCATCGACGCCGGGCGGCTTGCCGTCGGGGTTCTTGGTGCCGTCCGCGTCGAAGTCCTCCAGGCTGCCGTTCGGATAGGTCACGTAGGCCGACCCAAAGCCCTGGCCGATCGATCGCGGCAGCGTGCCCTGGATGATGATCCCGCGCTCATCGGCGATGAAAATGTCGTTGGCGACGCCGGTCAGCGCCAGCAACTGCTTGCGCCACCCGCCGAGATCGACGGCGTCGCTGTCCTTGTTCCAGGCGTCCTGAATGATCGCGAGGCTCTGATCGACCAGTTGCAATTCATCCTCGATCTCGCGCGCCAGGACGAAGGCCACCGACCTGACCTGCTGATCGGTGCGGGCCCGGATTTCCACCGCCTGGTCGTCGATGGCGCGCGAGGTCATGGTCCAGATCAGCATGATCAACGTCAGGCTGATCAGGCCGATGGCGACGAATGCCAGCCACTGCACCGGGTCGATCCTGGTCCGGCTGCTGGCGCTCACCGGCACCAGAATCGGCGGCGCGCTCCGCGACCCGCCGGAAAACCGGCGCCTGGAGCGGCGGCGTTGCGCGAGCGGCGCCGGAACGACTTTCGCGGCGCGGGAGCGGCTTGGTTTGATGCGCATGAGGACCAGTCTACCTCGCTGATGCACACCGATGGTAGCGCATAAAATCCTCCATAATCCTAACCATTGGCGGTTGCAACGTGAGCGGATCCGAGTCGCCTCGCCGCGTCCTCGAACGCCGCGGCTCAGCCGAATCGGGCCATCCGCGACGGCGGCGACCGGCGACTCGGCCAGGCCGGGACCAAAGGCGCGACCCGGCCGCGACGCCGCTGGGGTGGGGGAGGCTTGACCAATCTGGTATACAGTATTCTTAATACCGGAGGCGATCGCGCCGCGACCGCGATGCCATGCGAGGAAGTGCACCGAACCATGAGCCGTCAGACGCCGGAGCCACCGAGAAAGCTCGCGATCGCGCCGTTGCACGCGAGTCTGGGGCTGCGCGCGCAGGCCTGCGATGCGATCCGGGCGGCGATCACGCGGATGGACATTTATGGCCAGCCGGAGGAAATCCGGCTCGACGAACGCCAGCTCTGTCAGGACCTTGGGGTCAGCCGCACGCCGATCCGCGAGGCGCTGTCGGTGCTGGAACAGGAAGGCTTCGTCCGCTCGACCCCTCGCCGCGGTATCCACGTGGTGCGCAAGTCGAAGCGGGAGATCGTCGAGATGATCACGGTCTGGGCCGCCATCGAGAGCATGGCCGCCCGCCTCGCCGCCGGACGCGCGACGGCGGCGGAGATCGCCGGCCTGCGCCAGGTGCTGGCCGCGTTCGATGACGACCCGAGCGGGCAGATCAGCGAATACTCCGACGCCAACATGGCGTTCCACAAGGCGATCATCCGGCTTGGCGGCATCGAACTGATGGCCAGCATGACGGACACGCTGTTCATCCATATGCGGGCGGTGCGCGCGGTGACGATGACGCAGGACAACCGGGCGCGGCGCTCGGTCGCCGATCATCGCGCCATCATCGCGGCGCTGGAGGCGCGCGATGCCGGCCGGGCCGAGCGGTTGGTGCGGGAGCACACGATGGGCCTCGCCGCGCATGTCGAACGGCATGGCGACTTTCTCGATGTCCGGCCGGAGGAGCCGAAGCACGCCGAACCCGCGGCCGAGCGCCGCCGACAATACGCTTAAGTACGTTCCCGGGAGGAACTCAATCATGTCCACCACAACCACGGAACGCCGCCGGTCGACGGCAGGAAGGGGCTAATGTCCGCAGCACTGGAGCAGACCGCCGGTACCGCCGAAGCCGAACTGACCGACGGGTTCCACCTGGTGATCGACGCGCTGAAGCTCAACGGCGTCAAGACGATCTATAACGTTCCGGGCATCCCGATCACCGATCTGGGCCGTTTGGCGCAGGCCGAGGGGATGCGGGTGATCTCGTTCCGGCACGAGCAGAACGCCGGCAACGCGGCGGCGATCGCGGGATATTTGACGAAGTCGCCGGGCATTTGCCTCACGGTCTCGGCGCCGGGCTTCCTGAACGGCCTGGTGGCGCTCGCCAATGCGACGACGAACTGCTTTCCGATGATCCTGATCAGCGGCTCGTCCGAACGCGAGATCGTCGACCTGCAACAGGGCGACTATGAGGAGATGGATCAGCTCGCCATCGCCAAACCGCTGTGCAAGGCGGCGTTCCGCGTGCTGCATGCAACCGATATCGGCATCGGCGTCGCGCGCGCGATCCGCGCCGCGGTGTCCGGCCGGCCGGGCGGCGTGTATCTCGACCTGCCGGGCAAACTGTTCGGCCAGGTGATGGAGGCCGAGGCGGGCCGGCGTTCGTTGGTCAAGGTGATCGATCCGGCGCCGGCACAGATTCCGGCGCCGACCGCCGTGGAGCGCGCGCTCGACGTGCTGCGCGGCGCCCTCCGTCCCCTGATCATCCTCGGCAAGGGCGCGGCCTATGCCCAGGCGGACGACGACATCCGCGCGCTGGTCGAGAAGAGCGGCATTCCGTTCATTCCGATGAGCATGGCCAAGGGCCTGCTGCCCGATACGCATCCGCAATCCGCCGCCGCCGCACGCTCGACCGTGCTGTTGGAAAGCGATGTCGTGATGATGATTGGTGCCCGGCTCAACTGGCTGCTGAGCCATGGCAAAGGCCGGCAGTGGGGACCGCCGGGCTCGAAGAAGTTCATCCAGATCGACATCGAGCCGCGCGAGATGGACAGCAACGTCGAGATCGCCGCGCCGCTGGTGGGCGATATCGGCTCCTGCGTGGCCGCGCTGCTGCGCGGCATGGGCGACGATTGGAAGCAGCCGCCTTCCGAGTGGACCGAGTCGATCCGGGCCAAGAAAGACTCCAACATCGCCAGGATGGCGGCCAGGCTCGGCAAGAACTCGATGCCGATGGATTACCACTCCGCGCTGCGCGTGCTGCGCGACGTGATCAAGGAGCGGCCGGACGCGATCCTGGTGAACGAGGGGGCGAACACGCTCGACCAGGCCCGCGGCGTGATCGACATGTATCAGCCGCGCAAACGCCTCGATGTCGGCACCTGGGGCGTGATGGGCATCGGCATGGGCTTCGCCATCGCCGCGGCGGTCGAGACCGGCAAGCCGGTCCTCGCCATCGAGGGCGACAGCGCGTTTGGCTTCTCCGGCATGGAGGTGGAGACGATCTGCCGTTACAACCTGCCGGTTTGCGTCGTCGTGTTCAACAACGACGGCATCTATCGCGGCGATGGTGTCAATCTCGGCGGCGGCACCGACCCGGCCACGACCGCGTTTGTCAGGGGTGCCCGCTACGACAAGATGATCGAGGGGTTCGGCGGCGTCGGCGTCAACGTGACCACGCCGGACGAACTGAAGCAGGCCGTCGACGCGGCCATGGAATCCGGAAAACCCACACTGATCAACGCGGTGATCGACCCGGCGGCGGGCAGCGAGAGTGGCAATATCGGCAATCTCAACCCGAAAAGCGCCCTGTCGAAGAAAGGAGCAGCATAAATGTCGAAAGCCCTCGATGGGGTCCGCATTCTCGACTTCACGCATGTGCAGTCGGGGCCGACCTGCACGCAGTTGCTCGCGTGGTTCGGCGCCGATGTGATCAAGGTGGAGCGGCCCGGCACCGGCGACATCACCCGCGGCCAGTTGCGCGACATTCCCGATGTCGACAGCCTGTATTTCACGATGCTGAATCATAACAAACGCTCGATCACCATCGACGCGCGCAACCCGGACGGCAAGCGCGTGCTGCAGGAGCTGGTGAAGACCTGCGACGTGATGGTGGAGAATTTCGCCCCCGGCGCGCTGGATCGCATGGGTTTCACGTGGGAGCGGGTGCAAGCGTTGAACCCGCGGATGATCATGGCCTCGATCAAAGGTTTCGGTCCCGGACCGTACGAGGACTGCAAGGTGTACGAGAACGTCGCGCAGTGCGCGGGCGGCTCGGCGTCGACGACCGGGTTCGACGATGGCCCGCCGCTGGTGACCGGGGCGCAGATCGGCGATTCCGGCACCGGGTTGCATTTGGCTCTGGGGATCGTGTGCGCGTTGCATCACCGCATCGCGACCGGCCGCGGCCAGAAGGTCGACGTGGCGATGCAGGACGGCGTGCTGAATTTGTGCCGGGTGAAGTTGCGCGATCAGCAACGCCTCGCGCATGGGCCGCTGACTGAGTTTCCGCAGTATCCGGATGGCAAGTTTGGCGAGGCGGTGCCGCGGTCCGGCAATGCCTCGGGCGGCGGGCAGCCGGGTTGGATTCTGAAGTGCAAAGGTTGGGAGACCGATCCGAACGCGTATATCTATTTCATCGCCCAGGCGCCGGTGTGGGAAGCGATTTGCGATGTGATCGGGAAACCGGAATGGAAGACCGATCCGGAATACGCGAAGCCGCCCGCGCGGTTGCCGCGGTTGAAGACGATCTGGGCCACGATCGAACAATGGACCATGACCAAGACCAAGTTCGAGGCGATGGACATTCTGAACAAATACGACATCCCCTGCGGTCCGATCCTGTCGATGAAGGAAATCGCCGAGGAGCCGTCGCTGCGCGCCACCGGCACGGTGGTTGAGGTCGATCATCCGACGCGCGGCAAATTCCTGACGGTGGGCAATCCGATCAAGATGTCCGAGCACGTCAGCGAAGTGAAACGCTCGCCGCTGCTGGGCGAGCACAACGAGGAAGTTCTCCGCGACGTGCTGAAGTTCGACGATGCGACGGTGCGCCGGATGCTGGCGTCGCCGGGACTGGGCGGGAACGTGAAGGCGGCGGCGGAATAAATTTTCATCGTCATGGCCTGGTGCATTGAACCCGTCATGGGCCGGTGCATTGAACCCGTCATGGCCCGGCTCGACCGGGCCATCTGCCTCAGCACAGCGCGACCAGGAGCAGCCCCGGACCGGCTCCTGGTCCCGGACCATTCGCGTTCATCCGCGGTTGCATCCTTCTTCACTCGGCATGGCATCAAGAAAGATGGAACCGCGGATGAACGCGGATGAACGCGGATGCACGCGGATGCGCCTGTGCCGTCGAACCGTTCCGGGGTCGCACCAACGGTCCGGTTGGCGTGACCCGGGCGCGATATTCAGGCGCGATGCGGTACCGCGTCAATTGATTTACACCAGACACGGCTCGTCGGATCGGCCGGCAAGGGCCGGTTCGGATTTGCGATGTCTGAGCCCGGTGGTCCCGCTGGATCAAGGCAAACGTCAGCCCGGCTGGACGGTCACTGACATATGCCCGGCTCCGCGCCGCGCGCCGGGTTTGACCGTTACCTCGATGTCCCGCCCCAAGGTTGTCAGGAACTCCATCAGCCTGCCGACCGAGACGGACACGGGCCGGCACCGCATCAGCGCCGATACCTGAGCCTGGGTCGTGCCCAGCAGGCGAGCGGCTTCCGTCTGGGTCAACTTCCGATCCCGGAGGATCTGATAAATCTGCACGGTCAGCTGCGCCTTGACCAACTCCTGCTCGGAGTTGGGAAAGCCGAGATCGGCGAAGACGTTGCCGCTGCTTTCTTCGTGTGTCGTCGCCATGTTCAGCTCTCCTCGGTCGTTCCGGAATCCATTTGCTCGGCCCATTTGAGCCGGGCGCGGATCAATTCAATGTCCTTGCGCGGCGTGGCGATGCCGCGCTTCGATTTCTTTTGAAACACATGCAAAACATAAATCCTGGCCGCGAACCGGACGGCGTAGACCGCGCGCCAGGTGTCGCCTCGGTGATCCTCGGCCAGTTCCAAAACGCCGGCTCCACCGAAACCTTTCAGAACCTTGGCGTCCGGCGGTGTTTCCCCGAGTTAGGCGGCGTAGAGGGCCACGCCGACGGCACGCTGGACGGGGCGAGGGAACGCTTTCAGGTCCTTTCGCGTGGGGCCTACCCATACGACGGCTTTGAGCGGCGGCTCGTTCATTATATGTTTATATATATTTTTGTATAGCATGTCAATGGCCGCGGCTCGCGCCGGGCTGCGCATGACGCCCGGCTCGGTTGGCGATCTCTGACGCCCGGAGCAATTTGGCCCTGGCGTCGACCAGGCAAGACTTTCCAATCTCCGCCGAGTGTTTCCGCGCGGCCCTCTCGACGCTACCTGGTCTCATGCACTTCGAGCAAGGCGGCCCACGGGCGCCACTTGTATGTTCGGACTCGTGACGCTCCCACGTTCTGGCCGATCACGGCGATCGGCCAGAACTCAATCCCCGCTCGCCGCCTTCGCCTTCGCGTCATCCAGCGCCCGCGCTTCCGCCAGCGTTTCCTGCACCGCCGCCAGCGCTTCCTCGAACGCCGCGATGTGCTCCTCCACCGTGCCCTCGTCGTCGGCCTCGTACGGCAGCAGCACGTCGGGGTGGCTCATGCGCTCCTCCGACATCAGCCTCGCGGCCAGGGCGACCAAACCCATCCCGCCCTGCGCGCCGTCCAGCGCCCAATCCCGTTCCTGGGCCGCGCCGGCCGCCACCGGATCGGCGGCCGCCGTCTCCGCCGATCCCGGCACGAACGGCCCGCTCGCGGCCGGCCCCGAACCGTCCGGCCGAGCCTCTGCCGTGCCGGATTCCACCGGCCCAGGCTCGGCCGGCGCGGGCCGGCCCAGGGGCCGCGCCGGCCGAACCTGGGGCCGCCGCGGAGGCCGCGATCGGCGCGACCGCCATCTCATCCTCGGACGGCGTCACCGCGGCCACGGCCGCCGGCTCCCGCCGCGCGTCCTCCGCCGGGCGCGCCACCGGCCGCTTCCGCACCACCCGCAATTCCCGGACCATCTCGAGCATCGCCCGGTCCAGCGCCACGATCGTCGTTTTCGTCTTCGCCTTCAGCGAGTCCCCCTGCCCCTGGAACACGTCATGCATCGAATCCAGGATCAGGTGAAAATGCCCGACCGCGATGGTGGAGAGCATGTATTCCAGCCCGTCGCGCGGCGCGAACCCCATGGTCGCGTGCACCATCTGGCGCGTTCGCGACTCCCGTTGGGCGGCGCTGTCGCCCGGCCGGTCGCACAGCGCGCGCGCCACGATCTGGAGCATTTCCTCGACGAGGGCACGGGGCAGCGGCTGGCAAAACGGGGGCATGGATAATGAACCTATATCATGTTTGACATAGGCTTTTTTTCACCATGGCCGAACCGCGTCAAGCGGAATTCGCCATCGCCCGCGGGGAGACGCGCCAGGCCGCCGCCGCGAAAACCCGGCCGCGCCCAGCCCAGACCACCGAGGGGGCCGCCGGGGGATGCCAACGGCCGATGGGCGATCCGGATGTCCCCCCGGGCCGCGTCCAGCCCAGGACCCCTCAGCGAACGGCCCACCAGGCCGGGACGGTGGCACGCCGCGAGGACATCCCGCGGCCAGGGATGACGCGATAACGCAACATCTACCGCGGCAGGGTGATCGACAACCGGTTGGTGGTGCCGACCCGCTCCCACGACACCTGATCGGCGTGGCGGCGCAGCAGGGTAATGCCCAGTCCCCCCTCGCTTTCGGGGGCGGGGGCGTCCGGCTGAGGCAGCGGCGTATCCAGCGGGTTGAAGGCACCGCAATGGTCCTCGATCGTCACCCGCAACGCGGTCGTGTTGGCGAGCAGGCGCAGCGTCACGCTGTCCTGCCCGCCCTCCCCCACCGCCCCGGGCTCGGGCGTCGCGTGGTTGACGATGTTGGTCACCGCCTCTTCCAGGCACAGGCGCAGCGCGTATTCCGTCTCGCCGCTCAGATTGAGCAGGATCGCCAGCTCGTCGACCCAGGCGCCGGCGCGGCGCACGCCGTGCATCGTGCGATCCACTTCCAGTTCGAAGGCCAGCGGCTCATCCTCCGGGTCGCCGCGGCCGCCGCCGCCGCCGACACTCACCACCCGGATCGCTTCGGCGAGTTCCCGGCACACCGGGATCAGCCGGTCGACGCCGCTGCGCACCAGCACCTGCTCGACGAGCGGATCGGGGTCGAGGCAGACCATCCTGCCGTGCCGCGCGATCAGCCCGCGGGCGCCGGCGATCAGGGTGCGCAATCCGGCCGAGGCGATGAAACTCACCCGTGACAGGTCGACGATCAGCCGCTCCTGCGCGCCGGCCATCCTGGCGAAGGTATCGTCGATGATCTGCGCGCCCGGCGCGTCCAGCCGGCCGCGCAGATTGAGCTTGGTGACGCCCGGGATGATTTCTTCCGTATCGATCAAAAGAATGCGCTGCGATTGAACCATGCCACGTCTCCCGTCAGACGAGGAGAACCGTCCGAGCGGCGGTAACCTGGCGCATTCGACCCCTCATGTGAAGCGGAACACCAGCGCCGAAAAATCGTCGTCCAGATGCCCTGGGCGCGCGATCGCCCGGATGCGGTCGTACAGCCGCTTCGGCTCGCCCGCCGCCTCTTCCGGGCCCGTCACCTCGGGCAACATCGGCAGGATGTCGTCCAGGCCGAGTTGGCGTCCCGCGCGATCGATGACCTCGAACACGCCATCGCTGAACAGATGCAGGGTGCTGCCGGGCGGCACCTCGACCTCGGCGGCGGCGATCCGCGGCGCCGGGAGCATGCCGACCACCGGGTTCTGGGTGAGCAACGGCAGCGCCGGCCAGGCCGTGTTGTCGGCGGGCAGCAGATAGGCGGCGTGGTGGCCGCCGGCCGCGAAGATCAGCACCCGGTCGACGATGTCGTAGACGCCATACCAGATCGTGAAGAACAGATCGTTATTGCGGTGCATCGGAAACCGCGCGTTGAGGCCGCCGATCACCGCCGCCGGGTCGAGGAAGTCGACGTCCGGCAGCACCCGCTCGCGCAGCACCTGCGCCACCGTCATGGCATGCATCGCCGCCCCGGTGCCGTGACCCGAGACATCGAGCAGGAACAACGAGAAATGCCGCCGGTCCAGCATCTGGTAGCCGAACGCGTCGCCGCCGATGCGGGTGCTCGGCTGATAGAACCAGTTGACCCGCACCGGACCCTGGTTGACCGGTTTCGGCAGGATCGAGGCCACGTAGTTGCTGGCCTCACGCAATTCCCGCTCCATCGCGTCGGCGTCGGCGGTCTCGTCCTGATTGCGGCGGTGGTAGCGCAGCCGCCAGGCGCCGACACCGATGGTCGCGCCGTCTTCCAGGGCGGTGGCCTCGGTCAGCCGGACACCGTTGACGAAGGTGCCGTTGGTGGAAGCGAGGTCGCTCAGCCGCAACTGGCCGTTCTTGAGTTCCAGCCGGCAATGACGGCGGGACACGGTGGTGCCGTCCAGCACCAGATCGGCTGGTGGATTGCGGCCGATCACCACCGGCAGGGAATGCAGCGGAATGCGTCGGGGCGGCGCGTTATCGTCCAGCACCAGCAAGAGGTGCACCGGATCCTCGGATCCGCTGTCCGGGCGGGCGCGCTCCGGCTGCTGGAATGACAGGGTTTGCTCTTCAAGCGTATCGTCGTCGGGTGGCATCGGCTCCCCCACAGGCGGCGGAGCCTGTCAGCCCGGACCGCGCCGCGGCCGGACGCGAGGATGTGGCATCGCCAGATACAGCCTAGCAAATATATTCCGCCGGTTAAAGTGTGGACCGGTGACGGCGCGGGCCAGGCGCTCGATCTGAAAAGGCGCCAGGGCGCTGCCCTGGACCCGCCAGGACGCGCTGCCTCCCCCGCCTTCGCGCGTATGGGGCAGCGCCCCTTGGTCGGGGTCCGCAGCGGAAACCCCGGCGCGTGGCGGCCGAACCGGCATGGCGAGCGCTGGGTTCGGGCTTCGCGCCGGCCGCGGAATTGTGTAAAGACGCACGCGGTGTCCCCGTAGCTCAGCAGGATAGAGCACAGGATTCCTAATCCTGGGGCCGTGAGTTCGAGTCTCGCCGGGGACGCCAGATCGAAGCCGATCGGATGATGGCGACCGCGTGAAGCTTCGTTTGGCGACGCACACGTTGGGATGCGGTCGCCGCGCTTCTCGATCAACCGACCCGCGATGCCGCTGCCGCGGACCGGGAACGATGCGGCGCTGCCGGTTCCATCACCGCCCGTCGCGCCGCCTCAAGCAACGCCCCTGCCGTCACCAATGGCGCGGCGCCCGACGTTCACGCCCGGAAACCGGGTGCCGGCTGGCAAGACGCATGCCGCCAGGGTGGCGTTGTGACAGGACAACGCGCCGCGGACGGCTTCCAACGCGAGAGACGGGCCGCGGCGTTCAGCGAGTGTCTTTCGGCGGGGCGATCGCAATGCCGATGACAACCGATATCCGATCCCCCCTTGTCCGGTGCGGGCCAATCGCCCGAGGGTCCCTCCGTCTCATGGTTGCCGGTAGGAGCCATCAACCCCGTCATCGCGGGTCGAAGGCGAATCGCGCCACCGGCATATGCGGACAGCGGGATGGCGGCTACCGCATTCCCATGGCCGTCAGTTGTCTCACCAGGGATCGATGTACGGATATTTCTTCCCGGTCCGCGCCGGCACCGGCGGCAAGCGTCGTAAACTGTTGGCGATCCAGCTTCGCGTATCCGCCGGATCGATGACATCGTCGATCCCGCCGCCCGCCACCGCGTTGACCGCCTTGGCGTTGTCGTAGGCGATCGCGGTCCGGCGTTCGAATTCCAGCCGCCGCGCCTCGGGGTCCTCGATCGCCATCAGTTCCTTGCGATAGCCCAGTTTCACCGCGCCTTCGATGTTCATGCCGGCGAACTCGGCGGTGGGCCAGGCGACCGAGAAGAACCCGACCAGCGACCCCGCGCCGAGCATCGCCTGCGCGCCGAGACCATAGGCCTTGCGCACCACCACGGTGAACAACGGCGCCGTCATGTTGGCGCCGGCGTTGAACAGCCGCGTGCAATGCCGCACCAGGGCCGTCCGTTCCACCTCCGGGCCGACCATGATGCCCGGACAGTCGATCAGGTTCACCACCGGAATGTCGAACGCATCGCACAACTGCAAGAAGCGCGCGCCTTTGTCCGCGCCGTCGGAATCGATCGCGCCCGCCAGGTGATGCGGATTGTTGGCGATCAGCCCCATCGGCCGGCCCTCGACCCGGATGAAGGCGGTGATAATACCGATGCCGAATTTTTCTCGAATCTCCAGCACCGAATCCTTGTCGGCGATCGTTTCGATGATCTCGCGCATGTTGTACAGCCGCAGCCGGTTTTCCGGCACCGCGTGCCGCAGGCGCCGCTGATCGTGCGTCTCCCACGCCGCGATCGGGCCCTGGAAATACGACAGATATTTTTTCACCGTGTCGACGGCGGCGAACTCGTCCTTCACCAGGATATCGACGACGCCATTCGGCACCTGAAACGACATCGGCCCGACTTCCTCGGGCGTGTAAATGCCGAGGCCGCCGCCTTCGATCATCGCCGGACCGCCCATGCCGAGTGTCGAGCCCTCGGTGGCGATGATCACGTCGCTGCACGCCACCAGCGCGGTGTTGCCGGCGAAGGTGCGGCCATTGACCACGGCGATCAGCGGCACCAACCCGCTCAGTTGCGAATAGGTCGTGAACGTGTGGGTATCGATGGCGACGCGCGGGCCGATGTTATCCTCGCCCGGCCGTCCGCCGCCGCCCTCGCCGAACAGCACCAGCGGCAGCCGGAACCGCTGACACAGTTCGAACATCCGGTCCTGTTTGTAGTGATTGCGATGGCCCTGCGTGCCCGCCAGCACGGTGTAGTCGTAATGCACCAGCGCCGCGCGGGACCGCGTTTCATCGAACAGCGCGCCGTTGATCGAGCACATGCCGGCCACCACCCCGTCGCCCGGAGTGTTCTTGCGCAGCGCCTCGATGGAATGCCGCTGATGCTGGCGCGCGACGACCAGCGGCCAGTATTCGTTGAACGAACCGGGATCGACCAGCCGCGCGATGTTTTCCCGCGGCATCCGATGGCCGGTCTTGCGCCGGCGCGCCACGGCGTCGGGACGGTTTTCGTCCAGTGTCAATGCATGGCGATCGTAACTCTCGCGCAGGTCGTCACGGATGTGATCCGGGTCGAGTTCCTTGGCCGCGGCGATGGCGCCACCCGCGACCTCGGCTTCCTGGATGAAGACGATGGGAAAACCCTCGCGGACGACATCGCCCACCGCCATCGTGACCCCGCGCACGATGCCGCTGTGCGGCGCGGTGATCACGTGTTCCATCTTCATCGCTTCGACGACGGCGACCTGCTGGCCTTGGCGCACCGCGTCCCCGGCCACGACGGTGATGGCCGCGATGGTGCCCTGAATCGGCGACGCGACGCCCACCGAACCGTCAGGACCACTTAACGCCGGCCCAGGCGTCGGTTCGGCGGTGGCGGCCTCGGCTTTCACCTGGGCGTCATGGGCGAACAGCGCCAACGGATCGCGGCTCTTCACCCGCGCCCCGGCGAACCCGCCATCTCCTGGCGCGTCCGCCACGCGCGGCGCCGTCACGAAGCGTTGCCGCTGCTCGCCGCCGACCGCCGCGAGCGCCGCCATGTGCTCATCCACCCAGCCGGTGTGGACATGGCCGGCGGCGAAGTCCGGATGCGCCAGGATGTTGCGCAGGAATGGAATATTGGTGCCAACCCCATCGATCCGGAACTCGCTCAGCGCGCGCGCGGTTCGTCCCACCGCGCCGGCGAAGTCCGGCGACGGCGAATGGGCGATGACCTTGGCGAGTAACGAGTCGAACGCGCTGCTGGTCCGGTAGCCGGCATAGCCAAACCCATCGGTCCGAATGCCGGGCCCACTCGGCGCCTCATAGACGGTCAGCGTGCCGCCTCCCGGCCGAACCGAGCCATCGGCGCCAATCGTTTCCATGTTGACCCGTGCCTGGATCGCATAGCCGCGGGGACGCGCGATGTCAGGCGCGTCCAGCCCCAGTTCGGCGAGGGACGCGCCTCGCGCCAGCCGGATCTGGGTTTGCACCAGGTCGATCCCGGTCACCGCCTCGGTTACCGTGTGCTCGACCTGCAGCCGCGCGTTCGCCTCGATGAACACGAATGGCGGCGCGCCGGCGCGGCCGGAAACATCGACCAGGAACTCGAACGTGCCGAGATTGCTGTAACCCACGCTTTTCGCGAAGCGGACCGCCGCGTCGGTGATTTCCCGGCGGAGGCCATCGTCCAACGCCGGCGCCGGGGCAATCTCGAGAATCTTTTGAAAGCGGCGCTGGATGCTGCACTCGCGCTCCCCCAGATGCGCGATGTGACCCGCGCGATCGCCGAGAATCTGCACTTCGACATGACGGGCGCGCGGGAGGAATTCTTCCACATAGACATCGTCCCGGCCGAACGCCGCTTTCGCCTCGGACCGGCAACGCTGGTAGGCAGTCTCCAGCGCATCGGTTGATGTGACCGCGCGTGTGCCGCGTCCGCCACCGCCGTGCAGCGCCTTGATGATCATCGCGCCGCCTGGGCGCAAACTGGCGAAGAACGCCCGCGCCTCCTCCAGCGTCACGGCGCGATCGAGACCGGGGAGCACCGGCACGGACGCCGCGGCGGCCGCGACACGCGCGCGGGCCTTGTCGCCGAACAGCTCCAGATGCGCCACCCGCGGCCCCACGAAGGTGAGGCCGGCCTCGGCGCACCGGAGCGCGAAATCGCCGCGCTCGGCCAGGAACCCATAGCCGGGGTGAATGGCATCGCAGCCCGCCGCCCTGGCCGCCTCGATCACCGCCTCGGCGTTCAGATACGCCGCGGCACCCACGCCCGGCAGCGCCTGGGCCGCGTCGGCCACGCGGAGATGCAGACTCTTCGCATCGTCCTCGGAATAAACCGCGACGGCCGGCAGACCCATGTCAGCGGCCGCGCGGGCGATGCGGATGGCGATCTCGCCCCGGTTGGCGATCAATAGCTTCGTCACGCTCATGATATTGCTTTCCGAGGAATGAGGGCCGGCTCCGACGTGTTTCGCGCCGATGATCGCGTCCCGTTCAAGGGCCACGCTCTCGCGTTTCGTGTGACCGCGGCGGGAACCGCATGAGCAACGCGCGGATCTCGACCGGTATTTCCAGGCCCACGCGCCTCCCGTTACCGCGCCGCGGCCTTGGCGCGCTCCTTGTCGAGGTCGGGCACGTTGCTCGCCGATGCGCTCAGCATCGACGACTTCGTCACCGCCAGTGCCGCCGCCGCCGCTTCGTTCTCGTGGATCTTCGACATCACGGCTTCCCGGGCGCGGTTGAAATATTCCCGGTTGGTGGCGACGAATTCTCGCGACTTGCGCAAGCCGGCGAGATAGCCGTTGATTTCCGGCACGACATAGCGCGCGACCATATCCCAGCTGCGCATGGTGTTTTCCGGATTGGCCCAATCATGCACGAAACCCACCACGGTGCCGAAACCGCCGCTGATGGCGAGCACGTCCTTGATGCGTTTCACCAGGTCGTCCGGCGTGCCGATGGTGGCCGCCGCGCCGTCCGAGAACGCGGTTTTCTCCACCGCCTCGTCCGGCGTTTTGAAGGGTTTCGCGCCCGGCCGTTGCAGCGTCGCGGTGATGTATTCGTTGTGATGTCGCAGCAGTCCATCACGGGCCTCGGCGCGCGCTTTCTCCCGCGTCTCGGCGATGTGCCAACTCAGCAGCACGCGCCAGTGCGCGCGGTCGGCGATTTTGCCGTGTTTGGCGGCGGCGGACTCGGCGAAACTCCATTGCGTCGGCAGCGCGTTCAGACCTTCATCCGACAGCGACCCGATCGAGATGATGCCGATCCCGTGTTTGCCCGCGAGCGTCATGCCGGACGGGCTGATCTGCGAGGCGACGGCGAACGGCATGTCCTCCTGCAACGGCAACAGTTGCAGGGCCGCGTCGTTCATCTGGAACCATTCGCTTTTCACGGTCACCCGTTCGCCGTTGAACAGCCGCCGGATGACGCCGATCGCCTCATCCTGCCGATCACGCAGCACCATCGGGTCAACCCCAAGCGTATGCGCGTCCGACGCGAGCGCGCCTGGGCCGGAACCGAAGATCGCCCGCCCGCCGGTCATGTGATCGAGCTGCACCATGCGTTGCGCGACATGGAACGGGTGGTGATAGGGCAGCGAGATAACCCCGGTCGCGAGTTTAATCCGCTTCGACCGTTCCCCCGCCGCGGCGAGGAACATCTCCGGCGAGGCGATCATCTCCCAGCCGCTGGAATGATGCTCGCCGCACCAGAATTCGTCGTACCCGAGCTTGTCCAAAAGCTCCACCAGGTCGAGGTCGCGGCGGAACTGCAACATCGGGTGTTCGCCGATCGGATGATGCGGGGCGAGGAACGCGCCGAAATTCAGGCGAGGCATGCTGAGGACTCCTGCGGGATGACGATTGAGCATAGCGCCGGCGCGGGCGTCAACTTTCGCCGGCACCGCGTCATGCGCCGGGGCGATGACGGCCTGGCCGGCGGCTTCCAGGCGAACACCGGCCGCGCGGAGAATCCTGGCGCTGTGAGAAAGTCACGACTATCGCACGGCCACCGGAGCGAAATTCGGCTCAATCGCGGTAGGGACGCCCATTACTGGGCGCCCCCCGCACAGAACCGTACGGGCGGAATTCCCGCATACGGCTCCCACCTTGGGTGTTTGACGCGGAAGCGCACCGAGGGCCAGGGATG
>Ga0181536_10000740_pt1 | contig 39223 bp, 29 predicted proteins | sample PEATcosm2014_Bin_41_FD_121105 | JGI IMG/M metagenome (GOLD analysis project Ga0181536, IMG submission 121105) | Peatland microbial communities from MTU Mesocosm Facility, Houghton, MI, USA - PEATcosm2014_Bin17_60_metaG | ecosystem: Environmental > Terrestrial > Soil > Wetlands > Peat | place...
GCGGCGGTTGTGCATTGCACCGAAGGAATCGGCATCTGGCAGTGGGCCAGCAACGACCAGGGCAGCGAGCCGGACGTGGTGATGGCCTGTTGCGGAGACACGCCTACGCTGGAAATCCTTGCCGCGGTATCGATTCTTCGCAAACATCTACCCGATTTGAAGATCCGTGTCATCAATGTCGTCGACCTGATGAAGTTGCAACCCAGCACGGAACATCCGCATGGCCTTACCGAACTTGAGTACGACTCGCTCTTCACCAAGGACAAGCACATTATCTTCGGCTTTCATGGATACCCATGGCTGGTCCATCGGTTGACCTACCGCCGCACCAACCACAAACTGCATGTGCGCGGTTACAAGGAAGAAGGCACGATCACAACTCCTTTTGACATGCGGGTACAGAACGATCTCGATCGCTATCACCTGGTGCAGGACGTCGTGGACCGGGTGCCGAATCTAGGCTCCAAGGGCGCGTACCTGAAGCAGCAGATGCAGGACAAGCTCATCGAGCACAAGCACTACATCGATGCGCATGGCCAGGACATGCCGGAGATCCGCAACTGGAAATGGGGCACCAGCAAATGAATAGGAAAGCGCTCGAATCAACCGCGCAAAAGATGGTCGCCGACGGCAAAGGACTGATTGCCATCGACGAGAGCACCGGGACCTGCAACAAACGATTTGCCAAGTGGGACATCCCGCAGACCGAAGAGACGCGGCGGCAGTATCGCGAGCTGATCGTAACCACGCCGGGCCTGAGCGAATCGATCAGCGGCGCGATTCTCTTCGATGAGACGATTCGGCAGCGGAAGAACGACGGCACGCCATTCGCCAAAGCTCTCGCCGATGAGGGGATCATTCCTGGGATCAAGGTGGACGTAGGTGCAAAGCCGATGGCCGCCTGCCTCGGCGAGAAAGTCACGGAGGGACTGGATGGATTGCGCGCGCGCCTGGCTGAGTACGTGCAGATGGGTGCGCGCTTCGCCAAGTGGCGAGCGGTCTTTGTCATCGGCGATGGCACTCCCAGCCAAGCGTGCATCGAGGCCAACACTCACGCGCTGGCCCGCTATGGGGCACTGTGCCAGGAGGCCGGACTGGTCCCTGTCGTAGAACCGGAGGTGCTGATGGAAGGCGCTCACACTCTCGAAACGTGTCGAGAAGTGACAGAGCATGTTCTGCGCACGGTCTTCGGCGAACTCTCCTCGCAACGCGTGAGACTGGAGGGCTTAATCCTAAAGCCAAACATGGTACTGCCTGGAGTCAGCTGCCCCATGCAGGAGACGGTGGACGAGGTCGCGGATGCTACCGTGACGTGCCTTCTGCGCGTCGTGCCCGCGGCTGTGCCGGGGATCGCGTTTCTGTCGGGAGGCCAATCCGGTGAACTTGCCTCGGCGCGTCTGAACGCCATGAATGTCAGGTTTAAGTCGCGACTGCCCTGGGGGCTGGCGTTTTCGTTTGGCCGCGCCATCCAGCAGCCTGCCTTGGAGATCTGGCATGGCGAGCAGGCGAACACAAAGGCAGCGCAGCAGGCTCTCTATCATCGCGCCACATGCAACCGGGCTGCGCGCCGCGGCGAGTACGACGCAGCATTCGAGGCGGATGATGCTCGCCGATAGCGCCACGCCACGGAGGCCTCATATCTTTGCCTGTGGCGGGTCGGCGATCGCTCCCGGCGGCAGGAACTCCGGGAGGTCAAGGCGCGCCACGCCAATCCGGTTGTCCGCCATTCCGTAATAGACATCAAAGCGATTCGGTGATCCAAGATCGTCCCGCCGGTCGATGCCGGTGGGAAACACAACGTTGGCGATTGTCCCGCTGCGCTCTTTCAGCAACTCCGGCTTCAGCACCGGCTCCGTCGAGCGGTAGCGGATCACCTGCGGATGGTTCTTTGAAAGCACCATCACCCCGGCCGAGTAGCACAGTTGATGTGCTTCGCTGTTCGGTTCCGCAAGGTCGCTGACTCCGTGATAAACGATCAACCAGCCGTGTCTTGTGAGGATGGGCGGAGTGCCACCGCCAATTTTGAGCCTCTCCCAGGGTGACACCGGAGTCGCCAGCCGGTGATGAGAAGTGAATTGGCCGAAGCGATCATGCTCCATACCCTGGAGGGCCGTTGGGCAGTATGAAATCCAGATGCTTTCCCGGTCGATATCCAGCACACGGGATGCAGGGCGGCGGGCAGTTTCCTCCGGACGAGTCCCTGGGAAAAGGGGCCTATGCAGAAGGGCGAGCTCTGGGTGACCGGATGGATTCGGTATGGCGACAGGGAAGAGGCTGGCGTCCTTATCATCCACGCTGTCCAATGCAATCCCATTACACGGAGCGAACGTGGCAAGCCCCAGACGCTGCCAGTGGAAGAGATCTTCCGATACGGCCAGCGCAATGCGTGGACCGTTGGGCGAAAATGCCGTATAAGTCATCATGTAGCGTTGCAGCGGCTCCACGAAGGTGACACGGGGATCTTCGCATCCGCCACCACCATCCGACCGGCGCTCGTACTCGTCCTCCGGCTCCAGTGCAATGCCAAGCCTTTCAACCCCTGTCGGATCACCCGCTTCATCGAACCGCACCCGCGCAATCCCGATGCGCGAATAATTTCCCTTTGCGACGAGCCGGGGAAAGAGGTAAAGCTGACCATCGGGCCCGCGGGCCGCCGCCGGATTGAGAACGCCTTCGGCCTCCTGCGGATTGCCTGGCTCGGGTTCCATCATCATGCCGATGCGTTTTAGCTTAAATTCAGTCATTCAATCCTGCCTTAAAGTCAGCTTGCTGATCGCCGCCTAAGCAAGCGATGATTGCTTCGATTACCCGCTTCGTGTCCTCGGGTCCTCGCACTGGAATGGAAATCACTCCAGCATGCTCGGCCGGATAGTCATTCCCTCCTGGGAACAAGGCATCACCGATGTAAATCATCTCCTTCAAGGAAATGCCGAGGATGTCTCGCAGCTTTCGAATGCCGTATGCCTTGTCTATGCCTGGTTTGGTCACATCAATCGACGTCGATCCACCCAGCCGAACCGAGAATCCGGGAATCAGAGGATCGAGGATGGCCTTAACCTTCTTCCGCTTGGCGAAATCGGGGTCCCATTTTTCCTTTTCCGCCAGAGGCGCCTGCTGACCTAACGCGGACAGCGTGATCTGGCTGCCCCGATCTTCAATCATCTCTCCCCAGACTTTTTCGATCTTGAAGCCTGCTGCCTGGAACGCTTTGTTCAGAGAATCGATGATCTTCTTCTTTTCGTCCGCCGTGAAATCCTCGGAATAGATCTTTGTCCAGCTTCCCGAGTACCGAAAGAACTTAGTTCCACAAGTAGGAAGTACCGATAGATTGGTCAAGCTTTGGTCGTGGGGGAGATGGGAGATGAGTTGTTTCTCAAACTGCGGCCAATCGCCTCCCGAGATGACGGCCACTTTGACAACGTCGAGAAGATCGTGCAGCAGCGTCGCCATTTCGGCATCGAGGGCCGATTTACTTTTCGCGAGTGTACCGTCCAGATCGAAAACAATCAGCTTCTTCATTCACTCTCCATCCCTGAATACTTGTTGCTTCAGCCAGCCTTTCCAACTCTTCGAACCATTTCGCGGTTGCCCTGCTGGATCTATGCCGGTACTTCTATTTCCAACAAGCTCACTGCATTGGCGGGCCGAAACACGCACGATTCAATCACAGCCGGCAAGAGCCATACTTCACCTCTGCTGACGGTATACGTGTCGCCGCCGTGCTCGATCTGCCCACGGCCCTCGATGCAAACCAGCACGTGCGGCACTCCTTGAGTGGCAATCGTGAATGGTGATTCTCCGCTCAGACGCCAAAGCCGGAACGCGTCGCAATCGAAGAACCTCTCGCGCTCCACCGGCGTCTTTGTCTCCACTACAGGCGTTACCAGTCCGGCTGCGCCATCCATGAAGTCGATGCAGGCAAGCGCCCGATCGACCTGGAGTTCCCGCGGCCTGCCTGTCTTCTCATCGACGTGGCCCCAGTCATACAGGCGAAACGTTGTGTCGCTGTTCTGCTGCACCTCGAACACCACGACGTCCCCGCCCAGGGAGTGAACCGTCCCAGCCGGGATGAAGACGCCATCGCCGGGCTTTGGGGTGATCGATGAAAGATGATCTGCTAACGTCTTGTGCGTGATCGATTCGCGGAGACCGTCCGCGGTGGTCCCTGGCTTGAGACCCGCATAGATGCGGCTTTCTTTCTCCGCCTGCAGCACAACCCAGGCTTCGGTCTTTGCAGTCTCGCCCTCTGGCAGAGGTTTAGCCGGCGGATATCCAGGATGTACCTGGACGGAGAGCATCTCGCGCGCGTCGAGGAACTTAAGCAGCAATGGAAAACGAAGGAAACGCTTCGCCAGCTTTCCCATCAATTGGTCCTGAAATTGCTGCATCACCGTACCGATCGTCTGCCCTTTGAGCGCTCCATTGGCGACTTGGCTCGAATAGTCCTCGCGATCGCTGAGTACCCAGGCTTCCCCGATAGGGCCTTTGTTCGGCAGCGGCGAGCTAAGCAGACCGGACAAGCGACGGCCACCCCAGAGCCGGTACTGATAGATTGGCTCGAATCGAAGCGGATAAAGAGGGGTGTGACTCATCGATGTCTCTTTGCTCTCAATGTTTGGCACAGACTGTACCCCTTGCTGAGGATCGGGTGATGGCTCAACGACGTTAGATGCAGCTAGAGCGGTTTCACCGCAGGACTTTACAGGAGCGAAGAACATTTGCGCGGTTTTTCCTCAAGAAAAACCGCTTTAATAATTCTCGCGCGATAACAGTAGCGGTGAAACCGCTCTAATTGCGCTGTTTGCGATGTATGAAGGTCAGAACATCGCTCACCACATAAACAGTCAGGACCCAAGAGGCGAAAACACATAACCCAGAAACGCGGCAGTAACGTTCAAAGCCGCGCATATCGTCACCGATACCTTGCTCAGAACCATTCTGTTAGTAGGGCAGGCTGCTAAAACCTGCTAGACGGATGCCGAGGACCGTCCGGCGAACAGATTGTAGAGTGAAGCAAAAATGAAGCCGCCCACGGCGCCGTCGATCAATCCATAGGCTGTCCCAACCACAGCGTCCCCCAGGCTGCGGGCACTATGAAAGCCTGGATAGATGGAGCTGACAACGTCAAGAAAGGCAGTTCCGTAGGAAGGGTTGACAAGATGAACCAGTGCCGCAAATGCAACTCCTCCTCCCCAAAGCAGTCCAAGCGCAAGTGCCAATGCCTTCGCCGATAGTTGCATAATCTCCTCCCGCAGCTTATTTCACGTCTGTAAGATGCGCGTGCCTTCCCCTAAGGTGGTTCAGCAGGCAGCCTTCTTTATAAAACATCTTGTAAGCCCAAAGCTTGATGCGGTCGTTCACGACAAGACACGCGAGCATATCCCCATTTAAGGGGAATTCCCATATTTTCAAGGGGTTAGTTCTTTGCCAACGGACCCGGGCCACATTGCTCACGATCCGGGCGCGATCAGGAGTGGGAGATTCCGTATGCGTCCAGAACGTCCTGCAGCGTTACGATGCCCATCAGCGTGTGTACATCGGCGCGGCTCACTACCGGCAGCAGATCGATCTGGTTGCTGCCCATGCGCTCCAGCGCCAGATCCAGCCCCTGATCGGCATGCATGTGGGGAAAGAGTGGTGCGACCATCAAGTCGTCGAGTAGCCTGCCGGAGTCCTCGTCCGCTTCGATCTCCAACTGCGACTGAGTGACGACGCCGATGACGCCGCGCCGGTCCGTGACCAGGGCGGTACGAAGGCCTCCGGCACGGATTCGTCCGAGCGCCTCGCGCACCGTGATTTCGGAATCCAGCAGGAGCCCAGGACCTTTCATAATCTCTGCAACCGTGCGTTGATCGAGTCGTTGCCGCGTCCTGGCGCTGGGCAGATGGATTCCGTCCTGCACCGCGAGCGCCTCGTAGATGGGCTCATGCTGAAGAAGGGAGGCGACGAAGAGGCTGACCAGGTTGGCAATCATCAGGGGGACGATGACGGCGTAGTCCTGGGTCATCTCGAAGATGATGAGCACCGAGGTCATGGGGGTGCGTACAACACCAGCAAAGACCGCTCCCATGCCCACCAGCGCGTATGCTCCGGGCGTGGCCGTCGCCAGCGGGAAGAGATGATGCGCCGCAGTGCCGACCACGCCTCCCACCATTGCGCCGAGGAAGAGCGATGGGCCGAAGATGCCGCCCGCGTTGCCCGAGGCATAGCTGGTGGTCACGGCGAAGAGCTTGAGCAGCAGGAGCAGAAGCATCAGATGGAATGCCATGCGCCCGTCCAGCGCGTCGCCGACAAATCCGTAGCCTACGCCCAGCACCTGGGGCACAAACCAGCCCATCGCGCCCACCAGCAATCCGCCTGCTACAGGCTGGAACCAGACCGTCTTTCGCGGCAGGCGCAGAAACCACGCACGCAGCCCAAGCAATAGCCGGGCGAAGGCCGCCGAGACCACTCCGCCGGCCACGCCGAGCACCGCATAGACGGCAAACTCGGCCGTGTTGACCAGATGATATTTGGGGACGTTGAAGAGAGGGTGATCGCCGAGAGATACGCGCAGGACCATCCACGCCGTTGCGGAGGCCAGCACCACGCCGCCCATCATGGGCGCGTTGAGGTCGCCCATAATCTCTTCCAGGGCAAAGACCACCGCGGCCAGAGGAGTATTGAACGCGGCTGCAATGGCCGCTGCCGCGCCGACAGGGATCAGGTTCTTCACCTGCTCGGTGCTGAGGCCCAGCGCGCGACCGAGCACCGAGCCGATGCCCGCGCCAACCTGCACCGACGGCCCTTCGCGACCGAGGGGAATGCCGCTGGCCAGCGTCGCCGAGGTGCAAAAGAACTTGCCCAGCACAGTGCGCAACGTGATGCGACCATCGCGGGCAAAGAGCGCGGCCTTGGTCTGCGGCACGCCGCTGCCGCGCGCGTTGGGGAAGAAGCGATAGAGCAGATAACCGATGCCGAGCGATCCAACAACCGGGAACAAAAGCCGTCGCCAAGGCGCGCCCACCACCGGGTACAGGCGCATCCCCAGGCGTTCCGTCAGCACGATGAAGGCGACCACGGCGAGACCGGTGAGCGCGCCGATGACCAGCGACAGCCCCAGAAAGACCTGGCTCTCGCTATGCCGCAACTGGGCCATGCGCTCGGCAAGCGGGACCTGCCACCAGCACCTGTGCGCCGCAGGCATGGATTCCGTCATCGTGTGGAAGGCTCCTCCAATCCAGAATATCCCACGGGAATTGCCCTAAACCGGAATCTCCTTTTTCTGCGCCGATACGTTGAAATTGCACCGCTCCTGAAGGTTTTGCAAGAGCCACGCAGCATTCGAGTTCGAAAAACGGAGCAATTCCGTGCCGTGCTGGGTCCAACCGCGTAATCGTGAGCCTTTCTTGTCGATTTCTCGGACACTCCTTGCTCCTCAACTGATACTAGATTTCGGTATGTTCAAGCCCTCGATTGCTCACGACCCTCGGATTCCTGAAATCTGAACTCGCACGACCCGCGCCTGCGTGGCATCTAACAGTCAGATTCCTCGCATAGCAGATTTTTCCGGTGGCCATGGCTGCGCGGATGCTTGCCTAGAGTTTTTTTGCGCAGGTGCTCGAAGATGACGTAGCCGATGGAGGCCGCAATGATGGCGATGGCAAAGTTCTTGATGGTGAAGATGTCGTATAAGGCGACGGAGAAGCTGTTCCCTGGGCCATTTGTGCGGTTGAACTCGCCCATCAAGAGGTTGGAGTAGAACAGGAAGATAATGAAAGCGACCTCGATCAACGCGCGCAAGACGTGGCTGAGAGGGCGCGGAGACAGTGGGCTTGGGGGCATGGAATGATGATACCTGTAATCCCCCTTTAGCCCGGATTCGCCAGGATTGTCCCGCTCTTCAGCCTCCGGATAGATCGATTCGGTGAATCTATAGTATGTTTGGGTATGATCGTCGGCTTACGCCTGACACTTCGCACCGCGGGCATATGCCTGCTGGGCGTTGTTTTGTCGATGTCTACCCCAGCATCCGTTCAGCTAAAACTGGCACTGTCGCACCCTGCACTGCAGTTCATCGACTCGGCCACCCTGGCGACGGCACTACCAGTTGCCCGGTTCCATATATCAACGAATTCCTGCCTCCGCACGGCCCTGACCGCTTCACCCAACTCTGCCGCTCATCGCTTGAGCAGCCGAATCTTCGTTGAAGATTCGGCTCCGCCCATAATCGATGCTCTGAAGGCTGTGCGGCTGCAGGCCCCGATGCGGTCGCAAGCGACCCCGCCTCCAGCGCCTCCACCGGGGCGGTTCTGCTCTGCCTCAGTCGCAAATCGGCAACGCGCCCCCTGAATACTCCTGAAAATCAGTCACGTTGATTGGCCGTCCGAAATGACCGCAGGTCATTATTGCCGCAACGTTGCACAACGATAAAGGAGATTCACCATGAACCACTCCATGCTGAAAAAGCATCCAGTAGCACTCTGCCTCGCCATTATCCTTGTTCTTGCGGGATGCCACAAGAAAACTGCCGCTCCCCCACCGCCTCCACCGCCTGCACCTGCGCCCGCACCTGCTCCTGTACCTACCGCCAATATTACTGTCAACCCGCTGGTGATCGATCAGGGGCAATCCGCCACGCTGACATGGAAGACAACCAACGTTACCGACGCATCGATCGAGGGCATCGGCTCGGTTGCTCCCAACAGCTCCCAGTCCGTCTCGCCTACCCGGTCGACCACCTACACGCTCACCGCCAAAGGGCCCGGAGGCACAGTGCAGGCGAACGCCCGGCTCACGGTCAATCCTCCTCCGCCCACGCCGGTGCCTCCGCCCCCGCCCATCACAGAAGAGCAGCTCTTCGAGCAAAATATGCACGACATCTATTTCGACTACGATAAGGCCGACATCCGCACGCAGGACTCGCCTGTAGTCGAACAGGATTCCGCATTCCTGCTCAAGTACCCTGACATCAAGCTGCTGATCGGAGGTTACTGCGATGAACGCGGATCGGCGGAGTACAACATCGTGCTTGGGCAGAAACGCGCTGAGTCGCTTCAGAAAGCGCTCGTCAGCGATGGTATTCCAGCCAGCCGCATCCGGGTCATCAGCTATGGAAAGGAGAGGCCCTTCTGCACCGATTCAAATGAGCAGTGCTGGCAGCAGAACCGGCGCGATCATTTGAAGATCGACCGCTAGAAAGCCCATTCACACAGGGAAAGGTGCCAGCCGCAATCGGTGGGCGCCTTTTCGCTGTCCTGCGCAGGACGGACACAGAGCCTTCGTTTGTTCAGGGATAGATGGTCGTCACACCCCTCAATTTCCCCGCGCATTCTTTGCACTGGGTCTGTACTGGCCGCGACCGGTACGAATCATTTGAGTCAGCTAACTTGTGTTGACTGCCGCATGGAGCATGATGATCGATCGCGGATTGACCAGGTACCTATAGCCGTCAACGCGGACGCCACTGCCTACCTCCGCAACGTCGAACGGCGATGGCAGAGAGGTGTCCACCATACGGAGCCAACCAGAACTCTTCTTGTCACCCATGGGCGGCAGCTCAAAGTCCAGGAGCTTCCACGACGCGTTGACGGCGATGTAGCGTACCTGGCTCAACGCGTGGTTGTGCAGGGTCACGGCAACGGAATGCGAGTCGCGTCCCCAGTCCGGCTGACCGAGCGTTATTCCGTGCCACTCGATATGCGCATTGCGGAGATAGTCTTCGAGAGCGATCGGGTTGCCTTCGGTCGCCTGGTCGAAGTGGAGACGAATGCGGATCATCTGCTTCACAAAACGCAGTATCTCTGCGTTGCTCTCGCACAGACTCCAATCGAACCAACTAACGTCGCTGTCCAGACAGTATGCGTTGTTGTTGCCCTGTTGCGTGCGCCTGACCTCATCGCCCATGAGTAACATTGGAGTGCCGACAGAGAGCAGGTTGAGCACGATAAAGTTCTTTATCTGCTGTACGCGAAGCCGTTCAACATCGGGATTTGTGGAAGGCCCTTCGGCGCCGCAGTTCCAACTCAGGTTGCCGTTCGTCCCATCCTGATTGTGGTCCCCGTTCGCCTCGTTGTGTTTGGTGTTGTAGGAGACGAGATCATTCAGAGTGAATCCGTCGTGGCAGGTGATGAAGTTGATGCTCTGGCCGGTGGGGCGGCCGCCTGTTTTGTATATATCCGGGCTGCCAATGATGCGCTGGTGTAGCTTCCATACCGTATCTGTATCGCCCTTGAGAAAGCTGCGCACATCGTCGCGATAGACACCGTTCCATTCTTTCCACTTGTCTTGTCCAAAGCTGCCTACCTGGTAGAGGCCGCCGGAATCCCAGGCCTCTGCGATCAACTTGGTGCCGGCAAGCACGGGATCGGAATCGATCTCCCAGATGATGGGCGCGTTGAGCACGGGCTGACCCGATTCGCTGCGGGAAAAGATTGAGGCAAGATCGAAGCGAAATCCGTCCACATGCATCTCTGAGACCCAATACCTGAGGCTGTCGAGAATCAGACGCTTCACCACGGAGTGGTTCGCCTTCAGAGTATTGCCGACGCCGGTAAAGTTGGCATAGGTCGCCTTGTCGCGGCCCAGAATGTAGTAGAAGTTGTTTTCCAGCCCGCGGAAGCAGAGCGTTGGCCCGTGCTCGTCGCCCTCGGCGGTATGGTTGTAGACCACATCGAGGACCACCTCGATGCCGGCGCGGTGCAGCGCCTTCACCATGGCACGAAACTCATCGAGGCAGCCGAGCGGATCGTTCTTATTGGTGCCATATGCCAGATGGGGAGCGAAGAACGAGATCGGGTCGTAGCCCCAGTAATTGACCAGCCCCGGCGGTGCGTCCGACGCATCGAATTGATAGACCGGCAGCAGTTCCACGGCTGTAACGCCAAGGTCTCGCAGGTACGGAATCTTGTCGATGACTCCAAGATATGTACCTCGATGAGCCTCAGCAACACCGGAGGACGGGTGGCGCGTGAAACCGGCCACATGCATCTCATAGATGACAGTGTCCCGGAAGAGCCGATGGATCGGCCTGTCACCCTCCCAATCGAAGAGCGAGAGATTGGCAACCACGCTCTTCATCGAGGTTGCGGCGTTGTCGCCCGGTTTGCACGCCGCGCTGCGGCTATAGTTCTCACCGATCGAGACACTTCTACCGTAGGGATCGAGCAGGATCTTCTCGCGGTCGAAGCGTTGACCGGCTGAGGGAACGCACGGTCCGTCGGCACGATAGCCGTACAGTTGCCCACGCTTGATCCCAGGCAGGAAGATATGCCAGAAGTGCGAAGTTCGGTCTCGCACGGGATCGAGAGTGATGGTCTGCGCCGGACCAGGATCGTCCGGGTGATCGAACAGGACTAGCTGCATTGTCTTGGCGCTGGCCGAAAAGATGCTGAAGTTGGTCCCTTCCGGCGTCACGCTTGCGCCCAACGGATAGGGGCAACTGACAGGTGGTTCGGGAGCGACGTTGTGATTGAGAGATTTCATCGCTGCCATAGAATCCGGGAAGCTTCGAGAGGGACGAGAGCACCCGCATGAGAGGGCACGACGCGTGCGGTGTAGTTGTCCGCAGGTCGCGTTGCCGGGCAGCAAACCGAATAGAGCAGCGTGCCCGAGGGGTCTGCGGAGGACTCGCTCGCAGGGATGACCTCGGGATTGGGGCCGCTTACATCCGTTGGCCCTGCGTAGAACTCGACCCTGAACTGGTCCTCATGAAGTCCTCCAGGCGTGACCTGCACCTGGAAGCGATGCTGGCCGTCCTTTGTCTCGGAGGTCATCTTCCCAAACCGCAGAGTCTTCCATAGATTGGCGAGACTGTGCTGCCATTGCACCAGATCGGCTCCGAGTTTGCCGTCTCTGGCGGCGCGTTCCGCGTAACCCGCAGCCGCGGGCAGGTAGCGATCGTTGGTATATTCGCGAATCGCGCGACTGGCGGAGAATTCGGGGGTAAGCCTCGCCATGCTTTCCCGGACGCGTCCGAGCCATCGGGATGGTAGGCCTTGCGCGTCTCGATCATAAAACTCCGGAACAACCTGCTGCTCCAACAGAGTGTAGAGTTGTTCCACTTCGGCGGCGTCCCACGCAGGGTCTTCCCCGTGTTCCTTTCCATCGCCAACGGCCCATCCGACCTCGGGGACATAAGCCTCCGCCCACCAGCCGTCCAGCTCGGAGACATTCAATCCGCCATTCGCAAGCACCTTCATTCCGCTTGTTCCGCACGCCTCCCATGGGCGTCGTGGCGTATTGATCCAAAGGTCCATCCCCTGCACCAGCTCCTGCGCCATCTGCATGTCGTAGTCGCTGAGGAAGACCACACGGTCTCGCACCTCGGGACGCTTGATGAAGTCATTCCATCGCTTGATGAGCGCCTGTCCAGGCATGTCCTCGGGGTGGGCCTTGCCGGCAATAACCAGTTGCAGGGGCCGTTTCGGATCGGTGAGCAGTCGGACCAGGCGATCCTGATCGTGCAGCAGTAGATCGGGGCGCTTATAGGTAGCAAAGCGACGGGCAAATCCGGTCGTCAGCACGTCATCCTTGAAAACGCCGGCGACATCCAGAGGCGAGCTGCCCTCGGCGGAGATCTGCCGCGCATAGCGATCGCGCACGCGGACGAGCATCGCCTTCCGCGCCTTGCCGCGCATCTGCCACAACTCGGCGTCGGTCAGCCGGCGAACGTCGTCTGAAATCGGGCGATCATCCCGCCAACGGTCCGCCCCGCAAGCCTTCGTCCACAAAGCGTCCGCCTCGGCGGAGTCCCATGTCGGCACATGAATGCCGTTCGTCACGGAACCGATCGGTACCTCCTCCTGCGGCCAACGAGGAAACAGCGGCTGGAATATATGTCTGCTCACCTCTCCATGAAGTTTGCTGACCCCGTTGACGTGACCGCTGCCGCGCAGCGCCAGGTAGGCCATATTGAAGGGCTCTGACGCATCTCCGCCGTTCTGCCTTCCAAAGGCAAGCAGGCTCTCCATCGAAATTGCGAGTTCGTCCTTCGCATAGTGAGTGAGATATTTGCGCACAAGTTCGGGGTCAAATCGGTCAAATCCAGCCGGTACCGCCGTGTGGGTTGTAAACATGTTTCCGGCCCTGACGATCGTGAACGCAATTTCAAATGGAACGCGATGGTCCTCCATATAGCAGCGCGCCCGTTCGAGCACCGCAAACGCCGCGTGGCCTTCGTTCAAATGGCATACCTCAGGATGTAGACCAAGCTCGCGGAGCAATCGCCAGCCGCCAATGCCAAGAACAAACTCCTGCTTGAGCCGCATCTCCGGATCGCCGCCGTAGAGTTCGCTGGTGATCCCGCGATGCGCGGCGGTATTGGCGAAATCATTGGCATCGAGCAGGTAGAGCTTGTTTCTGCCGACATTCACCTGCCAGCATCGCAGCCATATCTTCGCTCCAGGAAGTTGAATCTGCAGCCGCAACCACTCTCCATCCGGACGGCGCACGGGCTGAATTGGCAACTGGCCGGGATCGTTGACGGGATATAGCGCCCGTTGCCGCCCATCTGCGTCGAAGTCCTGGCGAAAATATCCTTGCCCCCACAACAAACCCACGCCAACCACCGGAACACCCAGATCGCTCGCCGCCTTCATCTGGTCGCCCGCAACATTGCCCAGTCCCCCGGAGTAGATGGGCAACGCTTCGGTCAACATGAACTCCATGCTGAAGTACGCGACCGCCGAGAGCGAGGCGCCGCGATGCTCCTTCTGGAACCATGCGTCGGCTGAAAAATGCTCGCGTTTATGCTGTAGTAGTTTCGATAACTGCTCTTGAAACTTTGGCGTGGCCAGCAGAGCATTAATCTTGTCGTGCGAAACTGTTCGTAGAATGACCCATGGGTTTTGTGTGGTTTTCCATAGGTAACTATCCAGAGCCTCCCAAAGCTCATCCGCTACATGGTTCCACGACCAGTGCAAATTGAGCGCCAGCTCTTTGAGTGCATCCATTCCCAACCCGGTCGCCGGTTGTCCCGTTGGTTGCGGGACTGCGCGGCTGGTCTTATTGGTCTTGCCGATCTTTGGATCGTTCATGCTGTCTCCTGAAGTTGCAGCGGCAAATGGGCGGAGTACGCGACCGCGAACGTTTGGCTTTGTTCCGGCGTCACTTCGCCAGCAACTTGCCAATCGCCAGTAGCTCCGCATGACGTTTTGCGCTGGTCTTGGGATAGGCCATCTTCAGGCCCTTGAGTGCATCCAGGACGATCGCGGACACAATCAGACGCGCGTTCTCCTTGTCGTCGGCAGGCACGACATACCAGGGCGATTCATGAGTGCTGGTTGCATTGAGGCACTCTTCAAACGCCTCCATGTATTTGCCCCAGTACTTCCTCTCGTGGATGTCGGCGAGGCTGAACTTCCAGTTCTTGTCGGGCTCTTCGATGCGCGCAAGAAATCGTTTGCGCTGCTCGTCCTTGGAGATGTGGAGGAATATCTTTACGGTGCGGGTTGAATTGATATGCAGGTGGTGCTCCATATCGACGATCGACTGGTATCGCTGGCTCCAGATGTGCTTGTCGTCGTGCAACTCTGCCGCGAGACCCTCACCGTCCAGAAGCTTCGGATGGACCCGCACCACCAGCACCTCCTCGTAATACGACCGGTTGAAGATACCGATCCGCCCGCGTTCGGGCAGCCGGCAGGTTGAGCGCCAGAGAAAGTCGTGTTCCAGTTCGTTGCCACTTGGTTGCTTGAAGCTCGCGACATCGCAGCCCTGCGGATTGATCCCCGACATGACGTGGCGAATTGCCCCATCCTTGCCCGCGGCATCCATCCCCTGAAAGATCAGCAGGAGCGCATAGCGATTTGAAGCATAGTGCAGATGCTGCAGATCGCTGAGTGCCGCCACGTGTTCGTCGAGAAGTTTTTTGTACTGCTTCTTCGACTTGCAGATGGGCTTTACTTCCGTGGGCCTGTCGCTCAGCTTGAACTCCGAACCGGGATTCACGCGGAAATCCTCTGAACTGATTTTGATCTTCGATTTTCCGGTCATGTAAGCCTCACTGTCTCTGTCTGTTTATTTCTGGGATTTTGTCTTCTCGGTCGCCGGATTAGCTTTCTCCCAGTCCTGAACTGTTTGAACGTCCTCACGTCCCAGTTCCTCGTAAAGTTCATGGACTCGTTTGACGAGCTGCGGCGTTACATTGGATTGCTCCTTGTCTTTGTCCTCCGGTTTCGGCTGGTCAGCTTTGTCTTCCGACTTTGGCTCGCCGGCCTTGTCCTCCGGATTTGCTACGTCGGCCTTGGCCCCTGGCTTTGCCTCGTCTGCTTTGGCGTCAGGCTTTGGCTGGTCAGCTTTGTCTTCCGGCTTCGCTACGTCGGTCTTGTCCTCCTGCTTCGCTGCGTCAGCTTTGGCCTCAGACTTCGCAGCGTCAGCTTTGTCTTCCGGCTTCGCTGCGTCGGCTTTGGCATCCGGCTTTGCCTCGTCAGCCTTGGCCTCTGGCTTCGCGGCGTCAGCCTTGGCCTCTGGCTTTGCATCATCAGCTTTGGCCTCAGGATTTGCCTCGTCGGCTTTGACATCGTCCAAGACCCGGTAGGCTAGAAGTTTGATGCGGTCGGTGAACAGCGCCCAGAGAATCGCATATCCCCAGACAAGGCCAGCGTACGTCCAACCCAACGGCGTCATAAACAAGCCATAGACGGCGATGAGAGTTGCGATAGTCTGCGTGCCGAGAACGGCGATCCAGAGTATCTTTGCGGGCTTTATGGACCAGAATGGTCCACGCGTGCGCGTGAGGAAGATGGTCAGATGGCCGGCCACTGAAAGCTTCAGATACATCAGGGTCTGAACGTGTGCGCGGTCGAGATGGAAGACGCGTTCGCCGAGCCAGAACAAAAGGAACGCCGCGATGACCCCGTTGACTCCCAGCACGGTCGATACGCCCAGCACGCGCCGCATGTTCCACGCCTCGGGCTTGTTGCTGTAGAGGACGTTGTCGTATGCGATCGATAGAATTGCTCCATCGTTGAGCAACGCAATCATCACGATCATCACGGCAGTCACGGGGTAGAAATTGAAGACCAGGATGGCCACCGTCATGAACAGCACCACGCGCAGCGTCTCCGCAATGCGGTACATGGCATAGCTGTTCATGCGCTGGAATATCTTGCGGCTCTCTTTGATTGCCTCGATGATGACCGAGAGCCCTGGCGCGAGTAAGACGATGGACGCCGCCGCGCGTGCTGCGTCGGTTGCGCCCGAGACCGCGATGCCGCAGTCCGCCTTCTTCAACGCGGGCGCATCGTTCACGCCGTCTCCGGTCATACCGACTATGTGACCGCTCTTCTGGAGGGCTTCAATGATGAAGTACTTGTGTTCCGGAAAGACCTCGGCGAAGCCATCCGCTTTTTCGATTGCATCGATGATCTTGGGGCCGGGCTGCTGCTTGGTGTCGCCCAGGGTGCTGGCATTGACGATGTTGGTCCCCAGGCCGAGTTGCTTGCTGGTCTCGCGAGCGATGGCGGTCTGATCGCCCGTGACCATCTTGACGTTTAGCCCCATCTGCCTGGCGCTTGCGATGGTTGCCTTCGCCTGCTCGCGCGGCGGATCGAACATGGGGATGACGCCGGCAAACTGCCAGTTTCCCTCCTGATCGGCACGGCAGACGCCAAGCGAGCGGAAGCCGCGTCCGGCAAACTCATTCACGGCCTTTTCGACTTCGGGCTTCACTGCATCGGCATTTTTCGACATCTGCAGGATGACCTGGGGCGCGCCCTTGGCAACGAAGAACTGCTTGCCATCGCCGCCCTTTACGGTGGCCTCTGTGCGCTTATGCACCGGGTCGAAGGGCTGGAAATGAAGCACCTGGAATGCCTTCAACCCGTTCGCATCCTTCACCCCGCCAATCACCGCAAGATCGATCGTGTCTTTGTCTTCAGCGCGCGACGCGAGCGCCGCCCACAGAATCACCTGGTCGGCTGGGATGTTGTTCACTGTAAACGGATCGCCCAGAGTCAACTTGTTCTGGGTCAGGGTGCCTGTCTTGTCGGAACAAAGAACGTCGACGCCAGCCAACTCCTCGATTGCCGAAAGCCGGGTAACGATTGCCTTACTCTTCGCCAGCAGACGCGCACCGACCGCCATCGTTACAGAGAGCACCGTCGGCATTGCGACTGGAATCGACGCAACCAGCAGAATGAGACAGAACTCCAGCGTGTCGAGGACGGGATTATGGCGAAGCAGTGAGACTGTGAGTATCCCCGCGACCAAAACCACGGCGAGAACAATCAGGTAGTCGCCAATCTTGAGCACGGCCTTTTGGAAGTGGCTCACCGTATGGGCCTGCTGCACCAGTTCCGCTGTCTTGCCGAAATAAGTGCGCGGTCCCGTCGCATAAACCATTGCGTCGATCTCACCCTGGCGCACAATCGAGCCGGAGAAGACCGCCTCACCCGGCTTGCGCGTGACCGGCAGCGACTCACCGGTCAGGGCAGACTGATCGACCTCGACGGGATCGCCATCCAACAGCCGCGCGTCTGCTGGAACAATGTTTCCCAGCTTCAGACGAATGACATCGCCGGCGACCAGTTCAGTCGCCTTTGGTGTGGCCCATTTGCCGTCGCGCAGCACCGTCGCGTCGTTCGCCAGCTTTGCCTTGAGCGCCGCAATCTCATTGCCCGCCTGATGCTCTTCCCAGAACGCAACGATGGCGTTTGAGAAGAGAAGCGCCAGGATGACGAAGAAGTCCAACCAGTGCCGCACAACCCCCGACAGAATAACGGCGGCCTCAATCATCCACGGAATGGGCCCCCAGAAGTAGGTCAAAAACTTCAGAAACGCATTGGTCTTCTCAACCTTGAGTGCGTTGGGGCCATCCTGTGTCAGCCGTTTCGTAGCCTCGGCCTGAGTCAGACCTTTAGCAGAAGACTGTAGCTTTGCCTGTAGGTCGGCCATCGGTATCGCCTTCAAGTCGTCCTTCGATGTCGGCTTTGCGCCTGGCTTTAGGTCTTCCTTGGCATCAGTCTTCGGTTTGCCACTTGCGTCGGGCTTTGCATCGTCTTTTGACCCGCCCTTGGCTTGGGGCTGTTCTGTAGTGTTGGGCTTGTCTGTAGTCGGACTCACGGTATGTGCTCCTGGTCGATGGTATGAGTGAGTTTCATTGGAGTGGCGACGATCCTGAGTGACGCAGTCACGGGCGAGCGACCTCATCGATCGGGATTGGCAAAAGCACCTCCTGAGATGAGATTCCTAAGCCGATCCAAAGTTTGTCCGGGCCGGAAAACTCTCCGTGAGAGCCGCATTCAAGCGCACTCGTACTGCAAATATGTTCTCGACCACGAGCGGGCGCTATGCCGTTTTGCTCATGTGAGGTCAATCTTGACCAGTAATCGACTCTCCCTGCCGTGTAAATTCAGTGGTGATTCGGAGTTTGAACCGGGACCCCGGGTGCGCTGGCTATGTGACCCGGAGGATGAATATGCTTCACCTCTTACAGACATTGGTTGAACATCGCGTAATTGCAACCGACGGCGAAATCGGGAGCCTGCGAGACTTTCTCTTCGACGACCAGACCTGGGCGATCCACTATTTGGTCGTCGACGTGAAACGCTGGCTTACTCGAGAGGAGGTGGTTCTCCCGGTTAAGGCGATCAAACAGCTCGATTGGCAGCGCAAGACCCTTCGCGTCCGATTGACGAAGGAGCAGGTGCGCCAGAGTCCCGACGTCGATACCAAACAGCCGGTCTCCCGTCAGCAAGAGATCGCCATGCAGGATTACTTTGGCAAGCTGGCCTACTGGGTCGACAGGCGGTCCCCCATGACGTCCTCCATGCCCACTGGCATAGAGTACCCGGTGCATACCGAGGGAGATTTGCATCTCCGCAGTATCTCGAACCTGGAGAGTTACGACGTACAGGGTACGGACGGTGAAGTGGGGCGTCTGGAAGACTTCATCCTGGACGAGACGTCCTGGCATCTCGGCTATCTGGAGGTGAAGGCGGGAGAATGGCTTCACAGCCGCTCGCTGCTGGTTCCCACGCGCTGGGTAAAGTCCATTTCCTGGGCCGATCGCCGAGTGAATCTGCATCACACCCGAGAAGGCGTTTAAAACTGATCCGAGTCCGAGCTTAGGGATTCATCCGCGCGGACCAAGCATTCAGGTTGCAGTCTAATCCTCGCGTCCTGCGAGTCTGATGGGACTGCAAAAAAATGGGGCCGCTGGAAAAGCGCGACGTTAGGTTATGGCCAGCTCAGAGTGAGCAAGAGCGCTCAGATTACTGTTTGTGTTGGTGCGATGCTGTCCTAGGCGTGGAGATACGAGTGGAGTCCGGGGAATACCTGCCGAAGTCATTCGGTGTGCTATAGACCCTGTCCTCGACACTAAGGATCTTCGGAAGTTAGGCATGAGTTCGACAACAAGGAGTTCTTATGAATGCAACGACAAAATGTGCCCGTCCCGCTTGTAACTGTGTCCCGGTCGATGGGAAGCAGTACTGTAGCGAAACCTGTGCCGATGCGAAGAGCGTGACGGAACTGGCATGCCAATGTCAGCACCCTGCGTGCCAAGGCGCAGCGCTGAAGCCGTAGCCGGCTCAGAGGCCGGCCGGAGAAGCATCTATGTTGACAAGAACGCGATGTTGCCAGTTGTTAGCGGCAGCTCCTCTTCTCCTGGTGTCTTTCACCGGATCCGCCGGCTGCCAGGAGGTTGAGGCGCCATCGGCGCAACGGGATACGACTCACATTGACTATTCGAAGAGCCACGGCTTTCTCAATATATTCTCGCCTTATACCTTTCCCTCCGTTCCCGAACCACGTCTGGCCGATTTGCAGCGGCTTCAAGACCTGGTTGTAGACGGTAAATTGGTATTGTCGCTGGATGACGCCATCGTGCTCGCGCTTGAGAACAATGGGGAGATCGCGGTGGCACGCTACGACCTGCCGATTGCCCAGACCGACCTGCTGCGCGCAAAAGGAGGAGGCGCGACACGCGGGGTCGCGGGCACCTATCAGTCCACCACGCTCTTTTCAGGCAGCCTGGGCGGAGGCGTGGGCAGTGGCGCGGCCACGGGCGGAAGCGGTGCGGGCGGCATCCTGGGAGGAGGCATCAATAGCGTCGGCTCGGCGCGCTGCTGCGATCCAAACTTGAGCGTGAGCTATGGCTGGAGCAATGCAATCACGCCCCTCAACTATAAGGTGGTCAGCGGTGTATCCATCAATACCACCCATCAGGCTTCGGTTGCGGCGGCGTACAGTCAGGGATTTCTGACGGGTACAAGTCTCTTTGTGTCCGAGGACAACTCGCGTCTCTCCTCCAACAGCACGACCGCCATTTACGATCCAGAGTTTGTATCGAGCCTTTCGGCGGGCGTAAGCCAGCACTTGTTGCGCGGCTTTGGGACTCGCGCCAACAGCAGATTCATCCGTATCGGACGGAACGACTTGAAATACTCCATGAGCATCTTCCGGCAACGCACAATTGTCGCGGTGGCGGAAGTGATGACCGCGTACTACGACCTGCTGTCCGATCGGGAGAGCATCCTGGTGGCACAAGAAGGGCTGGAGAATGCGCAAAAGCTCACAGACCACAAGCAGGCTGAAGTTGGGTCTGCAGCCGAGTATGACGAACTGCGCAGCGAGGAAGAAGTCGCTGTACGGGAGCAGGATTTACAGAAAGCGCAAGACACCTTCGCTCAGGACGCCAAAGCCCTCAAGGTCAAATTATGCAGAGATTTCAACGAGGGTCTAGCGACCGCGGAGGTCGTCCCATCTGACCATCTGCCCGACCCGCAACCCGGGGATGTGCCGCTTCTGGCCGAAGCCTTGCGAGAGGCTGCGATCCACCGGCCGGAGATCGAGCAAGCTGAGATGGACTTGAGCAATCAGAATGTTGTCATCGAGGCGATCCATAATTCTTTGCTGCCCTCGCTCGACGTTTACGCCTCATACTCCCTCTCGGGGCTGAACGGGGCCCTTGGGCCTACGTTCACGAACGTCTTCGACGGCGACTACCCCAACTTCTCGTACGGGTTGACGCTCAACCTCCCCATTCGCAACCGCACCGCTCAGGCCGATGCGGAGCGCGCCCTCCTGGAGCAGCGCCAGTTGCAGACGAAATTACAGGACGCGAAGAACCAAGCCGTTTGGAATGTCAGCGACGCACTGAGTGCGGTGGAGCAGACACGGGGTCAACTCGCCTCCGCGCAGAAGTTGGTGAAGCTGGCGCGCCAGGTACTCGATATGAGGCATCAAAAGTCCGTCCTGCCTTCGGCCGACGTGGAAGACGCGATCACGTCACAACGAAACTTGACTGTAGCAGAAGCCCGTGTTGTGGAGGCCCGCGTCACCTATGCGAAGGCATTGGTCCGGTATGAAGTGGTGACGGGTACCCTTCTGGATCGAAACAACATTGCATTGTCCGAGGCCATAGAGGGTGGAGTTAATAAAGGACCTGACGCTTCTGGCATACCTAACCAGCAAATTGGAAGAGGTACAGCACAACCATAACTTCTTTGATAGCGTCTCAGATAACATCTGCGCTGGTACCCGTCGTGATGATGCGTTAAGGCTTCAAGATCGCGCAACTGCAACGGCCTCACTGTATAGATTTGCTCAGACTGCACGCGCGAAGAGTGGAAAGATACATTTGAACGGGTGCCTGATTTGCTAGCGATCGACCCAACGATCGGCGGCCGTACATCCCCACAAACACTGCAGCTAACTGGCGGAAGCGAGTGCTAGATGTGCCAACAACGAACGGATAAAGGAGATCCAAAGTGTCAACATTAAATTCAGTGGTCGCGATCTATGACACCCATGTGCAGGCCGAGGAGGCGGTGAAAGAACTTCAAGTGGCTGGCGTCGACATGAAGACCCTCTCGATCGCAGCCAAAGACACCCATACCGATGAGCACGTCGTCGGCTATTACAACGCCGGCGATCGTATGAAGTACTGGGGCAAGATAGGCGCGTTCTGGGGCGGATTCTGGGGACTGCTCTTTGGATCCGCGATGTTTGCAATACCGGGATTAGGCCCACTGCTTGTGGCTGGACCATGGGTAGCATGGATCGTGGGAGGCCTTGAAGGCGCGGCTGTCGTTGGCGGCGTAAGTGCTGCTGGAGCGGGTCTGGTCAGCATCGGTATTCCCAAAGACAGCGTCCTGAAGTACGACGTGGCCTTGAAGGCCGACAAGTTCCTTTTGATAGTTCATGGAACGCCAGACGCAGTAGACAAGGCGAAGGACATCATCGCAGGAACCCGGCACAGCTCCTTTGCCGTCCATGAGTCTCCTGTGTTGGTTTAGCAATCCGCGCTCTGGGCCATAACCGCAGAGCACTCATCGCACCGAGTGCTCGCGGTGGATCATACTGCCGCTCGAATCCATACGAGGACCTCCCAGTGAAAAAGAATAGTTCCTTTCCCGCATTGATCTTCATCGTCATTTTAGCGGTTGGTGTTGCAGTCGCCTATACCTTGAAGGCTGCGGCGTTGGATTTGCTTGCCGTCTGTGTTCTGGCTTGCGCCCTTCTTGCTGCGTGGTTCATCTCGGCGGGCATTCAGGTTGCGGATCAATGGAGCAGAGCGGTTGTACTACGACTGGGAAAGTTTCGTTCCCTCCAAGGTCCTGGCCTCTTCCTTATCATCCCGCTCATCGACACGATTCCTTATTGGATCGACACTCGCGTTCTCACAAGCTCATTCAAGGCTGAGAAGACTTTGACAAAAGACACAGTACCAGTGGATGTGGATGCTGTTCTGTTTTGGAAGATTATCGATCCGCAGAAGGCCGCGCTTGCCGTTGCCGACTATCAGGCAGCGATCGGCTGGGCGTCTCAGACGGCTTTGCGGGACGTAATAGGCAAGACGATGCTCTCCGACATGCTGGAAGGCAGGGACAAGATCAGCGATGTGCTTCAGAAGATCATTGACGTTCGCACCGAACCGTGGGGCATCAACGTCATCTCGGTCGAGGTGAAGGACGTTCTGATTCCGTCTTCGCTCGAGGATGCAATGTCCATGCAGGCGCAGGCCGAGAGGGAGAGACAGGCCCGCGTTATCCTCGGCGATTCAGAGCGTCAGGTCGCGGAGAAGTTCGGCGAGGCAGCGAAGACCTATGCCAATAACCCCGTGGCTCTTCACCTGAGGGCCATGAACATGCTCTACGAAGGCCTAAAGCAAAACTCAACCATCGTCATCGTTCCAAGTTCCGCTGTCGAAACGATGCAGCTCGGCGGTCTTGCCGGATTGACAGCGCTGACCATGGGCCTGGGCAAAGAAAGAATCCCGCAGCAGACCATCAACGAAGCGGACAGTACACCAACGGACTTGAGCGTTCCCCAACCGTGATGCCGGGCATTCCTTCTCCAGGTTCGGCGGAGCAAGGAGGAGCATAGGAGTAAACACTTCCTTGCAGGGCTTTTATGGCAGGAGGGTGAGTGAACCTGCTTTCTCCCTATCCAGGCAGGTTTATTCAGGATCGCGAGTGTATTGTAGGGACTGTTGGTGAAGGGAAACCGACGAGATGACGGTTCCGGCCAGTGACACCATTCCGCGACAGACTGCACTGCAGCGATGGCTGAGAATTGACCAGCACGCCAAGCCGATGGTCTATGCGCGGGTTTACCAAACTGCCGATGTATTCAACATCAATTACTGGCTGGAGATTGTCTTTTCCGCGGGCATCGCCGCACTGGGCTTGGCACTGAACAGCCCAGCCGTCATCATTGGCGCGATGTTGATATCACCTCTGATGGGGCCCATCATGGCCACAGGATTAGCCCTGGCCGCCGGTGATCTCTACCTGGCGGTAAAGGCCATCGCGAACCTGGTTGCCAGTATAGCTTTAGCGATCGGCCTCTCCGCCTTCATCGTTTGGCTTTTACCATTTCACTCTGTAACCGCCGAGGTCCTCTCTCGAATCAACCCCGATCTGCTCGACCTCGGTGTCGCGCTGTTCTCCGGACTTGCAGGTTCGGTGGCGGTCTGCAGAGCCGGTGCCGATGGAGCAGTCACTACGCTGCCGGGAGTAGCTATCGCGGTAGCGCTGATGCCGCCCTTGTGTGTCATGGGGTATGGTCTTGGCAGCGGATTGAACACCCGCATTATGGGCGGCGCGGGATTGCTCTTCCTGACTAACCTGGTTGCCATTGTAAGTAGTGCCTTTATGGTGTTCCTTCTCGTCGGCATGAACTCTCCGGATGTGCGGGCGGAGATGGAACTTGCCCGGAAAGGCGAACCATTCGCCGAGACGCTTTTGCAGGGCCCTCTAGCGCGAGTATTGAGCAAGGGCGGCCGGCTGCACTGGCGCATCCTGATGTTGGTGGTTCTGCTCGCAGCCATTGCGGTCCCGCTGCGGACGGCCCTGAAGCAGGTGGCGGGCGAGGCCGTGGCAAGGGGCGCTGTACAGGACGTGGTGAAAGGTCTGCTTCCTCCTGGAGCCTTGGTATCGCAACAGATCGAGGTGGAACGAGATAGCGTAGCCGTGAGGCTGATCGCGACGCGAAGCGTTCCCGATGCAAGGCTAAAGGAAGCGGAGGAGGAGATTGAAAGGCGCTGCGGAAGGAAGGCCGAGATGTCGGTGGCGAGCGTTGCCAGCCAGAGCGAACTCGCTCAGTTGATGCAGAAGCTTGCGCTTCCCCTGCCTTCTCCGCCAAAGTCGGTTGCGGCAACGCTGCCCGATATGCAGCAGGAGTTGATCGCACGCATTACACCGGTTCTGAACTCAGTGTGGCCTCCGGAGGCTCCGATTCAGGGCTTCGACGTGGCACTCAGCGCGTCCGGCATCGCCCTGAACGTCCGATATGAAAGCACCCAAACGCTTGGTAAGATTCCACTGGATATGATCACGCGGGACCTCCAGGGGAAACTGGGTGTACCAAACCTCTCACTGACGGCAAAGCGCGTCGCTGCGCCCCGAAGGGTGAGCAGAAACGCAAATCGGATCCGATGACTGGTGGTATCGGGTAACTTGGTTTCGGCGTCAGTACTTTTGTTGAAAGTTGCATAACCTTCTGATGGATTCGGCTGATTGCGTGATTCGGCTAGAAAGCACGGAGAGACGTGGTGGTGCATGTGCCGGGGATAAATGCCGCGACAGCACCTGTCGGGGAAGCCAACTGTAAGACTGTGTCTCCTCATGCGTCAGCAACAGTACAGGAACCAGGAGGCAATATGTGCTGTAGCTCTGAACCGAACAAAGACCCAAAGGATGCCACCAGTAAGACGACAGTTGAACCGACGAGGCCGCCAACGACCGATCCGGTCTGCGGGATGACGGTCGATCCCGCGAATGCGGCGACCGTGGAGCACGAAGGAACGAAGTTCTCTTTCTGCTGCCAGGGCTGCGCTACGAAGTTTCAGGCCGACCCAACGAAGTACCTGCAACCAAAGCCGTCCGCGCCGTTGATTCAACTCGTCGTCAAGAAGGAGAGCCCCAAGGCCGACTACACGTGCCCTATGCACCCCGAGGTGCACAACGCAGTGAAGGGGAGTTGCCCAAAATGCGGAATGGCACTGGAGCCAGTGACGATCGAGGCGCCTGCATCACGAACGGCATACACCTGCCCGATGCATCCGCAGATTGTGCGCGACACGCCGAGCTCGTGCCCTATCTGCGGAATGGCGCTTGAACGACGCACTATCTCTGCTGACGACGAAAATCCTGAACTGGTCTCCATGACTCGACGCTTCTGGGTCGGGGCCGCGCTCACGCTTCCACTGCTTGCGGTTATGGTTTCGGACATCCTGCCGGGGCATCCGATCCAACATCTACTGTCCGGAGGCTTGCTCGGCTGGATTGAGTTTGCGTTAGCGACTCCCGTCGTCCTCTGGGCAGGCTGGCCATTCTTCGAGCGAGGTTGGCAGTCGGTCGTACATCGCAGTCCCAACATGTTCACGTTAATTGCGATCGGCTCTGGCTCCGCTTATCTCTACAGTGTCGCCGCCGTCGTTGCGCCGGGGATCTTTCCCGCCTCCTTTCGCGATATGTCGGGCAATCTTGGCCTCTACTTTGAGGCAGCAGCGGTCATTACGGTTCTGGTTCTCCTCGGCCAGGTACTGGAGTTGAAGGCCCGCAGCCAGACGAGCGGCGCGATCAAGGCTCTGCTGGGACTGGCTCCCAAGACCGCGCGACGCATCGCAGCAGATGGAACCGAGAGCGATGTCGATCTGAGTGCGATTCAGGTGGGTGACAAACTTCGTGTCCGTCCAGGCGAGAAGATTCCGACGGACGGAGTTGTGACCGACGGCCGCAGTTCCGTGGACGAATCCATGGTCAGTGGCGAACCCATTCCGGTTGAGAAGACGGTCGATGCCAAGGTAGTAGGCGGCACCATCAACGGGACCGGAAGCTTCGTGATGAAGACGGAACGAATCGGCGCAGATACGCTGCTGGCTCAGATTGTGAAGATGGTGAGCGAAGCCCAGCGTTCGCGTGCGCCGATCCAGCGGCTGGCAGACAAAGTCGCTTCTTACTTCGTTCCGGCGGTGCTGGCGTCCTCTGTCATCACATTTGTCGTCTGGGCCATCTTCGGTCCTCCGCCAGCGTATGCGCACGCTCTGATCAACGCGGTCGCTGTCTTGATCATTGCCTGCCCTTGCGCACTGGGGCTGGCAACTCCGATGGCGATTATGGTCGGTACAGGCCGTGGGGCAGCGGAAGGCATTCTGATCCGAAACGCCGAGGCGTTGGAGACATTCGAGAAGGTGAACACCCTGGTCGTGGACAAGACCGGCACGCTTACCGAAGGCAAGCCACGTCTCACGTCGGTAATTCCTGCGGAAGGTTTCGACGAGACACAACTCCTCCAGATGGTTGCCAGTCTCGAAAAGGCAAGTGAACATCCGCTTGCGGCGGCCATCCTGGCTGCTGCGAAGGAGAAGGCGATTGAGTTAGTCGGCGTGACCGATTTTCAGTCCATCACAGGAAAAGGCGTCACCGGCCAATTGCAATCGAAGCGTGTCGGCATTGGCAACGCCGCCCTGATGGCGGACCTTGGCGCAACTTCTGACGCGCTGAACGACAAAGCCGGTACGCTACAAAAGGAGGGGCAGACCGTAATGTTCATCGCATCGGACGGGAAGTTCGCCGGGCTGATCGCAGTCGCCGACCCAATCAAAGATACAACCCTCGACGCCATTCAGCAGTTGAAGAAGGAAGGCATTCGCGTCCTGATGGTGACCGGGGACAACCACACGACTGCTGCCGCAGTTGCGGCGAAGCTGGGCATCGATTTCGAGGCTGACGTGCTGCCGGAGAAGAAGGCAGAGGTAGTCAAGAAGCTACAGGCAGAGGGCGCGATCGTAGCCGTGGCTGGGGACGGCGTGAACGATGCGCCGGCGCTCGCCCAAGCCAATGTCGGCATCGCAATGGGAACCGGAACTGATGTGGCGATGAAGACAGGTGGCATCACCCTTGTGAAGGGCGACATGCGCGGAATCGTCAAGGCGAGGCTGCTGAGCCAGCGCACCATGTCCAACATTCGAGAGAACCTGTTCTTCGCGTTCTTCTACAACGCGCTGGGAGTGCCTCTCGCAGCTGGCGTACTGTACCCTTTCTTTGGGCTACTGCTGAATCCGATGATCGCCGCTGCCGCCATGAGTTTCAGCTCTGTATCCGTGATTACGAATGCGCTCAGACTACGGACGGCAAAGCTGTGAATCACCGGCAGCAAGCACTTCGTCACACTTTTGCTAGTTAACCAAGCCAAGTATGGCGGTTGACGGATATTGTAGGGTCGGAGCTAATCCTATGACACCTAGTTTGGCCGTAGAGTTTTTGATCTGGCTTCTAATTACGGCTTCGATCATCGCAGTTATCGCGGCACGCATCCGGATTCCCTATACGGTTGCCCTGGTGGTGGGAGGACTTCTCCTAGGATCATTTCACCTTCCCATACTGCGTCTCTTCTCACATTCTCCTGACTGGCTAACGCCGGACATTAGTCTGGTCATTTTTCTGCCGGCTCTTCTGTTTGAGGGCAGTCTGAAGATTCAGCTTCGCCAACTGAAAGAAAGCCTCCTTCCGATTTGTTTGCTTGCAACTGTCGGGGTGATGGCAGCAACCTTGATCTCCGGTTTCGTACTGCACTGGGCGCTTGGAATCCCGCTTCTCATCTCGCTGATTTTCGGCGCGATTGTGTCTGCGACAGACCCTATCTCAGTACTCGCAATCTTCAAACACATGGCAGTTGACAAAAGACTCACGATTATTGTCGAAGGGGAGAGTCTATTTAACGATGGCACAGCCGTCGTACTGTACGGAATTCTTGTTGGAGCTGTTGCGAACTCTCATTTGGGCATATTGACTGGCGCGCGCGACTTTATTGTGAACGTTGTAGGCGGCGCAGCCGTGGGCGTTCTCCTTGGCTATGCCTGCAGCAGACTTATGCAGAAAATCGACGATCCAGAAATTGAGATCACGCTCACAACGATACTGGCTTACGGGTCCTACCTTCTTGCGCTATCACTTCATTTATCGGGCGTCATTGCTACGGTTGCTGCCGGCCTAATGATTGGCAACTTTGGCGTTCGCACTGGCATGAGCTGGCGTACCCGAGTTTCGCTTTGGTCGTTCTGGGAATACGCCTCATTTCTTATCAACTCAATTCTCTTCTTGCTCATTGGGCTTCAGGTTCGGCTGGGTGATTTGTTTCACATGTGGCGGGCTGCACTCCTGACAATAGCCGCTGTCCTTGCAGGAAGGGTGCTTACGGTATACGGGATTGTCCCCGTCAGCAATGTCTTCTCGCCTAAGATTCCCTTTAAATGGCAACATGTCATGGTCTGGGGAGGCATGCGAGGCGCTCTTGCCTTAGCACTAGTTCTGAGCATCGAAAGAAATTTCCCGTATCGAAGCCAACTGTTGACCTTGACCTTCGGAGTGGTTGCATTCACGATCGTGGTCCAGGGCATTACGATGAAACCGCTCATCCGCATGCTTGGAATTTCGACGAACGGTGACGACGACTATTCCCGCGCTCGGGTACGTCAGGTGGCAATCTCATCCGCCGCTCTCGAATTGGAGAGCATGGCGAGCCAACAACTCATTTCACGTCACGTATATGCACAACTGCACCAAGAGCTTCACGGAAGATTGGAAAATGCAAACACGGCTGTCGATTCTATTCTGGATGACAACCATGATCGTCTTTCCGAAGAGTTCAAGGAAGCTCGGGCTCGATTGAGGAATGCGGAAATAGGTGCGATCGAACAAGCGATGCACGATGGTTGGGTATCGGCAAATACCGCGTCACAGATGATTAATCAAGCTGAGCGCATACCGACGAACAAGACGCCACGACGCGACGGTCCAGGACCTTCGGACAGCACATAACCAACCTCTGACTCTAGATGTGAACTTTCCATCGCACACACGAAGGGCGATCACAAGAATGCTTTAAAGCGCAATTCGCTACATGACTCCAGAGGAGCGTTCGGTCCTTCGATGTCGCATGAATACTGGTGTTTGACCCATCAGCTGTTGAATGCCTTTTGAGTAACGGCATTGTCGCGTACTTATCGCATTCACTTGATGGACTTTAAGCCGGATTTGCTGAGGCAGCGGACATGAGCGGAATGGATGCGGCGATACGCGGAGGCTCTATGCAAATCGCCACGTACGGCTCAGAAAACAGGGAAGATCAGCAACGCGGTCTCGCTTCCATTTGCCTTTCTGGCCACGACTCGCACCTGCACGCCCTTGTTGAAATCGAACTTGTAGTTGGTCACGACGCCGGTATCTGCGTCGGCCACGGTTTTGGCATCGATGTTGAACATCTCTTCGCCGCCCCTGCTGTTCTTGATGGTAAGAAGATGCTCGTGGCGGTCGAGCTTGACGACCCTCCCGACGCTCTTTACAAAAGGCCCGGTTCCCAGTTTGTGCAGGGCAACGATGGTGCGTACTTGACCTACGCCGTAATAGTAGGCGATGACCGGAGTATGCAAGGTTGTGAATTTGTCTGCTGCGATTGCCTTGGCGCTGACGCTCTTGTCGAAGTCCATCGCGACACTGGACTTGCTCCATTGGAAGCTGCCCGAGGAGCCATCGTCGGTTTCGATATCCATCATTTGAATCTTGGGATGGATCGTGGTGACCGTTCCCGAGACAGCGTGGATCATCTCCTGAGCGCTGGCAATCGAGACGGCCAGGATAAAACAGGTTGCGATTAGAACAGCTCTCGACAACAGCTTCATATTGGAATCGCTCTCTTTCTGTCCCGTGTTGCAAATCGTGCGGCAGGCTCCATCACGAGCCCCTCCACGACCTAATTTGGAATCTCCTTTTTCAGTCCTATTTCGCTCGAATTATACCGCTCTTCAGCGGTCTGGGAAGACCAACGCCGCAATGTCGGTCGCAAAACAGGGCGATTCCGTGCCGATCTGGGTTCGACCGCGTAGTCGGGAGCCTTCCTTGTCGATTCCTCGGACACTCTTTCCTCTTCTTTTCTCCTCAGCGATTTGATTTGGCCTTGCGATCATCGTTAGTTTGCCGGAAGGGGCCGCCATCGCGAAGTGAGTGCGCACCTGCTCCGGCGTGCCTGTGCGCAGATAGTGTTCAGTTGCGGCATTTGATGGAGCGGGCCAAAGGTGCAATTGCAGGCCTTGCATTGACAGCCGGGAGTGCAGCGAGGCCGCCGCTTCGATCCGCGACGGCCTCATCTCTCCAACACTAGCCCTTTGGTTCGTCCGAATCGGGATGAATGGTTCGATAGCTCGCATTGCCTTTCGACCAGACCAGGAGCAGAATATCCTTTCCTTCCCTGTTCTGGTGCACTTCGCTCGCGAACTGACTGGCGGACTGCGCGGGCTTGCGGTTGACTTCGACAATGACATCACCCGGCTGGATGCCTGCTTCGTCGGCTGGGCTGGCCGGTCGAACGCTTTCGACAACGACGCCATGAACCTGGTCAGGCGCGTTGACCTGCTGCCGTGCATCCGGCGTCAGGTCGCTGACTGCGAGTCCCAGCTTGCCGCTTTGCGGGCCATCCTGCCCGTCGTTGCTCGCCACTTCGGTGTTGCCGTGGAATTGACCCACGGTCAGGCTCAACGTCACCGGCTTGCCCTCGCGAATCACTCCCAGCGTAATCTTTGTTCCGGGAGCCATCTCGCTCACCGCCACCTGCAAGGCGCTTCCGTCGACGATCTTCTCTCCATTGAGTTGCGAGATCACGTCGCCGGTTTGCATACCGCTGCGGCTTGCCGGAGAGTCCGGCGTAACCTGCGATACGATTGCTCCGGTCGCATCCTGCAAATTGAAGAAGTGTGCGTTGTCGGGCGTGACGTCATTCATCCCGATGCCGAGGTAGCCGTGCTCGACCTTGCCATTTTTGATCAGTTGCTCGGCAGTAGTGCGCACAATCTGCGACGGAATTGCAAAGCCGGCGCCGGCGAACGAACCGTTGTCTGAAATGATAAAGGTGTTGATACCGACCAACTCGCCATGTGCATTCACCAGCGGGCCGCCTGAGTTTCCGGGGTTGATGGCGGCATCGGTCTGGATATAGCTTCCCGGCTTGCGTGCGTCATCCGAGTAGGGGTTCGGGCGGTTGACCGCACTGACGATGCCGCGCGTGACCGAAAACCGGAAGTAGCCGAAGGGGCTGCCGAAGGCAAGCACGGTCTGGCCCGGCTGCAGTTTCGTCGAGTCGCCCCACACGATGCTGGGAAGGTTCGTTGCGTTCACTTTGATCACGGCAATATCGGTCAGCTTGTCGACACCGACAACTTTCGCGTCTAATTCGCGTCGATCGTTCAGCGTTACCTTGATGCTCGTAGCGTCATTCACTACATGATCGTTGGTGACAATGTATCCGTCCGGGGAGATGATGATGCCGCTGCCGATCCCATGCTGTATCTGCGGCTGAGAAGGCCGCTGCTGCATCGGTCCGAAGAACTGTTGCATTCCTGGCGGTAGGCCCTGCATCGAGCCTTCGGATGTTTCGGCCTCGCCGGTACCCTTCGCGGTAACGGCGACATTGACGACGGCAGGAGTTACCCGCGCCGCAACTGCCTCCATGGCATGATCGAGCGAGGTGAGCGCTGCTACGCTGTTGTCGTCTATGGCCGATGAGGCGTGAACGCTGGCGTGGCCGACGAAGAGTGCCGCACCCAGTGTGAAGGCTCCAGCGACTACCGCAGGCACGGCCATCTTCTTTGCGATTGCTACTAATTTATTAGTTGATCGAGACATGGAATCCTTCTCCTTGTTGACGGTTAGGGTTTGATGTTGAGCGCAACCACGGTTGCGCCAGGAAGCGTTCTAATCAGATTTGCACGATCAGCCAGCCATTCTCTATCGGGATGGCGGCATACGAGGCTCGATTCCATTGCGCGACGGCGTATACCTGGTGCGGAGGAGTTTCGTTGTCGCTCCATGCAGCCAGCACAACCCACTCCTGCTCGCTCTGCGCGTAACGCCGCCTGACACTCTGCTTTCGAGCGTTACTCCGCAACGGCTTCGCTGTATACGCGGATAGAACCGGCCGCTGGGGCATGACCGCCTTGACCAGCTGCGGGGAGCCTCCAAATTGGCGAAGGTCCGTCTCGCCAGGACCTGCGGGCAGCACGGACCAGGCCTGCACCGTCGCTTGAGCAAGCGGAGCGAAGCTGACAAGCTGCGGGCTGCGAGCCAGGGTAATTGCGCCACCTAACACCCCGAGGAGCAAGCTGGCAGTTACGAGCGCCGCTTGCCTGCCGCCCATCGACTCATGGGGCCGCCGCAGCACGCGATGCACTCGGCGCACCAACTCCGGCTGCCGTTCCCAGGCGCCCAGGACAAGCGAAAGGCTGCGGTGAAGCATGGAGTGTTCGGCGAGGCGCGTCAGGCAAACAGCGTAGGCCTTCCGGGCGCCGCCAGAGCGCAGGACGCGGTCGTCGCAGGCAAGCTCCCTCTCCGCACAGAGCCGCCGCTCCACGCACAGCAACACCGGATTCAGCGGGAAGAACGCCAGGCCAATCTTCTGCAGCAAATTGGTCCAGTCGTCGCCGCGGCGCAGGTGCTCCATCTCGTGCAGAACCACCTGCCGCAACTCCAGGGCGGAAAGCCTCTCCACGACTGCGGGAGGGACGAGAATCCGAGGGCGAAAGAAGCCAAATACGCTGGGCCGCTCTACCTCGACGGAAGTACAGAGCTCAGCCGCGCGGCCGCCTTGCCCACCCTTGAGAAGCGCCAGAAGTGCCGGGTCGGGAGGTACAGGGGTGGCCCGATTTGCCAGCCGCCGCAGGCGGATAGCGCTCAGGATCAGCTGTGTCCCTCTCCAGACAGAGAGCATCGCCCAGAGGCTGGCGAGGGCAACGCTCCAGCGCAGGTCCAGGCGGACAGGTGAAGCATGCACCGGGCTCCCGATGCCAAGGTGCTCTCTGAAAGAAGGGACCATGTGCAGCAGCACCAGCAGCAGGAAGACGTTCATCCAAACCACAGAACGGGATGCAGCGCTGAGCCGGGGCAGCAGCCGCAGGCAGACCAGCACGCAAACGGCCAGAACGGAGCCTTCCCAAATGGCGGAAAAGAGAGCGTTTATAGCGGCAGCGGACACAGGTGAGGCGGCCTGAAGGAGGTGCTCCATTTAAGACTCCTCTCGCGCATCTTCCGGCGCATCGGCAATTGCTTCCTTCAGCCGGCTCAATTCGCCGGGGCTGATCTCGTCATCGCCCAGAAGCGAGAGCAATAGCCGCTCCCGGGAGTTGCCGAAAAACCGTTGCAATACGTGGCGAACTTCCGATCGGCTGGCCTCGATCTCACCGATGCAGGCGCTATAAAGAAACGCTCTTCCCTCCTGCCGGTGGCTGACGTAGCCCTTGGTATCGAGAATCCGGATGGTCGTCAGGACGGAGGTGTAGGCAAGTGCCTCTTCGGCGGAAATCGCGGCTACCATTTCGGCCACGGTCGATTCGCCCCGGTCCCAGAGGATCTTCATCAGCCTGAGTTCGGCCTTGGTGAGCGTAATAGATCTCTTTGGTGGCATTGAAGATGCAGCTCCAGGGGAAGTCGTCCGTCGACCGCCCCTAGTCCATCAGACGTGCAACTAATGAATTAGTTAGCAAGCCTTCGATAACCCTGCCTGCGCATGTGATTTGCGGCGAGACGGCGGACCATACATTTACTCCGCCTTTGACACTCCAGCGCGGCTTCATGAACTGGTCGTTACGCAGGCCCATCGAGAAGGTCTTTTCGCCGCTGAACATTCAAGGCCAGTCGACCCGCTCGTAGATAGTGGTGGCGAGGCAGACGATCTCCGCGTCGTGGGGGAAGTGGCGAGGGCGGTGAGAACTCCGCAGAGCAGTAGAGATGTCGATGGAGAAGATCTCGCTATCGCGCCAGGGTTATCCGGTTTCGATGCCGTTGAAGTGAGAGAAGAAACCGTGATGATTGGGGAGGGTGTTGCAGTGGAATCGCAGCGTGCGGCGCACTTATTCGAGAACATGCGCGGTGGATTGATAGCTGCGTTTCTCTGCGATACAGAGGGCCGTCAACCCAAAAAACCAGTGGCGGCGATGTGCATTCGCTCAGGCGCCTCCATCAAGCCCCGACTCCGCACGCCGCCGTCACATGGGCGGTGCGAGTGTGGCAGGACCAATGCCAGCCACGGCAGATATTCTTAACCCAAACGGTTTTCTCCCGGTCTGCTCCATAGCAAACCGGCAAACGCCTGGGAAGGGATCAGTTCGAGTGGGGAGAACTAAGCAGACCACGCTCAGCCAGGAAGGACCAATCGTAGCCGTCGCGGGTGTTGTCGTTCGCCGTGCGAGCTTCCGGGGATTCTGTAGGAGAAGCGCCCGCAGTATCGGGGCTGAACTCATCGTCCAGATTGCGCCTGCGCAAGTCGAAGTTGGTGCGTTTTCCGTCCATAACTCCTCCAGTGAATATGGATTCTAGCTGGTACGTAAGGGTTGTCCGTTCCATATTGACCATTTCGTCCTGGGGGTTGAAATTTTGAGCGGTTATGGACTAAATTATCGCTTAAGGCCTCCCTGTTCGCTCGGGTGTCTAACTTTCAAGACGTCCGCTCCTCAGGGAATGGGGCATGCGGATACCCAGGCCCTATGGCAAACCCAGGGGTCAGCGCGCCAGGATCCATCGCGACCTCCAGCACTGACTCTGGGCCCGCACACGGGATCGACGCTCGAGAATGATCCCCGCGCAATTCACATACGCGCAGAGGACTATGTATGACCGAACTCGAACTACCGATTCCCAAGCCAATTCCCATGCCGCAGTTCGATCCTGCCGCTTTCCTGGCCAACGCCGGACTGGGACGTAAGCTGGTGATCCTGAAGGCCAAAGAGGCCTTCTTCACGCAGGGAAGCCCAGCCGACTGCGTCTTCTACCTGCAGACCGGCCATGCCAGGCTTACCGTCGTCTCCGAAAGCGGCAAGGAGGCAACCATCACGCTGCTGGCCCCCGGTGACTTCATCGGAGAAGATTCAGTTGCCGCAATCCCCGGCCTGCGGCTGGCCACTGCCACCGCCACCACCGACTGCACCGCGCTGCGGATCACGCGCGACGAGATGGTGCGCGTGATGCACGCGGAGCATGGCTTCTCCGACCTCTTTCTGAAGTACCTGGTGGCGCGCGGAATGCGCACCCAGGCCGATCTGGTGGACCAGCTCTTCAACTCCAGCGAGAAGCGCCTGGCGCGCATCCTGCTGCTGATGGCGGAGTTCGGCCAGCCCGGAGAACCCGAGCCCTATATCCCCAAGATCACCCAGGAGACGCTGGCCGAGATGATCGGCACCACGCGCTCGCGCGTCAGCTTCTTCATGAACCGCTTCCGCCAGCATGGATTCATCGAGTACAACGGGCGCATCCGCGTGCACAAGTCGCTGCTCAACGTGATCCTGCTGGACCAGCCCTCCGGGCGCAGCGCCTCCAGCGCCGCGCTGCTGGACACTCCGCTGACCAGGGCAAAGGCCAGAGCAAAGGCTGGCGCAAAGTCCATCCCAAAACCGGAAGCGCGACGCCGGCGCGGTTAAAATTGACCAGACAGCCAGGTTTTTGAAGGAGATGCTGCAATTAGAGCTGTCCCTTCTGACGCTCGAAGAAAGGCATCCTATGCCCGCACTCGAAGCAGAGCCCACTCTCGCGCTCGCAGCGTCTCCCCCCATGCCCAGGCTTCTGCTGGTGGACGACAATCAAGCCCTGCTGCTCACCCTCAGGCTGGTGCTGGAGCACAACGGCTTTGAAGTGGTTCCGGCCGCCAACGTCAACGAAGCGCTCGCGCTCATCGGCTCCCAGACCTTCGACGTCCTGCTCAGCGACCTGCACATGCCGCAGCCGGGCGACGGCCTCACCGTGGTGAGCGCCATGCGCCATGTCAATCCTAAGGCGGTAACCCTGATCTTCAGCGCCTACCCCGAGATGCAGCAGGCCACTGCGGCCATCCTGAAGCAGGCCGACGAGATCCTGCTGAAGCCGCTGGGCGTGGAGATGCTGGTGCAGACCATCCGCGAGCGGCTGGCGACCGGCGCGGCACCGGAACCAGCCCCGGTCGAGGACGTGGCCAGCATCCTGGAACACGCGACCCAATCGACCATCGACGACTGGCTGCGCGCGGTCCAGCTCGAGCCGGAGGCGATCCTGGTGCGGATGAACGACGAAGAGCGCACCGCCCACCTGCCGCAGCTCTTCCGCGACCTCATCATCCGCCTGCGCACGCCGCTTCCGCTGGGTACACGCGCTCTGGTATCGACAGCCGCAGCCGAACACGGCCAGCTCCGCCGCAAACAGGGCTACACCGCCGCCATGCTGGTGGAGGAGTCGCGCATGTTGCAGGTCAGCATCTTCCAGACCCTGCAGAACAACCTGTCCAAGATCGACTTCAGCATGCTGCTGCTCGGGATCATGGCCATCGCCGACGAGGTGGACTCGCAGCTCGCCCAGCAGATGGCCAGCTATATCTCCGAGTCAAAGACGGACGCTCTGCCCGTCCGCGCGTATATTCCATCCGACAAGATCCTCCAGCCCGTCGCATAACCTGTCTGGCTGCGGAATCGATTCAGGCTTCTGCCGCGCCTGGGTATTGTGCAGCGCTCGTAGTGCGTGCGTCGAGGTTGGCGCGCGCTTCCAGAAGCGATTGCAGGATGAGCAGGGCGGCCACCTGGTCGATGATCTGCCTGCGCTCGCGCCCCGCCGCGTGTCCGCCCGCATCCAGATGGCGGTGCGCCTCGGTGGTGGTTATCCGCTCGTCCCACAGATGCACGGTGATGCCGAACTGGGCGCGCAACTCTTCGGCGAACTGCTGCGCCTTGGCCGCCTGCGGGCTCTGGTCACCGGCCATGTGCAGCGGATTGCCCACCACCGCCTCTACGACCCCGTGCTTGCGTTGCACGCGCGCGATGGACTTCATGTCGGCGCGGTGGCCACTCTTCCCGCCAGTCCGATGCAGGGTGAAGAGTGGCTGCGCGGTGTAGCCCAGCGGGTCCGAAACCGCAACGCCGATCCTTCGGTCGCCCACATCGAACCCCACCACGCGCCGCACCAGGCCGCCAGCGTGTGCCTCGGCTGGTTCTGTGGGGTTCGCGTCGCGCTCCGCATCCATCTGCCGAGTGTAGAGCAAGCAGAGAGAAAATACCTGAAACTACCCCTGCGCTGTCTCCACGGCCAGCGCGACGCGTAGCATGGTCTCCTCATTGAAGTGGCGGCCTATGATCTGCACGCCGATGGGCAGGCCGCTCACTGTCTCGCCGCAAGGCACGCTCATTGCACAGATGCCGGCGAGGCTGGCCGCCACCGAGTAGATGTCTTCGAGGTACATCTGCAGTGGGTCGGCGGTCTTCTCGCCCAGCTTCCACAGCGGGGTCGGCGTGATGGGCGCGACGATGGCGTCCACCTCGGCGAACGCGGCCAGGAAGTCGCGCGTCAGCAGCGTCCACACCTGCTGCGCCTTGCGGTAGTACGCATCGTAGTATCCGGCGGAGAGTACGTAGGTGCCCAGCAGGATGCGGCGCTTCACCTCCGCGCCGAAGCCCTGATCGCGCGTCTCCCGGAACATCGCGGAGAGCGTCTTCACCCCATCGACGCGCAGCCCATAGCGCACGCCACCGAGAACTCTGTCAAATCTCCGGCACTTCTTTTTCTCCCAGTGCAACTCCTCGCGCCCTTCCCCTCATCGTACGAGTTGATGCGTAATCCATCGTTGCGGTTTGGTTGAATCAAGATCACAGGCAAAACAGAACAGGCAGATCCATGCAAGGAACAGATGCTTGAAAGAAAGTGAAAGGGTATAAATCGATGAAACGAATCTCCGGAATTCTATGTGGTTTGGCACTAATCAGCACCACCACGCTCGCAGCCGTCGGACAGGACCACGCGAAGCTCGATGAGCGCCTCACCAGCGCGCAGGCCGTCATCCAGGAGATCATGGCCACACCCGACAAGGGCATCCCGCAGAGCATCCTGGCTGGGGCCGCCTGCGTCGTCGTAGTCCCGAGTTACAAGAAGGGCGCGTTCGTCATTGGAGCGCAATACGGCCAGGGTGTTGCCACCTGCCGCACGCAGAACGGATGGAGCGCTCCGGTCTTCGTCAGGCTTGAGGGCGGCAGCTTTGGATGGCAGATCGGCGGCCAGACCACTGATCTCATCCTGGTGGCCATGAACCAGCGCGGCCTGCAGGACATGCTAAAGAGCAAGTTCAAGCTGGGCGCGGACGCAGCCGCCTCGGCTGGGCCGGTGGGACGCAACGCCCAGGCCGCAACGGACGCGTCCATGCGCGCCGAGTTCCTTACCTACTCGCGCAGCCAGGGCCTCTTCGCCGGTCTCGACCTCACGGGCACCGTCCTCTCGCAGAACGCCGACGACACCCGTGCCGAGTACGGCGCCGACGTTCCATTCGAAGCTGTCCTCCACGGCAACAAGCCAGTTCCCGAGAACGCCCGTGCCTTCGTCCGCACCGTTGCACACTTCTTCGTCGTATCGAAGAACAACCAGTAGCAGTGAACAAGAACCATCAGCGCCATCGCGTCGCAGGGTAGCAGGACGCCGTAACGCAGACTAGACCAAAGCCGCCAGCAGGAGCCACTCCGCTGGCGGCTTCTCTGCGCTTGGGGTCGCTGCGCGTCAGGGGTATGGGAAGACCAACGCCGCACTTGTGGTCTGAGAACAGAGCTCTTCGGTGCCGCCCTTGACTCGTCCGTGTAAGCGGGAACCCGGATCATCAAGTGCGGCGATGGATGGGACCCCCGAGCGGTTGGAGGCAGGCAAGGCAACCCACCCGACCGGTGGGCGATCCAGGAGAGATGCGGTGTTAAAGCTGGGGTTTGGGTGGGGCGGAGATGGGGGCGGAGGGTGGAATCGGGACCAGGGCAGCGGGA
>Ga0181536_10000742_pt1 | contig 39170 bp, 20 predicted proteins | sample PEATcosm2014_Bin_41_FD_121105 | JGI IMG/M metagenome (GOLD analysis project Ga0181536, IMG submission 121105) | Peatland microbial communities from MTU Mesocosm Facility, Houghton, MI, USA - PEATcosm2014_Bin17_60_metaG | ecosystem: Environmental > Terrestrial > Soil > Wetlands > Peat | place...
AAACGAAGGTGGCACTTAACAATGGCTGATCTCACCTTGAATAGCGCGGACCCCTCTCAGCGCATCGTTTGCCCAGCCAGCAGGGAAGATCTACGCGAACGAACGTGTGCCAGTTCCAGGTGAATGAGGGGCGGGCGGCGTGTGCGACATCGGGGGGTGGGCCGCAAACCTTGAGCAGGCCCTCTGGTGCCTCTGGCCCCACGCTCACCCGGCAGCCATCCGTCACTCGATCAACAAGGTGATCGGCGGGTTCCCGTCGATTACCGCGGCATTGGCTTCGGCAGTGATCCTCCCCAGCAGGTCACGTTCGTGGTGAATTGCCGTCTCGACGCATTCGGACCACTCGTCACTCTCCCACCCCATGAGTCCGTGCCACGATGCGCCGGCGGACCGTAAGGCACGGATGATGGCGAATGAGTAGAGGTTCACCTGCGCTGACCCCGTACCGATCATTGCGGTTGCGACCGGCGGCCCCACTCCAGACGGTGACGGCTCAGGCGGACCAATGGCGCCTGCGAGCCCGTAATAGCGGCTGTGCATCGTGCGACCGAGGCTGATCATCATGGAATTGCCGAGTCCAACGCTCCCCTTGTTCCCTCGCAGCACAACGTCGGCCAGCTTCCTGGCCTCCCGCTTCTCACCGCCAACCACGGGGTAGGTGTCGTTGCCAGCCTGGGTCCACCCCATGCGGCTCATTACGTCCTTGATCGTGTCGCTCTGCTCACTCCCTGTGATCCAGGGGAGCTGCTCGCGCCCCAGTGCCGAGGCGAGCATTTCCGCCAGAGCCCTCTTGGCTCGAACACCAGGAGTGATTTCCGAATCAGTGAGCCAAAAGTTTGAGGTGGCCGTCCCCCGCCTGATGCCTGCCGAGTGGTAGGTGTCGGGCGTCCGCCAAAGACATCCAACCAAGAAGGGGACGTCTCGAGGAGGGATTCGCCTACGGGATCGGCTTTCGGGAGGTGTTCGTCCACGAAGGCACCTAAGGCTGCCGTCGGTGCGCCCGGATTGCCAGCGGCGCAGTGGGGGAGTGACTCCCCCGCCGGCGTTCACGCAGCTCGACTCTGGGCGGATCTCAAGTCCCCTGGTGGAGGCTGGTGAATCCGACGGCGCGTGTCCATTCGGCGGCCGGTCAACCCGAGAAGCGCTGAGCCATCCGGTCAGCCAGTTCGCCACTCTGGGGCAGTAACCCGAGCCGGGCGTCCAGATCCTCGGCGGCTATCCCGAGATTGAGGGCGAGGTACCCGTGGCCAATCCAGTACAGCGCCGACCCGACCCAGAACTGGCCGTGGGTGTCGAGGGCGGCCCGGCCGAGTTTCTGGGTGGGGTGGGTTACGGCGTTTCGGGTTGTGGTCACCGCCGCCGCGAACCCTTCAGGATTACCGCCGCAGAGCCGAAGCCCAGCCGGGCCGAGCGCTGCAATTACCTCCATGACTTGGTGTCGGAACTTCGGCGGCGACGATCCCTCGAGGCGTCGTTGTGCCCAGTCGTACAAGTCCCCTGGGACGACGGCGAGAACGCGAGCCACGCGCTCGTCCCGCTCCTCGCCGGCGAGCGTAGGCGGGGGCAGGTCGAGGGAGTGCAGAGTCTCGATCGCCCTGGCAAAGAGGGCGAACCTCTCCCCAACATAGGGAGCTTGGGCGTCGTCCAAGCTCGTGAGCAGGCCGAATGCGGGGAGGTAGTGGGCGCGCATTGACCACCACCGGCCTATAGGCGATGCCCCAGCCGGTAGGGACAGCGCCCCAAACAAGAGCCGCCCGCGACGGCCTCCTTCACAGCGCTCGTGTCCGAGTGCGGTCGTCCGGCGCAGGAAACGGATCGGGGCGCTGTCGACCGCACGGCGGAGCATGACCGAGGTGAGCGCGCACCGACAGCACGTGGCGAGGCGCACTAGGTCCCTCATCGTCATCGCAGTGGCGAAGGCGGCGTCACGGTCGAATGGGGCTTCAGGGGTGAAGGTGAGCCGGCCATCGAGGGCTGCCTCTGCGCTGTGTCCGGCGGTGTGAAGGCTCGGTTCGAGCGTGAGCTCGACGGTCCCCTGGCCCTCGATGGCTTCGGAGATGACTACGGCCCGCTCCAGGGCGAGCACGATCTTCTCGAGAGTGCCGTCTGATGAACGAGCAACTGCGGGATGGGGGAAGGGCGCCTGGGCGAACTCCTCGAGGTGTTCAGTACCGATGGCGACGTGGTCGTAGAGCGTGTCGGCGTCGACGTGGCCACCAATCAGGGCAACGTCGGTGTGCCACACCTCGGTGACGATGGCGTCGGGGAACCCGAACGAGAAGCCCTGGACGCCGAGGAGCGTCATCTCAGTGCTGCCGACGAGCCCGTGAACGACGGGGACGTCCTCCCACGTGCCGATGGGCCGGGAAACGCCGGGGGTGATCGTCGCCTCGAAGAGCGGCCCGCTCAGGGTTAGGTCGAAGGCGTCGTCGGCGAACCGCAGGGTGCCGTGGATGCGGTGTGTGGGCTCTTCGGGCCTCCACCACTCGCCTTGGTGCTCCTCGGGGTTGAGCATGTGCCCAGCTTCTCACCCGGTGAATGGCGCCGCTTACGGCCGACCGGGCAACCCCCGCTGCCTTTGGACCGAGGTGGAGGAACCGTCGGCAGTCGCTGAGGTGGTGGCCGGGCTTCCTGTCGCAGGGCAGGGATGGACGCTGTTGCTGTCCCCGACCCGCCCGTCGACGCCGACGTTGACCCCGGTGTGCGCCCACCGTCGGCCGAGAAGGTCACCAGTTGGCCGGGGTTGGGGTGGCGGGATCCGACCAGTATTGAGATGAAACACAGCGCTAAGGCTCAGGAGGCCAGCTCACAGCCGGCAGATGGTTCACGGGCGATAGTGCCGAGCGATGCGTGTTTGGGGAGGCGGCCTGGGTCTTAGAGCCCTGCCGCCGTTTTCGACCCCATTACCGGTCGAACCCCGTCTGCGGGTCACGCCGCCTAGGTGGCCACCTTGATCGGCGCGTTTCCCAGTCGCTGCGCCTGAGCCCCCGCTGACCGGCCATGTCAACCTGCACGGGAGGTATATCTTCCTTCTACCGAGCTACAAGCCCGACGGGGAAACCAGACCCCTGCCAAGCCTCTGACAAGCAGATATGCGCATTTCCACCATTCCTGCCCTGACCCCGAGTCCGCGAGTGGCCAGTGGCCGAGAGAGAGGAACGTGATGAATGTCGGGCTATGACCCGCACGCGGGTTGGACTCACTTCACGCCTCTGAAGTTGGGGAGGTACTTTCGGGCTGTTGACGGCCAATCCAACATCCTGGACACCCGCCTCGATGACTCCGGGTTGGACTGGTATCGGGATGTGGCCGGCGGTATCCACGTCCATTGTGACGACGGACGGCTGTGGGAGGTGCTTAGCGGGTTGCCGGCGACGCGGAGCTCCGCCAGACCTGACGATCCCCTCGATGCCCAAGAGTGGATCAACGTCACCGACGTTGGACAGGTGATGGAGCCGCCGCTTCCGACCAGCACCGTCCTTCGCTATCTACGCGAGGAAGGGCTCCTTTTGCGCGTCGACGGGAAAGATGTGCCATCTCCTGCGGCTGAGGGTCTTTTCGAGGAGCGGCTGATTACCACCGGATCCGGTCGGTTCGGCAGCGATGCGGTCGGCAAGACTCAACGGCGTTGGTCCTATGAGGTCTTGGCCCGAATACGACGTCGGGCCTTGAATGACGTAGATAACAGTTCACCTGTCATACCCTCCTCGTAGAGTGGTACCCATGGGAGTGGGGGAGTACCTGCGGGAGCGGCTGCTGAGGTGGCTTGTCACCGATGCCCCCTCGCCGGCACCGGTTGTCGCCGCGCCTCCGGCTGTTCCGGGCGCTCCGCCCGACCCACCCGAAATCACTCGACTTGCACATCTCTACACGGAGATGGCCGACGTCCTACGAACCCAGGTCGCCGCGCAACTCGACGCTTCGAGCGCGGCGGCCGGCACGCGGCAATTGGTCGCTTCGAGCTCGATTGCCCCTACTTACCCCCCCAGGGACGGCGTCGGCACCACCTCGTGCCTGGCGGTCTGATCGGGCCAATGGAGGGGCCTTCGGTGTTCCTTGAGTTCAGTGGTGCTGACGGCCCAGTTGAGGTATCCGGGCGTTGTGGACAAAACTGAGCAGGCTTCCGTGTGCTTTTGGGGCCTTTGACCAGGAAGCGGGAACCCATGGCAACATTGAGGAAACGGTCTTGAGCCATGGCGCTCCATTCCGACGAAGAGTCCGAGCCCGGCCCCTACCAGAGGCGGGCGGACCAGCCCGAACACGCAAGGATCACCATGAGCCTGGACTCCACCGACGTCACCTGGATTGCCAACTTCATCGAAGGCATCGCCGATGACGTCCTGCGTGACCTCTATGTGCGTGGCAAGTACCGCGATGTCATCCTCCCCATGGTCGTCCTCAGCCGGCTAGACGCCGTGCTCGGGCCGACGAAACCGGCTGTCCTGAGCATGAAGGACAACCTCGACGCCAAAGGAGTCGTCAACCAGGATGTAGCCCTGAAGGTGGCGGCGGCGCAGCCCTTCTACAACACTTCAAAGTTCACGCTCAAGGACCTACGCAACCGGGGCAACCAGCAGCAGCTCCGGGCCGACCTCGAGGACTACCTCGACGGGTTCTCGAGCAACGTGCAAGACGTCTTGGAGAACTTTGAGTTCCGAAACCAGATAGGGAAGCTCTCGAAGGCCGACGTCATCGGTACGCTCATCGAGAAGTTCCTGGACCCGCAGCTGAAGTTGAGCGTCCTCGACAACCACGCGATGGGGTCGGTGTTCGAAGAACTGATCCGCCAGTTCAACGAAGAGAATAATGAAGAAGCCGGCGAACACTGGACGCCCAGGGACGCGGTGACCCTGATGGCCAACCTCTTGTTCCGTCCCATCGCTGACATGATCACTGACGGCACTTACCTGCTCTACGACGCGGCCGCCGGAACCGGGGGCATGCTGACCGTGGCCGAGGCCACGTTCAGCGCGCTGGCTTCCGCTCACGGCAAGCAGGTGGCCACCCACCTCTACGGTCAGGAGATCAACGCAGAGACCTTCGCCATCTGCAAGGCGGACCTGCTCCTCTCGGGCGAGGGTGAAGACGCCGACAACATCATCGGTGGCCCGGAGTACTCGACGCTGTCCAACGACGCTTTCATCGGCCGCCAATTCGACTTCATGCTCTCCAACCCTCCCTACGGCAAGTCATGGAAGGCCGACCTCGAGCGGATGGGGGGCAAAGGCGGGATTACGGACGGGCGCTTCATCATCGATCACGCCGGCGACCCGGAATACTCACTCCTGACGCGCTCGAGCGATGGCCAGTTGCTGTTCCTCGTGAACCTGCTCTCGAAGATGAAGTCCGACACGGCCCTAGGCAGCCGCATTGCAGAGGTCCACTCAGGGTCATCACTCTTCACCGGAGACGCGGGCCAGGGGGAGAGTAACATCAGGCGGTGGATCCTCGAGAGCGACTGGCTTGAAGCCATCGTCCAGCTGCCGCTCAACATGTTTTACAACACCGGGATCTCGACCTACATCTGGGTGCTGACCAATCGCAAGCTTCCGCACAGGGCTGGCAAGGTCCAGCTGATCAACGCCAGTGAGTGGTTCACCCCCCTGCGCAAGAACCTCGGCCAGAAGAACTGCCAACTCTCCCCAGCCGACATCGAGCGGATCATCGAAACCTTCATGGCCTTCGAGGAGACCGAGCACTCCAAGATCTTCGACACTGCGGCCTTCGGCTACCGCAAGGTGAAGGTCGAACGGCCACTACGACTCCGCAGCCAGTGCTCTCTGGAGCTCATCGAAGCGCTGCTGTACGCGTCCGGAGACCAGGCCCTCCGCTCTGAGCTGCATGGAGTCTTCGGTGAGGCGCTCTTCGACGACTTCTCGTCCATCCGGGCGAAGGTGGAGCAGTACCTCGATGGTGACGAGGGGGAGGAGGACGGCACGCCCGGGGTGCCAGCGGCCACCAGGAGGCGGCTACTCGACGAAAAGAGGTGGGCCCGGGACAAACGACTCCACGACCTGGGGGAGCGCCTCGCCAAAGAGTTCGGGACTGGGGTCTTCGAGGACCACAACGGTTTCGCGGACCAGGTTGCCGGGGAGCTGGCCGACTGGGGGGTGAAGCTGGGCGCCTCAGACAAGAAGGCGCTCTTGCGGGGCCTATCCTGGCGAGACGATGCAGCTCCTGCAGTCATCAAGAAGGTGAGCAGGGCTGACAAGACGACTGACGACGCGCTGCACGGTCGCTTCCCGGCTGTGGTGGATGGCTCGGGCGTCGTGATCGAGTACGAACCCGACCCAGAACTCTCGGACTTCGAGCAGGTCCCGCTCCAAGAGGTGGGTGGAGTCGCCTCGTTCATCGCTCGCGAGGTCACCCCCTACGCGCCCGACGCATGGGTTGATGAGAGGAGCGAAGACAAAGTCGGCTACGAGATCTCGTTTGCCCGCCACTTCTACAAGCCGGTGCCGCTGCGCCCGCTTGAGGAGATCGAAGCCGACATCCGCAAGCTAATTGTTGAGAGTGACGGTCTCGTTCGCGAAGCATTGGCCAGCGAGACTTCGTCTTGATGGACTCCCAATCAGCGTGGTTTGGGGTTGTACCAGATTCCTTCGAACCCAAACCCGTAAAGAAATCCTTTGATGTTCAGCTTGGACGCATGCTGCAAGGGTCACGCAAGTCCGCGCGGGAGGTTCACGTGCCCTACCTGCGGGCCGCAAATGTCCAATGGGCGGGGGTGAACGGCCAAGATCTCAAGTACATGTACATCGAACCTGAACAGGTTCGCCGGTACTCGGTCCAGCAGGGCGATCTGTTGGTGTGCGAAGGTGGCGAGGTTGGGCGCTGTTCGATGTTCAATGGGTTCCACTCCACGAAGCCACTAATCATTCAGAATTCCGTGCATCGGGTGCGCCCCAGAAGCGGTGACGTGGTGGAGTCCAAATTTCTCGGATATGTGCTTTCGCTCGCTTCGGGGCTCGGGTGGCTGACGGCCATGACCAACAAGGCGACGATCGGGCATCTGACGAAGGAGAAGTTCAACTCGATCCTTGTCCCGAGTCCGCCTCCTGAGTGGCAGCGGTTGCTCGTCCGCTATCTGGATCACGCCGAGCTGCGGATCGCTCGAGCCGTTCAATCCAAGAGACGCCTAGCGGCTCTCCTCGACGAGCGCCGCCGGGCAGCGATCCAGAGCCTGGTGATAGGGGGCGCTTGCCAGGGCAGTGATGTAAAGGCCTCGGGGATCGAGTGGCTTGGTACCGTTCCGGCCCACTGGGAGATCCGGCCGGCAAAGTTCTTCTTCAAGGAGGTCAACGAGCGCTCGGCCAAAGGGGAGGAGGAGCTGCTGTCGGTATCACACCTCACTGGTGTTACTCCGCGAGCGACCAAGACCATCACGATGTTCATGGCAGCGAGCTATGTCGGCCACAAGGTCTGCCGACAGGGGGATCTGGTCGTCAACACCATGTGGGCCTGGATGGGGGCGCTCGGCGTGGCCAGCCAGACGGGAATAGTGAGTCCGGCCTATGCTGTCTACCGACCACTACCCGACAGCCCCCTCTCGCCCTTGTATGCGGGCTTGCTTCTTCGCACTCGGCCCTATGTCGATGAATACACTTGCCGGTCGACCGGGATCCGCTCCTCGCGATTGCGACTCTACCCCGACCGGTTTCTCTCGATCCCGATCGTCTGCCCTCTTCCTGACGAGCAACTAAAGATTGTCAACCGAGCTGAGAGCGAGACCCGGGGCCTGACTGCAGCCATAGCGGCGGTGCTGAGCGAGATTGATCTGCTGCTCGAGTACAGGACGAGGCTGATCGCAGACGTCGTGACTGGCAAGCTTGACGTCCGCCTCCAGGCAGGGAGCTTACCCGAAGTCGACCCGGCCGAGCTGGCGGCGGTCCTGTCGACCAGCATGGGGGCCGAGGCTGATCTGGATGAGGAGGCCGAGGAGTTCGTCGATGCCGTCTGACACCACGGAGAAGGGGCTAGAGGCACTGCTAGTCGACGGGCTGTGCGCCCAGGGCTGGACCAAGGGGCGGCCAGAGGACTACGCGGCCCCGTTCGCGCTCGATCTCGTGCAGCTTTCCAAGTTCATCGAGGGCACTCAACCCGATCTCGCCAAGCAGCTCGACCTAGACCCCGGGACCCCGGCAGGAATGAAGACGCTCGTGCGGATCCAAGGTGAGATCACTAAGCGCGGCGTCATCGACGTGCTCCGCAACGGGGTCGACCATGGGTCCCACCACATACGGCTCTTCTACGGAGCGCCCTCGAAGGGCAACGCCAAGAGCCAAGAGCTGTTCGTCAAGAACCGGTTCACCGCCACGCGGCAGCTCCATTTCAGTGCCGACGAGACCAAGCTCTCCTTGGACGTCTGCCTGTTCATCAACGGCGTTCCCGTGATCACGTTCGAGCTCAAGAACAGCCTCACCAAGCAGACCGTGGCCGACGCCGTCGAACAGTACAAGAACGACCGGGACCCCAAGGAACTCATCTTCCAGTTCAAGCGCACGGTCGTGCACTTCGCCGTCGATGACTGTGAGGTCGAGTTCTGCACGCGGCTGGCCAAGAAGGAATCGTGGTTCTTGCCCTTCAACCGAGGATGGCAGGACGGGGCGGGGAACCCCCCGAACCCCGGGGGTCTCAAGACCTCGTACCTGTGGGAGGAGACCCTCACCCCGGAGAGCCTGACCAACATCATCGAGGACTACGCGCAGGTGGTCGAGGAGAAGGACGAGAAGACCGGCAAGAAGAAGTTCAGGCAGGTCTTCCCCCGGTTCCATCAGCTCTCCGTCGTCCGGGCGCTCCTCGCCGATGTGCTGGCCCACGGGGCCGGCCGGCGCTATCTCATCGAGCACTCGGCTGGGAGTGGGAAGTCGAACTCCATCGCCTGGCTCGCCCACCAGTTGATCGGGCTGGTCCGTCCCAATAAAGTCGGCGACGACGAGCCGGTGTTCGACTCGATCATCGTCGTGACCGACCGTCGCATTCTCGACAAGCAGATCCGTGACACCATCAAGCAGTTCGCCCAGGTGTCGGCAACCGTCGGGCACGCGGAGACCTCGGCCGAACTCCGCCAGATGATCGAGGCGGGCAAGAAGATCATCATCACCACCATCCAGAAGTTCCCACTCATCGTGGCGGAGATCGGCGACAAGCACCGCGAGAGCACCTTCGCCATCGTCATCGACGAGGCCCACTCCAGCCAAGGGGGCAAGACGGCCGCTGCCGTCTCCAGGGCATTGAAGAAGGGGACCGATCCCGACGGCGACGATGGGTCCGGCCTCGGTGACGAAGACGAGGTCCAGGACCTCGTCAATGAGGCGATCGCGTCGCGCAAGATGCTCACCAACGCGTCGTACTTCGCCTTCACCGCCACTCCCAAGAACAAGACCCTCGAGATGTTCGGGGAGAGCTTCGAGGATGGCGGGGTGGTCAAGCATCGCCCCTTCCACAGCTACACGATGAAGCAGGCGATCGACGAGCGCTTCATCCTCGATGTGCTGAAGAGCTACACCCCGGTCAACAGCTACTACCGGCTTGTCAAGACGATCGACACGGACCCCGAGTTCGACGTGAGGCGGGCCACCAAGAAGCTGCGCGCCTTCGTGGAAGGCAATGAGACGGCCATCGAGAAGAAGGCCGAGATCATCGTCGACCACTTCCTCGAGCAGGTGATCGCCCATGGCAAGATCGGCGGCGAGGCCCGGGCCATGGTTGTCACGGGGAGCATCCGCAGGGCCATCTCGTACTACCGAGCTATCCGGTCATACCTGGAGGAGATCGACAGCAAGTACAAGGCCATCGTGGCCTTCTCCGGAGAGCACGAGGTGGGGGGCACCAAGGTGTCCGAGGCCAGTCTCAATGGGTTCCCCTCGAGCAAGATCGCAGACCGCATCCAGGAGCACCCGTACCGCTTCCTTGTCTGCGCGGAGAAGTTCCAGACCGGTTACGACGAGCCGCTCTTGCACACGATGTACGTGGACAAGCTGCTCTCGGGAATCAAGGCTGTGCAGACGCTGTCGCGACTCAACCGGGCGCACCCCAAGAAGCACGACGTGTTTGTCTTGGACTTCCAGAACGACACCGACACCATTCGTGATTCTTTTGCTCCGTACTACCGGACCACGATCCTCTCTGATGAAACGGACGTCAACAAGCTGCATGATCTGAAGAACGATCTCGACGCCGAGCAGGTGTACGACCAAGCCCAGCTCGACACCTTCGCTCTGCTCTACCTTGGGGGAGCCGAGCGAGACGCCCTGGACCCGATTCTCGACGCCTGCGTGGCCACCTACAAGAGCGAGCTGGACGAGGACGCTCAGGTCGCTTTCAAGGGGAACGCGAAGGCGTTCGTGCGCACCTATGACTTCTTGGCGTCCATCCTCCCGATCGTCAACGCCAACTGGGAGAAGCTCTCGATCTTCCTCAACTTCTTGGTGGCGAAGCTCCCAGCGCCGAAGGAGACCGACCTGTCCAAGGGCATCCTCGAGTCGATCGACATGGACAGCTATCGCGTCGAGAAGATGGCCGCGACTTCCCTAGTTCTCCCTGACAGCGACGCGGAAATCGGCTCGGTACCGACCGGCGCGGGTGGCGGTAGCCCAGAAGCCGAGCTGGACAGGCTCTCCAACATCCTCAAGTCCTTCAATGACCTCTTCGGCAGCATCAAGTGGACCGACGAGGATCGCATCGGGCAGCTCATCGCCGGAGAGATCCCCGAGAAGGTCAACTTGGACCCGGCCTACCAGAACGCGAAGAAGAACTCGGACAAGCAGAACGCCCGCATCGAACACGATAAGGCCCTCGAGCGGGTGATGGTAAGCATGATCACTGACGACACCGAGCTCTTCAAGCAGTTCATGGACAACCCCGACTTCAAGAAGTGGCTGGCAGAGACCGTGTTCGGGATGACCTACGACGACGCTGCTTGAGGAGCACCTCCGCGAACGTCAGCCGCTTTTCCATGAACGTCCTGAATGGCCTTGAACGGTGTCTCTCGCTGGCGGGAGGCGATCCCTGGGCCCGACACGCATAAGACGGCGCCCGATGGGTGCGGGTGGCGCTCGAATCTCGCTGGCTCCACGTGGCGTTTCCAGACCTGGTCCAAGAAGTCGTCGGCTCGCGGATCGCAGCAGCGCTGAGGTCCGTGCCGCCGACCCGCCTGGGACCAAGTGAGTTCGTAGCGATAGGTCCTGAACCCGCTCATCCCTTCATGGTGATGGGCCGCCGGATCAGGAAGCCTTGGTCTTTTCTAACTCCGCGAACACGTTCCAGCAGTGAGGGCACTCGACATCCCTGAGTTCACCCTGCCGGGTCGGGGTGACCTTCTGTTTGAGCGCACCAGGGCTCCGGTAGGGGTCCCTCAATCGATCACACAGGTACCGATCGCCATCGGCGATGTGAGTCTCTCGTTCACGGCCGTCAAATCGAATCTCCATGATGACGATGGTACGACCGCCAGACCCGCAGGTGGGGGTATGGGTTCACCAGGACTTTTGGTCTCGAACCCGTCCGGACGCGCTGTCCAGAGGGGGGAGGGGGTCATGGCCCTCCGGACCGAAGCCGATCTCGTACGAGCGCTGTCGGGCACCGTCGCGCTGTCTGTTCTCTACCGTGCAGCCGGGGCGGCCGAGCTGGACGCCCGGGACAACGGGGCCGACGTGATCCACGGTACCGGCGATACCCGGTGCCGTCGACGGGTCCGCAACACGCTGCAGGCGGCTCGGCACAGCGGCCGGGCCCGCCGCATCGACCGCGGGACGTGGGTGCCTGACGACTCGACGTCGCAGACGCGCTTCGTACTGGTCTTTGCCGGCGGAGACGTTCTTGGCGAAATCGAGCTCGTGGTCGGTGACGCCGCGGCGCTGTTCGACGAACTGGCGGCCTCGGGCATCGTGATCGACCTCGCGCTGTGCGACCCGCCGTGGGGGCTTGGCCGCGACCAGACCGGTTGCGCGTCAACCGACGGGTCCGAGTGGATCTACAGCCGGGACTCGGAGACCGTGGTACAGGGGTACGTCGACACCGACCGGGCCGGCTACCCGGAGTTCACCCGGCACTGGATCGGGGCGACGGCGGGACTACTCCGGCGCTGCCTGGCTCCCAGTGTGCGATTGTCAGCGGACCCGAGATGGCCGGGCGCATACAGGTGGCGGCCGAGGACAGAGAGCTGAGGTTCGTGACGAAGGTTGTCGCGAAAAAGGCCTTCCCGTTGTATACGCACAATCCCCGCCGGCGAGCGTTCGGAGACTACGAGGTCGTGGTGCTGACCGCCGGGTCGCTTGACGATCCCGGCCGGTTCTTCTCCCGTAGCGGTCTCCGCCAGCCCGGACTTCCGCAGATGATGGGCACATGGCACCCCCGAATATAGCGATTGAGCTGGGAGAACGGGCGCGATCGGATTTGGGGGGCGTGTTACTACGCGGTCCGCTGACCTGGGGCTACGCGGAGGGCGTCGGAAGCTCGAAATCGAGGTAGCGACCGGGCTCGGCGATGTCGAGCTTGGCCAAGATCTCGGCCTGGCGCGTCGTCGTGGTCGTGCGTTGGGCCACCCGGCCCTCGGCGGTCTCCATGGTCACGAGGTGCATGCGGTCGAGCTCGTGGCGGACGCTGCGCCAGGTGTCGCCGGTGGCGTTCTCGACCACACGGATGAGGAGGAGGGCCAACCAGCAGAGCTGGACGTGACTGCGGATCCGGTCCTCTCGGTGGTGGAAGACGGGCCGGAGTCCGAGCGAGCCCTTCATGTCCCGCCAGCCGCGTTCGACTTCGAGGAGCTGCTTGTAGGCCAGGGCCAGATCGGTCGGGGTGAGGCTGTCGTCGCTGGTGCGCAGCAGCCACTTGCCGTCGAGCTTCTCCTCGCGTGCGATGGCCGCCTTGTCGATGCGGAACCGGCCGTCATCCAGACGACGCACCAGTCGCCATAGGGCCGGCGTCGTGCGCAGGCGTCCGGCCAGTTCGTCACGCTTGGACTTCGTCCACTCGTCGGTGCCTGCGATCTGGGTGGTGAGGTACTCGACCAGGTTGGCCCGGACCCGTTGGTCGCGCTCTTCGGTCTCGGGATTGAAGCAGACCACGAAGCGCTGCCTGCGCTCACCGTCACCGACGACGACTTCTTTCACCGAGAGGTTGCCGGCGGCCACATGGAAGCGACCCGGACGCGAGAGCGCTTCCTTCGCTTCGCCGCTGGCGTTGCGCAACTTCTCGGCCACGATGTAGTGGCCCCCGCCCTTCTGCAGATAGACCCGGTTGGCGGCGGAGTTGAAGCCCCGGTCGGCCACCCACACCACCCGGTTGAGCATCCATCCGGCCAGGTCATCCTTGATGGTGCGGATGATCACCTGGTCCGAGGTCTTGCCCGGGAACGTCCAGCACCGCACCGGCACGCCCTCGGCGGTGACCGCCATGCCGATGACCACCTGGGGCAGGTCGGGCCGGTGATCCTTGCTGTGCTTGTTGAAGTGGCGGACCGCTTCTTCTGGCGGGCCGGGATCGTCGGGACCGACGCCCTTGGCCTTCACCGCGGCCTTCTCCTCGGCACTCCGGGCCAGGTCGAGGTCGGCCTCGCCGTCGGCCACGTCCCGTTCGAAGTAGGTGGAGGTGGTGTCGACGAAGACGATGTCGCAGGACAGGTTCAACAAGTTGGCCGTCGTCGAGAAGATCCGCTCGGCGATCTCGGGCAACGACGCCAACAAGAAGTCCATCGATCGATAGGCGGCATCGTCTCCGAACTCCGGGCAGTCGGGAATGGCCACCTGCTCGCCCACCCACTGCACGGCGGCCAACTTCGACGCCGGCTCGAGACACCGCTGGGCGACCAGAGCGAAGCAGATCCGCTCGACGAGGTCTCCGTCGAGTCGGCGCCCGGTGGCGACAGCACGCAGGGCATCGGCGATGCCGAGCCGGTTCCACAGCTGGTCGAGTACGAAGGCGCCACCCAACCGGCGCGAATCGATGATCTCGATGTCGGACGAGGCGATCAACGAGTCGGTCATCGGCAGGTCGAGGATCCGGCTGATGGAGGAGACCAACCGGGCCAGGGCCTCCTTGTCGACCTTGTCCTTGCGGCCGAAGTTGTGGATGACCTTGGCCACGGGCGAGCCGGTGACGGGATGGCGCTCGTTGTGGGCGAGCTGCAAGTAGGTGACCTTGGAGCCGTCTTTGTTCCGCCGACTCGATTCACGCAAGTACACGCCTACATCATCACTGAGTATCCCAGCTCAGTCAAGTATTCGTGTGCCTACGCTTTTCAGAGTTTCCAGAGACCCACAACGCCCTGACCAGGAACGACGTCATCCGGGACCCCTGAAAATGCCTACGAGCTGCGGAACTCCGGCCAGCGGTCAGCGTTGGGCCGGGACTTTCCGACGAGGACAGGCAATTGTCCCTCCGGTCAGGCACACTGGCGGGATGGCGGCACCCCCGAGAGGTCCATTTAGGCCAGCGCTGGCGAAGGCGCTGGCCGTCTCAGTTGCGTCACTCCTCATTGCTGGGTGCGGCAACAAGGCAGGGCACGCAGCGACTCAGACCACCAAGGCCCAGCCGACGACGGCAACAGTGACTACGACCACGACATCCCCGACCACCACAACCACGGCACCCTCGACGACGACGACGACCGGCCCGGCGGGGTTCCTGCTCGGTCAAGCTTCGTACAAAGACTCCGAAGGGGACGCCGCGACCGTGACCCTTTCCGGTTCAGCTCTCGTCGACGCGTCCCAAACGCCGCCCGGTGTCGCCTCGGCGTGCCTGCTGGCACGCACAACAAGGAATGCAGTCATGCGGCCGCAGTACGACCCGACACGGTCGAAATATGAGCGGATTTCGGGATCTATCACGTTCACATCGACGATACCCGGGAGCTTGGCTTGGACTTTTACAGGAATACCGACCAGGAACGGGGACGGGTTGTTCACCTTGATCGAAGACTTCAAGAAGGGCCCAACATGTACGGTCGCGTCGAGCGGATTTGCCGAGGCATCCGTCGCGCCCGGTTCACGCGTGACATTCACATTGTGGGTGTTGTTCCCGAATGTCATCTCACCGTCGGACCCAACCGGTACGTCCGGCCTGGTAACAGGTCACCCATACACAGCGGTGTCTTACTCGTTACCAGTGGTGACAATTGCAACTAACGTGTCGTCGCTCGTGGCAGTTTCTGGGCCTTGGCTGCGCCAGTGCCCAGGGTTCTCTGCTCCCGGAGGAGAGTTCATCCCGGCGCAGCCGGCGCAGCCGAGCTTGGTGGCCTGCTAGGGAACAATCGAGGCAGCTCGCGAAGCTAGAACCGCTGCGGCCAGTTCGTCTCACTGTTATGGCGGTGCCGCGCCGACGCTATCTCGTTCACAGGAACTCCCCACGTGTGCTCTACGACACCAGGAAGTCCCACACCGCCAACGACGTGCTCCGGTTCTTCAAGCTGATCAACCTCCACGTCCCCAAGGACCTCAAGGTGACCACGTGGTGCTCGACAACCTCTCGGCTCACAAGGCGCGGGCGGCGAGGTACTGGCTGGCCGATCCCAAGCGGGCCCGCTGGCGCCTGCACTTCACGCCGACATCGTCGTCGTGGCTCAATCTCGTCGAGCGCTTCTTCAACGAGCTGACCGAAAGTCGCCTGCGCCGAGGCATCTACACCTCTGTCACTCACCTGATCGAAGCGATCGAGATCTGGATCGAGCACTGGAACGACCATCCGAAGCCCTTCGAGTGGCACAAGACGGCCGAGGAGATCATCACCAAGGTGCGTCGCGGGAGGTCGTCACTCCACCAGATCAAATCCGCGACGCACCATTAGCTAGCGGACTACGGCCAACGCGAAAGGGTAAACACGTCCCGCACCGAGACCACGAAGCGAACGGGCCAACGTGGTCATGGTCCAGCCAGTGTCCATGAAGTCATCTACCAACAGCACCGCCCTACCAGCCACATCTGCGACCCCAGCCTCGATCTCTTGAGAAGCCACGTATCCATCCCACACTGCCTTCAGCCTCTGGGCGCTATTGGTGCTGCCGCTGGCGGAGAATCCGACGTGTTCGATTACCCCGAGGAATGGGAGATGCCCGATTTGGGCTATTCCTCTGGCAGTGCTCTCCACCAGTAGGGGCAGCCGGTTGGAGCCGACCGCCACCACGGCCGCCGGCCGTTCTGGCCACTCCGTTTTCCACTGGGAGAGCACCTTCACCGCCGCATCGAGGATGTCCTGGGGCACGTCGGCGTCTTGCGTACCGGGACCAACCAGCTCACGAAGTCGGGGGCCGTAGCCCACGCCTGCGAGGCGGCCAATGGCCCGGCCTGGTTCCGCGGCCTCCTCAGTGCCGATTCGCCCGTTGACGTCGATCCCCAGCGCTGACATGTTCGTCGGCCACAGCTTCTTTGCCTCGACGACGACTCCGGGGCGGGTAAGACGGTCCCGAGCCGTTATGACCGAGGCGGATTCGGTGCCCGACACAATTACTGTTCCGGTGCAGTTGTCACAACGCCCACACGGAGCGGCGCCTGGGTCGTCGAGCTGTCGGCGCAGGAACTCCATCCGGCAGGAATCTGAGTCGATGTAGTCGCGCATCGCCTGTTGCTCGCTGCGGCGGGCCGAAGAGACCCTCTCGTATCGCTCGGCGTCGTAGACCCACTCGCGCCCGGTCGCCGTCCACCCGCCCTTCACCCGCTTTACTGCTCCGTCGACGTCGAGCACCTTCAACATGGTTTCGAGTCGTGACCGGCTCAGATCCACCGAGCACTCCAGCGCAGGCGTGCTCATCGCCCCACCCGAACCCGCCAGGGCGTCGAGCACTTCTCGGACTCGATCCTCAGGCGGAAACCCGACGCTCTCGAAATAGCGCCAGATGGCCTCGTCGTCGTCCCCGGGGATCAGCACCACGTCTGCCCGTTCGGTTGCCCGCCCGGCCCGGCCAACCTGCTGGTAGTAGGCGACTGGAGACTGGGGGGCGCCGAGGTGGACGACGAATTCGAGATCGGGCTTATCGAACCCCATCCCGAGGGCCGACGTCGCAACCAGAGCCTTCACACGGTTGTCGAGGAGCGCTCCTTCGGCCTCCAAGCGGTCGGCTTCGTCGTCCTGGCCCGAGTAGCCCACGACGTCGTGACCCCGGGATTTCAGGTACCCGGCGACGTCCTGGGCGGCGGCGACCGTGAGGACGTAGATGATGCCCGACCCGTCCCAGTCGCCCAGGTGATCCGCCAGCCAAGCGAGCCGGTGGGCGTGGTCGGGGAGCCGCAGGACTGCAAGATGGAGCGACTCGCGTTCCAAACTGCCTCGCTGGACGAGGACATCGCTCTGATCCCTCCCCAGTCCGAGCACCTCGGCAACATCTTCGACCACCCGAGAGTTGGCCGTAGCCGTCGTGGCGAGCACCGGGGTGCCGGGAGGCAGCTCTGGAAGCAGGTAGCGCAGTCTCCGATAGTCCGGGCGGAAGTCGTGACCCCAATCAGAGATGCAGTGTGCTTCGTCGACAACCAGGAGACCGCAAGTGGCAGCGAGGTGCGGGAGCACCTGGTCTCGGAAGTCGGGGTTATTGAGCCGCTCGGGCGAGACCAGCAGCACATCGACCTTGCCGCCGGTGACCCTGCCGTAGATCTCGTCCCATTCCACGGTGTTGGAGGAATTCACGGTGACGGCGCGGATGCCCGCACGCTCGGCGGCCGCGATCTGGTTCCGCATGAGTGCCAGAAGGGGTGACACGATAACGGTCGGACCGGCGCCTTGCGCACGCAGCAGTGCCGTCGATACGAAATAGACGGCCGACTTGCCCCATCCAGTGCGCTGCACGACGAGGGCTCGGCGCTTCTCGGCCACCAGGGCCACGATGGCTTCCCACTGGTCCTCGCGGAGCTGGGCATCTGGCCCCGCGAGGCCCTGCAGGACGGCACCTGCGGCACTCCTGAGGCTGGCGACATCGTGCGAACCCATTGCCATGCCTGCAGGCTATGACAGAGGTGTGACGAGGCCGATTGGGCCAGGTTGTGGCGGGATTCGGCCTTGGTCGGGACGCCCCGATGACTCTTTCCGTATCGGCTGACGGAACGGAGATCATCCAGGAGCTGTTCTAGGCCACACTCACGCCTTCGACGGCAAGGCGATCGCGACATGGTGGGCGATCGTGCTAACCGTCGGCTCGTCGAGTGGTCCTGGCGCGTTGAGCATCTCGGCCAGCCGGCTCGGCCATGGACGAGTCGTGGGGGAGGTTCCTGCAGACGCTTCTCAGCGGGGCGACCGGCATGAACTATCGCAATTAGCTACTGCACGGGTTCGTCGGCGATGTGCACTCCGGTAACGCTGCACTCGTGCTCTTGGCCGCGTTGTACATGGCTCATGGGGTCGCCCTGGACGGAGCAACATGAACGTGGCTGGGTTCACCCGGAAACCACACCAGATCCGCGCGCCTCAGCCCACTCTCTCATGGTGGTAGGAAGTTCCCATATTCAAGCTCCCGTCAATTTCGAGCGAGGACCTGGAGCGAACCTTCGCTGCAGCCCGTGGGCCAAGCCCACCTACGAGGAGCAAGGCGTCACGGCTGCCGCCGAGCTGCCCTCGGATTTTCGCCACGACCGAAGGGAACTGCGGATTGGCGGTCCTACAGCATTTGAGCGTGCAAAAGGAGGGGCTCACGGCTTGGCATGCCCACGCTGGAGTAGGCGCGCGGATCGGGCGAATGGACCGACGGAGGTTCGCCTAACTGCTCATGTTCATCGTGGCCAGGCCATCCAGGCTCTGGCCGCAACCGGCTCGGCGCTGATCTCGCCTTCGTTGGTGGCCCGCACGACCCCCAGCGCACGCAGCGACCCCACAACGGCGGCAGGGTCCTCGCACTCTCCCTCGAGCATCAGGACCAGATCCTCGGGGACAACGGTCGACGACGGCTCATTGGCCAGCATGGCGTAGACGTCGGTGACGATGCCCGGAGCTCCGGCGAAAGTGTCGACGAGGACTTGGGTCGCATCTGGGTCTTCGCCCAGCGACGTCGCGAGTTCGGATAGCACGGCTTCGGTCGACACGTCCGCGCTCATGAGCTTGTCGGCGCGCTCGACGAGTGCCGGCCAGCCGCCGGTGATCTCGAGGAGCTTCTGGCGTGAGTCCTCGTCTTGGAATGCCGCTTCGTGGTTGGACGCCCAGGCCCGTATGCCGAGCCGGTCGAGCCGGCGCAGCGGCACGATCTCGATGCCGGCCATCTCGGGATCGGGCTCGGGTGAGGCGTAGGGCATCCACCACGACATGGTCCTGGCGTCGACGAGGAGGACCACCGAGCGGGTCCCCGTCCAGGGGATCACGCTGCGGGCCGCCTCGAGGGACTCGGTGCACGCCTCAGTGGACTTGTCGCGCAGGTCCGAGAACACGACGCGGGGACGGTCGGTGCCTCCCTCTTCGAGTGCCCGGCGGAACTGAGCCTTGGTCTTGGGCTTGAGCAGGTCGAAGCGTGGCGGGAAGGCAGCGGCTGCCTGTTCGAGGGCAGCGGCAAGGTGCTCGGCGCCCGTGGCATCCGAACCGATGACGAGGCGGATCTGGTTCGCCCCTGAGCCGATGAGGTCACCGAGCTGGGCCCGGGTGACCGGAGAGCGCAGCGTCGTCGAAAGCGGCTCGCGGATCTCGGAGGACTCGAGCACGGTGGGCTCGCGCTCTTCTTCTTCGAGGAGGGCGTCTTCGACCTGCTCGAGCGTGCCCAACAGTCGCATCACATTGACCGAGCGCAGGCGCCACCCCAACCCCTCGGGGTCCGACGACAGCACGCCCAGGCCGGCGAGCTCTTCGAGGAGCGAGCGGAACTCCGAGGCGTCGACGCTGGCGAACCCGGCCGGCCACCACCGCTCGGCGGAAGCACGCAACTCCGAAGCGGAGAGGGCGAGGTCAGGGCGGCCCGTGTGGGCCTCGTACGCCGCAGCGTAGGTGATGACCTTGTAGCGCGGGTCCAGCTCGAGGGTGTACTGGAGGCGCTCGCGGATGGCGGCCTGCAAGGTGGCGAGACCGGCCACCTCCTCGACCTCCTCCTCGGTCACGATGACCGGCACCTTCGAGAGCGTCGCGCCCGGGTTGAGGCACAGGCGCCGCAGGAGCGCCTGACCGAATAGGTGGAGCAGGACGGGCTGGTAGTTGCAGTAGGCGAGGATCCGGTTGACCAGCGCGTCGGACTCGAAGCACAGGCCGAGCGCCGAGCACGGCCGCTCGATGAGACGGTAGGCGGGGCCGGGGTCCAGCGCACCGACGACGAGCGGAGCGCCGAGGTGTGCGATCGGGTGGTTCGACACGGTAGCGAAGCGGCGCACCTGGTGCAGACCGGCCCACACCACCTTGAAGCGCCGGCCGCGGGCGTCCATGAGGTCTTTCAGGCGTGAGGTGGTGACGAAACCGGCCTGGGCGTCGTAGTCGAAGAACTGGTCGCTCTCGTCGAGAAGTACCAGGAGGCGACGCGTCTCGCTCTCGTCGAGCCAGGCATTCACCGCGGTGGCGACCAGGCCCATCGGGTCCTTGGGCACGCTCTTTGGCGCGGGCATGATCCGCGCTTCGGCGAGCTTGGTCACGAGCTCGGCCCACACCGTCTCTGGCTTGTGCGAGGTTTCGATGGGGGCCTTGAGGTCGACGTAGACGGCGACGTGATCCTTGACGCTGTTGAACTGGCGCTGGGCCGTGCGCAAGAGCGCGGACTTTCCGAGCTGGCGGCCGCCGTAGACCAGGCACGTGCCGGTGGCGTCCTGGATCTCGGCCACCTGGGCGCCGCGTCCGTAGAACATCTCGATCGGGCAGTCACCCGACGGCGGCAGGTAGGGGTTCCCGGCCGAGAACGGGAGAGTGGCGCGCATGAGTGGCTCGACGCTGGACTGGCCGAGCGATCCCAGCCAGGCCACGACTGCGTCGTCGACCACGATGGCCGGCTGGGCCTGGCGCTGGCGCATGAGCTGGCCGAAGGCGAGACGGATGGCAGGGGACATCGTGCCCGGGTGCAAGATCACGACGGGGCGGTTCGAGGTGTCCTGGCCGATCCAGTCGAAGAGCGTCTGGGCGGAGGGTGACCCGTTCACCCACAGGCAGCGCAGGCGTCCAGCCGAGGCCGAGCCGAAGAAGGGAAGCAGGGCCTTGCCGGTCAAGGTGACGTCGGTCAGGTCGAACCAACGACGCTGCGGTGAGGTCGGGATGTCCCAGATCAGGCGTCGGTCATCGGCACCGGCCTCGATTCCCATAAGGCGCAGCACCGGCTTGAGGGGGCCCAGCATGTCGGCGATGGCCGGCTCGTGACGCAGGGCGTGCCAGGCGGCGAAGGCCGCTCCGGCACGCGACCCCGCATCGTCGTTGAGGGAGGCGAAGTCGAGGTGGTCGATCGGTTCGCGCAGCTCGAGGGCAGCGATGGTGGTCTCGTCGATCCCGTCGCGAAGTGCCGCGGGGACGTCGGGGAAGAAGGTCGAGATCGAGAATGACTCCTCCTCGGCCTCGGCGAGGTCCTGGCCGAGGCGGGCCCGCTGGGCCAGCTCGGTCGCCGTGGCCAGGTCGCCGTTGGCCAAGAGGGCGTCGACCCGGCGGGCGAAATCAGCATTCTCGTCGCGTAGGTCGGTCACTGAGGCCGCGAAGGAGGTGATCTCCTCTTCCTTGTGCCGCGCCAGCGCCTGGGTGATCGACTCGATCTCGGCCAGCTCGCGGTCGGTGTCGAGGCGGGAGCGATCGCTCGCGCGTTCGAGGCGGGCCGACAGCAGGGCGTAGATGTCCTCGTTCACGTAGAGCTGACGTCGGGCACGGTCGAGCAGGTGCGAGGTCTCGCGACTCCGGGTGCGGACCTCGGCCTGCGCGTCTTTGAGGCCGGCGGCACGTCGTGGAGCGAGGGAGGCTTCGACGTCGATGCCCTTGGCCGCTGCCACCTGCTCCAGGGCGGTTGCGGCCACATGGTCCCTGCGCTCGAGACGCAGCGTGAACGCCTCTTCGAGGCTGCGCCCGAGTCCGGCGAACACGGCGTCAGGGTCCAGGTCACCGAATGGCGCGAGCGACGTCGGAGCGACCGGCTGGTCGCCGTAGAGGAGGGCCTCGGCACGGGTGAGCGCCGGGCTCATCTCGGTGCCAGCCAGGGGAGTCCCGGACAGCAGGGCGTAGAAGTCGCCGAGGATGACGGTGGCGCCAGCATCACCTCGGCGGCCTTTCTCGAGGTCGGTGAAAATGGATCCCTTCGCACGTTCGGCCGCCTCGCGCAGCTCGGTCACCACCTCCTCGTCGGCACCTGATGCACCCTTGGCCCGAGCGTCAAGCGCGTCGACGGCGTCGCACCATTGCGTCGCCGCCTCAATGGCGTCAGCAACGTGGCCCAGGAGCTGTTTCTTGGCCGACCCCTCGATGCGCTTGGTTGAGCTTTTCGTACGGATCGCCTTCTCGGCGGTGCCCATCTCGCGCTCGATGGCGTTCTTCTGCGAGAGCCGCTTGATGGCGGCGCGCACCGTTGCGATCTTGTCGCGCTCGTCGCGCGCTGCGGTGCTCAGGTCGTAGAGGGCACCGCCCGAGGTCGTCCAGCGTTCCCACACGGCCGAGGCGACGGCGAAGCGGTAGCGGCGGGGCTGGAGCGCTGCGGCGGCCGTCTCGGATTTCTGTGAGATCACGTTGCCCAGTGATGCCAGGTCGCCCACAGTGGAGAGCGCTGCGCCGACGAGGGAGACCCGCCGCCGGGCGCAGCGAAGCACTGCTGCGGTGAGGTCTTCGGATCCCGCGACGTCGAGCATGGTGCACAGCGTCTCGGCCAGCTCGGCGATCCCTGAGTCCGGAGCAACGACGGCGGCCTGGAGGGATGCGGCCCAGGCCAGGATCTGTTCGCGCCGCCCGCCCGAGATCCCCTCGGAGATGAGCTCGAGGTGCGCGTCTTTGAGCGCATTGACCAGCGGTCCCCGGGTGGTGCGGATACCTCGGGCCAAGACCGCGAGGTGTAGGAGGGCTGACGGAGCGCCGATGGCGCTAGCTCCCCAGGCGGCGAGGCCCAGGTCCTCGTCGATCGCCTGGGCGATCATCTCTTTCCAGCGATGCTGGGCGCCCATCATCGCGAGGCCATCATCCGACGGCTCGGTGGTGGTCACGCCGATCTGGCTCGGTGGGACCACTCGCATCTCGCCGGGACGAGGGGCCTCAGGGGCAGGAGCAGGGGTCCGGGTTGTCTGGATCTGGGCTGCGGGGCTCTCTGCACCCGTGGCGGCCTCGTTTAGAGCGGCGTGCTGTTCAGGGTGTCCTTCGGCCCCTGCATCCTCGCCATCGGTGGCGCGCTCGTCTGCGGCCCGGTCCTCTGGGGCGCCGCCGACTGTTGTCGACGCTGCATCGAAAGTAGGAGCCTCGGGCGCGATAACGTCTCCGAGAGGTAGGTGCAGGGTGCCACGAAGTGCCGCGGTGAGGAGGGCCGAGAAGTGGCCGTCGGAGTCGAGATCCCTCGCCCGCGTACTGGCCTGGTCGAGTGCGAGGTGGTCGGCCTCAGGGTTGGCGCCGATGTCGATGAGCTCTTCGAGTGCGAGGATGAAATCAGCGAGGGGACCCGAGGGGCTGTCTGCAGCACAGCGCACCTCGGCGCAGAGCGGCTCGAGAGAAGCAGGTCCCTCAAGCTGTGCCATCCGGGAGATCGGTGCGGTCGTCATCAGCGACGCCTCTCCCAGCGCTCGCTCGATGAGCAAGGGAGACGGGAACTCGGTGATCCCGTGGCCCTCGAGCACATCGGTGAAGCGCCCCACAACGCTTGCGGCCGACGACGCCGCGCCAGCGATGGCGCTCAGTGTCTCGATGTCGGGGAACTCACCCGCCGAGAAGCTCGCCGCCAGCCGTTCGGCAGCTTTCGTCGCTGCGGGCACCTGTGCCAGGTAGTGGGAGAGGACGTCAGAGAGTTCCTCGATTTCGTCTGCATGGTGCTCAGCCAGGATCACGGAAAGGGACACCGAAGGAGCGCCTGCCTCGAGCGACTCCTCCTCGAGTTCCTCGGCGAGCTCGTCCTCGACCGCCTCGGCGTCGGATCCTCCGGCCAACGTCATCGCTTCCTCCCGCGCTCGTGCCCCATGACAAAGGTATGCCCCGGCGGCAGCTCGGGGGGCAGGCTGGCCCGGTTGGGCGCCTGTGGCCGTAGTCGCCGGTACGCCTCCTTGCGCTCGGGCAGGGCGTCTTCGGCCACCGAGAGCCGTCGGAGGTGAAGTACCACCCGGTGCCGGCGCCGGTGGCGTGCTTCGTAGTTCTCGCGCAGCCGTTCCGACGCACCACTGAAGATCCCTGCGTCGGGCGCGTGCCCTTCGAAGCGTCCGGTACCTCGCCCCGCTCCCGGGCGCTCCCGGCGGTGGTACCACCATCCTTCGGCGTCGGGGGTGACTCGCTGAGGGGAACCCTCGAGTGCCTCGGTCACCACCTCGGTGCCGGCAGCCCCGCACCAGGGACCGAAGATTAGCTCGGCAATGTCGTCGGCGAGGAGACGTCGGATGCCCCCTCGCATGTCTTCGCCGTGACGGTCGATCACCCTGATGGCCTGGTCCACCAATTGCGGAGGGCGGCGCTGGGCCCGATTGGGGTCGATTATCCAGCGGTCGAACTCGAAGAGGAAGACCCGGCCACCGAGCTCCTCAGGTTCCGCCAGTGGCTCGGTGGCGGCAGAGACAACCGAACCGCCCTGGCGGGCCAGGCAGGTCAGGCGGATGCCGTCGAAGAAGTCGAATGGGAACTGGACCGGGGAAAGCCACACACCGTCAGCCGAGAGGCTCACGTGCTGGACCCGTTCCACGGCAGTGATGTCGCCCTGGTGCTCGATGCGCAAGGTGATGGTCCCGTCGGACCCGGGGACGAGTTCGGCTTCGGGCTTGACCCACAGGCGCTGTTCGACGCGGTGGGTCGGGCGCAGTGCAGTGCTCCAGTGCACCGGCTGGCCGACACCTTCGACCTCGACCACCGGTTCGGGCTCTGCGGCCAGCGTAAGCGCATCTGGCTCTGGCTCTCGCTCTGGCGAGGGCTCGGGAACCTCAACCTCGGACGTCTCTTCTCCCGTCTCGTCGGGGTTCGCCGGCAGCGGCTCGTGGATGTCGTCGAGCTCCCCGCTCGCCCCGAGTCCGACGGTGATCAGGGGATCAAAGCCGACGAGTGAGCAGGTGCTGTCGGGGTCGAGGCGCTCAGCCCGCCAGACGCCGCCGAAAAGCCAGCGGTCGTCGAGGCGGAGGGCGATCTCTTCGTCCTGGATGTGGAGGATCCCGTCAGGCGCACGCTCGCTCATGACCTCGGCGATCATGGATATCAGGAAGACGATGGTCCTGACGTAGTTCTCGTAGGCCAGCGCCGCGTTCCCCACGACGGGCGACATCAGCTCGCTCAGCGCGTGGTAGGCGATCCGCTCACCGCGCGGCACCCGGGCCAGCGACGTCATGATGCTCCCGGCGTCGCCGATGCCGCCAGGCGCGTCGGCGTCCGAGCGGACGGCCTGGTAGTCGGCGCGCAGGTACCAGTAGCCATTGCACTCGGCGAACGCTTCGGTGCGCTCGAGGACATCGCTCAGTGCACGGACCGAGTTCTCCATCGCCTCGAGGAGGGACTCTTGGTCGTCGGGGTTGTCGAGCGCGGCGCCGAGCCATCCGTGGGCGAGGAGGTTGCCATGGTGCTCGAGCATCCAGTGACAGAAGTATTCTTCGTCGTCGAGCTCGGCCTCGTGCGCCGACGCGTAAACCGCGTCGACGCTCACGTGCCCGTGGGCATCAATGTAGGAACGCCCATCATCGTTGCGGGCTCGCTCGAGCCAGCTCGCAGAGCGGGCGTCGAGCGGGCCGAAAGGGGCGAAGTCCAAGACGAGCATCTCTTGGAGCGCGGCTTCGTCCAATCCTGTGCCTTGCTCTCTTGCGCCGCCGGCGCGTGCGACACCGACCGCTCCGGAGTACTCGGGCTTGACCAGCCCACCGCCAAGGAGTGCGGCAGCCGGGCGGCCTTCCTTATAGACGACCTCGGCCCACTCCATGTGCTCGTCGCGCCCGGTTCCCGACGTGAACATGACCAGCGCACCGATGGGCAGCGCCTCGATGCGTTCGCCCGCGCTGACCGGCGGCGGGTCGAGCTCACCGCACGCGGCGAGGTCGTAGCGGCGCTGTTCAGGGTCGAAACCGAAGTAGACGCTGTTCCATGCCACCGCCAGGTGCAACGGCGCCTTGCGCACCCGGGCCACCTCGATGAGACGTTCGGCGATGCGGCGCTCCTGGGGCTCGCTCAGGTGTCCTGGGCCGAGAATCAGCTCGTCGACGAAGAGATCCGCACCGCCGACCGAGAGTGCTTCGTCAGCCGGGGAGGCCAGAGCGATGAGCTCTCCGAGCTCGCCGTCGGCCTCCTCGTCGAAGGAGGGCTCGTGCTCGTGGGGTTCGAAGGCGGCGTCGCTCATGGCGCACCCTGGGGGGACAGGGCCGGCGGTGGGGCTGGAGCAAGCGCGGCTGCGGCAGGCGGTGCGGCAGATCCAGCGGCGATGTTGGCCGCCAGACGCCAGTAGCGACCGTCGAGACCGATGTCACCGAGTGCCTGGAGCTGGTTCAGAACCGTCTCGAGATTGCGGCGCTTGAGCCAACCCCGGCCGCTCCCGAAGAGTGCGTGGTCAGGGATCCACCCCGGCACCCGGTAGCTGCGGCCACGCCGCGAGTTCCACACCGAGTCCTTTCCGGTGAAGAGGGCCTCGAGCTGGACCGTGGTTACGCCGCGGTACTTGAGCCGCAGGACCGCCTTGATCTCGCTAGCCAGGCGCGCCGTGCGGCGGGCGTCCTCGGCATTGGTCATCGGGCGCGGGTTGAAGCGCATGAAGGCGTCGAAGAGAGCGGGCTGGGGGTCGGGGTCCCCCGCACCCGCGGGGTCGAACCAGCAGCGCGAGCAGCGGCACAGCGAGGTCGAGCAGGTCTCAGGTGGCAGACCAGAGGAGAAGTAGTCGGCGAAGCCCTTCTGCGCGCAGGCGTTCTGGGTGGCGAACCAGCGGCGCATCTCATTGATCTCGCGCATGGCCCGCCTGCGCCGGCCCCCGATGCGCTGGGTGAATGCGGGCGGCAGGGTGTGCTCGAGTATCTCGAGGGCGCTGAGATAGCGCTGATCGAGCGCGAACTGCGAGACGTCGAGCCAGCCCGCCCCGTGCGCATCGAGCAGCCGCACCCAAGTCTCTGCCGGGCCGTCTCCGGGCTCGGTCACCCTCGCTCGCGCCACCGCATCATGCAGCGCGTCGGTGTCGACGGTTACAGCGTCGCTGCCGCGAGCACCCGGAGTGGCCACCGCGGCGACGCCGGCGAGCACGGCATCGACGAAGGCGCGGTCGTCGTCTTCTTCAGGGGTAAAGGTGCCGGCGGTGACCTTGACCCGGGCCGGAATGTCACCGTGATCGCGCAGCGCGCCGAGGTTCGCCAACAAAGCGATGGCGCGCACCACGCCCACCCGGTAGTCGTCACGGGTGCGGGCGAGCTGGGCCACGTCCGCGTTCATGGCTCCCGAGGCCACGGCTGCTGCGATGGCGTCAGCCGCGACCTCCCTGGCGTCAACCAGTCCGCCGGCAGCGAGCACCCTTGAGCCGAGGTCGCACAGCACCGATGTGTCGAGGTCGCTGGTGGTCAAGAACTCGACCATGCGCCAGCCCCGTCGGTGCGCGAGCGCCATGCCCACCGCGCCGATGCCGTCGCCGGTCGCACCCTGGGCGAGGCCGCGCCCGGCGCGCCCGAGCTGCTGGTAGAGGGCCGCTAGGTCAGAAGGCGGCGACAGGCACAAGACTGCGGAGACATCGGGGCGGTCCACTCCGAGCCCGAAGGCGCTGGTGCAGACGACGATCATCTTGTAGTAGCCCTCTTGACCGAAGCGCGGCACGTTTTTGAAGTCGTTGAGTACGGATGCCTTCTCGGCCTCGGACAGCCGGCCGTGGAAGCGGCGTACCTGCGAGGCGCGTTCAGGTCCAATCCACTCACGCAGCTGTGCGTAAGTGGTCTGCACCTCGTTGACGGTGAGGCAGTAGATGATGACGTGGCCTGGGGCACGGTCGATCACCGACTCGGCGATGCCTGAGATGGCGACGTCACCACCGCGCGTCACCAGCTCGCGCGAGTAGATGGCGAGCTCGGGCCGGATCGGATTGGCCTCGACAACCGGCACGGCGGCACCTCCGAAGATGCCATCGAGCAGGCCGTCGCGCACCGAGCGGTTCGCAGTAGCGGTCAGTGCCGTGATGGAGAGGGCGTGACCGGCGTCGGTGGCTCGGCGGCGCAACTCGTCTAGCACCGGTTCGAGACGGCGGAAGGCCGGGCGGAAGTCGTCGCCCCACTGCACCAGGGTGTGGGCCTCGTCGACGGCGATGCGGGCCAGGCGTCCGGTGCGCACCCCCTCGAAGAGCGCCTCGCGGAAGGCCCGCTGAGCAACACGCTCAGGCGAGATGTATACGAGTTTGATCTCTCCGCCCCCTTCGCCGCGAAGCGCCGCGGTGACCTCGGCCTTGCCGGCACGAGACGACGAGTCGCGCAGCGGGGAGACGAGTGCGCGGACCGCTCCCCCGATGGTGCGATTGAGCGACATGGCCTGGTCGGTCATCAGCGCGACCAATGGCGAAATGACCACGGTGACCCCGGGCAGGACGAGCGCGGGTAGCTGGAAGCAGTATGACTTCCCAAACCCGGTCGGCAGGAGAGCGAGGCAGTCCCCTCCTCGGGCGACTTGGTCGATGACCTCGACCTGGGCCGGGCGCAACTCGAACGTCTCGTCCTTCCCGTCGAGGTTGCGGGCCACCTCGGTGCAGCGCGCTCGCACCGCTTCGGCGAAGACATCGTCGCCTTCGGCTCGCAGCGCGGCGACCTCGTCGTCGGTGAAGCACAGCTCTTTGATCCTGCGCATCTCGGGCGAGATGGTCTGGATCGACAGCGCCTCGGGGGTGCTGAGCTCGGCGGCACGGCTCTGGCCGAGCTCTCCGAGCGACGCCATGAAGTCCCAGATGCCGGTCCAGGCCTGCGCCATCGTGGTGACATTGCCCCCGAAGCGGTCCTGCCCGTCTGCGGCCAGAAGCCCGTCGTCGAGGCTGCCCAAGAAGACTTCGCGGTACATCTGGCGGAGCTTGTCGCCGCCGGCGAGGCGGCGGTCCGAGATCACGATGACGCCGCGGTGGTCATCGCTCCGGATGAGGCGCCCGATGCCCTGGCGCAGCTCCATGGCGGCGAGCGGGAGGTAGTAGTCACGCTGGGCGACAGCGTCGGGGTCCTCGGCCCCGGCGTCGGCGGCCCGGGCCGCAACCACGGCACGGCGCGCCTCGATGAGCGGGTCGGCGAAGGGAGCGAAGGGCAGCTTGTTGACCCAGAGCATGCGGAGGCGCTCGGGCGAGGACACGTCGACTCCGGCCCACAGCCCCTTGGTGCCGACCAGTGCCCCGCCGCGCTCTTCGAAATCGGCGAGTGCCCGGGCATTGCCACGCAGGACGGCCGCATGGACTGGCACGCGGGCGCCCCGTACCGAGAGGTCCGCGCTCAACCGGTCGGCGATGCCCGATGCGGCCGACGTTGAGGTGGTGATCACCATGGCCCCGTCCCGCAGGGGCGTGGGCGCAGCGGGGTCGGCACCCTCGGGCTGGGTGCCCGGCCGGGACACTTCGGCGCAGAACCCCGAGACCTGCCAGGCGGTCGTCCTGATGGCTTGGGCCTCGTGCTCGGCCCAGCTCGGGAAGTCCGAGAGCACATAGAGGCGCGCGTGGTCGCGGTAGTTGAACGAGGCCGGCAGGCGGTGCTCGGCCACGTCGGCTCCGAAGCCCAGCCGCGAACGGATGAAGTCGAATCGGCCCGCCACCGACAGGGTGGCTGAGATCCAGATACTGCGAGCGAACGCTGGGCGGAGTCGCTGCCACTCCCCCTCAGCCGAGAGCTCGATCGGGGTGGCGTTGAGCGTGAAGTTGTACCAACGAGCGCCGCGGGCAAGCTCGGGACTCGGCTGCTCGGCTGCCCACACGATGCGGTTCGGTGGCGGTACCGCAGGCACGGCCGGTCGTGGCACGCTGGCTGCGGCTGCGCCTCCGGTTCCAACGCCTCCACCGCCATTGCCATTGCCGGACCCCGAACTGCCACCACCAGCGGGGCTCCCGATCCCGGCCGACGCACTCCCGCCGGGCGCAGGGGCACTCGCCGCGGCGGCGTCAGGGTCGACGATGTCAGCGTCGTCGACGCTCTTGAGCTCTCCGTCCTCTCCGTCCCCATCCCCGTCCGCACCGGCACCGTCTGCGACGACACTGCCTGCGACGGGAACGGTCAAGGGTCCTGGCGTGCCGGTCGATGGCATGGCGACGGCTGATGCGCCGTCGGATGCTGGTCCCGGAGGTGCTGGTTGCCCGGCAGCCGATCCTGGTTGTCCGGGTGGAGCCGGCTGACCTCCCGGGGCGGGCTGACCCCCTGGGCCGGGCTGGCCCCCCGCACCCTGCTGTCCCCCGGGCGGACCCGGACGGCCGAAGATCGAGTCGGCGACGTCGAGGACAGCGGCGCACGCACCCGAGACGGCGTCGGCCTTGTCGCGCAGGGCCCAGAAGCGCTGGGTCTCGTCGCGCCCCAATCCGGCCAGCGCCCCGGAGCCGCCGATGGCGCGCAACGTCCTGGTGACGTAACTCACCGTCCGCGCCAGTCGGCGTACCTCGCCAAGAGCGCGGAGCACTTCACCACGGGCCTGGTTCCCGCCCCACCATGAGGCCATCGTCGCGGCGCGGTTCGACACGTTGGCGAAGGAGCCTCCAGGGGAGGGTCCGAGCACGCGGTCGAAAACCCGCTGGACCGTGCGCGGCAGGATCTCGGCGCGCAGTGCCGCCTCGAGGTCGTTCGCCGCTCCTTCGAGCGGGCGGGTGTCGAACGCGGCGGCGGCCTCGCGGGCGAAGCGCCAGATGTCGAGGGTGAGGGTCTCGAAGGCCACGTAGTCGAGCGACTCGGAGAGCGCGTCGGTCGCTGCTCCCTCGATGGCGTGCGCCTCGTCGACGATGAGAAGAGTCTCGGGGTCGGCCACATCGTCGAGGTGCGCCATGAGCAGCGCGTGGTTGGTGATGACGAGGCGGTGCCGCTCGACGGCTTCTCGCACGAGCTCGGTGTGGGTGTGTAGTGGTTCGTGGGTCTTCTTCTTGGGGGACGGTGCGCCCGGTGATGGCGTGCCAGGTGATGGCAGAGTCTGCGTAGCGCCTGGGACCGGGGCGCCAGGCGTGGCGCCGCCCGAGGCCGGGGCGCCTCCTGACGGTGTCGGCGGAGTGGCCGGAGGCAGGTGGTAGTCGCCCGACTCGTTCTGGGAGAGCAGGTGTAACCAGCGCGCCACTCGCTTCTCGGTGTGAGACTCGAAGAAGGCCGGCACGTCCATCTGGTCGACCGAGCGCGCCTCCCACTCGTCGTTGAGGTGGGCGGTCGGGGCGATGAGGCGCAAGGAGAGGTAGACGAGCAGCTCGCGGAAGCGCACCTCGCTCCAGAGCACTGGCCGGATCCGGTTGGTCGGGTTGGCCACCTCGGCACTGCAGTCCGAGATCGCGCCGACGAGAGCGCGCAGGCTGAGCCGGTTCTGCGCTCCCTTGACCAAGCCGGCTGCGCCGCGGAGCCAGGCCAGGTCACCGGTCGCCAGGCTCTCGAGCTCGCTGGCCAGCTGTCGCTGGAGCTGCTTGGTATGCGTGGCGATGACCACCCGTCCGCTCGAGTGGGTCTCGAGCCATTCGAGCGCGGTGGCAATAGTGACGTAGCTCTTGCCGATGCCCGTCGGCGCCTCGCACAGGCCGTCGGTGCCGTTGTGGACCCAGCCCCGGATTACCTGCGACATGTCGTGCTGGGCCTGGCGCACCTCGGCCTGTCCTCTGGCGGCCACGGCGACGAGGTGCGGGTCGACGGTGCCGTCTGGGCCCTTGACCGTGCCGGGGATGGCCCCGACGGTGCTGCGACCACGGCGGCGCACTGGGGTCTGGCGGCCGAGCTCGGTCTCGAAGACACGCGAGATGCCGTCGTCGTCGAGCGCGGCGACCTGCGGGACGCCGAGCCCAGCGAGCTCGAAAAGCATGCGCCAGGGCGCGCTGTCAGCGCACAGCGCGCCGATGATGGTGCGGACTCGTTCGGGCAGGCCGGCGAGCATGTGCGTCATGTGGTCGACCAAGCGAGCCAGCACGACCGAGTCGTCGAGGGCGTCGTGCCAGGTGAGCCCGCTGACATCGATCCCGGCGTGGGTGGCGAGCGGCACCAGGCTGTGTGGTTGCGAGCCCAGAGGGAATAGGCAGAGCGAGAGGTAGTAGCCGTCGCAGCGTGCGGGCCCTTCGATGCGCTCGATATTGGCCAAGTCGCAGGCCCGGTCGATGAACTCGAAGTCGGCGACCTCGCCGTTGTAGGCAACGATGAAGTCGGCGTCGGTCACATAGGTCCGGAAGTCCTCGAGCACGGTGACCGGGTCGGCCTTGTGCTCCTCGTAGCGCTCCCTGGTGGCGGCGTTGTAGACGTCGAAACCCTCGGGGAGCTCGACGAAGCGGTTGAACGGCTCGGCGGCGGCAACCCAGTCGGCGTCGGTACCCGAGCGCATGGCGGCGAGCTGGAAGATTCGGGCGTCGGTGTACGGAGCTGCGGTGATGAGGCGGAGCGCGGTCTCGCAGTCGAAGGAGATGACCCTGGTTCCTTCTCGAGCCAGGGCCGCTGGCTCCTCAGCGGCTGCGACGTTGGGGAAGAGCCTCGATTCTTCCATTCGCACGGCGTCGCCAGCCAAACGCACGATGCCCATGGCCTGGGCCTCGGTCAGGTTGGGCCAGATCTCCCGGAGTTCGGCGAGCAGGTCGCGGGCCTCGATGCCGCCGGGATGGGCGGCCAGGACCGAGAGCAGATTCGCCACCCGTCCGTCGGTCACCGCCTACCTCATTCCTCGGGCCCTCCTGGGTCCGTTCGCCAACCTGCTCCACTTAGCGCTACCGCCAACGGGAAAGTGTACGGAACGGGTGTTCATGTAGCTCCGTGCGCCCTGGCAAAGCTTCAGAATCCGGGATAGACGGCAAAAATACAAACGTGTGTTCGCCACCTGCGGGACATCGAATCATCGACCCGACCCTGTACCGGAATAACTATCTCGCGAGCCAGGTAGAGGTGAGCAACGGGGGTGGTCGCGGCGAGACGGCGCTGACTCACTTGCCGCACACCAGGCGGCGCGAACGCTCGCGGCACTGCGCGAAACTCGACTGCGAACAGGTGGGCACCGCCGTGTGGTACTCAGCCCTTCCCGGGGCGCCATGGGCCAAGACCATGCACTGCCACGCCTGTGGGCGCCCACTCCAAGATGGGGAGAGACACCACGCCATCGTGGACTGGGAACTGACCCGCAATGACCCCCACGGGTGGAGCAGTCCGGTCAGTGATGATCGAAGTCCGGCGTGACCTTTATCAGGGCGAGCCCGGCGGTCCACCACACGATGGGTACGGTGCAGTCGTCGACCGTCTTTCGGGGTTCCTCGCGGGATGCGGGGTGGCCGTGGTCCAGTACCTGCCGCGTCCCGGCTGAGCGAGCTGGGCGAGCGGTCTTGCTGGGGCTCAGTGAGCCGATCCGCAGACAGCTCGCACGTCGCACCCCCGGCACTTGTCCTTGGCCGGCCGGGGCGTGTAGTCGCGCCGGCGCAGGGAAACCGCAGCCTCGGTGACCGTGGTCTCGGCTTCGGCGAGGGCGCCCGGCGAGATGTCGACCGTGTGGGGGTCGGGGCGGCCCAGGTCGTGGATGTAGGCGCCCCGAACGTCGAGGCCCTCTCGGCGCCCGGCGTCGGCGTAGACCTGGAGCTGGAGGGCGTGGTCGGCGGGGTCGTCGGTCGAGGTCTTGTAGTCGACGATGGCTAGCGCGGTGGTGACTCCGTTCTCGCGGTCCAACACCACGTCGGCCCGGCCCTGGACCGTCACTCCCTCGAGGTGCAGCTCGAAGGGTCGCTCGGTCTCCCAGACCCGGTGTAGGTCGTCGCTCTGGCGGTCCACGTAGCCCTTGACCAGGCGGTGGGCCGAGGCCTTCAGGTTGCGGTGGGCCGCCTTGTTGGCATGGGGCAGGAAGAATCCCGAGTCGAAGATGGCCTCGAGCTGCGCACCGGTAGGGGTCTTGCCGGTCTCTTGGACGTGCTCGGCCACCGTGCGGAGGATGTGGTGGACGGCCTTGCCGTAGCCGAGCTCGGGGGCCAGCTTGGGCTCGAACCCGAGCAAGGTGCGCAGTCGGTACTGCATCCCGCAGTCGAGGAATGAGGCCAGCTCGCTGTAGCTGACGGTGATCGGCACGTCGGCTTCGGCGCCTCGGGGCTCGACGGGTGCGGGGTCGAGCTCGTTCCACTCGCGCTCGAGGTCGACGAGTTCCTCGTAGTAGGGGCTGGGATTCGAGGCCTGGACTTTGGCCCTCTTGTGGCGGGACACCGACAGCCAGTCCCGGGCCCGGGTGACCCCGACGTAGAAGAGGCGCCGCTCGTCGGCGTCACCGCCTTCGTAGCGCTCAACTGGGAAACGGTCACGCGGGATCGGCCACTGCTGGTGTTGGCCCGACTTGCTCGACGGGAACCGCTTCTTGGTGAGCGACGGCAGGAACACTACCGGCCACTCGAGCCCCTTGGCCCGATGCACGGTGGTGAGGTCCACTGCGTCGAAGACAAAGTCGGGCTCGCCGTCGAAGCCCTCGTAGTTGGCCTGGGCATGGTTGAGGATGTGCACGGCCAGGTTCGTGTAGTACCACGTGCCCCGGTCCTGGCCGCCGACCTGCTCGCCTTCGACCTCAGCGTCCATGCGTGCCCGGCGCCGGACCGACTCGTAGTCGGCCAGCAGCGCCGAGAACCGGGCCAGGGTGCCCATGCGGTTGAGCGTGATCGGGTCGGCCAGGTCCCAGTCGCGTACCGAGAGGACCTCGAGCAGCTCGTAGTACTCGCCCACCAGGTTGGCCGTGCGCGACTCGTCGGGCACGAGGGCCTTCCAGGCCGAGAGGTACCTTCGCAAACCTTCGGCACCTTTGGGCGTGAGGTCGAACACCTCGGCGTACTCGTCGAACAGCTCGTCATCGTCGACCTCCTCTCCTGGGCTGTGCAGGTCGCGCCACTCGAAGTCGACCAGCCAGGCGAAGGTCCGCCCCAGCAGCCGTGCCTCGGGTTGCTCGAACAGGCCGAGGCGCCCGCCGGGCTGGACCGGGATGCCCGCCTCAGCGAACTGCTCGACCAGCTTGCGGTAGGCGACCTTGCCACGGACTAGGACCGCCATGTCCCGGTAGGGGACCCCTTGGCGGGCGAGGTGGCCGATGAGGGCGGCGATGCCGGCCGCCTCGTCGGCCTCGTCCTCGCCGGCCCACAGCACCACCTCGGGTTTCGTACCGTCGGGCGCACGGGACGCCTGCATCTCTTTGTGCCCGGCGATGCGACCCGGGATGGTGGCCGACACCCGGTTGGCGGCCTCGACGATCTCGGGTCGGCTGCGCCGGTTCACGTCGAGGACGAAGCTCTTCACACCCGGGTAGCGCTTGGAGAAGGTGGCGATGTTGGCCACGTCCGAACCCCGCCAGGCGTAGATCGCCTGGTCGTCGTCGCCCACCACGCACAGCTCGACTGTGGGGCCGGTCATGGCCCGCACAAGGCGCTCCTGAGCGGGGTTCACGTCCTGGTACTCGTCGACCACCAGGTGTCGGAGTCGTGCGTGCAGTTGTGCCCCGACGGCCCCGGACTCGAGCTCGGTGACCGCCCGGACGATCTGCTGGCCGTAGGTGAGGAGGCGATAGCGGTCGAGGGCCTCGAGGTAGGCGACGACAGCCGGTCCGATGGGGTCGGGCTGGAAGTCGATGTCCAGCATCTCGTTCTCGATCACGTCGAGTCCCTTGAGGAACTGGGAGATCCCTGCGAACAGCCGGTGCTGAGAGTCGAACTGCCGGAGTTCCAGGCGGTTGGCCTCTCGGGCGAGAAAGGCGGTGAGCTGGTTGTCGTCGAGCACGTCGTAGGTCTCGTAGCGCGGCACGTGCTGTTGGAGGAGACGGAAGCAGTAGGCGTGGATGGTGCCGACGAACAGGCCGTTGAGCGAGTCGAGCACCACCTGGCCCGACCGGTGGGCAACCCGGGCGCTGATGCGGTTCTTCAGCTCCTCGCCGGCACGTTCGGTGAAGGTGAAGGCCACGATGGCCTCGGGGGGCACTGTCTCGGCGATGAGCGAGGCCACCCTCTGGGCCACGGTCTCGGTCTTCCCCGACCCGGCCGATGCGATGATCTGAAGGTGGGACCCGCGGTGCTCGACTGCCTTCTTGGCGTCGCCCTCAAGTACCGGTGGTTTGCTGGTTCCCGACATGGCCCCCCCTCGGACCCGAAGCGTATCGCCACGCCTGGCCGGCGGCCCGACCACACACGCACGCATAACCGAGCCTCCGAGGTGGCCAGATCCCGAGTCAGCCGAAGGTCACTCAAAATGCCACCAGTCCCGCCCGTACGCGTGCGCTCTCGGATGGGGAGGTGGTTGCCCTCCACGTTCGCGCGCGCTTGCCGGGTCGAGCGGGCTCAATCCCGCCGCCAGCCAGCGAGTGGCCTCGTGAGGAGGAACCCCCGCAGTGCGCCAAGCCGGCCAATCAGCCAAAGGGATCCCAGAACTGCGCCAACGGGGCACGTCCGCCGGGTCGATCCCGCCCGACACGAGGACGGCCGCATCTTCCGGAGAGGCGTGGAGCGAAACCCATCGTTCGGCGTCCCTCGCGCTGAACCCGCGCGAACTCCTGCTCTGGGCGAGATAGGGTCGAACCCCCTCCGGCTCCATTCCGATCGCTAGTCGGGCCGGCCTTCCCCGTGCGCCTGTTGGGGATCCGGCTGCGCCCTCACGTCGGCATATGGCCATCGGATCCCTATCCTTTCGAGGGCAATGCGATGGCTACATGGTGCGCGATCATGCTGACCATCGGCTCGTCAAGAGGCCCGGAGGCGTTGAGCGACTCGGCAAGCCGGCTCGGCCACGTGACCCAGACCCCGGCGTGTTGGAACGGCTTCGCGAACAGCGACCACTCGGCCTTGTAGAAGCAGAGCGCGGCGTGGACCTCGGCAGCGATGTGGACGTGGCCGAGGGCGTTGGTGACCGCCGTCAGTTGCCAACCAAGTTGGTCGGCTGCCTTGGAGCGGTCGCGGCCACCGGCGTAGAGCCGCACATCGGTGCGGAAGAACCCGCCCACGTCGCGTCGCTCGACCCGGCCGCTGTAGTTCTTCACGTCGATGACCCACACCCCGCTCGGGGCGACGGCGACGATGTCGATGTTCCCCTTGGTCCCCGGGACGCCTCGGTCGTAGAGGAGGATGGCCTTGCCGGCGGTGAGCGTTTCGAGTTTCGCACCGACCTCCTCTTCTCCTTTGCCACCCTTGGCCCACGCCGTCGTTGACTGCGGATCGTCGGAGAGGAACTTTGCGACGCTGGCGAACCTGCCCCACTTCTCCTCCAGCCGAGCTTCCCTTTGGGCGTGGCGTTTCTCGTACTCGAGGCGGGCCGACCCACCGGCCGTCCCGCGGTCCAATGGGATGGCGGGGGGCTCAACGGCACCCTCCGCCGCGCCCCGATCCGAGTCCGGGGTTGGCTGTCCGTGGTGATCGCACGAGACCGCCCGCCGGCCGGGGTCCCACCAGGCGGTCGCGCCGGCTGGGAGCTCGGCCCCACAGACCACGCAGGTGCCGGCCCGCCGGAGCGCCATGAGACGGGGAGCCTTGGACTTTGGACCTCGGGCTACGGGGATTGGCTGGGGGCCTGGGGCCGAGGCCGCCGAAGCCGTTGCTGGGGCGGGCAGGAGGTCAGGCTGGTACCACTGTCCGTCCGAGGCCTTCCACCAGCCTGTGGGCTCGCCAGTTGGTCTCACTTGGGCATTCTTGCATCGAGGTGCCACACCACCCGTCGGATGGGGCATGCGTACCGATAGGTGAAACCTGCGGGGACGTGGGCCTTGTGTAGTCCTGAACCAACAAGGCAGTTGATGCCGCTTCTCCTGGCGGACCCTCCAGTCATGCCCTCCAGCGTCTTGCAGCGTGGCACCGCCCCCCACCGGTCAAGGGACGCTCCGGGACGCCGGCTCGCTCCCGGAGACCGGCGCAAAGCGCCGCCGGGGCCGGCCTCCGTTTCCTTCGCTCTCCGCCCTTGACCTGCGTGGGGTCCCCGATGCCCTCTCGGCGCTGCCGGCGGGAATGCCCCACCGCGATCGAGGAGGCCTCGCATGTGACTACCGCATCACGTGATCAACGACAGGCCCAGTACGGCTGGGTGGCTGCGCTTCCTCCCGACGTTCTTCGGGAGCTCGCCAACATGGCCCATCGGGCCACCCGGTTCGTCTTCGACGATCCCGCGGCGGCGGCGGCCGAGCTCGTCGACATGCTGGCCGCAGGTACCCGCCCGACGATCGGGTGGTACCGGCGCCACCGGGCCCGATGAGCATCGTCGCCCCGCCAACCCTGCCGGTGTAACGGGCGGCGGAATCACGCCCGCACCCTCGCCTGGCTGAGAGTGCTTCGGTCGGTAATACGGCCGTGTTCAGCAGACGTGCGATCGGTGCGGGGGCGGGCCGGTCACCGCCGGCCCGCCACTCATCCCTCGGCCCGCTGGCGCTGGCCGTCCCTGGCGGTAGCCGGGGAGATTCTGCCTGCCAGGTTGCTGTCAGTCTGCTCTCACCCCTCGAGCGCTCAAGGCACGCTCCGGGGCGCCGGCACGGTCGGCCACTTCGTCTCGCCGTGCTCGCCGGGTCGACCGGCCTCCGCTTCCTCCGCTCGGCCTGCGGCCGGCCTGGACCACTCGGGGGTCCCCGAGAGCTGGCAGGTCGTACCCGGCCGGAAAGCCCGGTCGGGACGAGCAAGGAGATACACCATGTCCGAAGTTTCCACCCCCGTCGACCTGTCGAAGTTCGACACCGACACCCCGCAGTACCAGGTGCTCGGTGAACTCGGCCTGTCGGTTGTTCCGCCTGCCGAAATCGTCGAGCAGGACGAGGCGATCGAGGCCCTGCGGAGCGCGCTGCACTGCATTGGCGTCCAGGCCGGCAAGGCGCTACGTGACTTGGCCGAGGCCCGAGAGGCCCGCCGGACCGAGAGCGAGCGGTACGCACAGTTCCAGGCGCAGGTGCGCCAGAAGGCCAAGGACGTCGCCGAGGAGCAAGGCTGGTGCCGCCCGGGCCTGAACGCCGCGCTCCAAGACCTTGGCCTCGACCCGTTCATCGAGCACTACCGGGTGACCGCCACGATCACCGCCGTGTTCGAGGTCACCGGATCCGAGGACGTCGAGACCGAGGACCAGGCCGCCCACCGG
>Ga0181536_10000743_pt1 | contig 39158 bp, 36 predicted proteins | sample PEATcosm2014_Bin_41_FD_121105 | JGI IMG/M metagenome (GOLD analysis project Ga0181536, IMG submission 121105) | Peatland microbial communities from MTU Mesocosm Facility, Houghton, MI, USA - PEATcosm2014_Bin17_60_metaG | ecosystem: Environmental > Terrestrial > Soil > Wetlands > Peat | place...
CGGGCTGGTGAGGGAGGTGGCCGACGGGGTGTAGGTGGCGGTGACTGTGTCCTCGTTGCCCGGGACGGGCACGAACGTGCACGCGGCCGTGGGTGTCGTCCCGACCGGCTCTGTCGAGCAGGTCACGCGACCTGTGACGGTGATCTCGCTGCCGTTCTGCTTGAAGGTGACGGTCCCGCCGACGGTGGCCGTGCCGGCGGTCACGGCGACCGTGGCCTTGACCGTGACCGGCGCGCCCCCGGTGCCTGTGACCGGGTGGGTCTGTGTGGCCTGGGGGTCGAGGGTGACCGTGATCGGCTCCTTGGTCGGCGTGTAGGTCACGGTCGGCGCTGTGCTGGTGGCCCAGTCCGCGCAGGCTCCGGACGCCGTCGGGCAGTAGGTGGCCGAGAAGGTGAGCGGGGTGAGGGTCGTGGGCACCAGGGCATTAGTGCACGTGGCTAGGCCATTTGTAGCCGTCACCGCGCTGCATTCGGCCACCGTTGTCTTGCCCACTTTGAACTCGACGATGCCGTCAGCCACGGCTGTAGACTTTGGTGTGCTCCTAACGCTCGCCGTTAGGGTGACCGGAACTCCCGCGGCGTTGTCGTCTGTACGGTTTGTCCTCACGGTGAGCAAGGTGAGGGACTTCGCTGGTGTGACAGAAATGCTCAATGTCGCAGCCACGGGTGTCGTCTCAGTGTCGCCGCTGTAAAGGGCTTCTATTGTCTCTTTCGTCAGCTTGCCGCCTGTTCCGGGCACGAAGGTGCACGGCTGAGCCACTCCTTTCGAACCGACGTTGAGACCGTTCGTCGGTGCCGTCCCGGCACAAGAAAGTGCCGCCCATTGTTGGCTCGGTGACCCACGGTACAGATATGTGACCGTGCGGCCGCTGGATGTGTCTGTTGTCGGGATTCCTATCACTTTGGCCTGCAGTATGATGGACTTGCCATAGGTGACGTTCAGTTTTGAAGTCGCAACCGCGTTTGTTGTGGCCGAAAGTGCCAACCTAGTCGGGATTTTGGTGGCAGTGAAAGCCACCGGTTTCGATTGGGAACCGAGGTTGTAACCGACTGTCGTAGGGATAAAGTATTTCGCGTATATTGTGTAGCGTATGCCGGGATGACCGGTGAAGGGACAGTTCACTACAGCATTCTTGATCCCATTTGTTGTCGTCCCCTTTGGTACCGCGGCGGCACCTGTTGCGCTGCTCGGTGTACATTGGATAGCAGTATACGCTCCTGAACCTTCAGTTTCGTAGAAGGCTACCTTGGCTTTGCCCATGTTAAGGAATGTTGGAGCCTGACTTGTCGTCACGACATCGGCCGTCAACGTGCCATTGTTCACTGTCTTGAGTGTCACGTTAGTGGTCGTCGAATCCTTTATGACAATGAGCAATGTTGTTGGGGGCGTACTACTGCTTCTATAGACATAATTGCCCGAATATATTGCAAGGTATTGGTGACTTCCTAATGACTCTGGATATGTCTTACTTCCCAATCTGTGTGGTGCAGAGAAAGTGCACGTGGCATGGCCTGTTATGACGGGCGCTGATGGGCAAGGGGTGATCCCGAGCCCTGTGAAGGTGACCGTGCCGCCACTCACCGGAGCTGTTGTCCCGGAACTCACAGTGGTCGCTTCGAGCGTGACTGTCTCACCCGCCTGGCGCACGACATACTTTCTTCCGGCTGCCGTGCCTGTGACAGCCCTCAACGTCGTCGTGGTGGAACTCAGGCTCCACGTAAATATGACCTTTCCGAGCTTGAATACGTTGGTGTGGCTGAATGTCGCCCGGCCGATTTCGTACCCCGCGTTGGTCGCCAACTTGGTCACCCAGCTGAGCCCACCACCACCACCACCACCGGCACCGCTGGTCGCACCCCCCGCGCCGCCGCCGCCGCCGAAGCGTCCGCCGCCGCCGCCGCCGCCGCCGCCGCCGTCACCCTCTATGCCATTGCCTGTGCCACCTGCGCCGCCGGTGAGCGGGCCGCCTGGGGATCCGCTTGTGCCGGGTCGATAACATCCGGGTTGCGGCTCTCCGCCACTTCCCCCGGCCGTTGTGGTGCCGCCACCACCACCGCCGCCGCTCTGTGCGTATGTTGTGAATCCTCTTTCGCAGAGTGTGGGGTTACCGTTTCCTGCCCCCGGCACTAATCCCCCGCTCCCGCCGAGATGAGCCCTTCCGTAGACCACTCCTACGGCTGTCTCCGATTCCCCGCTGCCCCCGCCCCCGCCGCCGGCGATCGCCAGCGCGATCTTTGTCATGTCTGGTTCTGTCTTGAGGATCTCGGTTGTCACGAGTGTCGCCAGGGATACCCCCGACCACCCGCCACCGCCAGATCCGTCTTGGGCGCCCGAGCCGCCATGACCGCCCCCCGGAACGCCACCTGGGGGCTGTGTGTGTGTCTTTATGTGTGTCCCACTTGCGGGGACTCCGTTACCGCCGGCGACAAAGTACAGCTCTCGATCTTGTAGAGGACGAGCTGTTGTGATCGCCATCATGTTTATCTGGCCTGTTACTTGGCCGCCTTGTCCGCGCGTTGTTCCTACAGTGCTTGTTGTCGTTCCTCCACCATCCCCGCCATCCAAGCTAAAGTTGACGTAGTCGACGCCAACCGGGATCGTGATCGAACCCTCTGTAGGCGTTTCACCTGTTGTTCCTCGACTCTCATAGGTACATTCGACCTTCGTTGTTGTTGTGACCTTCCGGCAGTGTGTACTTGTGGGCGAACCTGTCGACGTCAATTCCGACCGCTGCGCGATCGCCGCGACGGGTCGGCGCTGGGCGGTCGACGCGGGAATCGTGACCACCACCTGGGCGATGAGCGCCAAAAGCATCGCAAGGCAGACGAATGCAGTCCCAATCCCCGAGAGTGCGTCGATCACGCGGGAGGCTGGGTGTCCAGTAGTGGAGCGGGAGGATCCTCCACGGCCGATCCGCTGCCGCTTCCCACCATCTCCCATGAGGAACCTCCAGAGGCTGTCCCCTCGCATCAAACTTAAGATGGGGTCGGTCTTGAAAACAGGGTCGAAAGTCCCGGTAACCGGGTTCCCATGAACTGATCCACCCGCTGTGGGAGTCTCGTTCCCCGAGATGGGGAGAACAGAGGACAGCACAGCATGAAGCGACGCCGACACACCCCTGAGCAGGTGGTTCCATGCTGCTGGCAACGGGGTGGTCCCTTGGGACTGGCAAGCGACACTCCGTCTCTTGTGGAACCAGGACTTCGACTCGGTGTCGCCCTTCGCCGACATCCTGCTCGGCCAGCCCACCTTGTCGCGCCAGCTGCGCATGGGGGTGTTCGCCGCGTTGGACCAGCGCATCGCCACCCGCTATTCGTTGACGGCCATGGACATCGGCGAGTCGGCCGCCTACCTGCGCCACCACCTGTCCTTGGCCGGGCGAGAGGATCCCCTCTTCGCCGACGACGCCGTGGCACGCCTGCACCGGGCGGCCAACGGGCTCCCACGAGCGCTCAACAACGCGGCGATCGCCGCGCTCATGGCCGCAGCCGCCGACAGCAAGCAACTCGTCGACGACGCCTGCGCCAAGCGGGCCGTCGCCGAACTCACGAAGGACTGATCACCGCCATGGCCGGCTCCCGAGCGCCCCCGTCGACAAGAAGCCCTGCCGATCGGTGGTCATGCAGCGTGGCCGCCGCGTGTGCAAAGAGCGTGGCCGGCAACACCCCTGGGTGGCATTCTTCGCCGAGGCCGTCAAAGCGAGATCGCACGCTGCAGCCGACGCCATCTCACGGCTCCTTACGATCAAGAACGAGTTCGCAGAGACGCTCGACTCTCTGGGTCATAGAGGATCGGTCGTACAGCTTGCCGGCGAGCTCATCGGCTACCCGGTCCTCGACGTCCCCCGAGCGCGCGACCTGCTCGGCGTGTCGTACCAGGCAGCCAACACGGCCGTCGCCAAGTTGGTGGAGCTGGGGATCTTGCGCCAGGTATCGACCGGAGGCTATGGCCGAGTGTTCCGCTGTCCGAAAGTGTTCGACGTCGTCGCGGGTGCCTGACGGGGCATTCGGGGGTGGAGGTCTCCCGACGGCCAGCCCATCGGTCCGCCGCCACCGCGAGCGGACGGCAAGCCGCAGGCGACGGCTTCGACGTAGGCTCGGATCGTGAGCGGGGAGCGGTGTGCCGGGTGCGGTTCCTCAGAGGCGTCCTGGTGGATCGGTTCCGTGCTGTACTGCGACCGGTGCGGGAACCGCCATCTGTCCGAACTGATGGGGCTCCCCGACCTCCCGGATCCACCGCCGCCCATGACGCTGCGAGACGGCTACGGCAACCTCCGGACGCTGCATTTCCGCGTGTGGCGTGCACCGACCGGCGTCGAGGTCAGTGTCGAGGAGCTCGACGCCGGCACCGGAGGTTGCTACCGGCGCTCCGTCCTCGGCCCGCACGACGCCGACGTCGCCGAGCTCGCTGAGGCACTGCGAGAGATCGCCACCGACGAGATCGGCCGCCGCCAGCTGCGCTACAACCCCCACCGGGCGGGGTGGCTCGTAGGGGGCGACGTCGTCGAGGGTGAGTTCGTCTGGAGCAAGGACGGCAACGAGGTCGGCTCACCGTACGACGTGGCGATCGACGGGCAGTTGCTCAGCTGGGACGAATTCGGACGAACCCTCGAGGCCTTCGAGGGCTGGCGATTCCGACTCGAGATCGTCGATCAGATCGAGGACTTGCGACCCGACGCGGAGCTGACGGATCTCCTACGGATCCGCCCGACGGACTGAATCCATCCTTGGCGCAAGAAAGTACTCAGCCAGGTCGTGTCGCGAAACGACCACGTCCTGCATGGCGCGTGCGTGGCACTGGCACGCCAAACATGCCATAACACCAGTTCAGGGCCGCCAACCCGCGAGCCGCCCAGGGCTGATAATGCTGAGGCCGAAGGTTCAAGTCCTTCTAGCCCCACTGCCCGCCGTGCGCCGATCGCACCGGCGCGCCGATCGCCTGCCGCGACGGCCCCGCCGGCCCACCACCTATACGCTTGACCTCGCCCGGACGGAGTGCCGGATGGCAGGGGGAGAGGTCGTCCCGTGTCGAGGCTGCGGTGTGACCGACGAAGCGGTCCGGCGGGACCCGGCGGGACCCGCCCGCCTCGATCGGTCGGGCGCACCCGTCGGCGCCCGCCCCCCGCCCTGGGGGGACAACGGCACCGGGCCGTAGGTCCAGTCGCCGCCCCGACGGCGCCAGTTGGCCACCGTGAAGAACCACCGCGGGTCGGCGCGCAGGGCGAGCAGCAGGTTGACCCAGATGTCGGCCTCGGGGAGCGTCGAGAAGCCGTCCGGGACGACGCAGAGCGTCAGCGGCTCCCCCTCCCACGGGCGAAAACGCAGGTTGAACAGGCGACCCAGCTGCACCGGGCCGAACTCGGTGGGGACCCAGAAGGTCCGGTTCCTCGTCCAGTCCTCACGCTGCCCCTGGTCGAGCAGCGAACAGAGCAGCCGTTCGGCGGCCAGCCGAGGGGGGAGGCGGCCGCCCACCGGGGCCGCCGCCTCCCCCAGGAACTCCTCCAGCCGTTCGACCCCGGGGATCTCGGCGCAGACCAGGACGAGCTCGAGGCCGGCACGGTCGCCGGTGGTGATGCGGACGAGCTGGCGGTCGAACCCGAGGTTCTCGAGGACCTCGTACTCGGCCAAGCTCAGCCACCCTGGATGGGACGGACGATGAGGATCTCCTCGGCCCCCGGGTCGAACGACCGGATCTGCACGGCGGCGTCGGCCGGTGCGCCTTCGGGTCGGGCGAAGGCCAGCCGACGCTGTGTCAGGACCAGGCTGCGGAAGAGCGCCTCCACCTCCTCGACCGACCTGGTGTCCCCCGGCGCCCAGTCGACGACGGTGTCCCCGGACGAATCCAGCACTCGAAGCTTTCCCACGTTTTCCTCCTTGCTCGGGGTGTCCCAGTCAAAGCAAACACACGTTCGCTCCTTGTGTCAACGGCCCCTGACCTGGGCGCTCGGATGGAGTCCCTGGTCCCCGGGGTGGGACGACCTTGCCGGGGCGAGACGGTTTCCCCCGCCCGGCGCGTACGGAAGGACCGCGTGAAGAGGGCGGCGTCCGCGTCGTGCCGGTGGCGTGCGGGGGTGGCCGTGCTCTCCCTGGCGGCGGCCCTCGTGGCCGTGGGGGGTGCCGGCGGCGGCGCGTCCCTCGCGCCGACGACCCGCTTGGCCGCCGTCGCCTTCTCGAGTCCCACCGACGGCTTCGGCTACTTCTCCGTGGCGACACCTGCCGGCGGACCCTGCCGGGGGCTCGTCGGCCGCACCGCCGACGGCGGCGGCCGGTTCGCCGGCGTCGCCACCGTCGACTCGTGGGGGTGCGGCGGCAGCGCCCCGGCCACCTCGCTCGCCACCGACGGCCGTGGCGACGTCTTCCTCTACGGCCCCGGCCTCTTCGCCTCCCACGACAATGGCGCCGCGTGGGCGCAGCCAGCGCAGCACGGGAACGTTCTCGCCGTCGAGGCGCGCGGGCGCTCGGTGTGGATGGTGGAGGCCGACTGCCCTGGGGCCGGCCCCGGGGCGCCGCCTCCCTGCGCGCTCCACCTCGTCGAGTCGGCCGACGGCGGCCGAGACTGGCGCACAGCCCCCACCCAGCCCCCCGGGGCCACCGCGCCCGGGGCCGGGGAGCCCGCGCTCGGCCAGACCTGGCTGGTGCGGACCGGCCGGTCGTCGGCGTACGTGGTCTCCGCCCCGCCAGCGACCACCGGCGGCTCGGCCGACGACGCACCCCTCTGGCGCACCGACGACGGCGGGCGGACCTGGACGCGCCGCCAGATCCCCTGCGGCATCGACGCGCTCTCCGTGGTGGTCTCGGCCGCCCCGGAAGGGACACTCCTGGCCGTCTGCGCCGGCCAGCCCACGGCCGGCTACGAGATGAAGTCGTCGGCCCGGTCGACCGACGGGGGCCTGCGCTGGTCCACCCACGTGGCCTGCAGTCCCAGCCCCGACAGCCTGGCGTTCTTCCCGGCCGGCTGCGTCGGCGAGCCGCTCGACAGCGGCTACCTGGCCGGCGTCGACGCCGTCTCGGGCACGACCGCTTTCGTGGTCGGGGATCGCGCGCCGTTGCGCGTCTCCCACGACGGCGGGGCCCGGTGGCGCACGGTGGCACCGGCGATCGGGAGCACCGGCGGCGGGACGTCCCAGGTCGTGTTCTTCAGCCCCCGTGACGGGATAGTGGTCGGCACCACCGGGACAGCCGGCGACCGGGCCACCTTGTGGACCACCCGTGACGGTGGGGCGCGCTGGACCGCCCTCGTGCCGCAGGTGGCTGCGCCGTCGACACCGGCCTCCAAGGTGGTCCTCGGGCCAGACGGCCTTCGTGTGGTCGAGATCGGCGCGCCGCGCGCCTCGGCGGTGTCGACCCTCGAGCGCGACCTCGGGGCCCCGACGCGCACCACGGCCGGCGTCTGCCCAGGGAGGACCGAGGTGGAGTGGGGTGACCTCTCCCTCGAGTTCTCCGCCGGCCGGCTGGCCGGCTACCGCTACCTGCGCGGCGGCCTCTTCCCCCCGGTGGCCACCCTCTCCGGGCCGTCGGCGCCGCTCCGGCCCCTCCTCGCCACTACCACGGGGGTGACGCTCGGGGCGACCCTCGGCCGGGTGCGCGCCCTCTACCCCGCCGGCGACTTCAGCGAGGCCAACGGGGGGTCGCTGGTGGTACCCGGCCGGAGCGGCACCGACACCCTGCGCCTCTTGTTCTTCGACGACACCGCCGCGGCGCCGCTCGCCGAGGTGAAGGGCGGGGAGCCCTGCGGGGACGTCTGACCGCCGCCGTGACAGGCTGGCACCGTGGCCGAGCACCGGGTGCACCTCGTGGCCGACGTCAGCTCGGACCGCCCGGCGGCCGTCCGGCCGGTGCTCGACCGCCTGGCCGGGGCGACGGTCACCGAGAGAGCCGACGGCTACCACGTCGAGGCGTGGCTGGCCGGTGGGGACGCCCGGGACCTCAACCGGGAGCTGCTCTCGGCGCTGCGGCGAGAGGAGCGGCGCACCCGCCTGCGGGCCGAGTGGACCACCGGCGGGGTGATCCGGCGCTTCTTCGACTACGTGGAGAAGGGGTCGCGCCCGGCGGGCTGACCCCCGGGCCCGGACGCCCGCCCCCTCCGGTGGCACGCCGGGGGCGGCTGGTATAGGACAATGGCCTGCCCCGGCCCGCCGGGGCACCTGCCAGACGGGGACCGGGAAGGGCCGGTTCCGACCGAACGAGGAGGCACCATGCAGCAACGGGAGATCGGCGGCCTGGCGGTGAGCGCCATCGGCCTCGGGGAGATGCCGCTCTCCATCGAGGGACGGCCGGACGAGGCGCAGGCCATGCGCACCGTCCACGCCGCGCTCGACGCCGGGGTCACCATCATCGACACCGCCGACGCCTACTGCCTCAATCCGACCGAGCACGGCCACGGGGAGCGCCTGGTGGCCCGGGCCCTCGCCACGTGGAGCGGCGACTCGAGCCGGGTCCTGGTGGCCACCAAGGGCGGGCACCTGCGTCCGGGCGACGGGAGCTGGACGGTGGACGGGCGGCCCGAGTACGTGAAGCAGGCCTGCGAGGCGTCGCTCAAGGCGCTGGGCGTCGAGGCCATCGGCCTCTACCAGTACCACCGCCCCGACCCCAAGGTCCCCTGGGCCGAGTCGGTCGGCGCCGTGGCCGACCTGCTCGACGAGGGCAAGATCCGCATGGCCGGCGTCTCCAACGCCACCATCGCCCAGATCGACGAGGCCCAGCAGGTGCTGGGCGGCCGGCTGGTCAGCGTGCAGAACGAGTTCTCGCTCCGCTTCCGGTCCTCGGAGGGCGAGCTCGAGCACTGCGAAGCCATCGGGGTGGCCTTCCTCGCCTGGAGCCCGCTGGGGGGGATCGGCAACACCGAACGGGTGGCCGCCGAGCACCCGGCCCTGGGAGAGCTGGCCGCCGAGCGCGGGGTGACCCCCCAGAACCTGACCCTCGCCTGGATGCTGGCCAAGGGCCGCCGGGTCATCCCCATCCCCGGCTCCTCGCGGCCCGAGACGGCGGCCGCCTCGGCCGAGGCGGCCTCGATCGAGCTCACCGACGAGGAGGTAGCCCGCATCGACGCGGCGTGAGCCGCCGTCGGTCCCGGCCGGCGGCGTGGGCGGCTGCTACGGTGCGCGCCCGATGACCGACGGCGACGCCGCGCCCACCGTCCACACCACCGAGGCGCGCCTCGCCCTGGCGGCCACGCTGCGCCGTCTGGGCAACGCCCTGGTGGCCCACCAGGCCGACGACGAGGTCCTCGACGAGATCGCCCGACGGGTCGACGAGCTGCTCCCGGCGGTGGAGGCGGCCCCCGAGCGGCCGCACGCCTTCTTGTCGCGCACCGAGACGCTCTTCTCCCGTCCGATGGCCGAGCGGACCGAGGCGATCCCCTCCGACGCCTTCCCCGACTGCGTGGTCTCGGGCCGGGCCAACCCCATGGGCATCGCCGCCCGCCTGTGGCGGGAGGGCGACGAGGCGGTCTGCCAGGTGACCCTGGGCGAGGCGTTCGAGGGGGCGCCCGGCCGGGCCCACGGCGGGGTGGTGGCCGCCCTGATGGACGAGACGATGGGGCTGGTCATGTCGATCTCCACCAGCCCCGCCTTCACCGGCCGGCTCACGATCACCTACCGGGCCCCCACCCCGCTCGGGGTCCCCCTCGAGGCGCGCGCCCGTCTGGCCGGGCAGTCGGGACGCAAGATCACCGTGACCGGCGAGCTGCGGGCCGGCGACCGGCTGCTCGCCCAGGGGGAGGGGCTCTTCATCACGGTCGACCCCGAGCGCTTCTTCGACCTGGCCGGCTGAGCGGCGCCGGCCGGGGAATGGCCCGACCGGGCACGGGGTTGACCGGTGGTGCCGTCACCGGGGCCCCGACGCAGCCCCGGGGCCGCCGCCCCCAGGAGGTTCGCCATGCCCGCTGTGACCGTCGACAACCCGCTCACCCTCCCGCGGCTCCCCGACCCCGACCCGGCCACCGCCGCGGTCCGGCCGGTGCGCTCGGTGACCACCGCCCCCCACGGCCTCGAGGGCGAGGGGTTCCCGGTCCGCCGGGCCTTCGCCGGGGTCCCGATGGCCGACCTCGACCCCTTCGTCCACATGGACCAGATGGGCGAGGTGGAGTACGGCCCCGGGGAGCCCAAGGGGACGCCCTGGCACCCGCACCGCGGCTTCGAGACGGTCACCTACATGATCGACGGGACCTTCCAGCACCAGGACTCGATCGGCGGGGGCGGCCTCATCACCAACGGCGCCACCCAGTGGATGACCGCCGGGGCGGGCATCCTGCACATCGAGCGCCCCCCCGACGCCCTCATCGCCAGCGGCGGCCTCTTCCACGGCATCCAGCTCTGGGTCAACCTGCCGGCCGCCGACAAGATGGTCGCCCCCCGCTACCAGGACATCGAGGCCGAGGCGGTGGCCCTGCTCTCGTCGCCCGACGGCGGGGCGCTGGTCCGGGTCGTCGCCGGCGAGGTGGCCGGCCACGCGGGGCCGGGCATCACCCACACCCCGATCTCGATGGTCCACGCCACGATCCACCCGGGGGCCCGGCTGGCCCTCCCCTGGCCGTCGGGGTTCAACGCGCTGGTCTACGTGCTCTCCGGCCAGGGCTTCGTCGGCCCCGACCGCCGGCCCGTCTCGACCGGCCAGCTCGCCGTGCACGGCCCGGGCGACGTGCTGGCCATCGCCGCCGACCCCGTCCAGGAGTCGCGCTCGCCCAACCTCGACGTCCTGGTCCTGGGCGGCCGGCCCATCCGCGAGCCCGTCGCCGTCTACGGTCCCTTCGTGATGAACACCCGTGCCGAGCTCGCCCAGGCCTTCGACGACTTCCACGCCGGCCGGCTGGGCACGGTGCCGGCCGACCACATCGGCGGCTGACGGCGGTGGACCGGTCAGGGCGGTGGGGCCCCGACGACATCCGCGACCTCACCGGGAGGGTCGCCGTGGTGACCGGGGCGAACAGCGGCATCGGCTACGAGGCGGCGGTCGAGCTGGCGGCCCACGGCGCCCACATGGTCCTGGCCTGCCGCGACCGGGCCCGCGGGCTCCAGGCCGTCGACCGGATCATGGGCGCCGCCCCCTGGGCGACGGCAGAGACCGTGCCCCTGGACCTCGCCCGGCTGGCGTCGGTGCGCGAGGCGGCGGCCCGCATCGGCGCCGAGCACGGCCGGCTCGACCTCCTGGTCAACAACGCCGGGGTGATGGCCACCCCCTTCGGGGTCACCGAGGACGGGTTCGAGCGCCAGATGGCCACCAACCACCTTGGGCACTTCGCCTTGACCGGGCTCCTGCTCGACCTCCTCCTCACCACCGGGGGTTCCCGGGTGGTCACCGTCAGCTCGCACGTCCACCGGATCGGGCGGCTCGTCACCCCGTCCGCCGGACCGTCGCCCGCCGGCTACAGCCGGTGGCTCGCCTACGCCAACTCGAAGCTGGCCAACCTGTACTTCACCTACGAGCTCGACCGCCGGCTGCGCGCCGCCGGGGCCACCACGCTGGCCGTGGCCGCCCACCCGGGCTGGGCCCGGAGCAACCTGGCGGTCAACGGGCCGGCGACCGGGGGCTCGGCCCTGCGGGCCCGGGCCGGCGCCGCGGCGACCCACCTCGGCCAGTCGGCGGCCGCCGGCGCCCTCCCCACCCTCTTCGCGGCGACCGACCCGGCGGTCGTCGGCGGTCGCTACTACGGCCCGTCGGGGCCCCTCGGCTGCTTCGGGTCGCCGGGCCCCGCCCGCTCCAGCCGCCGCTCGCACCGCGCCGACGAGGCCGCCCGCCTGTGGGCGGCCTCGGAGGAGGCGACCGGCGTCCGCTTCGACCTGGACCCGGTGGCCGTCCCGGCACCCTGACCGAGGGGGTCAGCCGGGGGCGTCCGCCTCGCGGTGGAGGAGGAAGGTCCCCGTCGCCCGGCTGACCAGCTCGCCCCCGGCGTCGCGGACCGTCCCCTCGGCGTAGGCGACCTGGCGGGCCAGGCGCACCACCTCGCCGCGCAGGCGGTAGCGGCCGCCCCTGGTGGCCGGGCGCATGGTCTCGGTCTTCATCTCCAAGGTGGCCCGGGTCCGGTCCCGGCCGGAGAGGGCGGCGTTGATGGCGAAGTTCATGCAGGCGTCGAGGAGGACGGAGTGGACGCCGGCCTGGACCACGCCGTGCGGGTTGCAGGCCAGCTCCTCGGGGACGAAGGCGCCCTCCACCCAGCCGAGGTCCTCCCCCTCGACGCCGTAGGTGTCGAGGGAGCCCCCCACCGCGGCGATGACCGGCATGCCGCCGTCGCCCAGCCAGCGGCCCATGTCCCTGGTCGCCACCGTGCCCACGCTACCTGCGTGGCAGGCCCCGGCGGGGAGGGCGGTAGGCTGGGCCGCCGCCGACCGGCGCTCTGCCCACCTCCGTGCGGGCAGCCCCGGCCCCGGCGGGGAGCGATCGGGTCGCCGCCACCGGGGCGGTGCCGTCGGGAGGAGAGCCACCATGACCACCGCCGTCATCGTCGACGCCGTCCGGACCGCCGGGGGCAAGCGCAACGGCAAGCTGCGCAACTGGCACGCCGTCGACCTGGCCTCCGAGCCGCTCAAGGCCCTCCAGCAGCGCAACGACCTCGACCCGGCCATCGTCGACGACGTCATCACCGGGTGCGTCATGCAGGTGTCCGAGCAGTCGCTCAACGTCGCCCGCAACGCCGTGCTGGCCGCCGGCTGGCCCGAGTCGGTGCCGGCCACCTCGATCGACCGCCAGTGCGGCTCCTCCCAGCAGGCGATCCACTTCGCCGCCCAGGGGGTCATGGCCGGCGCCTACGACGTCGTGGTGGCCTCGGGGGTCGAGTCCATGACCCACACCCCGATGGGGTCCTCGGTGGTCCGGGAGTTCGGCTTCCCCTTCGGCCCCCGGATGATGGCCCGCTACGCCGAGCAAGGCGGCCTGGTCGGCCAGGGCATCGGGGCCGAGATGATCGCCGACCAGTGGGGGCTCTCCCGAGAGGACCTCGACCGCTGGTCGGTCCGCAGCCACCTCCACGCCGCCCGGGCCACGGCCGAGGGACGGTTCGACAACGAGATCGTGCCGGTCGCCGTGCGCGACGACCAGGGGGGCGACACCGACGAGGTCTTCTCGGCCGACGAGGGCATCCGACCCGACAGCTCGCTGGAGGTGCTGGCCGGGCTGAAGCCGGCCTTCAAGCCCGAGGGCGGCAAGGTCACCGCCGGCAACTCCTCGCAGATCACCGACGGCGCCTCGGCCGTCCTCATCATGAGCGAGGAGAAGGCCGCCGCCCTCGGCCTCACCCCACGGGCCAGATTCTGTGCGTTCGCCCTGGCCGGGGTGGACCCGGTGACCATGCTGACCGGCCCCATCCCGGCCACCCGGGCCGTGCTGGAGCGGGCCAAGCTGACCATCGACGACATCGACCTGGTGGAGATCAACGAGGCCTTCGCCTCGGTCGTCCTGGCCTGGGAGAAGGAGCTCCACCCCGACATGGACCGGGTGAACGTGAACGGCGGCGCCATCGCCCTCGGCCACCCGCTCGGCGCCTCGGGGGCCAAGCTCATGGCCACCCTCTTGAACGAGCTGGAGCGCACCGGCGGCCGCTACGGCCTGCTCACCATGTGCGAGGGCGGCGGGCTGGCCAACGCCACCGTCATCGAGCGGCTGGGCTGAGCCGGCGGCGCTCGCAGGCCGTCCCCCCGGACGGGGCCGGTAGGATCGGGCCCGTGCGCCAGCGCTGGTTCTCTCGCCGGGCGGTCGGCCTGCACCTGGCCGCCCTGGCCTGGGTGCCCACGTGCCTCCTGGCCGGGTGGTGGCAGGCCACCCGTGCGCTGGACGGCAACGGGCTCAGCTACCTGTACTCGATCGAGTGGCCCCTCTTCGCCGTGGTCGGAGTCTGGGCGTGGTGGATGCTGATCCACACCGACATCGAGACCGTCGGCCGCCGGGCCCAACAGCGCCTCCAGGCCTGGGCCGACGCCAAGGGCGAGGGGCCCGACGCGGGGGGCGGGGCCGCCGGGCCGGCCCTCCCGCCCCGGCGCCGCGAGGACGAGGACGAGGCCCTCGCCGCCTACAACGACCAGCTGGCCGAGCTCTCGGCCAAGGGGCCGCGGACCTGGAAGAACCGGTGAGCACCGCCCGCCGGCTGGCCAGCCGCCTGGTCCCGGGGTACATCCAGGACGAGGAGTTGGCCGACCCCGCCAAGGGGCTCTCGGGCGCGGTGCTGCGCTACCGGATCATGGCCTACACCGTGGGGACCGGCCTGCTCGTCCTGGTCTTCGTGGGGATCCCGTGCCAGTACGGGGCGGGCATCCCCGAAGTCGACGCCATCGTCGGCCCGATCCACGGCTTCTTGTACATCGTCTACCTGCTGGCTGCGGTCGACCTGGCCCGGCGGGCCCGATTCACCCTGCTGCAGATGGCGGCCATGATCGCCGCCGGCTTCCTCCCCTTCCTGGCCTTCATCATCGAGCACCAGGTGATGAAGCGGCTCGTGCTCCTGGCGCCCGCCGCCGAGGCGGCGACGGCCGTCGCCGAAGGGCCCTAGGGAATCAGAGGCCGAACTTCGCCCGGCGCACCTGCTCGACGGCGGCCTCGTCGCCGGAGAGCTCCACCCGGGCCACCGACTGGCGGCCGAAGAGGAAGAGCGCCAGCTCGCCCGGGGGGCCGGTCATCGTGACCATGGGCTCGGCCGCCCGGACCTCCTTCTGGCCGTAGCCGGGGGCCACGATGGTCAGTCCTACCGGGACCGCCCGCCGGGCCAGCCGCGACATCAGCCGCACCCTCGACCACAGCGCCCGCTCGAGGTCGGGGTCGAGGTCACGGGGAGCCCAGCCGGGCTCGGCCCGGCGGACGTCCTCGTGGTGGACGAAGAACTCGGCCGTGTTCATCGGCTCGTCGACGAGGCTGAGCCGGAGCGGGAACGGCGGACCCGAACGGACCGCCCCGACGAGGGCCTCCCAGCTCCGGCCGTCGCGCACCGACCGCTGCACCCGCTCGGTGTAGCCGGCCAGCGCCGGGATCACGATGCCGGGGCCGGCGTCGGGCCGACGCTCGCGGACCACCAGGTGGGCGGCGAGGTCGGCCGTCGTCCACCCCTCGCAGAGGGTGGGGGCGTCGGGCCCCACCCGCAGGAGCAGGTCGGTCAGCGAGCGGCGCTCCCGCTGGGCGAGGTGTGACACGAGGGCGCCGCGGTCAGTGGTAGCGGGTGGCCAGGAGGAACCCGCTGAAGATCAGCGCCAGCCCGCCGATCAGGTACCAGACCGTCACCGCGCCCGGCAGCACGCTCAGGTAGTTGAGCAGGATCATGAGGACCCCGAGGATCAGGAGCGAGAGCACCAACGGCCCGTACCAGGTGGGGCTGCGGCGCACCTCCTTGGGGATCGGCGGCGTGTACCGCCCGCTCTCCTCCGGCGACGTGTACCGCCCGACCCGTGACGCGCCCCGCGGGCCGGTCCCCTTCGCCGTCGTGCGGCCCTCGGACGACCGGCCCTTGCGCTGGGCCCGCCCGGGGCCGGTGTTGGCCTTCGGTGCCATGGGGCACGAGGATAGCCACCCCAGCCGGGGGTGCCGGCCACACCCGGTACCATCGCCTCGGTGAGCGTCCGGGTGCTCTTGGTCGACAACTACGACTCCTTCACCTACAACCTGGTCCAGGAGCTGGGTGAGCTGGGGGCGGACCCCGTCGTCTACCGCAACGACGCCATCGACCTCGACGGCATCCGGCGGGAGCGGGCCGAGGCCGTCATCATCTCCCCGGGGCCCGGGCGGCCCGAGGACGCCGGCATCAGCATGGCCGTGGTGGAGGGGCTGGCCGGGGAGCTCCCCATCCTCGGGGTCTGCCTCGGCCACCAGTGCATCGGCCAGGCCTACGGCGGCACGGTGGTGCCGGCCCCCCACCTCATGCACGGCAAGACCTCCCAGATCCACCACTGCGGGACCGGGGTCTTCGACGGCCTGCCCGACCCCTTCGTGGCCACCCGCTACCACTCCCTGGTCGTCACACCGGCCACCGTCCCCGACGCCCTGGTGGTGACGGCCACCACCGCCGACGGCGTGGTGATGGGGCTCCGCCACCGCTCGGTGGCGGTCGAGGGCGTCCAGTTCCACCCCGAGTCGATCTTCACCCCCTCGGGGCCGACCTTCCTCGCCAACTTCCTGGCCCAGGTGCGCGCCGGCTGACCGCCGCCCGGGCTACCCCCGGGCTGCCCCCCCGGTCCCGCCAGGGCCCGGCGCCCCCCCCGAGGGGGCGGTCGTCGTCGTGGTGGTCGTGGTGGGCGTGTGGGGCGCCGTGGTGGTGGTGGTGGTCGACGACGTTGTCGGCGCCGCGCTGCAGACCGAGAGGTAGACCGGGGCGGTGGTCGAGACGGTCGTCCCGGCCGGCGGTGTCTGCTTCACCACGTTCCCGGCCTGGCCCGGTGTGCAGCTGTTGGTTGTCGACGAGCTGACCGAGGTGAAGCCCTGCTGTGTGAGGGCGCTCTTGGCGTTGACCAGGGTCTGGCCGACCACACTCGGTACCGGCGTCTGGCAGGGGCCGGTCGAGACGGTGAGGCCGACGGCCGAGTTCTTGACCACCGGGGTGCCGATGGCCGGCGTGGTCGAGGACACCAGCCCCTTGCCGAACGAGTTGGAGCAGGCCGAGGTCGTCGTCCCGGCCGTCAGTGTGGACCCGGCGAGCGTCCCCTTGGCCTGTGTCGCCGTCTGCCCGGCGACGTTGGGCACCGCGATGCTCGAACTGCTCGCCGGGACGGTGAGCACGACGGTCGTCCCCCTGGGCACCGAGCGACCCTTCGGCGGTGTCTGGGTGATCACCCGTGTCGCCTGCTTGGTGCTCGACACGAAGACCACCTTGGACCGCAGGTGTGTGTTGCTCAGCACAGCCTCGGCGCTGGCCAGCGACGCCCCGACCACTGTGGGCACCGAGACCTTGGGCGTCACCACCGGACCCGAGCTCACGGTCAGGTTGACCCGGTCGCCCTTCTTCACGCTCTTTGTGGCTGCCGGTGTGCTGGCCAGCACGGTCCCCTTGGTCTCGCTGCTGGTGCGGGTGACCGGCGACGCCACCACCAGCCCCTTCTGCTGCAGGGTGGCGGTCGCCGTGGCCACCGGCTGGCCCACCACGTCGGGCATGGAGAATGTCGTCTTCCCCACGTCCTTCACCACGAAGTAGGCCACGATCCCGAGCGCGACGAGCAGGAGGACCAGCAGCGCCACCAGCCACGCCGTCCGGTTGCCGCCGCCGTCGGCCTCCTCGTGCTGCTCGTCGACGGCCACCGGCACCCCGCTCCGGGGAAGCGCCTGGGTGGCGGTGACGGGCCGCAGCACCCCGGTGGCCCCCACGCCCACCGCCTCGGTGGCCGGGGGCTCGACGGCGCTCACCGGGCGCCCGTCGATGAAGCGGAGGAGGTCGGTCCGCAGGTCGTCGGCGGTGGCGTAACGCCGGTCCGGCGACTTGGCCATCGCCTTCATGATCACCGCCTCAAGGTCGGACGGCACCGTCGGGGCCAGCTCGCGCAGCCGTGGCGGCTGGTCCCGCACGTGCTTGGAGGCCACGGCGACCGGCGACTCGCCGAGGAAGGGCGGGCGCCCGGCCACCATCTCGTAGAGGACGACCCCGAGCGAGTAGATGTCGCTGCGGGAGTCGACCCCGATCCCCTCGGCCTGCTCGGGCGAGAAGTAGGTGGCGGTGCCCATCACCGCCCCGGTCTGGGTGAGGCTCTCCTCGGTGTTGACCGCCCGGGCGATGCCGAAGTCGGTGACCTTGACCAGGCCGTCGGCGGTGATGAGGACGTTGCCCGGCTTGACGTCGCGGTGGACGACCCCATGGCGGTGGGCGTAGGCGAGGGCGGCGGCCACGTGGGTGCCGATATCGGCCACCCGGGCCGCCGGCATGGGTCCCGTGGCCCGCAGCACGGCGGAGAGGGGCTGCCCGTCGATGAACTCCATGACGATGAAGTACGTCCCGCCGTCCTCGCCCCAGTCGAAGACCGGGACGATGTTGGGGTGCGAGAGGTTCGCCGCGGCCTGGGCCTCCCGGCGGAACCGCTCGACGAAGGCCCGGTCGACCGACAGCTCGGGGAAGAGCACCTTGATGGCCACCGGGCGGTCGAGGAGGCGGTCGCGGGCCCGGTAGACCTGGGCCATGCCACCACGGGCGATCAGGTGCGTCAGCTCGTAGCGGTTGGAGAAGACGCGCTGGTCCTGGACGGGTTCCACTGGCGTCAGAGCCTAGGCGGCGGCCACGCGGCCATCGGGTACCGCGGACCGCTCCACGCGACGGGCGGGCGCCCCGTCACCCGGAGGGCTCCCTGGTCGCTGCCCCGCCCCGTCGGGCGGTCCGGGCGGCGGCCGGAGCGGGCGCGCCGGGTGCGGCGGTCGTTGGGACGGTCGTGGTGGGGGCAGGTGTGGCCGCCGCCGCCGTGGTGGTGGTGGTGGCTGTGGCTGTTGTGGGGGCGGCGCCCGTTGTGGCGGGCGCCGGGGTCGTGGTGGCCGGGGCGATGTACGGCGCCGGGGCGGACGTGGTCGTGGTCGTGCCCGCCGGGGCCGCCGGGGCCGAGGGGTGCCGGGCCTGCTCGGCCAGGGTGGCCTCGATCATCGCCTTCACGATCGGACCGGCGATCCTCGCCCCCGAGAATGTGGTGGCCTGCTGGGGCACGACCACGGCGACCGCCACCGTCGGGTCGCTCGCCGGGGCCAGCCCGATCATCCAGTCATTGGTGTTCTGGGCGGCGTTGCCCTCCTGGGCCGTGCCGGTCTTGACCGCCACCTGGTCCTGGGGGAGGAAGCCCACCCCGGCGGCGGTGCCCCGAGGTGTGGTCACCACGCCCTCCATGAGCTTCTTCACCGATTGGGCGGCCGCAGGCGTGCTGGCGGTCTTGAAGACGGTCGGCTTGTAGTCCTCGACCAGCGCCCCGCTGGCGGAGTTGTGGATCGCCGCCATGACGTGGGGGGTCATGACCACCCCTGTGTCGGCGATCCCCTCGGCCACCATGGCGTTCTGCAGCGCCGTCTCGCTCACTGTCTGCTGGCCGAAGGCCGAGTACGCCACCCCGGCCGGGCCGGGTGTGTGGCCGGGGCTGAGCTCGGTGGGGGTGGGGAAGTGGGAGGCCGAAACGTCGGTCAGGTCGATCGGGGGCACGGTGTTGAAGCCGAAGTCCGCCGCCTGCTGGAAGAGCTTTGTCGCTCCGATCTTGAGGCCGAGCGTGGCGTACCCCGGGTCGCAGGACTGGGGCAGCATCTGGACCATCGTCCCGCCGCAGGGGTCGGCCGTGGCCTCTGTGTGGCCGTCGTTGCAGATCTGCTTGGTGGTTGTCGGGATCGACCCCGGCGCGGTGCACCCCTGGACCGGGAATGTGAAGTTGGTCAGGCTGGGGTCCAGGTTGTAGACGGCCGTGCTGGTCACCACCTTGAAGGTGGAGCCGGGGAGGAACGAATCGTAGGTGGCGATCGGGAGACCCGGGTCGAAACCCTCGTGGTCCGGGGTCTCGAAGTCGGCGTACCGGGCCAGCTTCTCCCCTGTCACATTCGCCTGGGCCAGCTGGTTGGGGTCGTACGTGGGGCTGGAGTACATGGCGAGCACCGCCCCGGTCTTGGGGTCCAGCACGACCACCGCGCCGTCGCGGTTTGTGTCGGGGATGGCCGCCAGGGCCTGCTCGGCGGCGACCTGCAGTGTCTTTTGCAGGGTGAGGGTCACGGTGTCGGTGGTCTTTGGCGGGGGCGACAGGAGCTGGCCGAGCGTCGTGACCGGCTGGGGGTGCTCGATGAGCTGGTCGTTGTAGGTGTACTCCACCCCGGACGTGCCGTAGAAGCGGGAGGAGTAGCCCACGATCCCTGCGAAGAGCGGCCCTGTCGGGTATGTCCGGTAGTAGCGGTCTGTAGCGGCCCCGGGATGGGGGACCCGTTTTGTCTGAGCGAGGATGGACCCTGTGGCGGCCAGGATGGGGCCCCGCTGGTTGTCGACCCGTGTCGCGTCGTGCCGGGGATTGCCTGTGTGCCGGTTGAGCGCCGAGGCCTGGCGGAACTGGACGTTGAGCAGCTGGAGGATCACCAGCGAGAAGCAGGCGATCAGGACCAGCCCCAGCCATCGGATCCGCCGCCCCATCAGCCGGGCGCCGTGGTCGTGGTCGACGACGGGGCCTTCGTCGGCGGCGCCGTCGTGGTGGTCGTCACCACTGTGCTCTGGCCGCTTGTGATCAGCTGCTGCTGCTCGTACTCGGCGTGGAGGTCGTCGATGTAGCGCTTGGCCGCGGCCAGCGTGGGTTGCTCCTGGTCGGTGTGGAGGGCCGGGAGGTGGAAGGCCAGCACGCCCGAGGTGGTCACGTCGGTCCGGTCGACCAACCTGGGCTGGAACCACAAGAAACCGCCGGGCCGGCCCTGGTAGACGGCCAGGTGGTTCTGGTCCAGCGCCACGTACCAGCTGTCCGTCCCGTACCACCGCAGGAACCCGTAGCCGGCTACCACCACCGCGGCCACCAGCACCACGAAGATGAGGACCCGCAGGGTGATCCGCCGGGGGATCCCGGCCAGCCGGCGCTGGCGGCGCCGCTCCCGGCGGCGTTCCCGGCGCGTCGGTGCTCGCTCCTCGTCGCGCTCGGGGCCGGCCGCCGGCCCGGGCGACGCGCCCGGCTCGGGGGCGATCGGGGGCTCGGCGACGAGGAGGTCGTCGGCGGGCAGGGCCGGGGCGGCGCCGGCCGCCGGGTTCTGGGCCGCGCCCGCCTCCGAGCCGGCCAGGGCCCCGTCAGGGTCGTCGGCGGTCGGCGGGGCCGCCAGGCCCTGCGGCGCCGCGGCGGCGGCGTCCACCACGCCCCCCTCGCCCACCAGCACGTCGACGATGACCACGGTGATGTTGTCGTTGCCGCCGTGCTCGTTGGCCAACCGCACCAGCACCTGGGCCGCCTGCGACGGCTCGGGCACGGTGGCGAGGACCTCGGTGATCTTCCCGGTGCCCACCTCGTTGGTCAAGCCGTCGCTGCAGAGCAGGATCCGGTCGCCGGCCTGCAGGTGCAGCTCCCAGAGGTCGACGTCCACGTAGGGAGAGACCCCGAGCGCCCTGGTGAGGATGTGGCGGTGGGGGTGGACCGCCGCCTGCGCCTCGGTCAGCTCCCCGTGGCGCACCTTCTCCTCGGCCAGGCTGTGGTCCGCCGTCACCTGGGTGACCCGGCCGCCCGAGAACACGTAGGCCCGGGAGTCCCCGACGTTGGCCAAGGCGATCACGTCCCGGCCGTCGTCCCCGGCCACCAGGGCCACCGCGGTGAGGGTGGTCCCCATCCCGCGCAGCTCCTCTTGGTCCTGGCTCTGCCGCCACACGGCCGTGTTGGCGTCGGCCACCGCCTGGCGCAGGCCCGACACCGAGACCTGCCGGGCGAAGGCCGACTGGAGGGTCTCCACCGCCACCTTCGCCGCCACCTCGCCCCCCACGTGGCCCCCCATGCCGTCGGCGACGGCGTAGAGGTTGAGCCCTTCGTAGGACAGGTCCTGGTTGGTGCTCCGGACCCGACCCACGTCGGTGGCCGACCCCGAACGCAGCACCGTCATCTGGTCACCTCGAAGACGGTCGCCCCGATCTGGAGGAGGTCGCCGCGCGACAGCCTGGTGGGCTTGGTGATCCGCTCGGAGTTGACGTAGGTGCCGTTGGTGGACCCGAGGTCCTCGACCATCACCCGGTCGCCCCGGCGGAAGATGCGGGCGTGCAGGGTGGAGCTGTAGACGTCGTAGGTGGTGGCCACGCCGCAACCCGGGGACCGGCCCACCGTGAGCTCCTCGCCGAGTTCGAACGCGCGGCCGGCCTGGTCGTCGGGCTCGAGGACCTCCAAGAACAGCTGCTTCTTGCGGGCCCCGGGCGCCGGCGGCGCCAGCGCCCTGGCCTCCTCCCGGGCCGCCCGTCGGCGCTCGCCCCGGGTCTGGCGAGGGCCAGCGGGCCGCACCTCTACCCACACGGCACGGACCACCCGGAGGAAGAAGAGGAACACCAGCACGATGACCAGCCACTGCAGCGGTCGAAGGACCGCCGTGTAGTTGGTGGCGAGGACGCGCACCGTCCCGATCCCCGCGGTCACGACAGTTCGAAGACCAGGGTGGTCGAACCCACGGTGATCTCGTCACCGCTGGTCAGCTGCTGCTCACGCACGGTGACGCCGTTCACCTTCGTCCCGTTGGTCGAGCCGAGGTCAGTCACCACCACCGTGCCCCCGGTGTGGCGGACCTCGGCGTGGCGCCGGCTCACGTTCGGGTCGCTCAGCACCACCGCGCACTCGGGAAGCCTCCCGATCACCACCGACTCGGCGCCCACGGCCACACGGCGTCCGTCGGGAAGCACCAGCTCGGCGGAGGGCAGGTCCTCGGGCCCTTCCACCATCTCCGCCACGATCGTGAACCGACCGGCCCGGAGCCGGGTGCCCTCGTAGATCTGGACGTCGACGGGCCCCACGAAGGCGTAGCCCTCCGACCGGGCGTGCTCGCGGGCGGCGTCCGCCAGTTCCCTGGAGAGGGCGTCGACGAAGTTGGCGAACCGGTCCACGTCGGCCGGGGCCAGGGTCACCGAGAAGGAATTCGGCGCGATCAGGCCGTGCACCCCCACCCGGCGGTGCAGGTCCATCTCTCGCGTCAGCCTCCGGCCGATCTCGATCGGCTGCAGGTTGCTACGGAAGGGCTTGGCCAACGTTCCCTCCACCAGGCGCTCGAGACGCTCCTCAAACTGCTGGAGTCCCATGGTCCGGACGATTCTACCGGTCGGTGGTTCCAGCTGGCCGTGCAGCTGGGGAGAGGCCCAGGTTGCGGGCCGAATTGGACCCCAGCGGGGTCGACTAACCTTACTTGGGCACTCGGGCGAGTGGCGGAATAGGCAGACGCGCAGGATTCAGGTTCCTGTGTCCGAAAGGATGTGGGGGTTCAAGTCCCCCCTCGCCCACCAGGGGGTCCCGACAAAACTCCCCGCGCGCGTCGACAAAACTCGGATGCGGCGGGCGATCGGTCGGTCTGGGACACGAAATCGGTCGGCGTGCGGGGCTGACCCGGCGTCAGATGACTAGGCGACGGCGTCGGAGCCACCGCGAGCGTGACCTCCCCCTGCCCCGAGTCGCGCAGGAACCCGCAGAGTGTTTCCTGATCAGGATTCGATGACCCTCAGGCGGTGAGGGGCGTGTCGGGGCCCGAGGCGGGAGCGACGGCGCTCACCTCGGGGGCCCAGTGCCCGAGCGACTTGGTGCGCCGGCGGCGGGGCAGACGGCGCACCGTCCCGGCGGTCACGGCCGCCGCCTCCACCATGAACGCCGAGATCTTCCGCCTTGCGCAGATTGGCGGCGAGCAGCTGGAAGGCCACGAGCACCGACTGGGCCCCGTGCGGTCCGACAACTCGATCGCGGTCTGATCAGGACCTCTGCAAGTCGAACGACCGTCCCTCCTGCCCATGGTGCTACCGGATGCGATTCCCGCGTCAGCGGGCACCCATCGATGCGCGGCCCTGGTGCGTCATCCCCGGTCAGCGCCACGATCGAGTTTTCGGGCACTTCGCGAGGTGCTCTCGTTTTCGATCGGCGCGGGCTCCTGGTTTCGATCAGCAATCACACGTAGAGTCGAACTCGCCCGCCGCCGGTGACCGGTACCGCTCCCTCGCGTCGCCGGCGGCCCAACGGAGGGGTGGGAGTGAGCGACGGAGACGAGGCAGTGGTTCGCCTGCACATGGTGGGCAACGCGCACATCGATCCCATGTGGATCTGGGACTGGGGAGAGGGCATGCACGAGGTCGTCCAGACCTTCCGTGCCGCCTGTGACCGTCTGGACGAGGACCCCGACCTCTCCTTCACGGCCAGTTCCGCCTGCTACTACTGGTGGGTGGAGCGGGTGGCGCCCGGGCTCTTCGACCGCGTCCGCAACCACGTGAGAAGCGGGCGCTGGATCGTGACCGGCGGGCAGTGGATCGAGCCCGACTGCAACTTGCCGAGCGGCGAGTCGGTCTGCCGACAGTTCCTCTACGGCCAGCGGTATCTGCGCGACCGTGTCGGGGTCACCGCCACGGTGGGGTACAACATCGATTCCTTCGGGCACGCCGGGACGCTCCCGCAGCTGCTCGCCTCCTCGGGCATCGGCTCCTACGTCATGACGCGCCCAGGGGCCCATGAGAAGGAGATCGCGTCGCCGGCCTTCACGTGGGTGGGGACCGACGGCACCTCCCTTCCCGCCTACCGGATCCCCTACGACTACTCGACCCGCGGCGACACCGAGGGCGAGGTCATCTCAGAGCGCGCCGGTGAGCTCCTCCAACGGTCCCTCGAGCTCGGGTACCCGTTGATGGCCTTTTTTGGCGTCGGCGACCACGGCGGGGGCCCTACGCGGCTGGCGATGCGTACGATCCACCGGCTCTTTGACGAGACCGGTGGTGCGGTCGCCTTCGGCGACCCGGCGCGCTACTTCGAGGACCTCGGTCAGAGCCTGGCTGTCGGAGACAAGGGGATCCCGGTGGTGGCCGGCGAGCTCCAATGGCATGCGGTCGGCTGCTATTCGGCGCGCGCCCATCTGAAGCGGGCCAATGCCCAGGCCGAGGTCATGCTGGTCGCCGCCGAGACGATGGCCGAGGTCTGCCGGGCGCTCACCGGACGCGACCTAGACGTCCAGGGGGAGCTCGCCGAGGCGTGGCGGGGGGTTCTCTTCGCGCAGTTCCACGATTCCCTCGGTGGCACCTGCACCGAGCGGGCGAACGAGGCAGGGGAGCGGCTGCTGGCCGCCGGCGCGGCACGGGCCGACCAGGTACGCACCGCTGCGGCCCACTCGATCGCCGAGTTCGTCGACACCTGGACCGAGGGCGCCGAGGCGGCCGAGGGAATCGAGTCCGCCATGGCCGGGCTGCCCACGCCCATGATCGTGTTCAACCCTCTGTCGTGGGCGGTCACCGGGACGGTGTCGGTGCCCCATCCGGTCGCCGTCGCCACTTCGGCGGGGGGCGAGCGCGGGCTCGTCCAGCAGGTCCCGTCCGGCGAGGTGACCTACAGCCCGACGCGGAGCCTGGTGCAGGTCGAGGTGCCGGCGCTCGGTTACCACCGCTACTGGCTCCACATCTTCGACCCGGAGCCGGCGCCGCCGCTGCCGTCGATGGTGGCTGCCGTCGACCCAGTGGGTGTCCTCGACAACGGACTGGTCCGGGTGACGGTCGACCGGGAACGGGGAACGGTGTGCGGGCTCACCGGCGCCGGGGGGGATCGGTCATGGCTGTGCGAACCGGGCATCGTCCCCGTCCTGGTGGACGACGACAGCGACACCTGGTCCCACGGACTGGCTCGCTACGAGGGCGAGGAGCGCCTCGGGCAGCTGGTGGGAGCGTCGATCGGCGAGGACGGCCCCGTCAGGGCCTCCATGCGGATCGCCTGGCAGTTCGGGACCTCGACCGTCCTCGAGGAGGTCGCGGTCTACCGCGGCCAGCCCTACGTCGAGGTCCGTCTCGACGTCGACTGGCACGAGTGCGGGAGGGTCCTCAAGCTCGTGGCCCCCTTCGACATAGACGAGCCGACGAGCGCGGCCGGGGCACCGTATGGGTTCGTGGAGCGCCCGTGCTCGGGGCACGAGGAGCCCATGGTGCACTGGGTCGACGTCTCGGCCGGTCCCGCCGCCCCTTCTCCTCGCACGGGCGGGGTGACGGTCACGAGCCCGTCGGCCGGCGGCTACGACTGTGCGGGCGCACGGCTCCGTCTCACTGCCCTGCGGTCGCCCCGGGTGGCCGACCACGGGATGGGCTGGGGACGCGACGACCCGATCGGGTACCCGGCGACCGACCACGGCCGCCACCGGATCTCCTACCGCCTGCACCCCCATGCGGGCACCTGGGGTGACGCCGATGCGGCCCGGATGGCGGCCGAGCACCGGGTGGAGCTGCCGGTGGTCCTCGACACCTGGCACCATGGGGTGCTGCTGGGGCGCGCCAGCGCGCTGCGGGTGGAGGGCGAGGGCGTCGAGGTGGCGGTGGTGAAGCGAGCCGAGGACGGAGGGGGCACGGTCCTGCGACTGTGGGAACGCCGCGGCAGGGCGGCCCCCGTGACCCTCGACCTCGACGCGTGGGGCCGGAGCTGGTCCGAGACGCTGCGGGCCCATGAGGTGCGCTCGCTCTTGGTCCCCGACGACCCGTCGGTGCCGGTGAGGGAGATCGACGTCCCCGAGCTCACGGGCGCCGCCGCACGGGCCAGACCGTGAGCACCGGCCGTGGGGCTCTTGACGACCTGCTGGACCGACACCCCCCGTTGCGGGCGGTCGGCGACCGGCTGACCGCCGCCGCCGAACTCTTGGGTGGGTGCTGGCGCCAGGGGCACCGGGTCTACGTCTGCGGAAACGGCGGGAGCGCCGCCGACGCCGAGCACATCGTCGGCGAGCTCATGAAGTCGATGGCGCAGCCCCGCCCCCTTCCCCCCCTGGAGCGGGCGGCGCTGGAGGACGGCGCACCGCCGCAGTTCTCCGACGACGCCGCCTACCTGGCCGCACACCTCGAGGGGTCGCTGCCGGCCGTGTGTCTCTCGAGCCAGAGCAGCCTGCTAACGGCCGTGGCCAACGACCAGGGAGCCGACCTGGTCTTCGCCCAGCAGGTCCACGGGTACGGCCGGCCCGGCGACGTCCTGTGGGCGCTGTCGACGTCCGGGCGGTCACGCAACGTCGTCCTCGCGGCACTGGCCGCCCGGGCCCGCGCCATGCCGGTGCTGGCCATGACCGGGCGGGGGAAGGGGCCCCTCGGCGAGCTGGCCCAGGTGTGGGTCCCGGTCCCGGCCACCGACGTGGGCGATGTCCAAGAGCTCCACCGCCCCGTGTACCACGCCCTGTGCCGTGCCCTCGAGGAGGCGTTCTTCCCCGCCGCCGGCGAGACGACGGACGCGGGTGGGGCCGACGGCGGACGATGACCGACGCGCCGGCCGCCCTGGCCGATTCGCTCCCCGAGGTCCCCTCGTCGTCGGTCGAACTCATGGGGGTCTCCAAGTGGTTCGGCGACGTCGCGGCGGTGCGCGACCTCACGCTCGACGCCCGGGCGGGGGAGTTCCTGGTGCTCCTCGGGCCCTCGGGGTGCGGCAAGTCGACCGTGCTCCGGCTGGTCGCCGGGCTGGAGACCCCGACGGACGGGGAGATCCGGATCGGCGGTGAGGTCGTGAACCGGCTGGCCACGCGCCAGCGCGATGTGGCCATGGTCTTCCAGAGCTACGCCCTCTACCCGCACCTGAGCGTGCGCAAGAACATCGAGTTCCCACTGCGCTCGCACGGGATGCCGGCGAGCGAGATCAAAGAGACCGTGCCCAGGGTGGCAAAGAGCCTCCAGTTGGACCAGCTGCTCAGGCGCAAGCCGGCCGAGCTCTCGGGGGGCCAGCGCCAGCGGGTGGCACTGGCACGGGCCATCGTTCGGCGCCCGAAGGTCTTCTTGATGGACGAGCCCCTTTCGAACCTTGATGCCCAACTGCGGGTCGAGATGCGGGCCGAGCTGGTGGAGCTCCACGCGCAGCTCGGGATCACCATCATCTACGTCACCCACGATCAGATCGAGGCGACGACCATGGGGCAGCGCATCGCCGTCATGAAGGACGGTGCGCTTCAGCAGCTGGACACGCCCCGGGTGGTCCATGAGCGGCCGGCCAACGCCTTCGTGGCCGGCTTCGTCGGCAGCCCACCGATGAACGTGCTGGCCGGGACGGTCGTCTCGGTCGACGGCCAGCTCTCGGTCGAGGTCTCCGGCGGGACCGTGCCCCTTTCACCCGCTGACGCCGCCACTATCTCGGGGAGTGCCCTGCGAGAGGTCGTGGTCGGCGTGCGTCCCGAGGACTTGCGGCTCGACCCCGCCGGCACGCTCACCGGCACCGTCAGCCTGGTGGAGGCGTCGGGTAGGGACCAGCACGTGGCCTGCCGCCTTCGCGACGGGAAGCTGGTCATGATCGAGTCCGACGTCGGCCAGGCGGTGAGGGTGGGGGAGAACGTCCGGCTGGCGGTGCGGGGACCGCTCCACCTCTTTCACCCGGAGAGCCAGCTGCGGCTGGGCGGCTGACGGCGCTCAGCCCTTGATCGCCCCGCCGAGGGCGAAGCCCTTCCCCACCCATCGGGTGACGAGTACGTACAACAGCACCGGCGGCAGCGAGTACAAGATGGCGAAGGCCGCGACCTGGCCGTAGTTCACCCCGTACTGGCTGAAGTAGCCGTAGATGGTCACCGCCGCCGGCTGGTTGCTCCCCTCGAGCAGGATCAGGGGGATGTAGAAGTTGCTCCACGCGTTCACGAACGTGTACACGGCGATGACGCAGAGGCCCGGGATGATCAGCGGGACGACCACCCGCAAGAGCGATCCCCACCTCGAGTTCCCGTCGATCCACGCCGCTTCCTCTAGCTCGCGGGGGACGGCGTCGATGAACGACCGCCCCACCCAGGTGGCGAAGGGCAGCGAGGTCGCGGTGAGGAACCACACGGTCCAGAACTTGGAGTTGATGAGGTTCGCCGACACGAAGAAGTCGTAGGTGGGGATCATGAGGGCGACGATGGGCAGCGCGGCCAGGAAGGCGAGACCGTAGACGAACCAGGTCTGCACCCGTGAACGGTACCGGGAGAGCGGGTAGGCGGCCAGGGTCCCCAGGACGGTCGTCGCAACCATGGTCCCGAGGCCTAGGTAGAGGGAGTTACCGAGCGACGAGAGGAAATCACCGTGGAGCACGCTGGCGAAGTTGTGCAGGGTGGGCGGCCCCCCGCCACCCAGCTTGAGGCTGCCGTGCGTCTTGAAGGAGGTGAGGACGAGCCACACGAAGGGAACCAGGAAGATGACGCCGATGATCGCCATGGCCACGGTGGCCCACAGGGATTCACTGCCATCGCGCCGCCATCGGCTCGCTCGCCTTGCGGTCACGCTCGGGGCGGTCACGCCAGCACCCCCTGCCCTCCCTGCCGCCGCAGCACCCGGACGTAGACCAGTGCGAGCACCGCCCCCATCAAGAGAAGGACCACCGCGATGGCGGTGCCGTAGGCCAACTCGTAACTTGAGAACGCCTCGCGGTACATGAACACGGACAGCACGTTGGATGCATTGCCGGGCCCGCCACCGGTCATGGCGTAGATCAGTGAGAAGTCACTGAGGGTTGCCAGAGTGATGATCACGAGATCGACGACGATGGCCGCCGAGAGCAGGGGGACAGTGACCCTGGTCAGGCGCCGCCACTCGCTGGCGCCATCGACCTTCGCCGCGTCGATCAGGTCGGTGGGCACGCCGTCGAGCGCCGCGGCGAACAGAAGGTACGAGAAGGCCACCCCGCGCCAGGAGTTCGCCAGGCTTACCGCCAGCATCGGGTGGGTGACCAGCCACGACTGGTAGCTGGCCCCCACGACGTTGGACGCCTGTTGCGCGACACCGCCGTTGCCGAGGAGGACGAACCACATCCAGGCCGTCACGATCTCGGGGATGAGCCACGCCACGATCACGATGCCGCCGACGACGACCCTGACCCCGTAGGGGGATTTGGCCAGGAGGTAGGCGAGGAGGAAGCCCAGCACCGCCTGACCCAGGTAGCCCGAGACGACGAGGTAGTACAGGCTCTTGAACACCGATCCGGCGAGGCCGCTCCCCGACGAGAAGAGCTGCTGGTAGTTGGCGAACCCGATGAAGTGGTAGTGGGTGGCGGTGGGGCCGGTCACCGTCATGTCGGTGAACGACAAGATGAAGGTCCAGATCGCCGGCCAACCCATGAACACCAGCACAACGAGGAGCATCGGTCCCACCATCGCCGCGCTGGTGATCCGCCGGCGGGCCGCCGTCTCGACCGTCGAGCTGCCGCGACCGTGGTGCTCGAGGCCCCGCCAGGCGGTCGCCGCCGACGGCGGGACGTTGCTACTTGTTGCGGTGCTCGACATCGCCGGCGCCGACGATCTTGGTGATCGCTGAGGCGTACTGGGCCGCCGCTTGCGCGCCGGTGATCGAGCCCATCGAGATCTCACCCGTCAGCTGCTGCAGCTCATTTGAGACTTGGACGTAAACGGGGAGGTCGGGCCGGCAATTCGTGTGGGGCAGGAGGGCCGTAGAGAACCCGATGACTGGGTTGACCTTGGTCGCGTCCTGCCATACCGGCAGGTCGAGCACGTCGCTGCGGGGCGGGAGGCTCCCGCTTGTGACGTCGAAGGGTGCCAGCCGCTTTGCCGATGAGGCCGCTTCGATGAAGGCCAGCGAGATCTTGGGATGTGCGGCGAGGCGGGGCACCGAGAGGGCCCAGCCCCCCGAGAGCGTGTCGAAGCCGGGGGCCTGGCCGTTCTCGGTCGGGATCCTGGCTTCCCCGTACTGGGTGTAGAAGCCCTTCCAGGGGTGGAGTCCCCCGGGGATGTAGGCGGTGGCGATCCAGTTCCCCTCGAAGACGATCCCGACCTGCTGGGCAGGGATCAGTGTCAGGGCCAGGGTGGCCTCGGCCTGCGGGTTCGACCAGTCCGACTCGGGCTCCTCGTAGGGGCGCATGCGTTGGAGCAGGTTCCACGTAGCCGTGAACCCGGGCCCGGAGATCTCCCACTTTTGCGTGCTGTCGTCGTAGAGGCGGTCGTTGGTGCCGTCGAGGAACACCTGGAAGCCCTGGGTCGACGCGGGCTCACCGACTGCCTGCCCCGTGTAGACCCAGAGGGGGACGGCACCCGCGTCGTGTGCCTTGATGGCCCGGGCGGCGGCCAAGACGTCGGCCCAGCTGCGCGGCTGCCAGTTGGTCGGCAGGCCGGCCTCCTTGAACAGCTTGCGACTGTAGTAGACGATCTGCACGTCGGTGCTGTTCATGGCCCCGTAGACCTGGCCCTTGTAGTCCACGATCGTCTGCATCGGCGGGAAGTAATGGGACCAGCCTGACCAAGTGAGCAGCTGCGGCAGGGGGCGCAGGAAGCCCGCACTGGCATCGGAACCGATGAGGAAGGAGTCCTCGAAGACGACGTCGGGGGCCGTCGACGCGTTGCGCTCGGTCAGGTCGAGCTTGGAGTAGTACTCGGACTCGGAGTTCGTCGTGATCTCGTCCCCCACCACGGTGACGTGCGGGTACTCCTTGCGCAGGTCGGTCTCCGCCGCGTGCAGCCAGGGCGGCATAATGTTGGTCCCGGGAGGGTTGTATCCGCTCCAGTAGGCCACGTGCAGCGTCACGGTGGATGTGCGAGATGTCCCCGACGCGGTGGCCGACGCCACGGACGCCCCGCAGGTGCCGGCCACCATGGCCAGCAGCACCCCGGCGGTCATCGCCATCGCCACCCGCCCGCTGGGCCTGATGTGATGCCGGGACGTCTTGTCAATGCGCATGGCCCGATTGTGGGCTGCGGTGGTCGGTCCCAGTAGGGCCCAAGGTCCCAAGGGGCGGCCCGCCCCCACGGTCGGTGCCCGGATGCGCGGGACGGGTCAGTCGGGCGGGTCGGGGCCAGTTGAGTACGGCAAATGGATGACCGGTTGGGCCCGCCGTCGCCATACCGAACGGTGGCGTCCCCAGGGCGATGGAACCGGTCCGGCAGGTCGAGGTTGCACGCGGGAGGCGACCGGAAGGTCGGTGCGCTGCTGTAGGTACTCTGGAGGTCGTGTTCCATACCGTTGAAGTGGCGATGCGCACCATTGGCCCGGACACCGTCCCACCGGGTCGCTTCGTTGAGCTGCCTGGCCGGGGCACCACCTTCGCGGTGGATATCGCCGGACCCCCAGGGGCACCGACGGTCCTCTTGTTGCACGGGCTGGCGGTGACCGGGTACTTGAACTGGTTCCCGGCCTTTGCCGCCCTGGCCCAAGACTTCCGCGTTGTCAGCATGGACCTCCGCGGCCATGGGCGGGGCATCCCGCTGCACGGCCGGTTCCAGCTGGAGGACTGTGCCGACGACGCCGCCGCCCTGGCCACCGTCCTGGGCATCGAGCAGGTCATTCCCGTGGGTTACTCGCTGGGCGGACCGGTGGCGCAGCTGATGTGGCGACGCCACCCGGACCAGGTGGCCGGGATGGTGCTGTGCGCCACCAGCCGCAACTTCGGGGGAACGCTGCACGAGCGCGCCTTCTACGCCACGCTGATCGCCGGGATTTATGGGATCCGGGCGCTCCGCTTCCTGCCCGGACCATTCCACCATGGCGTGGCCGTGCCGACGTCTCGACGCATCGAGGAAGACGTCGAACGTGGCCGTGTCGCTCCCTGGGCCATCGCCGAGCTGCGCCAGGTGAGCCCCGACGTGTTGATTCAGGCTACCCACGCCATGGGCCATTTCACTTCGCACACCTGGATCGGTGAGATCGACGTCCCGACGGCGGTCGTGGTAACCACCAAGGATCATCTCGTCGCCAGCCAACGCCAGCTCAACCTGGCCCGGGCCATCCCCGGGGCCACCGTTCATCCCGCTCGTGCCAACCACGCCGCCTGCGTACTCGGTGCCGAGCAGTTCGTGCCGAGCCTGGTCGAGGCGTGCCGGTCGGTCGCCTCGCGAATGGAATCCGTCCCGGGACAGGGTGGGCGTGCGGCGTCGCCGAGCCCGTCCGGTCCGGAGACTCGATCTGGGTGCTGACCATGTGCTCGCCTGTCCATGCGGGCAGTCGGCCACCGGCCTCGATGCGACGGTACCGAGCTCCCTGCACCTACCTGGCCATTCGGGACGAGCCCACCGATGAATGGGGACCAGCCGGCGACCGCGCTCTCGGGACTGCGAGCCAGAAACAGCCCCTGATCAGGGCGGTGGGAAATCTGGACCAATAGCGTGGGAAGAGGCGCTCTTGCGATTCGGGCCGGCCCAGGTCACCGGGGCTTTGTCGGTACTCCACCACTACTCGGCCGACCCCGCGCTCGAGGCCCTGTCGATACCGGCTGACGTTGCAGGGGCCCTTGCGGGGGGTCCCCTACGCCGAGAACCTCGGAAGCCACTCGGCGGTCGCCGCCAGCATGGCGTCGGACATCTCGACCACGTCCTCGTATGCCAGCGCGCCGGCCACCGGGTCCAACAGCATGGCCTCGAGCACCTTGGTCCGGTCGCCCTCGAGCGCCGCCTCCACCGTGAGCTCCTGGGAGGCCACGATGCGCTCGAGTTGGCGTCCCAGGACCCCCGGAACGGTGGTCACGTCCCTCGGCCGCACTCCGTTCGCTCCCGACGTCCCGATGCACTCGACGACGACCCCCTCGGGCAGGCCGCGCACCTGCCCGGTGTTGGGGAGGTTGACCGGGAGGTGGCGGTCCTCACCGCCCATGAGCCCCTCCAAGAGGGTGGCGACCAACTCACCCGAAGGGAGCTCGGGGACCTCGCCGGCCGAGAGCAGGTCTTTGACGTTGGCGTTGTCGGCCCGCTTGTCCGCCTGGTGACCGGGCATCCCGTAGTGGTGCACCCCCCAGTCCCGCCCGAAGTCCGAGCGAGGCGTGAGGAACCAGGGGAAGAACTCCGAGACATGGGTGTCGGCCGACCCCGGGAGCACCCCGAACCTGCGGAACAGCTCGAACTTGATCGCCGCGCTGGCGATGATGTCGCCCTTCGTCCAGCCCTCCCCCTCGGAGCGCTTGCGGGCGTGCATGGCGGGGGGCGGGTCCATCCAGATCGGCTCGTCGGCGCGCGGCCCCGGCCGCTCGAGCAGTGTGCGGAGCATCTCGAAGCCGTCGGCGCCGTCGATGGTGAGCGAGGTGATGAGCGGAAGGTGGTTCACGCCGCCGACCACCGGGTCGATGCGGTCGAAGCCGACGTCGAAGAGGAGGCTCAGCACGAAGGTCATCCCGACCAGCTCGTTGCAGAGTCCGACCGCCCGCACCGAGGTCTCCTTGGTCACCCCCCGGCAAAGGGCGGTCAGCGGGTTCGACACGTTCACGAACCAAGCCTCGGGCGCCACCCGCTCGACGGCCTCGGCGATCTCCACCACCACCGGCACGCTGCGCAGTGACCGCATGATCCCCCCGGGCCCCACGCTGTCGCCGACCGGCTGGCGGACGCCGTAGCGGAAGGGGATCTCCACGTCCGGCGTCATCGACCGGAACCCGCCGACAGCCAGGGTGGTGAGCACGAACTCGGCCCCGTCGAGGGAACGGTCCAGGTCGTCGGCGGCCACGGCCGAGAGCCCGATGCCCCGGCGCTCGGCGATCTGGCCGGCGAGCGCCACCATGGGCGGGACGGTCGACGGGTTGGCGTCGTAGAGGGTGACGGCGGCGTCCTGCAGGACGGGGCTGTTGGCGAAGTCGACCAGCAGGGTCGGGGTCCAGTGGGTGCTGCCGCCCCCGACGATCGTGATGCGCGCCGGCATGTCTCCTCCTCGTCGACGGACGCTCACCCCTGTGGCGTCGCCCCCCGAAACCTAGTGGACCTCCCGAGGGCCCCCTCACCGTGGCCCAGCGAGGTCGGGTGCGCCTCCCTGGTCGCCGCCTGGCTGGGCCGGGCGATACGGAGGTCGGTTCATCCTGAGCCGGGTGACCGTCGCCGGCTGTGGCGGGAAGGTGCACCGTCGCCCCGGCGTGCTCCACCGCCCACGAACGGGCGTGGAGCCGGAGACGCCCGGCGCGGGATCCGCCGTGCCGCCGCCCCGCCGCCCGGCCGCAGCCCCCGGCGACCGTCGGGTCGGGCCGTGCACGCCCACCAGCCCCCCGTGCGAGACGCCTGTTCGCAGGGCCGACCTCGGGGACGGCTCGCATCCGGTTCGATCCCGGTGAGCGGACCGGCCGCCGCCGCCCGAGCCGACGAGTCCCTGGACAATGGCCCGATCGATCGATCGGGCCGATCGGGTCCTTGGTCCTGTCACATCCCGGCGGTAGCGTGTCCCGCGTACCCCGGTGGGCGGGGCGAAAGGTGGAGCGGTGCCGGGAAACGGGGCGTTGCCAGGTGCGGCGCAGGGCGCCTCTCGCAAGGACAGCGCGCAATGGGGCGTCGAGTTGCGCACGCCCGGTGGCAGCCGGGGGCGGCTGCGGCGGGCCACCTCCACCTCGGCCTTCGGGGTCGGACGGCGCGAGAGCCACGACGCCAGCGAGTTCTACCGGCGATTCGACGCCCCGGTGCTCTCCGACGACGACGAGGTCTGCCCCCCCGGGGACCGCTGCAACCTCGACCGGCTGCACCTCGGCGACATTCGCGACCTCCGCACCACGTTCCAGCCGAGTTCGGTCGGGCTGGTGGTCACCTCGCCCCCCTACTATTCGGGCAAGGAGTACGAGGCGGCCATCGGCGAGGGCCACGTCCCGGCCAGCTACACCGGCTACCTCGCCATGCTCCGGGATGTCTTCGCCACCTGCAAGGACGCGCTCGAACCCGGCGGCCGGATCGCCGTCAACGTCGCCAACCTCGGGCGCAAGCCCTACCGGAGCCTCTCCGCCGACATCATCCGCATCCTCGAAGAGGACCTCGGGATGCTGCTGCGGGGCGAGATCATCTGGCAGAAGGCCCGGGGCGCCACGGGGTCGTGCGCGTGGGGCTCCTACCAGATGCCGCTCGACCCCGTGCTGCGCGACGTGACCGAGCGTGTGGTCATCGCCTCGAAGGGTCGCTTCGACCGGGCGGTCCCTCCCCGGGAGCGGGCCCGACGTGGACTCCCGTCCGAAGGCACGATCTTCCGTGACGAGTTCATGGAGGCGACCCTCGACCTCTGGGAGATGGCCCCCGAGAGTGCCCGCCGTGTCAACCACCCCGCACCGTTCCCCGTCGAGCTCCCCCAGCGGCTCATCGACCTCTACACCTACAAGGGCGACATCGTCCTGGACCCGTTCATGGGTTCGGGGACGACGGCCATCGCCGCGCTGCGCACCGATCGTCACTACCTCGGCTACGACACCGACCCCGACTATGTCGCCACCGCGCTCGAGCGCATCGGCGCCGAGCGTCGTCGCCTCGACGAGGAGGCCGAGCGGGCCGCGCCCCCCTCGCGGCCCCTCCTCCCGGCGACGCCGGCTCCGGCGGACCCCGACGAAGGCTTCCAGGCGCGGGGGGTCCGGGAGGGACGCCGGGCCAAGGAGGTCGCCAAGTGGGCCCTCCGGGCGCACGGCTTCGAGATCGACGGCGAGGAGGAGAGACTGCCCGCCGGCGTGACGGTCAACTTCATCGCCCGTGACCAGGGCGGGGAGCGCTGGTGCGTCGACGTCTCGGGCGCCTTCACCTCGACCCGGGCAGGCCTCCTTCGCACCGACGCGCTGTGGAAGGCGCTGGGGAAGGCGGCCGTCCTCAAGGAGGCGACCCCTGGGGTCCGCTACCTCTTGCTCACCACGGAGAAGCCGCCGCCCAAGAGCGCCGGCGGCAAGGCGCTGGCCGTGGTGACGGGCAGGACCAAGGCCAAGTTGGTCTATGACGTCATCGAGATGACCCGAGAAGAGGACCTGGCCCGGTTGGCCGTGTACGGCCGGGGAAGACGGCGAGCCGGTCGGTGAGCCACCTCGACCCTGTGGCCCCGCGGGTTCGCCGGGTCGTCTACCCGCTCGCGTCCGTGGGCTCGGCCGGACACCGATTGGCCGGCCCCCCCGACCAGGCGGTCGGGACCGCCGCGCCCTCGGACGAGGAGCGGCTCAGGCTCGACCTCGCCGACGCGCCGATCTCCACCGAGCCCGGTGCCGGCTGACCGCACCGTCGTCACCGAACTGGCAACCGCCCTCGGCACCCTGGCGTACCCCGACCTGGCGTCGGCGCTGGCCACCCGGCCCCCCGAGGTGAGGATCGCCCCCGCCACCTGGGACCGCCTCGACGCGCTCTTGGCGGGCGGCAGCTACGCCGAGGACTTCGCCGTCGCCTACGCCAACGGCCGGGCGTTCGCCGCCTCTCCCGACGCCCTCGCCGGACGGCCGCCGCGCATCGTCGAATGGACCGGCGGCCGGCGGCCGGCGGGCGACGAGGTGGCCCCGATCGACCTGCGCATCGACCACGTCTACATGCTCTCGTGCAAGTACCTCTCCGCCAACATCTCCAACCCCTCCCCGGCGCGCCTCTTCGACGGGTTGCTGGCCACCACCGGCTCCTGGGAATCGACCGACTGGTACCACGTGGTGGCGCCCGCCGAATACCAGGCCCTCTACGAGGCCACCGTCCGGGCGACGGGAGTTGTCGGGCTCCCCAAGACAGCCAGGGACCTCACGACCAAGGACCGGACACGGTTGCGGGCGGCGGTCACCGCCGCAGACCCCGACGACGACGTCGAACACGCCTACGCGCGCATGGGCGAAGCCGTTGCCGGGGCCTCGGCCGGTCTCTGGCGGGCCCGGTCGGCGGGGATCAAGCCCGAGCTGATGCTCTGGCGACTGCTGCGCATCGGCAACGCCCCGTACTTCCTCCTCGGCTCGCACGGCTCGAGGAGCCTCCGGCTGCGGGTGGCCACGGCGTGGGACTGGCGAGACAGCTTCGAGCTCCGGGACCTGAGCATCGAAGGTGTGCCGGCTGGCCAGCCCAAGGTCGAGTGGGTGGCCCGCTACCGGGTGAGGGACATCACCGCCGAGACCCGAAGCGTGCGCGGGCACGTCGAGATCCGCTGGAGCCATGGGCGGTTCGCCCAGCCTCCTGAGGCCAAGATCTACCTCGACACCCCCATCGAGCAGGTGCCCGGCTACCACGCGTTGGGCGGTGGCCCCGAGCGGCTGTTCGACCCCTAGCGCCCTGCGGCGGCCAAGGGACCCGGGCGCCCCGTCGCCGTACCGAGGTCAACGGCGCGGTGGCGGGCCCGCCAGCTGCCCGGGTTGAGGGGGCCCACGACGGCTGGACCCCAGGCCGGGCATGACCCCCGACGGCCAGGGCGGTGGGAGGACTGGACCCGCGGCCTGGCTGGATGCGTCCGCACAGGGATGGACCAGCGGTCCGAGTCCGGCCATCTCGTCCCGTCGCGCCGCTCGTGTGGGCCGAACCAGATCCCTCCGGGACCCAACCACCTCGGTTTCGAGCGCACGTCCCTGCCTGTGTCCGAACCCGCGGACTGACTAGATTGCCGAGATGCGGTTCGGGATCGACGTGGCACAGCAGCGCATGCCGTGGGACGAACTCGTCCGCCGCGTGCAGCTCGCCGAGGAGCTCGGCTTCGACGGCGCCTGGGGCTTCGACCACCTCCAGCCGATGTACGGCGAGGGCCCAGGGGAGACCTTCGAAGGCATGGCGACGCTCGCCGCCCTGGCCGGGGTGACGTCGCGCATCCGCCTCGGGCTGCTCGTCACGGGCGTCACCTACCGCTTCCCGTCGGTCTTCGCCGCCCAGGCGCTGACGGTCGATCACGCCTCCCACGGCCGGCTGGAGATGGCCCTCGGTTGCGCTTGGTTCGACAAGGAGCACCGCGAGCTCGGTATCCCGTTCCCCTCGACCCCAGAGCGCTTCGACCTGTTGGAGGACACGCTCGAGATCGTCACCCGCCTGTTCACGGGAGAGGTCGTGTCCTACGAAGGGCGGCGGGTGTCGTTGCACGATGCGCAGATGCGGCCGCTGCCGGTGCAGCGCCCACACCCGCCCATCTGGATCGGTGGCACCGGCCCCCGCCGCACGCTCCCCCTCGTGGCGCGGTACGCGGACGCATGGCACGCGTGGGGGACGCCCGACTCGCTCCGTGAGCCGTATGCCCGCATCGACGAGCTGGCTGCCGAGGCGGGGCGGGACCCGGCGTCGATCATGCGGGTCGGGTCGTTGTCGCTCGACGATCTCGTTGCAGCCCGCGAGCAGGCGGCCCAGTGGCAGGAGGCGGGGTACGGCTACCTCGTGTGCGGCTGGCCCGGCGCGGGCCAATCACAGGTCGAGGCGTTCGCCCGCGACGTGATGCCGCAGTTCACCACCTGACTGTTCTGCCCGACGGCTCACCCCAAGGGGAGCGGTCGCCAGGAATGCACGGTCACCCAGCAGTTGATGACCGGCGGGGTCCCCGGATGGTGCTCGCACTCCGGCGACGGCGGGTTGTTGTCGTGCAACTCCACCACCTGGTACTCGGTCGGGCCGTAGAACTTGCCCGGCCCGAAGCTGAACACCGGGGAGTAGCCGCCGGGGAAGTTCTTGACCTTGGAGAGCGCTTCCACGAAGGTCCGGCGGTTGAGGTTGCGGCCGGCCGCCTTGGCGGCCGCCGTGAACAGCCGGATCTCCTGGCACCAGCCCTGCACCGGCCCCTGTTCCTCGATGTAGTCGTTGACGTCGCCCTTTGGGGTCTGCGGGTAGGCCTTGTGCCAGACGTCCCAGCAGGCGCGCACCCCCGGGTCGTAACCGCCCTGGGACTGCGGCTCGGGACCGTCGAGGCCGCCGAGGGTCTCGGTGGTCACCCCCTCCTGGCCGTTCAGCACCTTGTTGTAGGGGGTGGGGATGAGGCCGAGCGCCGACTCGATGGACTCCTCGTAGTCCGAGAGCAGCAGCCGGGGGAAG
>Ga0181536_10000744_pt1 | contig 39095 bp, 36 predicted proteins | sample PEATcosm2014_Bin_41_FD_121105 | JGI IMG/M metagenome (GOLD analysis project Ga0181536, IMG submission 121105) | Peatland microbial communities from MTU Mesocosm Facility, Houghton, MI, USA - PEATcosm2014_Bin17_60_metaG | ecosystem: Environmental > Terrestrial > Soil > Wetlands > Peat | place...
TCGGGCATGGCACGTTCGAGCTGGACGGGAAGCGCTACAACCCGCCCAAGAACGATGGCGACAACACCCTGCACGGCGGTCCGCAAGGCTTCGACAAGCGGGTGTGGACGGCCAAGGGCATGGCGGGCGCGGAGCCGGCGCTGGAGCTCCAGTATGTCAGCAAGGATGGCGAAGAAGGTTTTCCGGGAACCCTGCGCGCGCGCGTGCTCTATACCCTCACCAACAAAAACGAATTGAAGATCGAATACAGCGCCTCCACCGACAAAGACACGGTGGTGAACCTGACCAACCATTCCTATTTCAACCTGGAGGGCGCGGCGACCGGCAGCAACGTGCTGGGGCACGAGGTGACGCTGTACGCCGACCGCTTCACCCCCGTGGACGCGGGGCTGATTCCCACCGGCGAATTGAAGCCGGTAGCGGGCACGCCTTTCGATTTCACGAAGTCCACCGCCATCGGAGCGCGCATCGGGCAGGACGACCAGCAGCTTAAATTCGGCAAAGGCTACGACCACAACTGGGTCTTGAACGCGCACGCGGGAGTGGCCAAAGCGGCGGAAGTGTACGAGCCTAAAACCGGGCGCGTGCTGGAAGTCTGGACGGACCAGCCGGGGCTGCAATTCTACACCGGCAATTTCCTGGACGGGAAGACGCGCGGCAAGGGCGGCGTGGCGTATCCCTTCCGCGGCGCGTTCTGCATGGAGACGCAGCATTTTCCCGATTCGCCCAACAAACTGAAGTTTCCGAGCACCGAGCTGAAGCCCGGGCAGACGTACAAAACGACCACGATTTATAAATTTGCGGCGCGGTAGGGGGAATGCTGTTGTCGCGTCCGGGCTGGCGGAGGCGCGCCTGGCGCATGAGGAAATGCAGTTTGCGCGCCGCCAGCGCGTAGCCGATACCCTCGGTGCGCACGTTGGAGACGCAGTTTCGCTCGGCATCGGTGCGGCCGCGGCGCGGATCCCAGGTGAGATAGATTCCCAGGCTGTCGGGCGAGGGCGCGAGGCGCCAGTCTTCTTCCGCCAGGAGCTTCCGTAGCTCAGCCACCAGCGGCGCGGCGTGCCGATGGATGGCGGTAGCGGAAAGTCCATCCGCGATGACGATGGCGGCGTCGAAATCGCCGCCCGCGAGCATGGCCCGCGAGCCGGGGTTCAACGTACGGCCGGGATCCGGCCGCCGCAGATACGTCGCGCGATCGCGAGCGGCGCCGCCAAGCGCCACGCGGGCGGGAGTGAAGCGGCGCAGGTCCAGCGGCATCGCCGCCCAATTACTGTTTCCGCCGCAGCGGTTCGGGCGCGCGCGTGCGGTCGAAGGGAAGAATGTGCAAAGTCCATTTGACGGGCACGGTTTCGGGAGGGAAGCACTCGCGGTCGTCGCACGCCTGGTAGCGGAAATCGCCATCCACGGCGAGGTTGCGCTGCGCGTCCAGGAGCGGTTCGATCTGTTGCGGGCCGGCCAGGGTAATGGTATCGAGCAGGCGGAAGCGCCCGATGTAGACGGGGACGGTTTCGTGAATGGCTTCCAGGCGCATGGTCCGGGCGGCGGGATAAACGATGGGATCGGACTGCCAGGCGGGCGAAGCGGCCAGCCGGAGCGCAATGGGAATGTAGCCGCCGGTGACTCCGGGGGCGTAGACGTGCATGTGTTCGGGAAGATCCAGGTCCACCGCGAGGGTGACGCGCTGGTCGGGGCGCAATGCATCTTGGCCGCCGGATGTGGCGATTTCGAGATGCTTGGCGGCGATGCGCCGGCTGGGCTCCGGCGCCAGGCCGAACTGGCGGAAGAGAATGGATTCGGCGGTATCGCGCACGCGAAAATCGTCTTCGAAATACTTGGCCACCACGATGCCGCGCGCATCCACCAGATACGTGCCGGGGTTGGGGATGCCGTAAGAGAAGGAATCCTTGGGCACGCTTTCATTGAGAATTCCGTAGGCGCGGATCGTTTGGGAATCGGCATCGGAGAGCAGCGGGAAAGCGATGTGCTCGCGATCGGCGAAGCTCTTGAGCACGGCCGGACTATCGTAGCTGATGGCGGCCAGGCCCAGTCCCAGGGCGGCGATGCGCGCGCGATTCTGTTCCAACTCGACCAGTTGGGCTTTGCAGAACGGTCACCAGTCGGCGGAGCGGAAGAACACCAGCAGCGCGCCCTTAGGGCCGAGGATGGAGCCGAGCGTGCGCTCGGCGCCGTTCTGATCGCGCAGCCGGAAATCGGGAACGCGTTCGCCGGGATTGGGCCCGGTGGACACGGCGGCCGGCAGAAGCGCGGCGGCCAGCGCCAGCATGAGGTACGGCGTCTTACGGAGCACTTGCGTTCATCTTACTCCAGCAGCCACTGTTCCGCCAGCATCTCCGGCCGGCGGGGCCGGCGCTCCAGCCGGCGCTCGAATCCGGGCGCGGGTTTCAGGCCCAGCAGGTTGCGCACGTAGAGCGCGTCGTGGAAGCTGGTGCTCTGGTAGTGCAGCATGACGTCGCCGGCGCCGGGGACGCCCATGATGTAGTTGCAGCCCGCCGCGGCCAGGAGGGTGAGGAGCGCGTCCATCTCGTCTTGATCGGCCGCGGCGTGGTTGGTGTAACAGATATCGCAGCCCATGGGAAGGCCGAGGAGTTTGCCGCAGAAGTGGTCTTCCGGCATAGGCGCGGGCTTCGCAGGTCTGCTGGTCCACCGCGTGATGGGCGTTGGCGGAAAGGGCGCTGCCCTGCCCGGTTTCGAAATACATGACGTGCTGGCCGGCGCGGCGCCATTCGCGGGCGGCCTGGCAGGCTTCGTCGAGCAGCGCGAGGGTTCACCCCGAAGGATGCATTGGCGGCTTGGGTGCCGGCGATGGATTGAAAGAGCAGGTCGATGGGCGCGCCGGATGGCGTCGAGGAGGCGCAGCAGGGTTTCGGCGGCGGCCACGTTGCCGGTGGCCGGGTTGACGCCGCATTCCCACACAAATCAGCGTGCTGGCCCACGTCACCACCCAGATGGAAGCGCTGCGCCGCGGCGCGAGTCACCACGCGGCATTTGGCGGTAAGGTGCGCGATGGGCGCGAAAGCGGCCGCGTCGTGCGAATCGCAGATGAGGATAGTGGAGGGAGCCTACCCGCGTGGATAATTGAAAAGTGCCGGGACGCGTTGCATTCGAATATCCGAATTTCCGAAACTACATGGCTGCGCGGTTCCTGATTACCTGCGCTACCGAGATGCAGGCGGTAGCGGTGGGATGGCAGGTATATACGCTGACGCACCGGCCGCTGGATTTGGGGCTGGTGGGGCTGGCGCAGTTTCTGCCGGGCGTTTTTCTGTTCCTGGCCGCGGGGCATACGGCCGACCGGCTGCCGCGGCAGCGGATTCTGCAGGCTTGCTATGCGGGCTTCGCGTTGTGCTCGCTGGCGCTGCTGGCGCTCACGCGGCACGGGCTCACGGCGGCGTGGCCCGTTTATGCGGTGCTCGTCGGGAACGGGACCGTGCGGGCGTTCAACGGGCCGGCGGGGCAGGCGTTTTTGCCGGCGCTGGTGCCGATCGTACATTTTCCCAACGCCGTGGCGTGGAGCTCTTCGGTGTTCATGGCGGCCACCATTACGGGGCCGGCCGTGGGGGGCTTGCTGTATGGGTTCGCGGGCACGGCGGCGGTGGTGGTACGGCTGCGCGGCAACGGCGTACCTCACGGGGCTGCTGCTGGTGTCGCGGCTGCGCGTAGCGGCGGCGCCGCGGGTGTATCGCGCGGTTTCGGTGGAAGTCCTGCTGGGCGGGCTGCGCTATATCTGGCGCAATAAGTTGATCCTGGGAGCCATCTCGCTGGATCTTTTCGCGGTGCTGCTGGGCGGCGCGGTGGCGCTGCTGCCGGTGTATGCAAGCGAAATCTTGAAAGTGGGAACGCGCGGGCTGGGAGTATTGCGAGCGGCTCCCGGCGCGGGCGCGCTCCTCATGAGCGTGCTTGTGGCGCATCGCCCGCTGCGCAAGCACGCCGGCACGGCCATGCTGTGGTGCGTGGCGGGGTTCGGGGCTTTCACCATCGTCTTCGGCCTCTCGCGCAGCGTTCCCGTTTCGCTGCTGGCGCTGGTGCTGGTTGGGGCCTGCGATATGGTGAGCGTGATTGTGCGGCAGACCATGGTGCAACTGGAAACGCCGGACGAAATGCGCGGGCGCGTGAGCGCCGTGAACATGCTGTTCGTGGGCGCTTCGAACGAAGTGGGGCAGTTCGAATCGGGCATTACCGCGCAATGGTTCGGCACGGTGCCCGCCGTCGTGCTGGGAGGCGTTGGAACCCTCGTCATCGTGGCGCTGTGGGCGCGGTTTTTTCCGGCGCTGCGCCGTGTGGGGCATGCTTCCGCCGGGACCAAAATGTGACCTGCCGCCGTGGGGCAGGAGGTCATCCTGCGCGGCGGCTGGCAACCGCCGCTAGAACATGAACTTCATGGCGAGCTGCAGTTCGCGCGGTGTGTTGGCGATGCTGCTGATCACGCCGGCCGAACCGTAGGCGACGGCTCCCCCGGAGTACGACGGCGCAATCGAGTTACCCGGCGATCCCAGGACCATATGGTTCCCCACGTTGAATGCTTCGGCGCGGAATTGCAGCCGTTTCGTTTCCGTGATCTGGATGTCCTTCACCAGCGCCACGTCCACGTTGATCCAGCGCATGGATCGCAGGAAGCCGACCGGGGTATCGCCGAAACCATAGCCCGGCCCCACCGACGGAGACGCCGGACTCACGAAGCAAGCCGGGTTGTACCACTCCGTCAAGGTCTGCTGCGCGGGCTTGATCTGGCATCCGGGTAGTATGCTTGGCCGGCTGTAACCCGTGATGGAGCCGGCCGCATCGGAAAGGTTAGCGGGATCGGTACTGAGCGGGGCCAGCCCCGCGATGGTGGTGGGCACGCAACCGGTGGCCGTTGGCGAAGCGCAGATGTTGCTGGCGCCGCCCCAGGAGGGGTTGAATGCCTGGCCGGAACGCGCGATGAAGGAGTAGTTGGTCTCCCAGTTGCCAAGCACCTTCGCCAGCACGCCATGCTTCAAGAAATGCTTTCCGTTCCCGAAGGGCAATTGGTAGACCGTGCTCCAGTTGAACACCAGCGGCACGTTGAAGGTGCAGAAGCCCTTGGAGAGGTGGGCGTTGAAGTAGTATTCCACCGGAGCGCCTTCGTTGCCGTTCTCGGCGCCGTAGTCGCCGTTGGAATCGCCCAGGCATTTCTCCCAGGTGAATGCCGCCAGAGTTTGCAGCCCTTGCGAGAAACGCTTCTGGAACTGGCCCTGCAAGGAGTTGAACGTCGAAAAGCCCCAGGATTCCGAGTAATGCCAACCCTGCGCGGCAAACGGCATGTACTCGTTACCGGTGATCTGCGCCTGTGTCAACGGGGTGGTGGGGCAGGTGAACCCTTGCGCCGTGTTGTTCTGGCAGTAAGGTCCGCCCTGCGGATAATTGGCGGCGCAGCACCATTCGAGCCGCTGCGTGTGGCTTCCCACATAGGCGATGGAGAACATGCTGGAAGCCGTCAACTGATGTTCGATCTGGATGTTCCACTGCTGGCTCCGCGGATCGGAATAGTCGGGGGCATTGGTGTAACCGCCGAACGTGGAACCCCAGGGAGTGGGCGCTATCACGATGGGGTTGCTTCCCACCAGGTTGGTGAGCTGGCTGGTGCCGTAGCCGCCGTAGGGGCCGCAGTTGGTGAGGCTGCTGCAAATGGGCGCCACGGTGGGAGTGGCGGCCGTCCCCATGGGGGCGTTGTTGAGCGTATCGGAAACGCCGCGGGACCACGGCCAGATGGAGCCCTGTAGCGTGTTCTCGGCGTTTTGGCTGCGATAACTGATGGGATCGTAGAAGATCCCATACCCCACGCGCAAAACGGTTTTCGGCGCAAATCCCCAGGCGATGCCGATGCGCGGGCCGAGATTGTCCGCGATGGACTTCAGGGCGGGCTGGGCGTTGGGCGAAAACACGATATTGTTGAGCGTGTTGTAAGTGACTCCGCCGACCGTCACGTTGAACGCGGGGTTGGCGCTCGAAAGACCTCCGGGAACGCACGGCGGCACCTCCGGCGAGCCGCAGCCGGTGGTGTACGCGGCGCTTTCCTTGTCGCCAATGATGAGCTCATGGGCTTGCAGGTTCAGGGCGTTGACCGTTTCGCCGTTGCTGACCAGCAGTTTGACCGCGGGATCGTAGTCATAGCGCAGCCCGACGTTGATCGTCAGGTTGGACTTCACGTGCCATTCGTCCTGCACGAAAAAGCCGAACGGCATAAAGGCGGCGTGAACCTCTTCATACTGCGGCACGTTTACAGTCAACGCGGAAGGAAGATCCAGCAGCATGGACGCCAGGGCGTTGCCTTCCGCGCCGCTGCAGGCAAACAGGCCGGAGGCGTTGGTGGGGCATGTCTGTGACGTGCTGGAGCTGAACTGCTCGTATTGGTTGGTTTCCAGGCGGTTCTCGTAGAGGAACTCGCCGCCGAAGCGGATGATGTGTTTGCCATGGCTCCAGGTCATGGCGCCGGAGACGTCATGCTCGGGATTGGCGCGATGCTCCGGGCCCACGTTGCCGAGAGGACTGGGATATCCGGAGGGACTCAGATAGAATCCCGAGGTCGGGCTGAGGTTGGAAAACCCCGCGCTGGATTCGGGATTGAGCCCCAGCGTATTGGTCTGATTCACCACCACCGGCCGGGGGTTGATGCCGCCGCGCAATTCCATAACCAGGTTGGGAGTGAAGATGTGGTCCCAGGCGCCGCCGATGTTCCACGCGTGGTATGGACTGGGCGCCAGGGATGTGGTTCCGGCGACGATTCCCGTATCCGTGTCCCACAGCATGTAGGCCCTCCCGAAGACGATGTTCTTCTCGCTGAAATGCTGATCCACGCGAAAATCGAAATTGTTGGCGACGTCGGTTTTGTTGCGGGCGTCCAGGCAATTGTCCAACACGGAAAGGGCATAATTGGGCGTGAACGCGCAGTTGGCCGGTACCGAGCCCTGGTAGGCTTTGATGACGGCGGCCAGTTTCTGATCGATGAGACCGGAGGGAATCTTGTCGCATGCGGTCCCCACCCCTTGCAATCCGTAACCCGCCGTGCCAAAAGCTGCGCCGGGATTCAGCAGGGGCATGGGATTCCCCGAGGAATCGCAATAGAACGGCACGGTCGAGTTGGGTCCCGATTCGGCGAACGGATTGTAAAGTTGGTTGGGGATCACCGCCGACTTGGCGGAATTCAACGAACCGACCAATTCGGGAGTCACCGTGCCGCTGAAATCGCCCGATAGTTCCTGGGAGGTGGGAGTGTTGGTGAGGGAGTTTTGCGGCTGCGCGAAGTGCCAGCCTTCGTAGCCGAAGTAGAAGAACGTTTTGTCCTTCTTGATGGGTCCGCCGAAGGTGCCGCCGTACATGTTCTCCGTGTAGCCGAGGGGCGACACGGGAGTACCCGAAAGAATGGCGGCCGCGCCCGCCGCGGTTTGCGTGCCAGCCGACACTTCGCTGGCCAGCTTGCCCGCCAGCGTGGGACAATTCGCGGTTGTGCAGAAGCCGGTAAAGGGGTTGCGGGCGTCGAATATGGCGTTGCGCGCGAAATCCCAGCCGGAACCATGGAACTGGTTGGTTCCAGATCTGGTCACGATATTCACCACGGAGCCCAGCACGTTTCCGTATTCGGCGTCGTTATTATGCGACTGGACCTTGAACTCCTGAATGGTGTCGGCGATCGGTTGCACCGCCCAGCCGCCGCCGCGGTCGTCCGTATTGATAATGCCATCCATGTAAAACGCGTTGGACCGGTTGCCGGCGCCGTTTACCGAGGGCCGGTAGACCACCGCATTGGGAATGCCGATGTTGCCGCCGTCCGCGCTGCCGATGCCATTGCCGCCCTGCGCGGTGTTGATCGGATTGACGCCCGGCTGGGTGATCAACAGCTCGGTAAAGTTGCGGCCGTTCAACGGCAGCTCGTGCATCATTTGTTCGGTAATGGTGGTGCCCATTTCGGTGCTGGCCCGTTGCAGCATCACCCCGATGGAATTTTCGCTGACCGTCACCGTTTCCGTGGAGGAGCCCACCTGGAGCGTAAGCTTCTCGGTGAACGTCTGGTTCACGTCGAGCTTGAATACCGGCAGCGCGACTTTCTTGAAGCCGGTTTTCTCCACCGTGAGCAGGTAGTTCCCCGGCAGAAGATTGATGATGTTAAAGGTCCCATCCGTACTGGTGTTTTTGCGGCTGATGACGCCCGTTTCCTGGTTGACGACGGTTACCTGGGCATCCGGCACGCTGGCGCCGGTAGCGTCGACGATGTTGCCGTTTACAGCGGCGGTGGGCGTCTGCGCAAACAAGCTTGCGGCAGCGGCCAGCCACAAGGCGAAGGCTGGAACTGCGAATCGGAGCAGCTTCATTTCTCGACCTCCCAGTCGATTACAGAAATTATCGAGCTCCGCTCGCGCGAGACGTTAGCGATAACGGAGCACATCGCTCGAAGTTTAACGCTAAACCTTTGGCATCACAAGGCTCATTCGATCCGTACAACAAGGGAAGACGTGAAGTTTACAAATGTAAACGTAAGGTTTAATGCGGTGTGAGAATTTCCTCGATCGCGGTCAGCCGAACCCGCAGGCGCCTCACCTCATCTTCCGCGAGTTTCTCCGCGCAGCCGGCGATCACGCGCCTTCCCTGCTCCACCAGCGCGTGGCGTTGCGTAGCCGATGCCACGGTGGCGACATCGCCGAGCGCGCGCAATAAACGCAGGCTGACGGCCACGTCGCCTTTCGAATACATGCGGATCTGCTCATAGGCGGAATCCAGCAGCCGCTCGAAATCAATCCATTGAATGGAGACCCGTACCACCCCCGGCGGGTCGTAAAGCAGAGACTCGGGCCGCTCTCGCGCCACGAACCGGATGAGAATGCGGCTCAACTGGTCCACGCAACTGATGGCGGTAGTGGGGTCGTTGACCGCCGGCGAAATTGCCTTGAGAGCAATATCCACAATCTGCAACACTCCAAATTCGATATCCTGCTGCAAGGTTCTGGACGGGCCCAGGTCGAAAGCCCATCGAAAGTCGGCGATGGCCTCCTCCGGCAGGTTCCCGGGCTTCGACAGCACCACCAACGGCACTCCGGCCGGGATGAATTGCCCGACGCGCCGCAAAACGCGGATTTTGACGTGATAGGTTTTCGCCATCGCCACCAGCCGCTTGGCATCGATGAACCGTACGTAACCGGAATTGCCGCTCAGCACCACCGCCCCGGAAAGCCCCTCCAGGCCGTTGTCGCCATTGGCCGGCCGGTCGCCTCTGCGCGGCCAAGGCATCATCTCCTCGATCACGGCTTCGGTTTCCGTGGCGATTCTGTCGACGATCTGGTTGACCCCGATGGCCTGTGAAATATGGTGAATGAAGAACAGCAGCCACCCCACGCAGGCGATGGCCAACAGCATGGCGCCCAGCACGGTTGCCACGGGAGCGAAGGGCCGCGGAACCGACCGCGCCGCCGGCAGCGCCGCCGTGCAGTACAGGAACGTTCCCAGGAATATTCCCAGGGTCCACTGCGTCACCCGGTCCCTGGTAAAGCTGACGATGATGCGCGGCGAGAATTGCATGGACGCCAGCGTCAGCGTCATGAGCAGAATCGCGAATACGATGGACACCACCGTCATGATGGAGGCGGCGATGCCGGCCAGGATGATTTGCGCGATTTGCGGATCCGCGCGCGACGGGAAGAGCAGCGGGGGAACCCACTGGCTCAACGCCGGATGGGCCTCTTCGGACCACGACAGCACAGCGCCGGCACAACCCAGCGTCAGCGCGATGCTCAGCGGCCGGACCAGAAAGCCGCCGCGCAGGTTGTACACCGCCTGGCGGAACAGGAGTGGGAGGCGTTTATACATTTCTCAGATCTTCAATTATAGGGGCTGCTCCCGCCTCAGGAGGCTTGAGAAGCGCCGCTTGAGAAGCGCCGCTTGAGAAGCGCCGCTTACGCGCGCGGCTCACGCAGCGCCCAGCGATTTCCGCCTGCTGTTTTTTCGCCGCCGCGGACATCCTTAACTTAAGATGCCACTTTCATATCGGAGTGCAGCATCTTATAATCGGGTTTGCGGGCGAGAACTCACATCGCGGTACTCATGGCGCTGGCGCTGCTGGCCGTAATCACGGCGTGCCCGGCGATGGCTTGCACCATGACTGCGGGGGCGTTCGGCCACTCCTGTTGCCATAAACACCAAAACCCAACCGGAAGCATGCGGAATTGCCCGTATCTGCTGCTGGAAAAGGGCAAAGCGGAGTTGCCACTCGCCGCGGCATTTGCCGCGCCGGCGGGGATGCCTCGGCCCGCGGCGGCGTGTCGAGTGGAACCGCAAGCGGTACCGGCAGCGGTCGCGATTCCCCAGGATCTCTATCTGCGCAATCGCGTTCTCCTGATCTGAAGCCAACGGCAAGACCCGTTTGGCTTACAGAACAATTTCACAATTCAGGAGAATTTCCCATGAAGAAGATCGTATTTACGGTATTGAGCCTGATCGCTCTGGTAGGCGTCAGCCTGGGAGCGTCTTTCGCGAAGGACTGCTGCAACGGCGGAGCCTGCTGCAAGAACGGGGCTTGCTGCCGCGCGCATCACCGGTAGGGTAATTCAGCTTGCCGGCCGGGCGCAACCCGGCCTTGGGGCAGGTTGTTAAGCCTGCCCCGCAATCACCCCGCGGCATTCCCCCAACCCGATCCGCCGGAATCCCGGCGCTTCGCACCAGCCGCGCAAGATCACTTCGTCGCCATCTTCCAGAAACCGCCGCGTCTCGCCGGTAGGCAATTCGAGCGGTTTGGCGCCCCGCCAGGCGACCTCCAGCAGGCAGCCGCGATTTTCCTTGAGCGGGCCGGAAACCGTGCCGCTGCCGATGAGGTCTCCGGCGCGCAGATTGCAGCCGCCCGAGGCGTGCTGCGCCACCATTTGCGAAAGCGTCCAGTACATCCTCGCGAAATCGCCGCGGCTGACCCGCATGGGTTCGGCCATGCGCGCCGAGCGCAGCCACACTTCCAGGGTGATGCCGTAAGCGTCGAGCGCGGCCGTGCGCAAGTGCGGCAGCGGCTCGGGGTCGCCCGCCGGACGCGGCTCCGGTAAACGGCGGAATGGCTCCAGCGCCTCCATGGTCACCACCCACGGCGAAATCGAGGTGGCGAAGTTCTTCGCCAGGAAGGGACCCAACGGCTGGTATTCCCAAGTCTGTATATCGCGCGCCGACCAATCGTTGAGCAGGCATACGCCGAAGAGATGACCGCCCGCCCGCTCGATGGGAATCGGCTCGCCCAGGGGATTGCCGGGGCCCAAAAACGCGCCCAATTCCAATTCGTAATCCAAACGCCGGCTGGGGCCGAACACCGGCGGACCGGCGGGCGTTTCCAAGGTCTGCCCATAAGGGCGGCGCACCGCGGTTCCGCTCGCCACCACCGAAGACGCGCGGCCGTGATACCCCACCGGCAGCCACTTGTAATTCGGCAGCAGCGGGTTATCCGGACGAAACATGCTGCCCACGTTGGTGGCGTGGTGGATGGAAGCGTAGAAATCCGTATAGTCGCCGATTTCGCAGGGCAGCAACAGGCGCGCGCCCGCCATGGGGCTGAGAAAATCCTCGGCGCGCGGCGAGCGGTTCACCAGAAACTCGCCGATGCGGCGGCGCAATTCCACGCGTTCCGCGCGCGGCATGCGCATAACCGCGAGCACCGAGGGGATGCCGAAGGCCGAGGTCACATCCAGAATGCGGTCGCCGATGGCCACGCCGGCGCGTGGAACGGCGTCCGGCCCCGGCTGGAACATGGCGAACGGCAGATTCTGTACGGGGAAATCGCAACCCGGCTCATTAGCCGATTCCACCCAGCTTTGCAAAGCCGGATCGTGCGTCGCATCCGTCATAGCAGGCCCAACTCCCGCAAATCGCGGATGGGTTCTTCGAAGGAGCAGGCTCCGAAGCTGTGCGCGAAATCGCGGCGCGCCGCTCGCAGCTCCGCAGTGGAAAGCGAGCGCCCGCGCCAGCGCAATTCGTCGTCGCGAAAATCGAACGCCGAGGGGTCCACATCGTTGAGAGTATCGATCACAATTTCCTTTCGCGCGCCGTGCCAGGCGAACGCGGCGGCGGTGAAGACGTTCACGAATCCATGCAGGACGGCGTGCGGCGCGTCGGCCGCATCAGTCAGCGGGCGCAGGGAGCGCAGGGGATGGTGCAGGCCGGCGGTGGCTTTAAACGGCACGCGCCGGCGGGCGGCTTCGCACAGGAAATCGGCCAGTTGCGGGGTGGGCGGAATCATGTCCGGAGTCAGGCCGCCGGTGCGCACTTTGGCGAACGCCCCGCGCGGGATGGCGTCCAGCGGAGCTTCGCAATAGGTGGGCAGGGAAAAGCGGCGCGGCATCTTGGTTTCGAAAGTTTCCACCTGCGCGGGCAGGCGCTCGGGTTCGTGTCCCATCAGCAGGGTGATGCGCCAATCGGCCGCCATGCCCGCTTCGCCCAGCTTGGCCGCGGGCAGCACCAGGCGGTTGAGCATCCAGCTTTCGCCCGACGCCAGGTATGCCCGATAATTCTCCACCGCGGAGGCGAGCGGCAGCCCCGCGGGCGGATACAAGCCGGCGTAATCGATCAGCTTCGCGAGCAGGGCGCGCAACGAGGCGGTGGTTCTGGCCATAGTCAGTAGGACGGTCCGCCGGCCTGCGGCGCCGGCGCTGCCAGCGTCGCCATCCGCTGGCCGTCCCAAATCAAAATCCTACCCCGATAATCGCCCGCAATGCTAAGGGCGCCGTCGAAGGAGGAAGCGCGCGCGGTGACGCGAAACAGGTCCGGCAAGCTCAATCCAACACCGCCCAATAAGCCCACTTGAATGAAGCTCCGCCGGCCGAATGCCGGGGCATAAACCGGTCCGGAACAACGGTGGTTTTTGCGCTCTTCCATCAGGATCCCCTCCTGGGCGCCTGTTTCGAGGATAGCGCCAAATACCTCGCCGTGTAACATGTAACCCTTCGCCCGCGAGCAACTCGCCCGTTCATTAGGGCTATTGGAAAACGCAAACTCGGTATATACTGTCCGTGCTGAAGAACACAAGATTTCCGAGGGGATAGGGGGGCAGATGAAATATATGTTTCGGATCGCCATGCTCGCTTTCGCGGGAGCCGGCTTTCTTTACGCGCAACCCACGATCACTTCCGTCGTGGATCCCTACACGCAAAGCACGCAACTGGCTCCGGGAGGTCAGGCGGTTATTAACGGAAGCGGCCTTGGCAATAACGATCCGACGCGTATCATCACGGTCAATGGCAAGACCGCGTTCGTTCTGTCGGGAAGCTCGGGCACCGGGCAGGTGACCTTCGAAATTCCGGTGGACGCGGGGACCGGCAGTGCCCCGGTGGTCATCAGCAACGCCAACGGCACTTCCTCGCCGTTTCCGATTACCCTCGCCACCTACGCGCCGGTGCTGATCAACTCGCAGAGCGGCTCGATCATTTCGCCGCGCCACTCGTCGGGTGCGGCGGTGACTCCCTCCAATCCCGCCACGGATGGCGAGACCATTATGTTTTCCGCCATCGGGCTGGGTCCGACCAACCCGGCCCAGGTGACCGGAGTGGCCGCGAACGGCCAACCAACCACCTCCGTTCCCTCCGTGAACGTGGGCCAAACCCACGTGCCGAGCGGTGTGACCGCGGTAGCGGCATCCGGCCAGGTGGCGCTCTATACCATCACGTTCCCGGTGCCCACCGGTATCGTATCCAACAGCTACCCGGTCACGATTTCGGCCGGAGGGGTCACCAGCAACTCGGCGTCGCTGTCCGTCGGCACAGCCGCCGCAAGCGGTCCAACCGTCACCTCGGTGACCGACATAATGGGCGGCGCCAAATTATGTCCCGGCGGCCAGGCAATCATTTCCGGGAGCGGTCTTGGATCCAGTCCCAATGTGACGGTCGGCGGCAAGAATGCGTATCTCCTGGTTACCCCAGCCTCTTCGAATGGCGCCTCCATGACCATCCAGATCCCGGTGGACGCGCCGCTTGGCGCCAATAACCTGGTGGTCACACTTGGCAGCGGAGCGGCCAGCGCACCTTTTTCCCTTGGCCTCGTGCAGTTTGCGCCGCTGCTGCCCACGACGGGAACCAGCGCTAATTTAGCGCAAGCCTTCCACCTTGCGACCGCGGCGCCGGTGACCGCCTCCGCTCCCGCGTCGCCCAACGAGCAGATAGGCGTCATCGCAATCGGTCTGGGACCCACCAGTCCCCAGGTACCCACCGGCGCTACCGCTTCGACTCCTCCCCCCAACACCACCACGCAGCCCACCGTCACCATGGGGGGCCAGGCGGCCACAGGTGTGAACGCTTCCGCCACGCCGGGCCAAGTGGCTACCTATCTGGTGACATTTAATGTGCCTGGCAGCCTCTCGAACGGCAACGCCAGCGTCACGGTCGGCATAGGCGGGGCGACCAGCAACGCCGTCAATATCCCGGTGTCCACCGCTCCTTACATCACTTCGGTGGTAAACGCCGCCAGCGGCATCGTCGCCGGGTTGCCCAATGCCGGCATTGCCCAGGGCGCCATCTTCCTGGTGGTCGGCGGGTTGCTCGGGCCGGCTAACTTGTCTATAGCCCCCAATCCTTTTCAGAGCCCCAGTCTGAGCGGAACCTCCATCAGTGTCAGCGTCGCCGGCGCCACCGTCAGCCCGCTGATGTATTACACTTCGGCGGGACAATTGGCGGCTCTCCTGCCGTCCAATACGCCTACCGGGCCGGGGACCATCACGGTTACGTACAACAACCAGACGGGTCCGCCTGCGCCCATTACGGTAGTGCAAAACAACCTGGGAATTTTTACGGTGACCTCCAACGGCGAGGGCGCCGGCATCGTCACGTACCCCGATTACAGCCTGGTTTCCGCCTCCAAAGCCGCCAATTGCGGAGGCCCCAACACCACCTGCGGAGCGGCCAATCCGGGCGACACGCTGATTTTGTGGGCCACCGGCCTGGGCCCGGTGAGCGGCAGCGACGCTTCCGGAGCCGGCTTGGGAGTCAACCAGACCAATGTCCCACTGACGGTCTGGCTGGGCGGAGTGCAAGCCCCCGTCCTCTACCAGGGACGGTCGGGTTGCTGCATTGGCGAAGACCAGATCGTCTTCACGGTGCCGAATGGCGTGGCCACCGGGTGCGCCGTACCGCTTGCCATCCAGATCAACAGCGAGATCAGCAACAATGTCGTGATTTCTGTCGCCAACGGCAGCCGCGCCTGTACCGCGACGAATCCCGCCTTCAATTCCGCGGCCGTTGCGCAATTGGGCAGCAACACGCCAACCACCTATGGCCAGATCGCCCTGAACCGGCAGGACAATTACCCGGGGGGACTGCAGGACGTCGCGAAGCTGACATTTGGCCGGTTCACCGTCGCGCCCGCATACCAGCCTTTCTTTGTCTCCTATATCGACGATCCGCCTGTGGGCACATGCCTGGTTTCCAATTCGCTCAATGGCGGCAATCCGCCCTTCGCCAACGAAACCAGCATCGACGCCGGCGCGCAACTGACCATAAACGGCCCCAACGGAACGCAAAACCTGACGAGCTCGAATACCACGTTGAGCGCCAACGGAACGTACCTTTCCGCGGGCACATACACCGTGAGCAACGGATCGGGCGGGGCCGACGTAAAAGGTTTCACCGCCTCCCTCACCATTCCCGCCCTGCCGGTTATGACCAGTCCCCAACCCGATGTCGGCAATGCCTTCTCCGTGACTCGCTCCAGCGGCCTGGCCGTCACCTGGACCGGTGGCGCGACCGGTTCGGTAATCTCGCTGACCGGACAAAGCGCCACGGATAATACAGGTAGCACGGGCGCCGGTTTCGAGTGTTCGCTGGCGAGCGCGGCGGGTACGTTTACCGTTCCGGCGTACGTTCTGCTGGCGCTGCCCGCCGGTTCCTTCGGCAACTTGGATTTCCACCCCGCCGCCATTCCGGCGACGTATTCGGCCGGGGGGCTGAATCTGGGGTTTATATCGGCTCAGCGCGATTACTTTTCATACTTGACGTTTAAGTAGGTATTGGCCGGGCCACCGGGGAACACCGATAAAACGCAAAACATCATAACCGTCTTATCGGTGTTCCCGAGTGGCCCGGCTCCGGACACGAGTCATTCGACTTGCCCCTCGTTCCTCACTCCCACCCCAGCCCAGCCACCACCACTCCCCGCGCCTCCATCCGCGCCACACTCACCGACCCCACCCGCACCTCGATCCGGTGAAACAAATCGATGGGCATCCCCAGCCAGAACAACAGCGCCGAGCGAATGATATCCCCGTGGCTCACCACCGCCACGCTTTCCCCCGGATGCATCTCCGCCAGGCACTCCAACTCCGTCACGATGCGATGCTGGCAATCCAGCATGCTCTCTCCGCCGGGCGCGCGCGTGCCGCTGCGATAGGTGTTGTATAACTTCCAAAGCGGTTCGTCCTGCAACTCCGCGAACGTTTTGCCGGTCCACTCCCCGTAGCGCACTTCCCCCAGGTTCTCGCGCACCACCGGCTCCAGCCCCAGCGTTTGGGCGACGGACTCGGCCGTCTCGCGCGCCCGCTCCAGCGGGCTCGTATAGAGCCGCGTAATCCCCCGCCCCACCAGCCGCGCAGCCGCGCGCGCAGCCTGCTCGCGGCCTTCCGCGTTTAAATGCACATCCGGCAGCCAGCCGGCAATTCTCTTTCCCACAAAATCGTTGTGGCCGTGCCGAACCAGGTAGAACGTGGGCATACTTACCAGTATCCACCGCGGCCTGCGCGCGCCTCGCAGAGTTTTGGCGAGGCCCGATTCGCGCACTCGCCGCGCTTGGCCATCGCGTGGTCCTATTCCGCGCAGCATCCCCGCCCACTGGGAACCGGGCGCGCCATAATGGAATTCATGCACATCCTCACGGTCTACGCGCAAGTGAAGCCCGAGCACATCGAAACTTTCAAACAGGCCACCATCGAAAACGCCGTCCATAGCCGCCGGGAGCCGCTGGTGGCGCGCTTCGACGTGCTGCAACAAGCCGACGACCCCACGCGCTTCGCCCTCATCGAGGTCTATCGCAGCCCCGAAGGTCACGCCCGCCACCGCGAAACCGCGCACTATAACGCCTGGGCGGAAAAGGTGACGGAGATGCTCGCCGCCCCGCGCAGCCGCGCCATTTATCGCAACGTCGATCCCGGAGACGACGGCTGGTAGGGCATGCTGCGGACGACCCCAAAAAGGCGAGTCCGGCCAAATTGGCCGGCCTCGCCAAAAGTGAGACATGCTTCAGTTTGTCCAACCGTCCGAAAGGGCGGCTTAACAAGGAATAAACAAACCGCCATGCGCTTCGATTTCGCCACCGCCGGACAGATCCTTTTCGGAGAAGGCAGGCTGGCCGATGTGACGCCCGCCGCCGCCCGCCTGGGAGAGCGGGCGCTGCTGGTCACCGGATCGAACGGGGAGCGCGCCGCGCCGCTGGTGGCCGCGCTCCGTGCCAAGGCGCTGGCTTGCGTTCCGCTGTGCATATGCGGCGAGCCCACCGTGGAGGGGATCCGCACCGGCGCCGAGGCCGCGCGCGACGAGCGTTGCGACCTGGTGATCGCCATGGGCGGCGGCAGCGTCATCGATGCGGGCAAAGCTTTCGCGGCCATGTTGGCCAATCCCGGCGAGCCGCTCGACTACCTGGAAGTGATCGGCCGCGGCCAGCCGCTGGCCCATCCCTCGGTTCCGTGCATCGCCATCCCCACCACCGCCGGGACCGGTTCGGAAGTGACGCGCAACGCCGTGCTGGCATCGCCCGGGCGCCGCGTCAAAGCCAGCCTGCGCAGCGCCTACATGCTGCCCACCATGGCCGTGGTGGATCCCGCGCTCACGCTCGGCCTGCCGCGCGCGCTCACCGCCTCCACCGGCCTGGACGCCCTCACGCAGCTTATCGAACCCTACGTCTCGACGCGCGCCAACCCCCTGACCGATCTGTTCTGCGTGGAAGGCATGCGGCGCGCCGCGTCCGCGCTGCCGCGCGTTTGGGAAAATGGCGGCGACCGGGAAGCGCGCGCTTCCATGGCCTGGGCCAGCCTGCTGGGCGGCCTGGCATTGGCCAATGCCGGCCTGGGCGCCGTGCACGGTTTCGCCGCGCCTTTGGGCGGCATGTTTCCCATTCCCCACGGAGCCGCCTGCGCCGCCGTGCTGCCGCACGCCATCGAGATCAACCTGCGCGCCCTGCGCCAGCGCCACCCCCATCACACCGCGCTGAACCGGTACGAAGAGGTCGCCCGCATCCTCACCGGCCGCCCGCAAGCTACCGCCGAAGACGGCGCCCGATGGATTGCCGCGCTGTGCCGCAAACTGGAGATCCCGCCGCTGCGCGCGTATGGCGTGACGGATGCGGATATTCCCGTGCTGGTGGAAAACGCCGCGCGCGCCAGCAGCATGCAAGCCAACCCGCTGGCGTTGACGGCCGAAGAGCTTATGGAAATGGTCTCGCGCGCGCTGTGAAGCGATCGACGAAACATGGATACGCTTTTGCAAGCCATTGCCGCCAGGAAAGAGCGCCTCGATCGGTTCCGGCGTTGCCGGTACGAGCGCCGTTGCCCGAGTAATCACAAGGACCGCTTTTGCAGAACCTCTTTCAGGTCGCGCTTGCCGTGCAGCACGGCGACCACCTGCAACGGAACGGTTTCTGGGCGGTAAACGATCACATAAGTGGGGAATTTCGTGACGGTCGAGAAGCGCACCGGCAGCGGCGTTACGTCCTGCCGCTTGGTCCCATCCGGGGATGTTTCGCCAGCCGCCGACAGGTAGCGACGATTTCCATTTCAACCCGGCCGGCAGCGTCCCGGTTGTCTTCGGCGATAAACCACCATATGGCGTCGAGGTCTTCCGTCGCCTGCGGCGTGAACTGAAACGGCCCATTCATTCCTGCGGCTTCGACCGCTCGGCCCGCCGTTGCCGCAACATCTCGACCGCCGCGTCCCCGTCGATCAATTCGCCGCGCTCGGCCTGAGCAAAGCCTTTCTCGATATGGGCGGCGATGGCTTCGCGCTGTTCAAACATCCAGTCTTCAAGATCGAGTTGCTCGCGGATGATCTCAAAAGCCTGATCGAGAACCTCACCGGGGTTCTGATACGCGCCGGACCGCACCGCCAGATCGATGACGCGCTGCTGTTCGGGTTTCAGGTCAATCGTCATGGGCGTCCTCTCCAAGGTAATCTTCTTTCCCTATTGTCCCCCACCCTTCCCCGCCGCCCCTCCCGGCGTCAACCATTTGGTACAACATGATCGGCGGCAAACCTCTCAAAGACCATCTTGAGGCGCTCGATCACTACGACGCGATTCGCTAGGCGCGCGGCCTTGCGCGGCAACCCGCACCGTCGACCGAGAGCGACGTGCGCAACCTGCACAAGCTGGTGATGGAGCGCCGCACACCCGGGATCGCGTGTTGAACTGCCGGCCTTCCCCGGTCTGTCCCGCACCGAGCGCGGGACACATGCGTTTCCGTCCCCGGCGGAAATCCCCTCCCTGATGGGCGGACGACATGAAATCAAAGGGGGCAGTCGTCAAAGAGCTTGCCCGCACTGCTTACGAGCGACCGTCTTCTTGACCACGCCCCGGCGTTTCACAAAGGGATTCGACATGCGGCCCGGACTCAAGGAAATCAGGGCTTGCCGCGCCCGGAATCTCAAGCATCGGATTTGCATTCCAGCGCCCCGTGTGCCGCATTCATGGCCGCGCGGGGCGCGGCGGTTCCGGCTTGGTCAGTTTGTTACGGGTTGAAGCCCCCGAGACTAAGCCGAATTTCCTTTTCACAATCCACGCACCGAGCCACCAAACGAAGCCGATGAGCCGTCTTCGTCCGCACCTTTCGCGCCACCGGCGCACGAAGAATATGAAAGACCCGGCAATTGCACGAGCACTCAATCAGGAACCTCTCTGGCGTGTCGGTCAGGCTGAGTACCGCCTTCGGAAGCTGCCTTTTTGGAACTACCATTTAGATCCTCCAAAGAACTATACTGTTTTCGTTTCCAGTCCCCGTTCCCCTGAAGGGACGAGGAAAACGGAAACACCGCACTTCGGCGCGGCGCTTCGGTTCCGTTCCCCACAGGGTCCTTTGTGAAACACACGCCGAAGAACACTGGAGCGTCTACCCGACCAGTCGGGAGGTATAATTTCACGAAAATGGATTTGGTACGGGCAGGAGAATCTATGCGGCGCGTTCGGTATTTAGTGGTGATGAGTTTAGACGGTTATATTGCAGGGCCAAAGGGCGAAGCCGATTGGATAACCACGGACCCGGATTTCGATTTCACCGCGATATTCAGCCAGTTCGACACCATCCTGGTCGGGCGTCGGACGTTTGACGCCATGGTGACCGCTCGACGTGTATCGATGCCCGGCATGAAGACGATTGTTTTTTCGCGGACGCTGAGGCAAGAAGATCACCCTCAAGTCGCTATCGTTGCGAACGATCAGCAGGAGACCTTAGCCGCTCTCAAGGCGAGCCCCGGAAAGGATATCTGGTTATTCGGTGGTGGATCGCTCTTCCGCAGTCTCGCCGAAGACGGACTCGTTGATACGGTTGAAGTCCGTATTGTCCCGATCCTTCTTGGCGCGGGAGTTCCTTTGTCGCCGGATCCGAAGAACCGGATCAAACTGGCGCTCACCGCTCACAAGGTTTACCATTCCGGCATGGTCTCGTTAGAATATGCGATCAGGTAATACCGTGCCAGATACGTGGCCGTCGCCGGCGCCGGACGAAATCTGGTGGAGTGGGCCTCTGTTCCACAACGGGTGGGTTTTGCAGCGTCGTCGGAAGGCCCGTAAACAAAGGGCTTGGCATGTTGCAAATGTCTAGTGCAAAATGGACGGCATAAAATACGGCTACGCCCGCGTATCGACCGACGACCAGCCCCTTCCCTGCAACTCGCGGCCCTGCAGAAAGCCGGATGCAAAACGATTTTCAAAGACGACGGCCTACCGGGAGCCACGACGAAACGCCCAGCCCTGCGCCGCTGTTTGAAGAAGCTCGACCACGGCGACACGCTCATGGTGTGGAAGCTCGACCGATTGGGCCGCAGCTTGCGCGACCCGATAACCATGCTCGACGACCTGAAAGACCGGGGCGTGAAATTCCATTCCCTCACCGAGGCAATCGACACCACCACGCCCACGGGCCGCGCCATGTGGCAGATGATAGGCATACTCGCGGAACTGGAACGCAGCCTTATCAGCGAACGGACCCGCGCCGGGGTGAAGGCCGCGAATCGCCGGGGCGTGAAATTCGGGAGCAAGCGGAAACTCTCCGTGCAGCAGATCGACCATGCCCGGGAACTGATCGGCAAAGGGCAGCGCCGCGAAGATGTTGCCGCCCTTATGAACGTGGACTGCACGACCCTTTATAGGGCGTTGGCCGGTTGATGGTGCAGCATGCTAATCTTCTGAGTTGGCGGGAGAGCTAATTCGAAATGAGCGGGGAACTTCACGATGCGACCCCCAGTGAGCGGACTTGGGCGCTCAGGTTGGCTGGCCTCTCAAGCGCTCAGTATGTATGGGTGTCGGATGCTGCGGACGGCATTCGTACCTTCATAGTTTGCCCCGATGCTGCCGTCAACGGCGTGGCTGTGGGCGTGGATCGAGAAGGGCGGGAGCTATGGCGCAAGCCCGCGTTCTATTCGGAGTTTCTGCGCGCCGGTGATGGCTACGAATTGCAGTACGGATCGTCGCGCCCAACCGTCCGCGCTTCATGGGACGGGACGTGGGTTGCTTCGGTAAAGCTTCCGGATGGTAGCGCCCGGCGGTCGGACGCGCTTATTTTTGATGAACGAGTGGCAAAGAAAGTCGCCCGCGAACTGGCACAGCAGCACTTTGCCCAATCCGGGCACCCGCCCCCGCCCGAGGATGATCTGAAGTGGAAGCGAACTCAAGATTGATTATTGAGCTTGCGTAGTGCTTCCTTTGCTTGGTCCTCGGCAGCGTTCACGTCCATGCCGTGTGCAGCGGCCCAGCGTTCGAAGTCTGTGACGGTAACCTTTTTGAGCGACATAGCTTCTTCCTGTATCGCTGTAATGCGGCTGAAGACCGCGTCGCGGGTGGCGCGAACGTACAGATCATCTCCGTTCTCGATTAGCGAGCGATGCACCAGCCAATCCCGCTCGCCTTTGAAGGCTTTAATTCGCCCCAGATGTTCTGGCTGGATAATTTTTTTGCTAAGGCAAGACTCGACCAGCGAGCCTAACGTAAGCATGCGACGTTTTTCAGCAAGCAGCGTTTGAGCGTCCGCAGTCGTAACCGTCTGACCGGCACACCGACATTCATGGATGATCTTCATCGTAAGGAAGCTCACAAGAACATCTTCGAGATACTGGATATGGTAAAGCGCGGCTCCAATCCTCCGATAGAAATCACCAAGTTCGACCTCATTCATCATCTCAATAGTACAACCTAACCTCCTTTACGTACGCCATCCCTGCGCTGAAAGGCCGCCCCTATCCCGCCCGCCCACAAGCCATCGCCGAAGACCACGCCCGCTGCGCTGCCACGCTCCGCCGCAAGCTGGAGATTCCGCCGCCGCCCGCTTATGGCTGGCGGAGCCGCACCTCGGACTTGGCCGAAAAGGCCGCTCCCACCGCCCGCGCCTACCGGAAATTCTCCACCAGTTTCAAATCGCTGCCCGAATAATCCAGTTGCACGAAAAGCAGAAACCGTCCGTCCGGGGAAACTTCCAGGCCCAGGTCCGGCGCCTTGGCCATTTTGAGAATCGGCGTGGCCTTCCCGGTGGCCGAATCGCGAAAAACAATCGTCGCCGAATTGTTCTCCACGACGGTGTAGTAGACGCCCTTCTCCGCCACCGCTACGTTATAGCGGAAAATCGAACTCGCGATGGGCGTCTCCGCGCCGTCCGGCAGCGTTTTCTGCCACAGGGAACCGGGATCCTTGGCGTAGTAGAGCGTCTTGCCATCCCTGGATTCCAGCGCCGCGTTGCCGCCGTTGCGCGTCACCTGCACCGCCGCCCCGCCCCCCAGCGGCATCTTCCAGACCTCGTAGCGCCCGCTGCGCTGCGAGGCGAAATAGAGCCACTGGCCGTCGCGCGACCAACTCCCTCCAAAATTGTTCGTCTGGTCAGTGGTCAGTTGCCGCGGCTGGCCGCCATCGGCCCCGGCGACATACACCTGAAAACGGCCGCCCGCATTGGAATCGAAGGAGATCTGCCGGCCGTCGGGAGACCATCGCGGCGTGCCGGTTATGGCCGCGTCCATGTTGGTGAGCGGCGCGGCGCCCGATCCGTCGGCGTTGCACGTCCAGATCTGGTCGCTTCCCGAACGGTTCGAATAATAAACAATCCGCTTGCCATCCGGGGAATACTGCGGGAAAACTTCGCGGAAGGTGGAGGCGATGAGCTGCTCCGGCGCCGCCGCCTTGCCGGCCAGGTCGAGGCGCCAGATATTGGCATCCTCGAACTCGTGCGCATACGCCAGGTGGCGCCCATCGGAAGAGACCGCCGGCATGGTGGCCCCTTCGCCCAGGCCCAGCGGCCGCGAAGGGCGCGCGCCCGACGCGGCGACGCGATAGAGCAGCGAGCGGGGGCTCATGACGGTGGCATAAATAATCTCGCGATCACCAGCGGTCCACGCCGGATAGGAAATGGAAACGTTCTGTCCCACGGTGGGCACCAGGTGAGGCTCGCCGCGCGCCTCGAATTTGGCTGACAGAGGCAGGACGTAAAGGCTCGATACCTGGTAGCTCTTGAAGCGGCAGAAGGCCAGCGAGCGGCCATCGTGCGAGAAGGCGGGAAAGGCGTCGCCGTCGTTATCGGCGGGCGGATTGGTCAACTTGCGCTGTTCGCCGCTCTCCGCCGATACCAGATAAATCCCGTGGTCTTGCTCGCCGATCTGGCCGGCTACGGCCAGCCACTTGCCGTCGGGCGCCCACGACACATCGCCGGCCGGTCCGTCGAGCTCCCCCAGTTTTCGTTCCTGCCCTCCCAGCGCGGCCACCGTCATGACGGCGAACTTTCCGGCCGTGGCCTGCCTCAGAAACGCGATCGAGCGGCCGTCGGGCGACCACTTCGGGCAAACGTCCACAGCCGGATCGGTGGTCAGGCGCAGCGGCGCGCCGGAGCCGATCAGCTTGATATAAATATCGAAGTTATCCTGCTTTTCGCCGTCCCAGGAGAACGCCACCTGGTCGCCGTCGGGCGAGAAACTCGGGTATTCCTGATAGCCTCGATAGCTGGTCAGGGGAACCGCGCGCAGCGCCATATCCGGCTGCGGGCGCATGGCGAAATACCAAACGGCCAGGGCCCCCACGGCGAGCGCGCCGGCCATGGCCGCGGCGGCGAGATAGCGTTTCGCCCCGCGCGCGGGGGGCGCCGCCACGGGCGTTGCAACCAGTTTTCCCGATTCCGATTCTTCCTTGAGCTCCTCCAGCGCCACCTTCAGATCGTCCATGTGCTGGAAGCGCCGCGCCGGATCCTTGCGCAGGCAGCGCGCGATGATGCGGCCCAGTTCGTTGGGCGTATCGATGCGCAGCTCCGTTACCGGCTTGGGATCGTCGCGCAGCACCGCGGAAAGCGTCGAGATCTGCGTATCGCCGCGAAATGCCGGCTGCCCGCTGGCCATTTCGTAAAGCACCGCGCCGAAGGCGAAGATATCGGAGCGCGAATCGGCTTCCCGGGCCTCGGCCTGCTCGGGAGACATGTAGGCCGCGGTTCCCATAATAACGCCGGCGCCTTCGCCGGGGCCCCCGTGCATGGTGCGGGTGGCGCCTTCCTCGGCGGCGGGTTTGGAAAGTTTGGCCAGGCCGAAGTCCAGAACCTTCACCAGACCGTCGCCGGTGACCATGATGTTGCCCGGTTTCAGATCGCGGTGCACGATTCCGGCGGCATGCGCTTTGGCCAGGGCGTCGGCCGCCTGTACGGCGTAGCGCAACAGCTCGCTCAAGCGCATCCCATTGCGCCCGATCAACTGGTCGAGCGTCTTGCCGGCAACGAACTCCATGGCGATGTAGTCCACGCCCTGGTCCGCGCCGATATCGTAGACCGTGACGATGTTCGGATGGTTCAACGCCGAGGCGGCTTTGGCTTCCTGGATGAAACGCGTTTTGGAATCTTCGCGGCCTACGCGTTCGGCGCGCAGGATCTTGATGGCGACGGTGCGGTCGAGCCGCGTGTCGCGCGCGCGATAGACCTCGCCCATGCCTCCCGCACCAAGCGGAGCAAGAATTTCGTAAGGGCCGAGACGGCTGCCGGAGGACAGAGGCATGGGGATTCTCCCGATTGTATCGCGCTTACGGAAAAGGGTTATAGCCACCGATGAACACGAACGCAAGATCCTTTTTTGTTTTTCATCGGTGGCCGTTTTTTCCTGAGTCTCAGCTCAGCAAATTGAATCCGCCGCAAACCAGGCAGCGGTAGCTCTTCGGCCCCCACCATAATCTTCGCGCCGCGGCCGCCGCGTCCGCGGCGGGATGGCCCGCGCCGCAGCGCACGCACACGTTCACCCACTCGTCGGTTCTCTCCGGCTCGGCGCAGCCGAAGTAAAACACCCATCCGTATACGCCCAGGCGCGTGCCGAAGGTCTTGTCGATGCGCTTCAACAGCCACACGAACAGCGCCAGGTAGCGTTCGCTGCCGAAGCCGAAGAAGATAATCTTCTTTCCCGGCCAGCCTTTGGTATTGTGCCAATTCAGAAACGAGAGTCCGGTGTACAGCACAATCGTGCTGCGGTGCGGCAGACCGGTCAGGCGCTCCACCACCCCGGTGACGTCTTGGGGCGAGCGGAAGGCGTTCACGTGGCCGCCGCCGCGCGCCATCCAGCGGTAGATGCGGTCGGTCAGAGTGGTGGCGTCCGGCACCGCGATATACAGCGCGCCGTCGCGCCGCAGCACGCGGCCCATCTCGCGCAGCGTGGCCTCCAGTTCGCGAAAATGCTCCAGGCTGTGATTGCTGACGATCAGCTCGAAAGCGCCATCGCGGAAGGGCATGCGCGCCGCGTCCGCACTGATGTATGCTCCGCTCTTGCGCCCGGCGGGAATCTCCATATCCAGCCGCACCACCGTCAAATCCGTGCGTTCGGTATGAAAGCTCCCGCTTCTGGCGCCCAAATCCAGCACGCGCGAGTGGGCGGGGAGTTTGTCAATGAGGTCGTCCATGGCGGGGAGCAACCACAGCATAGCAACATCGCCGCGCGGCCGGGGTTTACAATCCATAGAAGGGAACCGGAATAGGCCGGTTCCACCACCCCCACGCTCTTTCTATATGACACGTTCCATAGTCTTTTTCCTCGCGCTGGCCGCTGCCGTGGCGCAAAATCCCGTCCCCAGCCAGTTTCAGACCGAGCAACCCGAGACGGTGATCCGCATCAACGTCAACCTGGTGCAGATGGACGCCGTGGTCACCGACGCCCAGGGCAAACACGTGACCGATCTGACGGCTGACGATTTTCAGATTCTGCAGGATGGCAAGCCGCAGCGCATTACCAATTTTTCGTACATCGATACCACCCCCGGGGTGGCCGCGCCGGCGCCCGTGCAGCGCGCTTCCGCCAAAAAGAGGACGGCCATGCCTCCGCCGCCGCCCATGAATCTGAAACCCAGCCAGGTGCGCCGTACGGTAGCCGTGGTGGTGGACGATCTGGCTCTTTCCTTCGATAGCGTGGGACGCATTCGCACGGCTCTGAAGAAATTCGTGGATAGCGAAGTCGAACCCGGCGACATGGTGGCGATTCTGCGCACCAGCGCCGGCATGGGATCGCTGCAGCAGTTCACCACCGACAAGCGCATCCTTTACGCCGCCATCGATCACATCAAGTTCAATGGCATGGGCCGCGTGGGCGTCAGCAGTTTCGCGCCGCTCGGCTCGGGAGGAGGAGGCGGCGGCGCCCTGAACCAGGAAAGGAACTCGGTGATCGCGCAGGGCACGCTGGGTGCGATTCGCTACATCATCGACGGCCTGCGCGATCTGCCCGGCCGCAAATCCATGATGCTGTTCTCGGAAAACCTGCAGTTGTTTAACGCCCGCTCCGGCGTGGATCAAATGGTGATGGATAATCTCAACCGCCTGCTGGACGCCGCCAATCGCGCTTCGGTGGTGATCTACAGCATCGATCCGCGCGGGCTTCAGACCACCAGCCTCACCGCCGCCGATAGCACCCGCAAAATGAACCCGCGGCAGATTTCGCGCGTCCCCATGCAGCGCTCGGCGCAGATTTTCCGCTCGCAGGATGGCCTGGTGCGGCTGGCCGATCAGACCGGCGGGCTGTTCTTTGCCAACAACAACGATATCGGCGGCGAGATCCGCAAGGCCATGCAGGATTCGGAAGGCTATTACCTGATCGCCTACCATCCCGACGCCAGCACGTTCGATCCGCGCACCGGCCGGGCGAAGTTCCATAAGGTCGAGGTGAAGGTGAAACGCGCCGGCCTGAAGGTGCGCTATCGCAGTGGCTTCCTGGGCAATTCCGACCGCTACGAAAAGCAGGTGGCCACCACCCCGCAGGCGCTCATCGCCCACGCCATGAATTCGCCTTTCGCTTCCGGCCAGATTCACGTGCGGCTCACCGGCCTGTTCTCCTACGATCCCAAGACCGGCCCTTATTTGAGCACCCTGCTCTACATCGACGCCAACGATCTGAAATTCGAAGACGAGCCCGACGGCTGGCACAAAGCCACCTTCGACCTGGTGGCCAGGACCTTCGACGCCAACGGCAACTCCGACGACGCCACCGATAAGGCGTACACCGTCCGGCTCAAGGACGACGCTTACCGGAACGCTCTCAAAGTCGGCATCGTTTATAGCGTGCCGCACCGGGTGAAGAAGCCCGGTCCTTATCAGATGCGCGTGGCCATTTGCGACCCGAATTCCGACGAGGTGGGGTCGGCCACGCAATTCGTGGAAGTGCCGGACGTGAGCAAAGGCAAGCTGACCCTGTCTTCCCTGATGATCCGCGAACACGACGAAACCAAGCCCGCGGCCGCCGCGCCGCCAGCCGGTGCCACTACACCGCCGGCCGCCGCGACCCCGGTAGACGAGAATCCCAACGGTACCCCGGCGGTGCGCATCTTCCGCGCAGGCCATGAAATTATCTACGCTTACCAGATTCTGAATGCCGCGGACAGCGGCGGCAAACCCGATCTGGAATCGCAGACCCGCGTTTTCCGCGATGGCGAGCAGATTTATGAAGGGAAGCCGCTGCCCCTGAGCGTGCAGGACCAGAAGGATCCCAAGTACCTTCTGGGCGCCGGCGCCATGCGGCTGGGCCCGGCCATGAAACCGGGCGATTACGTGCTGCAGGTGATTGTCACCGATAAGACCGGCGGCAGGAACCAAAGCACGTCGCAATCCATCGATTTCCAGGTGGAGTAGCGGCAAAACCGTCGGACTCCGACGGTTTCGGACAGGCCGGGAGGCCTGTCCTGCGGCTATTCCACTCCCATGATCAGGGTCACGCTGGCGCGCACTTCGATGACGTCCGGTTCCATGGGGGTCGCCACGGCGGCCATGCGTGACTGGGCCATGGCCAGCACCGGCCGGATGGATTGCTGCGGGCCCTGTTCCAGCGAGATCATCCTTCCCAATTTCAGCCCCATCGCCGCAGCCATGGCCTGGGCGTTGGAGCGCGCCTCGATCACCGCCTGCCGCAGCGCCTGGGCGCGCGCCGGCGCCGGGTCTTGCAACGTGAATTGCAGTTGCTGGATCTCATTGGCTCCGCCCTGGGTGGCGGCATCGACCACCTTGCCGACGGCTGCCAGGTTTTCGATGGTCACCTCAACCGTATTCATGGCTCTGTAACCTTCTATGGCCGGCGCTTTGCCGTTCTGTTGGTACGAGTACACCGGGGTCAGCGAGTAGCCCATGGTTTTGATCTCGGCGTTTCCGCCCAGAGCCGCTTTCAATTTGGCGATAGCCGATTGCAACTGCGCGGCGTTTTCCGTGCCGGCGGCTTGCGCGGAAGCGGCTTGCGTAACCACGCCAATGTCGATTTTGGCTTGGTCTGGTTTCACCTGCACCACGCCTTCGCCGGTGGAGCGAATGCTGGGCGCGCGGACGGCGGTCTGTCCCCAGGCGCTGGCGAAAGCCAGTACCAGAACTACACCACATCGGCGCCATTTCATAAGCTTCTTGCCCTATCTTCATCATCGCACCCTTTCAAACAGGGCCTTTCTTGTATCTTTTGTCCGCTTTGGCGCGTCCAATGAATTGGGTATTCCAGACCTTAAATACGCCGCAACGAACAATTAGCTTGCGTTGCGAGTGTGGAAATTTTAAGATAACGGAGTAGCGTTACTCCGATTTTAGCCCGGGGGAATCAGGATGATCTATTCGCGTTCTGCCGAGTACGCCATTCGCGCATTCGTGCACCTGGCGCAGGTGCCCGAAGGCAAGTACGCCATGGTCAAGAACATCGCCGAGCAGGAAGACATTCCGGCTCATTTTTTGGCCAAGATTCTGCAGCAGCTTGCCCGCAAGGGACTGCTTCGCTCGAGCAAAGGACCGACCGGCGGCTTCGCCCTGCGCGTCGATCCGGGCGAGATCCGTCTCCTGGATATCGTCGAAGCCCTGGACGGGTTGGCGCCCTACCAGCAGTGCGCCAGCGGACTTTCCGAGTGCTCCGACGACATGCCATGTTCCATGCACGATAGCTGGGTGAACCTCCGATCGCGTATCATGGATTATCTAGGGCGGAATACGATCGCGGACCTGGCGAAGGCGCTGGAGCAGAAAAAGAAGTCGCTTGCCATAGCCAAACAGCGCAAGAGCAGGCGCGCGGTCACCGCTAAACAGGCTTGATCCGGCTGGTTTTTACCGGCCCTACACTATTCGATCCGGAGGCAGGATGGGACACTCTGTCCTTGTCCCCATGGTTGTTGAACAGACTTCCAGGGGCGAACGCGCATACGATATCTATTCCCGGCTGTTGAAAGAGAACATCATCTTCCTGGGGACGCCTATCGACGATCAGGTCGCCAACCTGATCATCGCCCAGCTTTTGTTCCTGGAAGCGGAAGATCCGGAAAAGGATATTTCGATTTACATCAACTCACCGGGCGGCTCGATAACGGCCGGCCTGGCGATTCTGGACACTATGGCTTTCATCCGTCCGGATATCGTGACCATCTGCGTGGGGCAGGCCGCTTCCATGGCGGCCGTGCTGCTCGCCAAGGGAACCAAAGGCAAGCGCTTCAGCCTCCCCAATTCCCGCATTATGATTCACCAGCCCTCCATGCAGGGTCTGGCCGGGCAGGCCGCGGATATCGATATTTATGCCCGCGAGATCCTGCGCATGCGGGAAATCCTCAATAAAATGCTGGCGGACGCCACCGGGCAGCCCATCGACCGCGTGGCTAAAGACGTGGACCGCGACTATATTTTGGAGCCCGACCAGGCGGTGGATTACGGCATGATCGACCGGGTCATCACCAGCCGCGATCTGGTTCCGGTGCCGATCAAGAGTTAAGCGCTGTAGGGCAGGGTGCCATCCTGCGCGCCGGTGGGCAACCGGCGCTTGCACCGCACATGCGTTACGCTGGTGGGCATGCTCTCAAGGTCTGCCCACCATTTGAAGAACTTCGCCTTTCTGCTGGCGCTTTCCTTCCCTGCCCTGGCGCAGGGTCCGCAAACCCTCTGGTATCGCCAACCCGCCTCCATTTGGGTGGAAGCCCTGCCGGTGGGCAACGGACGGCTGGGCGGCATGATTTTCGGCGGCGCGGCGCACGAGCGCATCCAGTTCAACGAGCAGACCGTGTGGACCGGCGAACCGCATAATTACGCGCATCCGGGCGCTTACCAATCGCTCGCCAAAATGCGCGAACTGCTGTTCGAGGGCAAGCAGAAAGAAGCCGAAGACCTGGGCATGCGCGAATTCATGAGCGTGCCGCTGCGCCAGACGGCTTACCAGGCATTCGGCGATTTGCTGCTGGATTTTCCCAACATCCGGAAATCGGCCGTCACGGATTACCGCCGCGAGCTGGATCTCGAAACGTCCATCGCCTCGGTCTCCTACCAGGCGGGCGGCGTCACGTACCGCCGCGGAGTCTTTGCCAGCTATCCGGCTAAAGTGATCGTGGTGCGGCTCACGGCCAGCCGGCCGGGGAGCATTTCGTTCGAAGCGGCCTTGCGGAGCGCCCACCAGAACGCCAGCAACGCGATCTTGGCGGATGGCGACCTTTCCATGAGCGGCCAGGTGGAAGGCGGCGCCATCCGCTACGAGGCGCGGCTTTCCATTGCGGCGGATGGCGGCAAGCGTGAATCGCGCGACGGCAGGGCCATCGTCAGCGGCGCCGATTCCGCCACCCTGGTGCTCACCGGCGCCACCAATTTCCGCAACTGGAAGGACGTTTCGGCCGATCCCAAACAGCGCAACATCGCCATCCTGGCCGCCATTCACTCCAGCAGCTTCACGGCCATGCGCTCGGCGCACATCGCCGACTACCAGAATCTCTTTGGCCGCGTAAAGCTGGACCTGGGAACTTCGCCCGCCGCGGCGCTGCCCACGGTCGAGCGCATCGCGCAATTCGCCGGCGGCAACGATCCGGCGCTGGTGGCGCTCCTGTTTCAATACGGCCGCTATCTTCTGATTTCTTCCAGCCGTCCCGGCGGTCAGCCCGCCAATCTGCAAGGGTTGTGGAACGATTCCAACACGCCGCCCTGGGACAGCAAGTACACCGACAACATCAACACCGAAATGAACTACTGGCCCGCCGAAGAGACCAATCTCGCGGAATGCCAGTTGCCGCTGTTCGACGCGCTGAAGGAACTGGCGCAATCCGGCGCCATTACCGCCAGGGAGCATTACAACGCGCGCGGCTGGGTGCTGCATCACAACTTCGATTTGTGGCGCGGCACGGCGCCCATCAACGCATCCAACCACGGCATCTGGCAGACCGGCGGGGCATGGCTCTCGACGCATTTGTGGGAGCACTATTTGTTCACCGGCGATCGCCAGTTTCTGCGCGACACGGGCTATCCGCTGATGAAGGGCGCGGCGCTGTTCTTCGTCGACGCGCTGGTGAAAGATCCCAAGACCGGCTACCTGATCACCGGACCCAGCAATTCGCCGGAGCAGGGCGGGCTGGTGATGGGGCCGACCATGGACCGCGAAATCGTGCGCTCGCTGTTTGGGGACGTCATCGCCGCCAGCCGCATTCTGGGAGTCGATCGCGACTTGCGCGAACAGCTCGAAGGCATGCGCCGGCAGATCGCGCCGCTCGCCATCGGCCGGTACGGGCAGTTGCAAGAGTGGATGGAAGACAAGGACGACCCCAAGAACGAGCACCGCCATGTATCGCACTTATGGGCGGTCTATCCCGGTTCGGAGATCACGCCGTACGGCACGCCGGAGCTTTTCAAAGCCGCGCGGCAATCGTTGATTTTCCGCGGCGACGCCGCCACCGGCTGGTCCATGGGCTGGAAGATCAACCTGTGGGCGCGCTTCCTGGATGGCGATCACGCCTACAAGATTTTGCAGAACCTGGTCGAGCCGGCATATTACAAAATCGCCGGGCACAAGGACCATGCCGGGCTCTTTGCCAACATGTTCGATGCCCATCCGCCCTTCCAGATCGACGGCAATTTCGGCGCCACCGCCGGCATTACCGAGATGCTGCTCCAGAGCGACGATCCCTACGGCACGCCCACCAGTCTGACTCCCGTGCAAAGCGGGGACGCGGCGTTCGTCACGCTGCTCCCGGCCCTGCCCTCGGCCTTCCCCAATGGCAGCGTGAGCGGTCTGTGCGCGCGCGGCGGCCTGGATGTGGCCATCGCGTGGCGCGGCGGCAAACTGACCAGGGCGGTGCTGACGGCGCGCGAAACCAAGCCGCTGAAGGTGCGGTATGCGGGCCGGGAAATCGAGATCCAGGCCAAGGCGGGACAACGCTACGAGCTGGGGCCGGATCTCAGGTAGGATAGGCCTCCCGGCCTGTCCGGTGGGCGCAGCGCGGCCGGGACAAGCCGGGAGGCCTGTCCTACATCAGAACTCGCGCCGCGGCGCAGCCTGCTCCAGCCCGACCCTTCCCGTCACAATTTCCGCCGCGTAATAGTTTTCGCCGCGGCACGCGCATCCGGCCATGCGGCGCAGCATGGCGAGCTGGCCCGTATGCGTCAGGGCATCCGCCACCGGTCCCTGAAACAGCTTGGCTTCCAATTCGCCGGAGAGCCCTGCGCTCCGTACCCGCTCGTCGAACCGGGCGAGCGCGGCGAAAAATCGCGCCACTTCCGCGTCCCAGGAAAGCGGCCGCGAATCGCGCCACGCCGGCTTGCCTTCCGCGATGGAAAACGCCCAATCGAATAGATCGCCCATGTGCGCCAGGATTTCCGCCGGCGTGCGCGAGGACTCATCGGCTTGATAAGCGGCGAATTCCGGCGGCGCGCCGCGCAGCGCTTTGCCGGCGCGGTAGGCCAGCGTCGCCAGGGTGTGACGGAACAGGCCGCTCATTCCATCCTCCCGAAATCGATGAAGCCGCGACGGGGGTCCGCGCCGAGCAGTTTCACGCGCACGCGGTCGCCCACGTCCAACCCCTCTTCGCCGCGCATCACGCGGCCTTCCACCGGCGGATCCAGCACCCGCACAAACACGCCCTTGGGAGTGACTCCCGTGACCACTCCGGAAAACGTTTGCCCGATGCGCGGCTCCAGGGCCACCGCCGCGATGCGCTTGTTCATATCGCGCTGCACCTTGCGCGCGGCATCCTCTTTTAACGTGCAATTGCGCGCGATGGCGCCCAGCTCGGCGTCCGCGTACGGCGCCGCGGCGCCATTTTGCAGCGATTTCAACAGCCGCTGCGTCACCAGGTCCGCGAAGCGCCGGTTGGGCGCCGTCGAATGCGTATAATCCTGCGCCGCCAGCCCGAAGTGGCCCTGCCCTTGGTCGCCCGGCCGCGAGAGAACATATTCGCCCGGTCCCATCAGCTTCAGCACGGCAAGCGAAAGGTCCGGATAGTGTACGGGGTCGGCCTGCTGGCGTCGCACCAGGAATGCGTTGAGCGCGCCCGGATCGGGATCGGGCGGCAACTTCTCGCCCAGGCCGCGCGCCAGTTCCACCATGCGCGGCCATCGCTCGGGCGCCTTCACCACCCGCTGGATGGACGATACCCCGGCCGCCTTGAGGGTGCGCGCCATCACTTCGTTGGCCGCGATCATGAAGTCTTCAATCAGGTGCGCCGCCTGGTTGCTGCGGCGCGCTTCGATGGACCGCACTTTCCCGTCTTCCACCACCGCCTGCACTTCCTGGCGGTCGAAGGTGAGCGCGCCCAGCCGGTGCCGTTCGGCGCGCAGCGCCTGCGCGGCTTCGTCCTGCAACTTGAGCTGGGCCTCGAGATCGGCGCATGCCGCCACTTTGGGCGGCGGCGGCGCGCTCCCTTCCAGCCATGCCCCCACCGCGCTGTAGGTCAACTGGGCGTGGTTGCGCAAGAGCGCGCGATAGATGGCGTTGGCGCCGATGCTCCCATCCTTCGCCACCACGAATTCGATCACCACTCCCGCGCGGTTCTGGCTTTCGGCCAGCGAGGTCAGGTCGGTGGAAAGCTTCTCCGGCAGCATCGGAAAAGTGCGGATGCCGGTGTAAACCGTGGTGGTCTCTTGGGCCGCATGGGTATCGATGGGCGTGCCTTTGGCCACCGCCGAATCCACGTCCGCGATCCCCACCAGCACGCGCACGCCGCCATCCACGCGCCCGGCCCATTCGATCTGGTCCAGGTCGCGCGAATCGTCGTTGTCGATGGAACTCCAAAGGAGGTTGGAAAGATCGCGCAATCCGTGGCCATCGGAGGCATGAATACCCGCCAGTTGCCGCTCCGCATCGGGGGGAAACTCCGGCTCGAAGCCGTGATCGATCATCTCCTGGCGCGCCGCGCCGGCCAGATCAAAACCATTTGGCATGCAAAACGATTGTGCCACAAGTGGGGCATGCTCCAGCTTGCCGGATGGAAACGCCGGGCTGCGCCCGGCTGGCAAGCTAAAGCTTACCCTACAGAATTCTTCGCAGGCGCCAGGCCAGCAGCAGCCACGCCATAATAAACGCAATCCCCCCGAGGGGCGTAATGGCGCCCAGGATGCGCGTCCCGGTGACCGCCAGCAAATACAGACTGCCCGAGAAGATCACCACCCCGATCAGCAGCAGCAGGCACACCGCGTCCGCGCTGGTCTTGGGAAACGTTCCGGTGCGCGGCAGAATGGAAACCGCCAGCATTCCCAGCGCGTGGATGAAATGGTAGAACACGGCTTTCTCCCAGATCCCCATGGAATCGGCGTCCAGGCGGCCGCGCAGCGCGTGCGCTCCGAACGCTCCAAAAATCACGGCCAGTGCCAGCAGAATGGCGGCGGTTGCGCTCCAGTTCATATGCTCCTCAATGCGTCATGGCGTAAACGATGTAGTCGACTCCGATGCGAATGCCGAGGTCGGAAAAATGCACCGGGTACTCGGGGTTATCGGCGTGTTCCCAGGAATCGCCCAGATCCATGTTATGACACATGGCCACCATGATGCGCCCGCGGTCGTCGTAGATGGCGCGCCAGTGCGGGGTCTTCCCGGTCTCGCCTTTTTCGTAAGTTTTGCCGGTCTCCATGAACAGCGCGCCGGGCACCTGGTAGCGCTGGTCCAGGTCGTAGATGGTATGGAAAATGGGGTCGTCATTGCCGATTTCCACAATCTGCCGGTCGGGAAAAATCTTGTGCATGCTGGCGTAAAACACGTCCCATTCGATGTTGCCGTGGAAATCGTCGCACATGAAAAATCCGCCGCGCAGCAGGAACTCGCGCATGGTCTTGGCCTGCTCGTCGGTCAGGCTCCAGTGGCCCACTTCGACGCCATACAGCCACGGCCAGTCGTAAACGTCGCCATCGTCCAAATCGATGGGCTCCTCCACGCTGCGCGCCTGGATGCGCGTCAGGCGGCGCACCGCCGCCGACAAGTGCCGGTCGGAACGCGGATAGTCCATGGTCCAGTTGGTGCCGCCATTCTTCCAGCTCCCGAGGAACTCGACGCCGCCGTAATAGGTTCCCACCGGCGGATACATCAGGCGCGCGAAGGTCCATTCGCCGGGCGTCTGAAAGTCCGGCGGAATAGGATATTTTTCGTACTCCAGCCCGGGGTACTCGCGGAATGGCTTTTGAAACGCGTACAGAGCCGTGATTAAAACCAGCCCCGCGATAAGAATTCTCTGGATCACCGCTTTACGTTCAGGATACTACGGCTGGCCAAAGCGCCAGATTGCTGGCCAAGGCGCCAGACGCCGGCCAAAGCGCCAGGTTGCTGGCCGAAGGGGCGTGCGTAGAAGTGGGCGCCGGCGCTCCTGCGGGGCAGCTTGGCAAGCTGCGGCCGATTGTGAATCGGCCCACCGCCCTCGTTCCTGCACCGGCCGGCGGCGGTAGCCAACCGCCGCGCAGGCTGCCAGCCTGCCCTACATCACAGCCAATGGTTCCACTTTTGTGGCGCGTGCCCCGGCCAAAGCGCCAACTCCAACACGCCGCGCTCTTGCCGTATGATATCCACATGAGCCGGATTCCTTTCACCCGCCGCTCTTTTCTGGAAGCCGCCGCGGCCGCTCCGCTGGCGCGCGCGCTCCGGGCGGCCACGCCCGTTCCCGTCGGCCTGGAACTGTATTCGGTGCGCAACGAGCTCGCCAAGGACCTTCCCGGCACGGTGCGCGCCGTCGGCGCCATGGGCTACCAGGTAGTCGAATTCTACGCGCCCTACTACCAGTGGACCGCAGCCTACGCCCGCGAGGTCCGCAAAGTGCTCGACGGTTCCGGCCTGGTCTGCAACTCCACCCACAATTCCATCGCCTCCTTTACCCCTGAGGGAATCCGGAAGGCCATCGACCTGAACCAGATTCTAGGCGCCCGATACATCATCCTCGCCAGTGCTCCCCAAATGAATACCCTGGACGATTGGAAGGGCCTCGGCGAGCGGCTCACGCAAACCGCCGAAACGCTGCGCCCGCTGAAAATGAGCGCCGGATATCACAACCACGAACTGGAGTTCACGCCCATCCAAGACAAGCTGCCCATGCAGATTATCGCCGCCAACACGCCTCACGATTTCGTGCTGCAACTGGACGTCGGCACGTGCGTGGCGGCGGGCGCGGACGCGGTCGCGTGGATCAAATCCCAACCCGGCCGCATCCGCTCGATGCACTGCAAGGATTGGCTCCCCGGCAAAGGCTACACGGTTCTGCTGGGCGATGGCGCGGCCCCGTGGCAGCAGATTTTCGATGCCGCCGAATCCGTGGGCGGCATCGAATATTATTTGATCGAGCAGGAAGGCAGCCAATATTCGGAAATGGAAACCGCTAAGCGCTGTCTGGCCAACTGGCACCTGATGCGCCCCACGTTTTAGTTTCCAGATCCGCCTGGCGAAAGCGCCTGCGGTTGGGGACTCGCATCGCGCTGGGCGCTCCGGCGGCCGGGCTGCGGCGCATGTTTTTGGCGCGCGGGCTGCTGCTGGCGGGAATCGGCAGCGCGCTCGGGCCGGCTGCCGCCGCCGGCGTGACGCGCCGGATGAGGAGCGTGCTGTTCGGGGTCGCGGCGCTGGATCCGCTGGAGGCGCCGCGGGCCGAGTAGCCCGAGTAGCCGCCTCCGCTTGTGGATCGGGGAGCGGGCGCGCTATGCTGTACGGGGCACTGCTATGCTGCTGACCATCGAAGAAGGATTTCTCGAACCGGACATTGCGCTGATCGAGCTCAAGGGCAAACTGGCGCTGGGGCGCGAGAGCCAGCGCATCGAAGGGCTGGTGGACGAGCTGGTGCGGACCAGCCGCGTGCGCGCCATCTTCGACATGACGGGCGTGGATTACATCGACAGCGCGGGCATCGGCCTGCTGGCGCTGGCCAGCGGCAAATTGAAGGCCGCCGGCGGCAAACTGGTGGTGGTGTCGCCCGGCGGGCGCGTGCTGCAGATGCTGAAGATGACCCAGATGGACGCCATCGTCGCGGTGTGCGGCGCGCTAGCGGAAGCCATGGCGGCGTTTGGCGAAACCTTCCCGCCGGCAGCGGCGTAGCGGCGGCGGGCGCACGCGGTTGCCGCGTGGAGGTTGGGATTTCCTGCGTGCAAACTTCTCGTTTTTTCCCGTATGGAACACTCGCGGCGGAAAGCCGGAAGACGGCCACGTGAAGACCGGCCCGGCGCGCCACGGGGGCCGCACGAACGCGGTTTCCGGTATGTATAGAGCCGGAATATTATGCCCGGCTTATGCCGCTTGGCCGAGTGCAGGAAGTCCGATGGAGACTACGGAAGCCGAGCGTCCTCTGACCGGGATATCCGGTTTCCGGAAGGGCTGTTTTCCTGCCGTTATCGGAAACAACGCCGTTTTCCTACGCTAGCGCCGCCGCCCTGCGCTGAATCCGCTCTATTCTCCTGAGATTACGGCCGAAACGATGGCAACAAAGTCGGGCGCCGTGCCCTTCAGAATATCCAGGAGTTGACTCAAGCTGCGGCCCCGGTCGGTTGCCTGTTGGTCGAGTTTCGTCAATACCAACGCTTGCTCCCGCCGGAAAACTTCGCTCAGGAATGATTGTGGATGTTGCGCGAGGACGCCCCACGGAGCCAGGTGCTCTGGTTTGAAGTGGTGAAGATTGAGCGTCACAATGATCGACGCTTCGCCATGCACCGCGGCCGCTGCGACGTGGCGATCCTTTTCATCGTTCGTCATCCTCGGAATCAGCGACTCGTAACCGCTGATCCAGGCCTCGCTGAAGTGGGCATGCAACTCCTTTTCAAGATGAGCTGTCAGCGCGGTGGGCCACCCAAGTTTCAATCCCAACGTACGGGCAGTCTCTCGAATAATCTCCTCTGACCATTTCGGCTGAAAGAGCCGGGGTGGCTCCGCAAGGCGCAGGAGCGTATCGCATAAAAGAGAAGTTGGCGAGGACGCAAGCGTCCAAGACCACAAGCGGTGTGCCCGTCATTCCTGGCTGGGGATCAGCACTCGCTCATACAAGCCCGCTTGATCGACCGCCTGGCCGATTCTGCGGAGCGCATCGAGCCGTTGCTGCCCACGCTGGCGCTCGTCGAAGAAGTGCCGAACCGCCTGTTCGATCAGTTCATCGCGGCTCCGATAGTGGCCGCTAGCGGGAGTTTACTGAGGCGATCCTCGTAAGCGCCGGCTCATTCGTAAGAACCTCTATATTTTCAACCTGATAGACTGCCTCAGGTCGATTGGTTTTTGTATTACCCTGTATAAA